>Ga0208990_1000044_pt1 | contig 17478 bp, 20 predicted proteins | sample MedBloCARef_M3_FD_187854 | JGI IMG/M metagenome (GOLD analysis project Ga0208990, IMG submission 187854) | Forest soil microbial communities from El Dorado National Forest, California, USA - Mediterranean Blodgett CA Ref_M3 (SPAdes) (version 2) | ecosystem: Environmental > Terrestrial > Soil >...
CCTCTGGGTGGTGGCCCGCTTCGTCGCGCCCCTGCGCAACCTGACCCACGCCGCCAGACGCATCGTCGACGGCGACCTCACTCAGCAAGTCGAGGTGACCTCGAACGACGAGGTGGGCGAGCTGGCATCCGCCTTCATCCTGATGGTGGAGAAGATGAAGGAGGTGCTGCGCGCGCTGCAGGAATCGGTGCAACTCCTCAGCAACGCCGGTAGCGAGCTGAGCCAGAGCACCAACGACCAGAGCCAGACCATCACCCGCCAGGCCACCGCGCTCCAGGAGACCCAGGTCACCGCGCAGGAGATCAAGCAGACGTCGCTGCTGGCGGCCCAGAAAGCGGAGACCGTGCTCAAGCTGACCGAGAAGGCGGACCAGGTCTCCTTGGAGGGCGAGGCAGCGATCGAGCAGTCGCTGGGCGGCCTCACCGACATCCGTTCCCAGGTGGACGAGATCGCGCAGAAGATCGCGCAGCTCTCGGAGCGCACCCAGCAGATCGGCGGCATCACCCAGACGGTCAAGGACCTGGCGGACCAGTCGAACATGTTGGCCCTCAACGCCGCCATCGAAGCGGTCCGGTCGGGCGAGCACGGCAAGGGCTTCGCGGTGGTGGCCCGCGAGATCCGCTCGCTGGCCGACCAGTCGATCCAGGCGACCAACCGGGTCCGAGAGATCCTCGAGGACATCGGCGGGGCCATCCGCGTGGCGGTGAGCATCACCGAGCGCGGGTCGCAGAAGATCGAGGGCGGGTTGCTCCAGGTCAAGCAGTCGGGGGAAAACCTCAGGGAGCTGTCGAACATCGTCAAGGACAACTCCTCGGCGGTGCGGCAGATCGCGGCGGCGGTCTCACAGCAGAACGCCGGCATCACGCAGATCTTCAGCGCGGTGACCGATCAGACGCGGATGATGGACGAGACGATGCGACGCCTGGAGACCACCACCCAGGCGGCTTCGACGCTCAAGGACCTCTCCCAGCGGGTCCAGGAAGTGGTGGGCCGCTTCCGCGTGTAGAGCCGAGGCCGCCGGGGCGCGATTCGGTTATAGGTGGTGCCCCATGATCGAGGTCGAGCGGCTGCGCAAGTGGTACCGGGTGCATCGACGCCCGCCCGGGCTCTCGGCCGCCCTGCGCTCGCTCTTCCACCGGGCCTACGAGGACGTGAAGGCGGTCGAGGACGTCACGTTCTCGATCCGCGCTGGAGAGCGCGTCGGGTTTCTCGGTCCCAACGGCGCCGGCAAGACCACCACCCTGAAGGTGCTGTCGGGCCTTTTGCACCCGACCGAGGGCCGGGTGGCAGTCGCCGGCTTCACGCCCAAAGAGCGCGAGCGCGGCTTCCTCGAGCAGATCACGCTGGTGATGGGCCAGAAGCAGCAGCTCCTCTGGGACCTGCCGCCCTCCGAGACCTTCCTGCTCAACCGCGCCATCTACGACATCCCGCGCAAGCAATACGATGCGACGGTCGCGGAGCTCTCGGAGCTGCTCGACCTGGGCCCGCTGCTCGGCAAGCCCACCCGGCAGCTCTCGCTGGGCGAGAGGATGAAGTGCGAGCTGGCGGTGGCCCTGCTCCACCGCCCGAAGGTCCTGTTCCTCGACGAGCCCACCATCGGGCTGGACGTCTCGATGCAGGCCGTCGTCCGGAGTTTCGTGCGCGCCTACAACGAGCGCTTCGGCGCCACCGTGCTCCTGACCTCGCACTACATGGAGGACGTCGCCGCGCTCTGCCCGCGGGTGATGGTGATCGACAAGGGGCGGCTGATCTACGACGGAGGGCTGGCCGAGCTGGTCCGGCGGGTGCGGCCCGACAAGCGCATGCTGCTGCGGTTCTCCCGGGCCGTGGAGCGGCGCGATCTCGAGGCCCTGGGGACGGTGATCGAGCACGGAGACGCCGAGGCCATCGTCCAGGTGTCGCAGACCGCCTTGCAAGCCGCCGTCGCGCGCGCCCTCTCCTCGCTTCCGCTCACCGATCTGACCGTCGAGGATCCGCCGCTCGAGGACGTGATGCGCGATCTCTTCGCGCAGGGGCGCGCTGCGTGACCCGGGTCCTGCGGCTGTACCCGCAGCTCCTGCGCACCGGCTTCGCCGAGGCGGTCGCCTACCGGGCCGAATTCCTCATCTGGATGTTCTCCACCAACATGCCGCTGGTGATGCTCGCGATCTGGGCAGCGGCCGCGCGGTCCGGGCCGGTGGGGAGCTACTCGCAGGAGGGGTTCGCCGCCTATTACCTGGCCGCGCTGCTGGTCCGGCTGATGACCGGCGCCTGGGTGGTGTGGGCGATGACGATGGAGATCCGCGACGGCACCATGGCGCTGCGCTTGCTCCGCCCGATCCATCCTCTATTGCAGTGGTCCGCCGACAACCTTGCCGCCCTTCCCCTCCGGGGCGTGGTGGCGATCCCGGTGATCGCCATCCTGCTCTACGTCGGGCGCCCGGAGATGTCCCACGACTGGTTTTCCTGGATGCTGCTCGTCCCCGCCCTGCTCGGCGCCTGGCTGATCTACTTTCTCGTCCAGGCGATGATCGGGACGCTTGCGCTGCGGTTCGAGAGCGCTGCTTCGCTGTTCGACGCCTGGCTGGGCTTCTCCAACGTCCTCTCCGGTTATCTGGTCCCGCTGGACCTCTTTCCCGGCGCGCTCCGCAAGCTGGCCGCCGTGCTGCCGTTCCGGTTCCAGCTCTCGTTTCCGGTGGAGCTGATGCTCGGGCGCTGGTCCCGGGTGGAGGCGCTGGAGCTGCTGGCCGCGCAGTGGGCGTACGTGCTGGTCTTCCTGCTGGTGACGAGGGTCGCCTGGCGGTCGGGCATCCGCCACTACGCGGCGTACGGCGGATGATTCGCGCGGCCCGGGTGGTGCGCGCCCAGCTCCGCGCCTCGGTGGCGATGGCGCTGCAGTACCGGCTCGAGTTCGCCGTGCAAGGGGCGCTGGCGCTGCTCTGGATTGCAGTGACCCTCTTTCCGCTGCTGGTCCTGTTCGGGAACCGGCCGGAGGTGGCCGGCTGGACGTTCGCGGAGATGCTGGTCGTGCTGGGATGGTTCGTGGCCCTCAAGGGCGTGCTCGAAGGAACGCTCAGCCCCTCGCTCATGCAAGTGATCGAGCACGTGCGGAAGGGCACGCTCGACTTCGTGCTGCTCAAGCCCGCCGACGCGCAGCTCCTGGTCTCGCTCTCGAAGATCGAGCCCTGGCGCTTGATCGATCTGTTGGGCGCGGGGGTGATCTTCGGGATCGCGTTCCAGCGGATCGGGCGGCCACCCGGCCTGATCCAGGTCTTGCTCGCAGTAGCCATGCTCTGCGCAGCCGTGCTGGTGCTCTACTCCATCGCCATCCTGGTGGTCTCGATCGCCTTCGTCGCCGTGCGGGTGGACAACCTCCTCTATCTGTTCCAGTCGATCTTCGACGTCGCGCGCTGGCCCAGCACGGTGTTCCGCGGTGTCCTCTCGGTCATCTTCACCTTCGTGCTTCCGCTGGCGCTCATGACCACCTACCCGGCGCTGGCCCTGCTGGGGAAGCTCACGCCGCAGACTGCCGTCGCCGCACTGGCCGGCAGCCTCTTGTTCGCCGGCGTGGCGCGCGCGATCTGGATCGTTTCCATCCGCCGGTATACGTCGGCGAGCTCCTGAGGGACCGGCTCCACTCGCGCCGGGCGAAGGGGTCTCACCAGCGATGGAAGGCGGGGTGGCCTTCCTTCACGGCCACGAAAGTTCCCTTGCAAGTGGCGCAGACCTTGCCGTTCGCTTCCAAGGTGGCGTCGATGACCGCCCGGTCGTCCGACAGCTCGCTGGCGCGCGCTCGCAACTTGAGCACCGCGTCGCTGGGCGTGGGCCGCTTGAGCACCACGTGAAAATCAGCGGTCACGGTGCAGGGTGGCACCTTCGCCCCCGATCTTCGCAGGAGCGCCCAGGTCGCCGTCCAATTGCTGTGACAATCGAGCAGCGCGCCGATGATCCCGCCGTTGACCACGCCGGCGAAAGCCTCGTGGTGCTTCTGCACGCGGTACTCGGCGACGCACTCTTCGCCCTCCGCGAAGCTCTTGATCTGCAGGCCCTTGGCGTTCGCCGGACCGCACCCGAAGCAGGCGGTGTGGGGAGCGTAAGTGTCCTGGAGGCTCTTCATGCGCGCCTTTATAGTGCGCCGGCGTGAAGGACGCTCTCCCCATCGACGCGGTCGTGCCCGAGGTGCTCGAGGCGCTGCGGACCCATGCCGCCGTGGTCCTGGAGGCGCCCCCAGGCGCCGGCAAGACGACGCGCGTTCCTCCCGCATTGCTCGACGCGGTCGAAGGGGAAATCGTCGTGCTGGAGCCCCGCCGCATCGCCGCGCGCATGGCCGCGAGGCGCGTCGCGGAGGAGCTCGCCGACCCCGACCTGGTCGGATGGCAGGTCCGCTTCGAGCGACGCGGCACCCCGCGGACGCGCCTCTGGTACGTGACCGAGGCAATCCTCGCCAGGCGCCTGCTGTCGGATCCGGAGATCCGCGGCGTCGGCGCGATCGTGCTGGACGAGTTCCACGAGCGGCATCTGCCCGGCGATCTGGCGCTCGCGCTGGCGCAGCGCCTTCTCCCGCGCGTCAAGCTGGTCGTCATGTCCGCGACGTTGGATGCAGCTACGGTGGGCGACCACCTGAAAGCGCCGGTGGTCCGCAGCGAAGGCCGCCGCTTCCCGGTGGAGATCGACCACCTGGCGGCTCCGGATGCCCGCCGGCTCGGCGATCAGGTCGCCGCCGCGGTCCGACGCCTCACCGCCCCTGGTACCGAGGGCGACGTGCTGGTGTTCCTTCCGGGCGCCGCCGAAATCCGCCAGGCGGCCGAGGCATGCGCGGACCTGGCGGGTCACCGGAATCTGCGGATCGTCCCCTTGCATGGCGATCTCTCCGCTGCGGACCAGGACCTCGCGCTGGCTCCCGCCCGGCAACGGAAAGTGATCCTCAGCACCAACGTCGCGGAGACGAGCATCACCGTGCCCGGCGTGACGGCGGTGGTGGACAGCGGCCTTGCCCGGTTGGCGTCGCATTCGCCCTGGTCGGGCCTGCCCTCGCTGAACGTGGCGAAGATCAGCCGCGCTTCCGCTGCGCAGCGCGCCGGTCGGGCCGGGCGCCTCGGCCCAGGACGAGCCCTGCGCCTCTATACGCGCCACGACCTGGACACCAGGCCCGAGCACCATCCGCCCGAGATCGAGCGCCTCGATCTGGCCGGGACCGTACTGGAGCTGCGGGCCGCCGGCCTGCAGCCGGAAAGCCTACCGTGGCTGGACCCGCCCCCGCCCGGCGCGCTGCAGGCCGCGGGCGAATTGCTACGCCGGCTCGGCGCAGTGGACGCAAGCGGCGAGGTGACCGCCGTCGGTCGCGCCTGCGCGGTCCTGCCGGTGCATCCGCGGCTGGCGCGGCTCGCGGTGGAGGCGGCAAGTCGGGGCCATCGCGCGGCGGGATGCGCCGCGGCTGCGCTGCTCCACGAGCGAGCGGCTCCGCGCGACGGTCCCGCGCCCACCGGCCCTTCGGACGTGATCGACCTGGTCGACCGCGCCGACCTTCGCCGCGACGGCCGGATCGAGCAGGCGCGCGCGCAGCTTCTGCGCCTCGCTCCGCCGGAGGGACCGCGCAACGGATCGAGCGACGAGGCGCTCCGGATCTCCGTGCTCGCCGGCTTTCCCGACCGCGTGGCGAAGCGACGTGGAGCGGAGGTGCTGCTCTCCTCCGGGGGCGCGGCGCAGCTCTCCGCCGACAGCGCCGTCCGCGAGGCAGACCTGATGGTGGCAGTCGACGTGGAAGAGCGGCGCGGCGCGGGCCGCTCGCGCGTGCTGGTGCGGCTGGCCAGCGCCATCGAGCCGGAATGGCTGCTCGACCATCCGGAGATGCTCCGGGAAGAGACACAGCTGATCTGGGAATCGGCGCGCGAGCGCGTGGAAGTGGTCTCCCGCCTGCTCTACGATCAGCTCGTTCTCGAGGAGAGCCGTCGGTTGCCGGGCGGCGAGCACGCGGACGCGGCCGCCCGCATGCTGCTCGATCACGCGGAAGGATTCCCGGACCCCGAGCAGATCGCCCGTCTGAGGAGGAGAATGGAGCTGGTCGCGGAGCATTGCCCGGAGTCGGGGATGGTGCCGCTGGACGACGCCCGGGTGCGCGAGCGCGCCGAGGCGCTTGCGAAAGGGGCCTCGTCGTTGCGCGAGCTGCGCGAAGCAGACGTGTTCTCCGGCCTTCTGCCACCCCAGCTCGACCGGCTCGCGCCGGATCAGGTCGCGCTGCCGGGCGGGCGGAAGCTGCGCGTCGAGTACGCTCCCGGCCAGCCCCCCGCGGTCCGCTCGCGGCTGCAGGACTTCTTCGGAATGTCGCGAGGCCCGTCGATCTGCAACGGCCGCCTTCCCCTGACGCTCCACCTGCTCGCGCCGAGCGGGCGCGCCCAGCAGGTCACCCAGGACCTCGCCGGCTTCTGGGAGCGCCACTATCCGGCCATCCGCCGCGAGCTGATGCGCAAGTACCCGAAGCACGCCTGGCCCGAAAACGGGGCGACCGCCTCGCCGCCTTCAGTGAATCGCCGGCCTTGAGGGCAGCTCGCGCACCAGCGCAGCCTCCGCGCGCAGCAGCTCTTCCAGCCGGGCATCGAAACCGTCGGTCCCCCGGGCGAGGCGCACGAACAGCTCGCCGTGACCCCTCTCCGCATCGGCGAGGCGGGCGTAGAACTGGCGCAGCTCGCCGTCGCGAAGCGCGCCGGCGAGGAGGCGCAACCGCTCCTCGCTCCGGGTTTCGATCAGCGCGGAAACGATCAGCCGATCCAGCAGCCGCTCCCGCGCGGGCTGGCGCACCAGCGCCTGCAGCCTTTGCGCATACGGGTCGCCCGGATCGCGGCCCAGCGGAAGGCCCCGCTTCTCCATCAGCGCCAGCACCTGCCCGAGATGTCCCGCTTCCTCGCGCGCGAGCCGCGCCATCGCGCGCGCCAGCCCAGGCACGGACGGGAACGCCGCGAGCATGGAGAGCGCCTGGGCGGCCGCCTTCTTCTCGCAATGGGCGTGGTCGACGAGGACCTCGTCGAACCGATCGATCGCCAGCTGGACCCAGGCGCGCGGCGTCTCGCACAGAAGCTCCATTCGCGCTTTATACTGCAGGCATGCGCATCGGCGTCATCTCCGACACGCACGGGCTGGTCCGGCCGCAAGTGCGCGAGGTCTTCTCCGGAGTCGACCACATCCTTCATGCCGGAGACATCGGCGGAGAGGAAGTGCTGGCGGAGCTGGGCGCGATCGCGCCGGTCACCGCCTGCGCGGGAAACAACGACGGCTGGCGCTGCGGGGCCGCCGGCAAGACCGCCCGCGTGACGCTGGATGGCTTGCGCTTCCTGCTGGTGCACGTCCGCGACGACGCCGGGGAGCAGCTCCGAAGCGAGCCGGCGGACGTGGTGGTGTTCGGGCACAGCCACAAGCCGCTCGACGAGCAAGGCGGCGGGATCTGGTGGTTCAATCCGGGAAGCGCGGGGCCGCGCCGCTTCTCGCTGCCCGTCTGCGTCGGCTTGTTCGAGCGCGTGCGCGGCAGGTGGCGGGCCCACCACGTCCCGCTTCAGTAGTAGATGAGCCCGAGCTGCAACCCTACGGTCTGCACCCGCATCGAGGTGCCGCTCGCGGAGAGGTCCGTGTTCCGGTAGTACAGCTCGGGCGCGAGGAAGAGCTTGGGAAGGAACCTGAACTCGATCCCGACTCCTCCAGCCGCCGCGAGCCCGGCCGCCGTCCTGTCGGGGACCACGTCGCCGGACAAGCCGACGCCAATTCCGGCGCGGGCGTAGACCATGGCTGCGGGTCTCACGATCAGGTGGTATTGCAGGAACGCCACGAGCTGCTCGGTGCGGAAGGTCACGCCGGAGCGGCTGCCGCCGTCGACCGCCCCGGACAGGTAGATCTGCAACGGGGTGCCGAAGCTGTATCCGACCCGCAGCTCGACGTCCCAGGCGAGGATGTTGTCCGAGGGGACGATGAGCCACCCGCCGCCGCCCGCGATCCCGGCGTAGAGGCCCTCCAGGCTGGAGCTCGACTCGTCCGCTGAGCTCGACGCCAGGCCGGCGGAGAGCGCAGGGGTGGAAGCGAGCAACGCCGCGGCGAGCACGGAATGTCTCATGCGGGAAACCATACCTCATCGCCGGAGCAGGAACAGGTCTCCCGCGTGGGCGCCGGTGTGTCGCGCCGGGATCAGCAGCCCCAGCGGGGAGAGGACGCGGCCGGCGTCGAACTCGGCCAGCGCTCTCGCAGGCTGGAGCCCGCGGCGCTCCGCCTCGTCCCAGGTCGAGCCGTCGACCATCGCGCCCGCCGCGGCGGTGGGACCGTCCCGGCCGTCGGTGCCGGCAGCGAGGAACGCGGCGCCGGGCTCACCGCGGAGCTTGAGCGCCATCAGCAAGGCGAGGTGCTGGTCGCGGCCTCCGGGCGGCGCCCCGGAGGGCACGCGCACTTCCAGCTCGCCGCTGGCGCAGATGAAGCCACGCTCCCGGGCCAGCGCCTCGGCGAACGCCTCCACGGTGCCGCGGACGGGAGAATCGAGCATCCGGGCCCCGGCGCGGCGACCCGCTTCCTGCGCGGGAGAACGGAGATCGCAGATCGCCTCGTGCTCGATGAAGTCGGCGGGCTCGCCGGGCTTGAGCGTCTCGCGCACGCGCGTCGCCGCCCGCGGCAATGCGTACTTCCGCGCCAGCGCCAGCGCGTCCGCGCAGGTGGTCGGATCTCCGATGGCCGGGCCGCTGGATACCGCGCGCACGCCGCCGACCGGCACGTCGACGGCGACCAGGGCGCGCGCCCTGGACACCCCAGCTGCGTGGAGCGCGCGGGCGATGCCGCCGCCCTTCAGCCGCGACAGGTGCGCCCGGACGCAGTTCATCTCCTCGATCGGCGCGCCCGAGGTCAGCAAGGCCTGGTTGATCTCCCGGACGTCGGCGAGGGCGAGCTCCGGGTGCGGCGCTTCCGCGAGGGCGGACCCGCCGCCGGAGATGAGCAGGAGGGCTGCGTCCGCGGGCTTGAGCGCGCCGGCCGCGGCGAGCAGCGACTCTCCCGCCTCCAGCGAGCCCGCATCGGGCAACGGGTGGCCGCCGCGCAGGACGCGAGCGCCGGAAGGCGCCGGCGCATCGATCGGCGCCACGACGATGGCGTTGCGCTCCCCGGGCACGGCGGAGACCATTTCGGCAGCGACCTTCCCGAGGCCGAGGACCAGCAGCTTTCCGCCGGGCGCGGGCTGGGGGGCCCTGGCGGCAGCGGCCCGGGTCAGTACCCCCGCATCGAGCGCGCGGACGACCTCCTCGTAGAGCGCGAGCAGGTCGAGCATGTCAGAGGGGAACGCCATTCAAGGGAGTCCCTCCTCGAACAACGCCGGCAACAGCTCGCCGGCCTTCCCCAGCCGGCATTCATCGAAGCAGTGCGCGTTCTCCGGCCGCTCCAGCCCGACGTACACGCAGCGCGCGAAGTTTCCGCGGGGGGCCGGATTGTGGCGCAGGTGGGAGACGAAGCCCGCTGCCGGGTAGACCGCGCCCGAGCTGCCCACCGTGACGAACAGGTCGCACGCGCTCAGCGCCCGGTAGATCCGATCCATTCCGAGCGGCACCTCGCCGAACCAGACCACCTGCGGCCGCAGGCCGCCTCCGCACCGTTCGCAGCGCGGCAGCTCCTCTAGATGGCGCCGTTCGTCCTCGAACGCCGGCCGATCGCAGGAGTCGCAGCGGCTCCGGAGCAGCTCGCCGTGCATGTGATGGACGGCCCGGGAACCGGCGCGCTCGTGGAGCGGGTCGACGTTCTGCGTGCAGAGGAACAGCCGGTCGCCGATCCGGCGCTCCAGACGCGCCAGGGCGAGGTGCGCCGGATTCGGCTGCACGCTCTCGGCCTGCTTGCGGCGCTCCGAGTAGAAGCGCCAGACCGTTCGCGGGTCCCGCGCAAAGGCCTCGGGCGTGGCGACGTCCTCGATGCGGTGCTCCTCCCAGAGCCCGCCGGCATCGCGGAAGGTCTTCACGCCGCTCTCGGCGCTGATCCCCGCCCCGGTGAGCACGAAGACGCGATCGTCCCGCCCGACGGACAGCGGCGGAAACTCGGCTCCGGGCGCGACTCTCGGAAGCGGGACCATGGCTTTTGGCGAGAGAGTTGCGCGATGCGCGCCCGCAGGCAAGGATCTTCCGCATGGCGGTTGCCGACCTCAGGCGCGAGCTGTCGCGCCGCATGTACGTCCGATCCCGGGTCGCCCGCACGGGGGCGGTGCGTCTCGCCTACCTCGCCTACTCCCGGGCCCTGCTGCGCTGGGACGATCCGTCCTCACCGGAGGCCGCCGCGTCGCTGCGCCGCCGCCTCGAGGCGCTCTTCGACGAGGACTTCCGCGACGCGGAGTCCGGGCTCTACCCCCGCCATCTGATCGAGGCGCTCCCCTGGCGCGAATATGCGCAGGCGGTACCGCGGCTGCTAGCCGACCTGCCGCGAACGCGGGCGCGCATGGAGCGCGGCGACTTCCGCGAGATCCCCGACGCCGCCGCGGCCGAGCGGTACCCGCCCTATTACGCGCGCAACTTCCACTACCAGAGCGAAGGGTACCTGGGTCACACCAGCGCGGCCCTCTACGACCTCCAGGTCGAGCTGCTCTTCGGCGGCACCGCCGACGTCATGCGCCGCCGGGTCATTCCTCCGGTGGTGCGCGCCGCGCAGGCCCGGAACGCGTCGGCCGCGCAGCCCCTGCGCGTCCTGGACGTCGCCTGCGGAACCGGGCACCTCCTCAAGATGCTGGGCGCGGCGCTGCCCACCAAAGCCAAGCTGTTCGGCCTCGACCTCTCGCCCCACTACATCGCCCGGGCGCGCGAGGTGCTGCCGCGCGACCTCGACGTCTCGCTGATCTGCGACAACGCGGAGCAGCTGCCGTTCCTGGACTCCTCGTTCGACGTCGCCACCAGCCTCTACCTGCTCCACGAAGTGCCGCCGGCGGTGCGGACCCGCGTCCTGCAGGAAATGGCGCGCGTGGTCCGGCCTGGCGGTCTGGTGGTGGTGGCGGACAGCATCCAGCTCAACGACGCGCCCGAGCTGGAGCGCGAGATCCTCGCGTTCCCTTCGCGGTTCCACGAGCCCTACTACATGAGCTACGTCAAGGACGACCTCGCCGCACGCGTCTCCGAGGCCGGCCTCGACGTCAAAAGCTCGAGGCTCGCGTTCCTCACCAAGCTGGTCGAAGCCGAGAAGAACCCGAAACGTTAAGCCGCGGATTCCTTTCCAGAGGCGTCGAGGGCGCGAGCTCGTCGGGCCCAGCTGCGCGCGATGAAGGCGATCGCCAGCAGCAGCGGGACGATGAAGCCCAGCAGGACGAGGACGCCCACTTTGGCGGCCCACACCTGCTCCGAGTCCGCCGCTCCGAAGCACACCGGGCAGGCCATCAGCAGCGCGATCATAGGAAGCTCACGTTCTTGAGCTTGCGCAGGAACCAGAACCCGTAGAAGACCAGTGCAGCGGCCGCGAGGAACCCGAGCACTCCCAGCGCCAGGACCCCGCCGTTCCCGGTCCGCAGGAACTCGCCCACCGCCCAGGCGCCGAATCCGAGCGCGCAGAGCACCGATACGATCACGAAGAAGACGTGGAACGCCTTCAGCGACATCTACGTCCCCGGCAGCCCGCTGTGATGCTCGAAGGTGGTGAGGTTCGGCAAGAGCAGCAGGACTGCGAAGAAGACCGCGGTGATGATGAGCACCGCGTAGATCACTTTCCGCTCCGAGATCAGGTGCATGAACACCGCCGCCACCAGCCCGGCCTTGACGGTGGCGATCACCAGCGCCACCGCGATGGCCGCCGGCCGCGCCAGGTGGAGATAGCTGACCCCCACCGTGACCGCCGTCAGGCAGAGCAGCGCCACGAACACCACGTAGTACTGCCCCATGTGCTTGCTGACGTCTTCGTGCTGGGCGGCGTCCATCGGCACCTCAGAGGAGGTAGAGCGAGGGGAAGAGGAAGATCCAGACCAGGTCGACGAAGTGCCAGTAGAGCCCGGCGTTCTCGACGCGGTTGGTGAAGTGCTCGGGATCCTTCGCCCAGAGCTTCGTGCCGGGTCCGAGCAGGTAGCCGTTGACGATGATCCCGCCGACGATGTGCAGGCCGTGCAGGCCGGTCATGGTGAAGTAGACGGCGTAGAAGTTGTCGTGCGCGGGCGTGTGACCGAGGTGGAACTTGTGCGAGTACTCGAAATACTTGACCACCAGGAACACGAACGCCAGCGCGATGGTGGCGCCCATCCAGAGCCGGAAGCGGGGCAGGTTCCCCATCTTGCAGCTCGCCCAGGCCAGCACCATGGTGATCGACGAGGTGATCAGCACCGCGGTGTTGAGCGTGGCCAGCGGCACGTTGAGGACTTCGCTGGAGAGGCCCCCTTCCGGCGGCCAGTGCGGCATCCCGGTGCGGATCAGCACGTAGCTGGAGAAGAGCGCGCCGAACAGCATCACCTCGCTGGCGAGGAAGAGCCAGATCCCGAACTTCCCGTTCGGGATCCCCGTCACCGGGTGCGGCTTCACCATGTAGGGGATGACGGTCTCGCTCATGTCAGCCCTCCGCCCGGAACTGCGGCGAGTAGTCGTTGGACTTGCCCGGCACGCTGTACTCGTACGGCTCGCGGTAGACGACCGGCTCGGTGATGAAGTTGCCGTGTCCGGGCGGGGACGGAGCAGCCCACTCCAGCGTGGTGGCGTTCCAGGGGTTCTCCGCCACCCGGGCGCCCTTCTTCAGGCTGAGGAAGAAGTTCACGATGAAGAAGAGCTGCGCGAGCCCCAGGCCCCAGGCGCCCCAGGAGATGAGCACGTTCAGCGCCTGCACCCCGCGGCCGTGCGCGTACACGGTCGGGTCGTAGAGCCGCCGCGACAGCCCTGCCATGCCCTGGAAGAACATCGGCATGAAGACGAAGTTGATGGCGACGAAGCTGAGCCAGAAATGCACCTTGCCCAGCTTCTCGTTCAGCTGCCGGCCGGTGGCTTTCGGGTACCAGTAGTACACCCCGGCGAAGAGGGCGAAGAGCGTTCCGGGCGCCACCACGTAGTGGAAATGGCCGATCACGTAGAAGGTGTCGTGCAGGTAGATGTCGCTCGCGGTCAGGCCCAGGGGCAAGCCGGTGAGGCCGCCGATGGCGAACATGGGCAGGAACGCGGTGGCGAAGAGCATCGGCGTGGTGAAGCGGATGTTCCCGCCGTAGAGCGACATGATGAAGCAGGTGAGGATGACCACGCTCGGGATCGAGATGATCATGGTGGTGATCTGGAAGAACGTCGACATGGTGGTGCCCATGCCGGTCATGAACATGTGGTGCGCCCAGACCACGAAGCTCATGAAGCCGAGGGACACCACCGAGTAGACGAGAAGGCGGTAGCCCCAGAGCGGCTTGCGGGTGTTGTTGGCGATCACCTCGGCGACGATGCCCATCGCCGGAAGGATCAGGACGTAGACCTCCGGGTGGGCGAGGAACCAGAAGAGGTGCTGCCAGAGCAGCGGGTTCCCCCCGCCGGCGACCTTGAGCGGCTCGCCGGAGACCACCAGGCCGGTGGGCAGGAAGAACGAGGTGCCCGCCACCCGATCCATGATCTGCATCACCGACGCCGCCTCCAGCGGCGGGAACGCCAGCAGGAGCAGGAAGGCGGTCACCAGCTGGGCGTGCACGAAGAAGGGCAGCCGCCAGAAGGAGAGACCCTTCGCGCGCATCTGGACGATGGTGACGATGAAGTTGATCGAGCCCAACAGCGAGCTGGTGATGATCAGCACCATCGCGAACAGCCACATCGTCTGGCCGGTGGGGGCGATGTCGGCGAGCGGCGGGTAGCTGGTCCAGCCCGACTGCGCTGCTCCGCCCGGCAGGAAGAAGGAGGCGACCATGGCGATGCAGCCGGGGAGGAACACCCAGTAGCTGGCCATGTTCAGGCGCGGGAACGCCATGTCCGGCGCGCCGATCTGCAGCGGCACCACGAAGTTGCCGAAGCCGCCCACCGCCAGCGGGACCACGCCCATGAACACCATGATGGTGCCGTGCATGGCGCCGAGCTGGTTGTAGAACTCCGGCGCCATCACGCCGCCCGGCATGGCTGTCTCGCCGAGCAGGTTGCCGATCAGCGGGAGAGGCTGCCCCGGATACGCCAGCTGCCAGCGCATCATCATCATCAGGCTGAAGCCGAAGAAGAGGAAGACCAGCGCGGTGACCGCGTACTGGATGCCGATCACCTTGTGGTCGACCGAGAAGATGTACTTGCGCCAGAAGGGCAGCTCGTGATGCCCGTGATCCTGGTTTCCGTGCCCGTGGCCGTTGCCGGTCGCCGCGGTGTGCTGTTTGACGCTCATCGAGTCGTCTCCGGATTCGGAAAAGGGCCTATTTCTTCTCTTCGGGCGCGGCGGCGGCGGGGGCTTCCTGCGGCGGCGGAGCGTTCTCCGCCTCCCACTTGGCGAACTCCTCGGGCGTTTCGATCAGCACGTCCCCGCGCATGCGGTAGTGGCCGAGGCCGCAGAGCTGGGCGCAGGCGAGCTCGAAGTGGCCGGGCTGCGTGGCCTCGAACCAGACCGGGATCTGCTGGCCGGGGATGGTGTCCTGCTTCACCCGCAGCACCGGCACGTTGAAGCTGTGGATCACGTCCTTGCTGGAGATGTCGACGATCACCGGCCGGTGGACGGGAATGTGCAGGTTGTTGACCGTGACCAGATCGTCCTTGCCCGCCGGGTCCTCGGGATCGAGGCCGAGCGGATTGTCGCCACCGATCTGCGAGGCGTCCGTCTTGCCGAACTTTCCGTCCTTGCCCGGGTACTGGAAGTTCCAGGCGAACTGCTCGGCCACCAGCCGCACGTGCAGCGCCTTCGAGGGGTCCGGCACGTCGTTCTTGTAGGCGAGCCACACCGGCGTGGAGAGGCCGAAGAGCAGGAACACCTCGACCACCAGCACGAACCCCTCGATGTACTTGGTCGCCAGCGCCTTGACCGGCGTGTAGAGCGCGGCGTGGCCGGGGCGGGCGCGGAACCGGAACAGGCAGTAGACGAAGAAGATCCCCCAGCCGATGAAGAGCAGGGCCATGAACCAATGCAGTACGGACATCAGCTGGTCGATCTTCGCCCCGTGCACCGAAACGTCCGGCGGGAGCCACCAACCGTAGATTTTCTCGTCCATGCGGCTTCCTCGAGGATCAGCGGGCGAGCTGCGCGACGGCAGAGGTTCCGTTGGGCGCGCCGCGGGCCGAGAGGGACACGGTGCACCAGAAGCAAAGGCCCGCGAGCAGCAGCGCGGGGGTCAGCGCCCAGACTGCCGCCGAGGGCGGACGCGGCTGCGGATCGCGCCGGCGCACGTAGAAGAACAGCGCCTCGGTGGCGAGAACGGCGAGCGCGGCGAATCGGGCGATGGTCCAGATGGCGAGGGTTGCAGTCTCGGGCGATGTCACATCCATCGGGATGCGCGTCTCTAGCATGACCCCGAACGTGGGGGCAATCGCCTGTTTTGCTGCGACGGTTCGCCGCAGCCGAGCATTTCAAGGGCCGCGATCGATCACCAGCGCGGCGAACAGGAGCGGCAGGTACACGAGCGAGAGCAGGAACAGGTTGCGGGCCCACCTCACGCCGGCCTTCTGGCGCAGGCCGGCGAGCGCATAGCCGAGGAAGACCGCCCCGAGGACCAGGGCGGCCGCCAGGTACGCGCTCCGCGCCACGCCGATGGGCACGAACAGCAGCGACACCGCGACCAGCGCCACCGTGTAGCGCACGATGTTCGCCCTCGCCTCGCGGTCGCCGCCGGGCTCGTTGGGTTGCACCACCAGGCCGGCGCGCGCGTACTCCGCCTTGCGGAAGAGCGTGATGGCGAGGAAGTGCGGCACCTGCCAGAGGAACATCACGGCGAAGAGCAGCACGCCCGGCAGATCGAGCCGCTCGGTGGCCGCCGTCCAGCCGATCAGCGGCGGGATCGCGCCGGGGAGCGCCCCGACCAGCAGCGCGGTCGCGGTCTGGCGCTTCATCGGCGTGTAGAGGAGCACGTAGCTCACCAATGCGATGGAGGCGAGCAGGCCCGGCAAGGCGCCCACCGCGAAGGTGAGGAGCGGGACCGAGATCGCCGCGAGCGCGAGGCCGAACTTGAGCGCCAGCGCCGGCTCCAGGCGATGCGCCGGCAATGGCCGGTTCATGGTGCGGGGCATGAACGCGTCGGTGTCGCGCTCCAGGTACATGTTGAGCACGTTGGCGGCGGCGACGATCAGCACGGTCCCGAACAGGGTCAGCGCGACGGTGACCGGGGGCAGGCCATGGGGCGCCAGCCAGAGCCCGATGGCGGTGGTGAAGACGACCAGGGCCGTGATGCGCGGCTTCGCCAGCTCGAGCAGGTCGCCCGCGGTCCCGGTCACGCCGCAACACCGAGGGCGGCAGGGGCGACTTCGGATGCCGGCGAGCTCCGAGTGACGGCCAGCAACGCGACGAAGTCGGCGAGCAGCAGCGCAGCGACCAGCAGATGCGCGGTCACCGGGACCAGCCCCTTGAAGGTGAGGATGGTGAGGACTCCGAGCGCGACCTGCGCCAGGGCCAGGGCCGGCGCCGCCCAGGCGAGCGCCCGCACCAGGCCGTTCGGGCTCCGCACCAGGCGCATCGAGGACCAGCAGACCAGGGCCAGCACCACCAGGGCGAAGACCCGGTGCGCCATGTGCAGATGCACCATCGGATGCACGCCCAGGGGCCAGAGCTCTCCGCGGCAATAGGGAAGGTCGACGCAAACCAGCCCGGCGCCGGTGTGGCGGACGGTGGCGCCGAGCAGGATCTGCAGATACACCGCCGCTCCTGTCAGCCAGAGCAGGGCACGCGGGGCCGGCGCCCTGGCCGCCACGTCGTTCAGGCGGACCGCGAGCAAGAGCGACAGGCAGAGGAAGATCATGCTGGTGCCGAGGTGCATGACCAGCACCAGCGTCGGCAGCCGGTAGAGGACGGTGAGGCCGCCCAGCAATCCCTGGAAGAGGACGACCGCGAGCGCGGCGGTGGCCAGCTTTCCGTCCGTCTCTCGCGCCCTGCGGACGACGAAGGCGCACCCCAGGTAGCCGAGGGCCACCAGGACGACGGCGAGAGTCGGCAGCTCGTCGCGCACGTGCTTCACGCGTCCCGCCCAGAACGAAGCGGCGAGGATCAAGGTGGAGAAGCCGGCCAGCGCCGCGGCGAGCGCACCCTGCCGCGCGCGTCGTAGCGTCAGCGCCACCAGCGCCAGGGTGCAGAGGCCAACGGCAGTGGCGATCAGGCGGTGCGTGTGCTCGACGGCCACGCTGCCCGCCATCTTCGGCATCGCGCTGCCGAAGCAGGTGGGCCAGTCGGGACAGGCGAGGCCGGAGTCGGTGTTGGTGACCACGCCGCCAGCCACGATCAGCACCACGGTGAGAACGGCGGCGGCGGCGGCGAGGCGGCGGATCACTGCGACAGCGCTCCTGAAATGCGAAGGGGAGACGGGTTTTAGCCGGTCTCCCCTGCTTCAGGCAATGCCGGAGTCTTTTCTGGGTTTGTCTCCGACTCTGTCGCTAGGGGACACCAATGATGGTGTCCGCCCTG
>Ga0208990_1000048_pt1 | contig 17300 bp, 15 predicted proteins | sample MedBloCARef_M3_FD_187854 | JGI IMG/M metagenome (GOLD analysis project Ga0208990, IMG submission 187854) | Forest soil microbial communities from El Dorado National Forest, California, USA - Mediterranean Blodgett CA Ref_M3 (SPAdes) (version 2) | ecosystem: Environmental > Terrestrial > Soil >...
CAGATGCGTCGCGGCCCCAATGTCGTCGGCGCCTTCGGGCTGCTGCAGAGCTTCGCCGATTTCATCAAATTCGTGCTCAAGGAAGCCATCATTCCCGCCGGGGCCAACAAGGGGGTGTTCCTGTTGGCGCCCCTCATTGCGTTCACCTTGGCGATGGCGGCTTGGGCTGTGGTCCCCATAGGCCCGGGTTGGGTGATCGCCGACATCAATGTCGGCATTCTCTATCTCTTCGCCATCTCCTCGCTCGGCGTCTATGGCGTCATCATCGCCGGCTGGGCGTCGAACTCGAAATACGCCTTCCTGGGCGCGCTGCGTTCGGCGGCGCAGATGGTGTCCTACGAGGTCTCGATCGGTTTCGTGTTCATCACGGTCCTGCTCTGCGTCGGCTCGCTCAATCTCTCCCAGGTGGTGATCGCCCAGTCCGGCTGGTTCTTCAACTGGTTCTGGCTGCCGCTGCTGCCGATGTTCGTGATCTTCTTCGTCTCGGCGCTGGCCGAGACCAACCGCACGCCGTTCGACCTGCCGATGTCGGAAGCCGAGCTCGTCCAGGGTTTCCAGACCGAATATTCCTCGATGCCCTTCGCCCTGTTTTTCCTCGGCGAATACGCCAACATGATCCTGCTGTCGGCGATGGGCTCTGTGCTGTTCCTCGGCGGCTGGATGTCGCCGGTCCCTTACCCGCCCTTCACCTGGGTGCCGGGCCTCGTGTGGTTCGCGCTCAAGATCGCGTTCCTGCTGTTCGTGTTCAGCTGGACCAAGGGAACGCTGCCTCGCTATCGCTACGACCAACTCATGCGGCTGGGCTGGAAGGTGTTCCTGCCCGTGTCGCTCGGTTGGGTCGTCATCACCGCCGCCGTGCTGCAGTTCGGCGGCTGGGTTCCGAAACTGTTTTAGGGAGAACGCACCATGGCCTCTCTCGACCGCACCGCGCGCTCCTTCCTGCTCTCCGAGCTGGTGACGGGCTTCGCGCTGACGCTCAAATACATGTTCAAGCCCAAGGTGACGGTGAACTATCCCTACGAGAAGGGACCGCTCAGCCCGCGCTTCCGTGGCGAGCACGCGCTGCGTCGCTATCCCAACGGCGAGGAGCGCTGCATCGCCTGCAAGCTCTGCGAGGCGATCTGCCCGGCGCAGGCCATCACCATCGAGGCCGAGCCGCGTGACGATGGCAGCCGGCGCACCACGCGCTACGACATCGACATGACGAAGTGCATCTATTGCGGCTTCTGCCAGGAGGCCTGCCCGGTCGATGCCATTGTCGAGGGGCCGAACTTCGAATTCTCGACCGAGACCCGCGAGGAGCTGATGTACAACAAGGACAAGCTGCTCGCGAACGGCGACCAGTGGGAGTCGGTGATCGCGGCCAACCTGCAGTCCGACGCGGCGTATCGCTGAGCCGGGACGGGTAGGGGAAGATCATGGTGCTGCAGGCTCTGGCCTTTTACGTTTTTGCCTTCATCGTCATGGTGTCGGCGGCGATGGTCGTGGTGTCGCGCAATCCCGTCTACTCGGTGCTGTTCCTGATCCTGGCGTTCTTCAACGCCGCGGCGCTGTTCCTGCTGATCGGGGCCGAGTTCATCGCCATGATCCTGATCATCGTCTATGTCGGCGCGGTGGCCGTGCTGTTCCTGTTCGTCGTGATGATGCTCGACATCAACCTGGCCAAGCTGCGCGAAGGCTTCCTGAAGTACCTGCCGGTCGGCGCCATGATCGGCTTCGTGCTGTTCCTGGAGATCCTGTTCGGGCTGGGCGTGCTGGGCGGCAATACGACGACATTGGCAGGCATCGGCAAGGCCGTGCCGCAGGTGATCGCGATCGACAATACGCGCGCCATCGGACGCGTCCTCTATACGCAGTATTTCTACCTCTTCCAGGTGGCGGGCCTGGTGCTCCTGGTCGCCATGATCGGCGCCATCGTGCTGACCTTGCGCAGCCGGCCCGGCCTGCGCCGCCAGCGCATCAGCGAGCAGCTCTATCGACCCAAGGACGAGGCCGTCATGGTGGTCAAAGTGCCGACGCGGGGAGGCGTGTGATGACCATTGGCCTCGACCACTATCTCTTCGTCGCCGCGGTGCTGTTCACCCTGGGCATCCTGGGTATTTTCCTCAACCGCAAGAACGTCATCGTCATCCTGATGTGCGTCGAGCTGATGCTGCTCGCGGTGAACATCAACCTCGTCGCCTTCTCGGTCTTCCAGGGCAACATCGTGGGCCAGATCTTCGCCATGCTGGTGCTGACCGTGGCGGCCGCCGAGGCGGCGATCGGCCTTGCCATCCTGGTGGTCTATTTCCGCAACCGCGGAACGATCGAGGTCGAAGACATCAACGCGATGAAGGGCTAGGGGCGCGCACGTACCATGGATCTCGCCATCAAGCTCATCGTCCTGCTGCCGCTGCTCGCGGCGGCGATCGCTGGCCTCTTTTGCCGCATCATCGGCGACCGGCCGGCGCAGATCGTCACCTGCGCTGCATTGCTGATCGCCGCGGCGCTGTCGATCTTCGTCTTCGTGCGCATCGGCTTCGGACCGGAGAACGCCAAGCTGGTGGTGGTGAAACTCTTCACCTGGATGGATTCGGGCACACTCAACGTCGACTGGTCGCTTCGCGTCGACACGCTGACCGCGGTCATGCTGATCGTCGTCACCGGCGTCTCCTCGATGGTGCATGTCTATTCGGTCGGCTACATGGTCGAGGATCCCGGCATCCCGCGCTTCATGGCGTATCTCAGCCTGTTCACCTTCTTCATGCTGATGCTGGTGACGGCGGACAATCTGGTGCAGCTCTTCTTTGGCTGGGAAGGGGTGGGTCTCGCCTCGTACCTGCTGATCGGCTTCTGGTACGACAAGCCGTCGGCCAATGCGGCGGCCATGAAGGCATTCATCGTCAACCGCGTCGGTGACTTCGGCTTCGCCCTCGGCATCTTCGCCGTGTGGATGCTGAGCGGTACGGTGAACTACGCCGACATCTTCGCCAAGGCCCCCGAGATGGCCCAGATGCGCATCCAGTTCCTCGGCATGGACCTGCCGGCGCTGGAGACGGCCTGCCTGCTGCTGTTCGTCGGCGCCATGGGCAAGTCGGCCCAGCTCGGCCTGCACACCTGGCTGCCCGACGCCATGGAAGGCCCGACGCCGGTCTCCGCCCTGATCCATGCCGCCACCATGGTGACGGCCGGGGTGTTCATGGTCTGTCGCCTCTCGCCGCTGTTCGAACTGGCGCCGACCGCCAGTGCGGTCGTTACCCTGGTCGGCGCGGCCACGGCGTTCTTCGCCGCCACCATCGGTTTGACCCAGTTCGACATCAAACGGGTCGTCGCCTATTCGACCTGCAGCCAGCTCGGCTACATGTTCTTCGCCGCCGGCGTCGGTTCGTATTCGGCGGCGATGTTCCACCTCACGACGCACGCCTTCTTCAAGGCGCTGCTGTTCCTGGGCTCGGGCTCGGTCATCACCGCGCTGCATCACGAGCAGGACATGCGCAAGATGGGCGGCGTCAAGGAGAAGACTCCGCAGACTTTCTGGCTGATGTGGGTCGGCACCCTGGCGCTGTCGGGCATCGGCGTGCCCTTCGTGCTGGGCAACGGCATCGGCTTTTCGGGCTTCTATTCCAAGGACATGATGGAGGAATCGGCCTTCGGCGTGCACACCACGGTGGGCCTCATCGCTTTCTGGCTGGGCGTCTTTGCCGCCTTCATGACGGCCTTCTATTCGACCCGCCTGATGTTCCTGACCTTCTACGGCAAGTATCGCGGCGATCATCACACCTGGGACCATGCCCACGAATCGCCGGCGGTCATCCTGATCCCGCTCTATGTGCTGGCGGCCGGCGCGCTCCTGTCGGGCTACATCGCCTTCGACTGGTTCGTCGGCCATGACTGGGCGCAATTCTGGGGCACCCAGTCGATCGCCGTTAAATCCACGGGCGAGGTGCTGCACGAGGCGCACGAAGTGCCGGTGTGGGTGACGCTCGCGCCCCTGGTCTTTGCCCTGGCAGGCATCGGGCTCAGCTACCTGTTTTATATCGTCAATCCCGCGCTTCCGGCGCTCACCGTGAAGCGCTTCCCGGCGATCTACGCGCTGTTCTACAACAAGTGGTACTTCGATGAGATCTACGACGCGCTCTTCGTGAAGCCGGCGCTCGCCATCGGCCGCTTCTTCTGGAAGAAGGGCGACGGCGCCACGATCGACGGCCTCGGCCCCGACAACCTCGCCGCCCGCGCCCAGGACATGGCGGGCGTGCTGATGCGCTTCCAGAGCGGCTACCTCTACCACTATGCGTTCGTGATGCTGGTCGGCGTGGCCGGCCTCGTCACCTACTTCATGATGACGGCGGCGAGGTAGGCCCGATGTCGAGTTGGCCGATCCTTTCGCTCATCACCTTCCTGCCGCTGGTGGGTGTGTTCTTCTGCCTGGTCGTGAATGGCCCAAAGGAGGCCGTCGACCGCAACTGCAGGAGCGCCGCGCTCCTCACGTCGGTGGTGACGTTCCTGATCTCGCTGCTGCTGTGGGCGCGCTTCGACGTCACCAAGGCGGGTTTCCAGTTCGAGGAGAAGCTCGACTGGGTGCCGGCGCTCAATATCGGCTACCACATGGGCATCGACGGCATCTCGCTGTTCTTCGTCCTGCTGTCGACCCTGCTGACGCCGATCTGCATCCTGTCGAGCTGGGGCGCCGTTCATGTCCGCGTCAAGGAATACATGATCGCCTTCCTCGTGCTCGAGACCTTCATGGTCGGCATGTTCTGCGCGCTCGATCTCGCGCTGTTCTATGTCTTCTTCGAAGGCGTGCTGATCCCGATGTTCCTGATCATCGGCATATGGGGCGGCGATCGGCGCGTCTATGCCGCCTTCAAGTTCTTCCTCTACACCTTGCTTGGCTCGGTGCTGATGCTGCTGGCGATCATCACCATCTACTGGCAGCTCGGCACCACGGACATTCCGACCGCCATGGAGAAGCTCAACCTGCCGTTCATCTGGCAGTGCTGGCTGTTCCTGGCCTTCTTCGCCTCCTTCGCCGTCAAGGTGCCGATGTGGCCCGTCCATACCTGGCTGCCGGACGCCCATGTCGAAGCGCCGACCGCGGGCTCGGTCATCCTGGCCGGCGTGCTGCTGAAGATGGGCGGCTACGGCTTCCTGCGGCTCTCGATCCCGCTATTGCCAGAAGCGACGCAATACTTCGCGCCGATGATCTTCGGACTGTCGGTGGTGGCTGTCATCTACACCTCGCTGGTGGCGCTGGTGCAGGAGGACATGAAGAAGCTCATCGCCTATTCGTCGGTCGCCCATATGGGCATCGTGACGATCGGCGCCTTCATCCTCAACATTCAGTCGGTCCAGGGCTCGCTGTTCCAGATGCTGAGTCACGGCATCGTCTCGGCCGCGCTCTTCCTCTGCGTCGGCGTGCTCTACGACCGTATGCACACCCACGAGATCGCCGTCTTCGGCGGCCTGGTCCATCGCATGCCGCGCTACGCTTTCGTCTTCATGTTCTTCACCCTGGCGAGCATCGGTCTGCCGGGCTTGTCCGGATTCATCGGCGAGTTCCTGGTCCTGCTCGGCGCCTTCAAGGTCAATACCTGGGTGGCGTTCCTGGCGGCCACCGGCATGATCCTGGGCGCAGCTTATGCGCTCTGGCTCTATCGCAAGATCATCTTCGGCGAACTCACGAAGAACTCGTTGAAAGCCATCCTCGACATGAACCGGCGTGAGGTCGTCGTTTTCCTGCCCCTGGTGCTGCTTACCCTGTGGATGGGCATCTATCCCAATTCTTTCCTCGATCCGATGGCGGCCACGGTCGACAAGCTGGTGGGCGACTATCAGTCGGCGATCAAGCTCGCCCGCACCGCCTCGTTGGCGCCATGAGCGGCCGGAAGCCATGAACATGATGCTCGGTCTCGAATCCTGGACGCTGGCACGGCCGGAACTCTTCCTCGCCGCCGTCACGGCCCTGCTGCTGATCTACGGCGTGGTCCGCGGGGAAGTGGCGACCCCCTTCGTGTCGGTCGCCACCTCGCTTGCCCTGCTGGTGACGGCGGTGCTGCTGTTCGTGCCGTATCGCGAGGGCACGGCCTTCTCCTCGCTGTTCATCGTCGACCGGCTGACCACCACCATGAAAGCGCTGGTCCTGGTTGGCTCGGCCATCTCCATCCTGATGTCGCGCGCCTATTTCGAGCGGGTCAAGGCCTGGCGCTTCGAGTATCCGCTGCTGGTCGCCCTGGCGACTCTCGGCATGATGCTGATGATCTCGGCCAACGACCTCATGGCGCTCTATGTCGGCCTCGAGCTGCAGTCGTTGGCGCTTTACGTCATTGCCGCCTTCCAGCGCGACAGCCTGCGCTCGACCGAGGCCGGCGTTAAGTATTTCGTCCTGGGCTCGGTCGCCTCCGGCATGCTGCTGTTCGGCGCCTCGCTGATCTATGGCTTCTGCGGCGGCACGGCCTTCGTGCAGATTTCGCGCGCGCTCATCGAGGGCAGGGGCGGCGAAATCGGCGTCGTCATCGGCCTGGTGTTCGTGGTGGCGGGGCTTGCCTTCAAGGTCTCGGCCGTGCCGTTCCACATGTGGACGCCCGACGTCTACGAGGGCGCGCCGACCCCGGTGACGGCCTTGTTCGCCGTCGCCGCCAAGATCGCCGCGATGTCGCTGATGGTCTCGGTCCTGATGGGCCCGTTCAAGCCGTTGTTCCCGCAGTGGCAGCAGATCGTGGTCGTGGCCTCGGTGCTGTCGATGGGGCTCGGCGCCTTCGCCGCCCTTCGCCAGCAGAACATCAAGCGCCTGATGGCCTATTCCTCGATCGGCAATGTCGGCTACGTCCTGCTGGGCCTCGCGAGCGGCAGCGAGAAGGGCATCCAGTCGGTCGTCTTCTACTTGGCCATCTACCTCGTCATGACGATGGGTGTCTTCGCCGTCATCCTGATGATGAAGCGCCGCAATGTCATGGTCGAGAACATCTCCGACCTGGCGGGCCTGGCGCGCAGCGAGCCGATGATGGCGCTGGCCCTGCTGGTCTTCATGTTCTCGCTGGCCGGCATCCCGCCGCTCGCGGGCTTCTGGGGCAAGCTCTACATCTTCATCGCCGCCGTCGAGGCCAAGCTCTATGTCCCGGCCGTGCTGGGCGTGCTGGCCTCGGTCGTGGCGTCCTACTACTACCTGCGCATCGTCAAGGTGATGTATTTCGACGAGCCAGCCGAAGCGCTCGACCGGCCTGCCTTCAGCATCAACCGCGCCGTGGCTTTCGCTGCGGCCATCCTGGTGGCGGTGTTCTCCCTGGCGCCGCAGCCGCTCAGCCTGGTCGCCGCGGCGGCGGCGAAGGGCCTGTTCCCGTGAGTCCCGCGCCCGTCCTGCCGGACGGGTGGACGCTGGTCGCGTTGGACACCGTCGGCAGCACCAATGACGAGGCCGCGCATCTGGCCGACGCCGGCGCGCCCGAAGGCACCGTCGTGTGGTCGCGCGAGCAAACAGGCGGAAGAGGTCGCCGCGGCCGCCACTGGGCGTCCCCGGTCGGCAACCTTTATACCTCGACGATCCTGCGGCCCGATTGCCCCGCTCAGCGCGCCGCCGAGCTGGGTTTCGCCGCGGCTCTTGCCGTTGCCGACATCGTGCCGGCGGGCCGCGAGGTGCGCGTGAAGTGGCCCAACGACGTGCTGGTCGGCAGCGGCAAGATCGCCGGCATCCTGCTCGAGAGCGCGATCGGCCAGACCGGACAGGTGCAGCATGTCGTGGCCGGCATCGGCGTGAACGTCGGCTTCGCGCCGCAGCTGCCGGAGATGCGCTATCCCGGGTCGGCCCTCGGCGGTTCGGTCGAGGCTGCCCTGGAAAAGTTGACGGCTGCCTTGGCGGCACGCCTCGCCGAGTGGCGCCGCGAAGGCTTCGAGACGGTGCGCGCGGCGTGGCTCGCCAAGGCCGGGCCGCTCGGCGCCGAAGTCGACGTCAAGCTGGGCGAGGGACTGGTGCGGGGCCGCTTCGCCGGTCTCGACCGCGAAGGCGCGTTGCTGCTGGATACGGCAACGGGGCCACGCAAGATCGTGTCGGGTGAATTGCTGGGCCGCGCGGCCTAGAGGAGACCGAGGGATGCTGCTCGCTATCGATGTCGGCAATACCAACTCGAAATTCGCCGTGTTCGACGGCGACAAGATCGTCGCGCAGTGGCGACTGCGCACCGAATCCAAGCGCACGGCCGACGAATATGCCGCCTGGCTGACGCAGCTCATGGACGTGCAGGGCTTTGACCCCAAGTCGATCACCGGGGCGATTCTGGCGAGCGTCGTGCCGACTTTGAACCAGCACATCCGGCGCTTGTGCGAGACCTATTTCGGCAACGGGATCCTGATCGTGGGCGAACCCGACTGCAAGCTCGGCATCAAGGTGCTCATTGACCGGCCGCAGGAGGCGGGTGCCGACCGTCTGGTGGGCGTGATCGCGGGGCACACGAAATATGGCGGGCCGCTGATCACGGTCGATTTCGGCAGCGCCACGACCTTCGACATCGCCGACAGGGACGGCAATTTCGTCGGCGGCGTACTGGCGCCCGGCGTCGAGCTCACCGTCGAGGCGTTCTATCTCATGACCGCGCGCCTGCCGCGCATCCGCGTCGAGAAACCCGCGCAGGTGATCGGCAAGGGCTCGGTCTCGGCCATGCAATCAGGCATCTTTTGGGGCTATGTCGGCCTGATCGACAGCCTGATCAAGCGCATCCGTGCCGAGTACGGCGAGCCCATGAAGGTGATTGCCACCGGCGGGCTTGCCAACGTGTTCAAGGACGAGATTGGCCTGTTCGATGCCATCGAGCCCGACCTCATGTCGCTTGGCCTGTTGGAAGTCTGGCGTCGCAATCGCAAATGACCGTTCCGTCGGACGACGAGTTGCTGTTCCTCGCCCTGGGCGGGGCGGGCGAGATCGGGATGAACCTCAATCTGTACGGCCATGCCGGCAAATGGCTGATGGTCGATCTCGGCATCGGCTTCGCCGACGATTCGATGCCCGGAGTCGATGTGGTGATGCCGGACCCCGCCTTCATCGAGGAGCGGCGCAAGGATCTGGTGGGCATCGTGCTGACCCACGCCCATGAGGATCACCTCGGTGCCGTGGCCGATCTCTGGCCGCGGCTCAAGGCGCCGGTCTATGCCACGCCGTTTGCCGCCTCGGTGCTGCGGCGCAAGCTCATAGAGGCGGGTCTGGTCGACGCGGTGCCGGTCACCGAGATCCCGCTCGGCGGCAAGTTCAGCCTGGCGCCGTTCGAGCTCGAGCTGATCACCATGACGCATTCGATCCTCGAGCCCAATGCGCTGGCGATCCGCACCAAGCTCGGCACGGTGTTCCATACCGGCGACTGGAAGATCGATCCCGAGCCGCTTTTAGGCGAGGTGACCGACGAGGCGATGCTGCGACGCATCGGCGACGAGGGCGCGCTCGCCATGGTGTGCGACAGCACCAACGTCTTCGTCGAAGGCGAGGCGGGCTCCGAGGCGACGGTGCGGGCCAATCTCGAGAAGCTGGTGAAAGTCGGCAAGGGCCGCGTCGCCGTCACCTGCTTCGCCTCGAACCTCGCCCGCGTCGAAAGCGTGGCGCTGGCCGCGGTGGCGGCGGGAAGACATCCCGTGCTGTCGGGGCGGGCGCTGCTGCGCATGGTCGAGGCCGCGCAGGAGTGCGGCTACCTGCTCGATTTCCCGCCCTGCATTCCCGAACAGCAGGCGGGCTACCTGCCGCGCGACAAGGTGCTGTTCATCTGCACCGGCAGCCAGGGCGAGCCGCGCGCCTCGATGGCCAAGCTGGCCAACGGCGAGCATCGCGACCTGGTGCTGGAGGAAGGCGACACGGCGATCTTTTCTTCACGCGTCATCCCCGGCAACGAGCGCTCGGTGGGGCGGTTGCAAAATGCTCTGACGGCGCGCGGTGTCGAAGTGATCACCGACCACGATGCCGACATCCATGTCTCGGGCCATCCGGCGCGCGACGAACTGGTCCGCGTCTATCAGTGGATACGGCCCAAGATCGCCCTGCCGGTCCATGGCGAGGTCCGCCACATGATCGAGCACGCAGCCCTTGCCCGCGCCTGCCAGGTGCCGGAGACGATCGTGGCGCCCAACGGCACGCTGGTCCGGCTGGCGCCCGGTCCCGCCGAAATCATCGACCATGTGCCGGCGGGACGGCTGGCGCGCGATGGCGACGGTGTCGTGCCGGTGGACGGTGCGTCTTTGCGCGAGCGACGCAAGCTTCTGTGGAACGGCGCGGCCGCGGCCAGCCTGGTCATCGACAGAAGCGGCAGGGCCGTGGCGGCGCCGAAAGTGTCCCTGCGCGGCATCGACGACGAGGGGGGCGAGCTGACGAATGCCATCGTCTCCGGCCTCAAGGAGATGCTGGCCGACCTTAACGCTTCTGAGCGTGGTGACGACGGCCGGATCGAGGAAGCGGCCCGCCAGGCCGTGCGGCGCGTCGTGCGCGCGCACCTCGGCAAGAAGCCGTTGACGGACGTGCACATCGTCCGCATCTAAGTCGCTAGTCGTTGGAGAGCCCGATGATCGGACGTCTGAATCACATCGCCATCGCCGTGCCCGACCTCGCCAAGGCGTCGGAACTCTACCGCACCGTGATGGGCGCCAAGGTGAGCGCGCCCAAGGCGCAGCCGGCCCATGGCGTCACCGTGGTGTTCGTCGAGCTGCCCAACACCAAGATCGAGCTGCTCCATCCGCTGGGCGAGAAGTCGCCCATCGCCAACTTCCTCGCCCGCAATGCCGACGGCGGCATTCACCATGTCTGCTACGAGGTCGAGGACATCTACGCCGCCCGCGACAAGCTCAAGGTGCAGGGTGCGCGGGTGCTGGGAGACGGCGAACCCAAGATCGGCGCGCACGACAAGCCGGTGCTGTTCCTGCATCCCAAGGACTTCACGGGCACGCTGATCGAACTCGAGCAGGTCTAGGGACAACGCGCCATGAGCTGGGCCACCGGCCTCATGGTCTACCTGGTGATCTGGTGGACCGTGCTGTTCGCGGTTCTGCCGCTGGGCGTCCGCAAGCTGAAAGACCCGGGCAAGGGCGAGGAGCGGGGCGCGCCCGAGCGTCCCGACCTCGTCCGTAAGGCGATCATCACGTCGATCGTCGCGGCCGTGCTCTGGATCGCCTTCTATTTCCTCCATCAGTCCGACATTTTCAGCTTCCGGCAGATGGTCGAATAGTCCGACAATGACGCCCGGGCACGGGGCTTGGTCTGAAACGTGCATGGTGCCCGCTCGTTCTGCGATGAACGTCGCAAGAAAGGCACGCCGTCCGGGTCATGGGCATCGAAGTCAAGCTCGCGTTCGACCTGCTGGCCTTCATCTCGGTCATGGTGCTGATCGTGCTGGGCCTCGGCATCATCGCCAGCATGATGGGCATCTTCAATTTCGCCCACGGCGAGTTCGTCCTCCTCGGCGCCTACACGGTCTACATCTTCGAGAGCAGCGGACTGTCCGCCTGGGCCGGCATCCTGGCCGCCCCGATCGTGCTGGCGATCGTCGGGCTGGTGCTCGAGCGCCTGATCATCCGGCGTTTCTATGCCGTGCCCATCATCGCCATGCTCGGTACCTACGCCATCGGGCTCGTCATCCGCGAGATCGTGCGCGGTCTCTTGGGCGGCCATTACAAGTCGATCTCCGAACCACTGCCCGGCGTGTTCACGCTGTTCGGCGTCGACTTCTCGGCGTGGCGGGCGGTGATCGTGCTCACCACGATCTGCATCATCGCGGCCACCTGGCTGTTCCTGTCGCGCACGTCGGTCGGATTGCAGGTTCGCGGTTCGCTGGAGAATCCCAACTTGGCGCGCGCCTGCGGAATCTCCACGACCAAGCTCTACGCCCTGACCTTTGCCTTCGGTGCGGCGCTGGCGGGCCTCGCCGGCGCGCTGATCGTGCCGCTCTACCAGCTCTCGGCCGACATCGGAACGCGCTTCCTGGTGCAGGCCTTCCTGTCGGTCATGCTGGGCGGCGTCGGCACCTTCGAGGGACCGGTGCTGGGGGCGGCCGCCGTCGGCGGCATGGCGGCGGGCCTGCCCTGGCTGGTCATTCCGGTGCTCGCCGATCCGCTGGTGTTCGTGATTGCGTTGCTGATCGTGAAGTTCCGTCCACAGGGATTCATTACGCAGGGGAGGCTCTGATCATGACTGACAAACCGAATATCGGTCGCCGCCGCCTCATGGGCGCAAGCGCGCTCGGCGCCGCGGGCTGGATCGCCGGTGGCGGCGGTTGGTTGCTGCGGCCGGAAAAGGCCTATGCCGCCGATCCGATCAAGATGGGCATCGCCACCGACATCACCGGCGCCATTGCCCCGTCGGGCAACGCCAACTGGCAGGTGGCGCAGTTCACGGTCGAGCAGATCAACAAGGCCGGCGGCATCGGTGGTCGCCCGATCGAGCTCTATCTCGAAGACACCGCCTCCGATCCCAAGATCGCCGTCGGCAACGTGCGCAAGCTCATCCAGGAGCGCAAGGTCAACGTCGTGCTGGGCGGCATCACGTCGGCGATGCGTCAGGCGATCAAGGATCCGATCGTCAATCGCGGGCGCACGCTCTACATCTATCCGCAGCTCTACGAAGGCCAGGAATGCACCAAGTTCCTCTACTGCACGGGCCCGACGCCGGCGCAGCAATGCGACAAGCTGATCCCGTATCTGATCAAGACGGTGGGCAAGAAGCGCTTCGCCATGCCGTCGGCCAACTATGTCTGGCCGCAGCTCCTGAACAAGTACGCCCGCAAGGTCATCGAGGCCAATGGCGGCGAGGTCGTGTTCGAGGAATATTACCCGCTCGACCAAGCCGAGTATTCGGCGACCATCGGCAAGATCCGCGACGGCAAGGTCGACTGCGTCTTCAACACCGTCATCCCGCCCGGCCTGCAGCCGTTCGTGAAGCAGCTCTACGAATCGGGCTTCCAGAAGAACGGCGGCGTGCTGTCCTGCGTCTACTACGACGAGAACCTGCTGAACTATCATCCGGCGCAGGAGATGGAAGGCCTCTATAGCTGCCTCGACTACTTCCAGTCGATCAACGATCCGTTCAGCAAGCAGCTCCAGGCCGACTATATGAAGAAGTTTCCCGACACCAAGTACCTGTTCACCGCGGGCTCGGCGGCGACCGGCATGTATCGCGGTATCAAGTTCTATGAAGCCGCGGTCAAGAAGACGAACGGCGACCTTTCGCGCGAGGCGGTTGGGGCGGCCATGGACAACGCCAAGATCGACCAGGGTCCGGGCGGCGGCGCCGAGATGGTGCCGGGCAAGATGCACTGCAAGATGAACATGTACATCGCCCAGTGCAAAGTCGACGCCGGCAAGACCCGCTACGACGTCATCGAGAGCGACAAGATGGTCGATCCGAAGGAATGCTGACCGACGCCGGCCCTGGACTGGGCGCGGCGCCGGCGCCTACGCGTATTGGACGGCAGGCGGGACGCGCACGGGCGTTCCGCCGCGTCTTGCCGTGGGTCGAGGCGGTGGCCCTGATCGTGGCGCTGGCGGTGCCGATCGTGCTGAGCGAGCGCACCGATCTCGTGACGCTGGCGACCAACGTGCTGATCCTGTCGCTGCTCGCCATCAGCTTCGACCTGTGCTGGGGCCTGTCGGGCATCATGAGCTTTGGCCAGGCCTTGTTCTTCGGCGTGGCGGGCTATGCCATCGCCCTGGTCGGCCGCGACCTTGAATTCAGCCAGCTCTGGGGGACGCTGCCCCTCGCCATGCTGGTGGGCCTCCTGCTGGCCGGCCTGTTCGCGGCCTTTCTGCTGCTCGGCCGCAAGCCGCCGACCACCATCTTCGTGGCACTGGGCACGCTCACCGGGTCGTACGCCGCCGAGCGGCTGGTGTCGGGCTGGCAGTATGTCGGGGCCGGCAACGGCCTGTCCTCGGTCAAGCTGCTGCAGTTCGGCGGTTACGAATTCGTCGAGGGCACCGCCTTCTATTTCCTGGCGCTGGCGCTGCTGCTGCTGATCTATGGGGGCGCGCGCTTTCTCAAGCAGTCGCAACTCGGCCTCGTGCTGGCGGGCATGCGGCAGAACGAGGAGCGGCTGGCCTTCTTCGGCTATCGCGTGCAGCTCTTCAAGGCGCTGGTCTTTTCGCTCGCCGGCATGGTCGCGGGTCTGGGCGGCGCGCTCTACAGCTACCATCAGGGCTTCATCGGCCCGGGCAACATGGGTCCCGGTCTATCGACAACCGCGGTGCTCTACTGCCTGTTGGGAGGATCGGGCACCCTGATCGGCCCGGTGATCGGAACGGCCACGGTGGAAGTGCTGTCCTATGTGCTATCCGACATAGACGCCATCAAGCAGTTCTGGCCGGTCATCCTGGGGCTGGTTCTGCTGACTGTCGTGATGTTCCAGCCCAAGGGGATTTTAGGCATGCTGGTATCCGACCGCGAACGTATCGGCGCCTACGGCCGGCGCCGGCGCGGCGGGTGAGGGCGCCGTGGCGCTGTTGCAGATCCGCGGTGTCAGCAAGACGTTTCGCACGCTGCGAGCGCTCGACGGCGTCGACATCGACGTCGAGGCCGGCACGTTCCACGGCCTGATCGGCCCCAACGGATCGGGCAAGAGCACGCTCCTGAAGGCGATTGCCGGCGCGCATTTCGCCGACACCGGCACCATCGTGTTCGAGGGTCGCGACATCACGCGCGCCACGCCCTACGAGCGGGCCCGCGCCGGCCTCAGCCTGAAATTCCAGATCACCGCCGTGCTGCCGGAGCTGTCGGTCTACGACAATGTCCTGCTGGCGACTCAATCGGGCGAAAGCCTGACGAGGCTGCTGCTGTCGTCGTCGCGCCGCGCGCTCGACGGCGAGGTGAGCGGCCTACTCGAGCGCTTCCGCCTGATCGACCGCGCCGACGATCTGGCGGCCGAGCTGAGCCACGGCGAGCAGCAATGGCTGGAAATTGCCATGGCCTTGGCGCTCAAGCCCAAGCTGCTGCTGCTCGACGAGCCGACCGGCGGCATGAGCCCGGAAGAACGCCACGTCACCGGCAAGCTTTTGGAGCCAATCAAGGCGCACTGCGCCCTGATCATCGTCGAGCACGACCTGCATTTCATCCGCGACATCTGCGATCAGCTGACCGTGCTCGACCAGGGCAAGGTGCTGGACCAGGGTGACGTCGAGGCCATCCAGCGCTCGGCCAAGGTCCAGCAGGTATTCACGACCCGTGTCTGACGCAGCCCTCCTTCAGGTCGATGCCCTGAGCGCCGGCTATGGCCGGAGCCAGGCCTTGTTCGGGGTGTCGATCAAAGCGCCCGCGCGGGGCGCGATCGCCGTGCTCGGGCGCAACGGCGCCGGCAAGTCGACGCTCTTGAAGACGGTGTTCGGCGAATTGCCGCCGATGTCCGGCAGCATCCGCCTCGACGGCACGGCAGTCGAGGGCGAGCCCGCCGAACGTCGCGTGCGGCGCGGCATCGGCTACGTGCCGCAGGAGCACGCCATCTTCGCCAAGCTCACGGTGCGCGAGAACTTGGCTCTGGGTTGCGTGCGCCAGCCCGATCGTTCGGGCATGGACTACGTGCTCGATTTCTTTCCCAAGCTGGCGCAGCGGCTGGCCCAGACGGCGGGCACGCTGTCGGGCGGCGAGCGCAAGATGCTGGCGATCGGCCGCGCCGTGCTGGGCCGGCCGAAGCTCCTGATGCTCGACGAGCCGACCGAGGGCGTGTGGGTCGGCGTAATCGAGGAGATCGCCGACCGGCTAAAACAGCTGTCGCGCGAGATGGCGGTGATCCTGGTCGAGCAGCATATCGAACTCGCCCTCGAAGTGGCCGAATATGCCTACGTGATGGAGCGCGGGCACATCGCTCTCGAAGGGCAGTCCGCTTCGGTCAAGAGCGACCCGCAGCTGATGCGGCATCTGGCGCCGTAAACCAAGAAGCCCAAGCGAAGGAGGAGAGCATGGCCGTACAAGTTCCGACCGAAGAGCAATTGCGTCAGGTAGCGTCCGACGTGGGCCTGTCGCTGAGCGACAGCGACGTGAAGTCCTTCATCGACCTCATGCGCCCGGGCATCGCCGCCTACAACGTGGTCGATGCCATGCCCGACAACCTGCCGCGCGTGAAGTATCCGCGCACGCCGGGCTATCGACCGACGGGCGAGGAGAACAAGCACAATGCCTGGTACGTCAAGACCAAGGTCGAAGGCGCCGCCCGCGGCAAGCTCAAGGGCAAGACGGTCGTGCTGAAGGACAATATCATGCTGGCCGGCGTGCCGATGATGAACGGTGCGGCGACGCTCGAGGGCTACGTGCCCGATATCGACGCGACGGTGGTGCAGCGCGTCCTCGACGCCGGCGGCACGATCGTCGGCAAGGCGCACTGCGAGAACTTCTGTCTCTCGGGCGGCAGCCATACCAACGCGACCGGGCCGGTGCACAATCCCTACAAGATGGGCTACTCCGCCGGCGGCTCCTCGTCGGGCAGCGCCGTGCTGGTGGCGCTGGGTGAAGTCGACATGGCGCTGGGCGGCGACCAGGGCGGATCGATCCGCATGCCGGCATCGTTCAGCGGCATCTATGGCATGAAGCCGACGCACGGGCTGGTTCCCTATACCGGCATCATGCCGATCGAAATCTATGTCGATCACACCGGGCCGATGACCGCGAACGTCTCCGACAATGCCCTGCTTCTGGAGGTGCTGGCCGGGCCGGACGGCTACGATTCGCGCCAGATCAACGTCAAGACCCATCCCTACACCAAGGCGCTGAAGGACGACATCAAGGGCATGAAGATCGGCCTCGTGACCGAAGGCTTCGCCCAGCCCAACGCCGAGGCCGACGTCAATGCCAAGGTCAAGGCGGCGGCCAAGAAGTTCGAGGCGCTGGGCGCCACGGTGGGCGAGGTCTCGATCCCGCTGCACCTCGCCGCCGGGGCGCTGTGGATGCCGATCGGCACGGAGGGTCTCACCCAGACGATGATGTGGGGCGACGGTTACGGCGTCAGCCGGCCGGACCTCTATGTCACCAGCCTGATGGACTTCCACCGCAACTGGCGCAACCGCGCCAACGAGATGTCGGAGACCACCAAGCTGTTCACCATGCTGGGCACCTACATCCGCCGCTACTATGGCAGCCGTTACTACGGCAAGGCGATGAACCAGACCCGTCTTCTGACCGCGGCCTACGACGCAGCGCTCGGCGAGTACGACCTGCTGATGATGCCGACCACGCCGATCAAGGCGACGCCCCTGCCGCCGCCTGATGCGCCGCGCGAGCTGCAGGTCGAGCGGGCGCTCGACATGCTCTCCAACACCGCGCCGTTCGACATCACCCATCACCCGGCCATGGCCGTGCCCTGCGGAATGGCGGACGGCCTGCCGGCTTC
>Ga0208990_1000050_pt1 | contig 16809 bp, 17 predicted proteins | sample MedBloCARef_M3_FD_187854 | JGI IMG/M metagenome (GOLD analysis project Ga0208990, IMG submission 187854) | Forest soil microbial communities from El Dorado National Forest, California, USA - Mediterranean Blodgett CA Ref_M3 (SPAdes) (version 2) | ecosystem: Environmental > Terrestrial > Soil >...
CAATGCGGCAGACCGGGCGCTCTACGGCATGAAGGGCCATTCGGACGGCATTCAAACACTGGCTCGGATTGCTGCATGCCTCTAAGGCGATTGCGGGCTTATTTAGAAGCCCGCCGGACGATTGAGGGAATGATGGCGAATACGATCGGGGTCGACCGCCTCGAAAAAAGAATTCCGATGGCGATTGCGGTTCACATTTCCGGGCATGAGCGTGCACCTGGCACGGAGACGACGTTCACCGAGAACGTCAGCTCACGCGGCGCGCGCGTGACCAGCACACGCCGCTGGCGGCCCAACGAAATGTTGGAAATCGCGTCCCTGCCAGGCGACTTCCGCGCCAAAGCGCGCGTCGCGTACTGCCAGGCACAAAGCGAAGGCTTTGTCATCGGACTTGAGTTCCTAGAGCCGTCCGGCCGGTGGGTAGTCAACACCCCGGCTATCTCAGGGAAACCGCTGCAAGGATAGGAGGAACACGCGAAGGCAAAAAACTGGCGTAATAAATTATTACCCAATGAGCCGGGCAGCCCGCGGGAACGGGCGGTTCGGCTCATTGGCTTTTTGAAGACTTTGGATGCAAAGCGCTCGCTGATTTCATCGAGCGGCGATGAGGCGTTCGTAAACGTGGAGGGTCGCATCCACCATCCGATCCGCGGAAAAGCGCGACGAGATGGTTTCGCGCGCCGCGTCGGCGAGCCGCCGCGCTTCGGTGGGATTCGAAAGCAGGCGCGCGATCATGGCTGCCAGAGTACTCGGATCAAGTTCCTTCACTAGAAGGCCGTTCTTGCCGTCCTCCACGACTTCCGGAACTCCGCCGCGCGCGACTGCCACGACCGGAAGTCCGTGCGCCATGGCCGAAAGCAGCGCGCTGCCCAGCGGCTCTTCGTGGGAAGGAAAAACGAAGAGGTCCGTTGCGGCATACACGCTTTCGATGTCGGGAACGAAACCTGGAAACTTCACAACACCTTCGGGTAACAGATGTCGCGCAACTTCTTGCAACTTGGTCTTTTCCGGACCTTCTCCCGGAAGCAGCAAAACGCTTTTCGGAAACTGCGCGCGCAAATCCGCAAAAGCGCGAATAAGGAGCACGTGCCCTTTTTCAGGCACGAAGGCCGCTACATTTCCGATACACACCGTTTCTTCCGGGATTACAAATCGGGCGCGCGCCTGGTCACAATCCGCTTGCGAAAACCTCTCCGGAATTGTCACGCCATCGTAGATCACTTCGACATAATCCTCGGCAAGACCGCTCGCGAGCACGGATTTCTTGACAAATTGCGAAATAGCGATGATGCGTGCTGCTGCGCGATATCGCGCCAGAGAAAACGAATTCGTCGAAAGCGGGCGGGCAATGCGTCGCGAGACAACCAACGGAACAGACCGGTGCGCTCGCGCCAGCCAAGCCGAACTCAGTGCGTGAGGTTCATTGGAATGGACGATGTCCACTCGACGCGTTCGGACCAGAAGACGGATCGCCAGCGCGGCAGCAAGGCGCCGGCATCCCGGGGGAACACCTTGCACGGAGACGCCTGCATCCTTCGCGCGGCGAGCCAGCAGTGAATCGCGAAGCGTGATCAATTCAGGGGCGTGGCCGCGCGCCAGCAACCCCCGCAAGAGCAGCAGTGCCTGGTGTTGCCCTCCACGGTAATCCCGGCCGAGGTCGACAACCAGCGGGCGCACGCTCAAGCCTCGCCGGGATTCGGCCACGAACGGTGCGTCAGTTTCTCGCCCGCGCGCAGCCGGCCCAGTTTGCGGTACTTGATGTAAATATAGTTCGCCGACTGCCAGGCGATCAGCCAGCCACGCCGCCCGTCGAGCACGCCCAGTTGGAACAACAGCCTCTGGAAGAAAGTCCAGGGAGGGGCGAAGATCATGGCGGCCCGCCAGCCCTTCCGGCCGTGCGAAAACATGTCCTCCGCGGCCATGGTGGAGAAAAATTCCAACTTGGCCTTGTGCTCCGCATAGGATCGCGCCGTGTAGTGAAGAAGGTGGCCTTCAAGACGCCCGGCCGGCCCGTCCAGCTTCACGCTTTCATGCAAAACGTTGACGAATTTACCCCGGTCTCGCCGGTACAGCTTCACTTTATAATCGGGATACCACCCCGAATGCCGAATCCAGCCGCCGAGATAATTTGTCATCCGGGAAAAATCGTACCCGGTTTTGTCAGGAGCTTTTTGTTTCCACGCGAGGATGGACGAACGCAACTCTGGACTTAATTCCTCGTCGCAATCGATCGAGAGCAGCCATTCGTTCGATGCAAACGTAGCGGCATAGTTCTTCTGTTCGGCGAGGCTGTCCAGCTTGCGCGCATAGACGCGGGCGCCAAAGGCGCGCGCAATTTCGCAAGTGCGGTCGGTGGAACCGGAATCCACCAGAATTGTTTCGTCAGCCACGCCTTGGAGCGAGGCGAGTGCGCGGGGCAAATCCAGTTCCTCGTTATATGCGATCAGGATCGCGGTCAGCGCAGGCATCGGGGTTCCGAAACGATACGGTAGCACGAGACGGGGGCGGGCTTTACCTGGAATCCGCAGGAAGGGAACCGACGCGCTACGCTTAGCGCGCGACAGCAAGTTTAGGAGTCACGCTCAGCAGGATTACGGACCCGCCGATGCGGAATTCGGAAAGATGTTTCAACTCCGCCACGCGGACGCGTTCGTCTTCAAAAAATGTGCCGTTCGTTGATTCCAGATCGCGCAGCCGGATGACGTCGTTTTTGATCTCGAGAGCGCAATGCCAGCGAGAGATTTCCTTATCGTTGATGATGATGTCCGCGTCCGCTCGTCCCATCACGACACGCGGTTTTTGCACGGAATAGACCAGGCCTTTGGCGGGACCCGCAATGACGGAAAGGCCGATGGCTTTTCCCTCCGGAAGGCGCAAGCCGATATCTTCTACGTCGCTCCCGCGCGCGAGCCTCGGCGCGCCGGCGCTACGCGCAAACTCCGGCAGAGGCGACAGCACCTGGGTCGCATCCGGATTTTGCGCGACTTCGACTAAAGTGGTTTTCCCACACTTCGCACAAGTAAATTGCACGCGGGGACGACCCACAAGCTGTGCATCTGGAAGAGAGTGCTGCGCACCACAACTCGAACAAGCTGCCTTCATTAGCCCCCACGATTCCGGACCCAATTTACCACGGCTGCTTCCCGCTAAGATGTGGCGTCACCCGATGAGTTACGGGGCGGGAACCGCCCCTTCGTGCGGGTGCTGCGGGGAAGGTGGGCATTGGGCGGACGTAATATTGTCACTGTGCCAAAGGAGGCGGCACACGCCGTTTTGTCGCATGTTCAAACGCATATGCGAGTTCCAGGAGACGAGGTTCGCTGCACGCGGTACTCGTGAAACTCACGGCGAACGGTGCAGGCTTCGCGTTAAACCCATCGGGGAACGGAACGTCCGGGGCATTTGCGACCAATCCGAAAGGAACAATGACGGTGGGATATCCGGGCTTCGCTGCGATGGCCGCCCCTGTGGCGCCGGGAAACAGGAGTGCGTCCAGATTGTTTTCCTTCAGCGTTGCATCGATGCCCTTCGCTCCGGCAAGATCGAGGTCCTTCGCGCGATCGGCCTCGTAGCGCGCGCGATCCGCGTCAAGGTCCATCTCATCCGAGATATCGAGTTGCGACTGCCCGAACTTGAGGGTGCCGGCGGCGGTGTGGGCGAGATTGTATTTGCGGAGTTCGGTCAAAGTCTTTACGGGTGCGGCAGGGCCCAGCGAGGCAAGCCACTTGTTGAAGTCGCGCTTCATGCCGTATTTGAGCACAATCGAGCAGGACTCATCCATGCCCTTCCTATTTTCCAGGCCCGAACAGGTGTTCCACTTGAGCAGATTATTCTGCGGGTCCGTGGAAATAACGCTCGGGATATCGGCCGGATCGACGATGACGGCGCCCCGCTGCTTGAGGATCGCAATTGCCTCGGCCATCACGCTTTTCTGATCCGCATGAAGGCCGCCGCGGACTTCTTTTTCACCCGGCGGGATCACCGCGTCGTAGTAGAACGCCCGCGGGATGCCGATGCGCGCCCCTTTCAGTCCATCGGGTTTGAGGAATCGCGTATAGTCGCGGCCCGGCGGGGGAGAGCACTTCTGAGTGGCCGGATCGTTACGGTCGGGCGCAGGACTTTCCAGCGCACCGAACAGAATGGCTGCGTCGGTCACGGTCCTGGCCAACGGGCCTGCGGTGTCCTGATCGGCGGTGATGGGAATAATGCCGTAGCGGCTGATGCGGCCCACTGTTGGCTTGATGGCCGCCAGCATATTTTGGTTCGCCGGACTAAGAATGGAACCCGAAGTCTCAGTCCCGACGTTTGCGGCCCAGAAATTCGCCGCTGTGCCGACTCCTGAGCTTGACCCGCCGGTACCCAGCGCGGGGCGGCCGTCGAAAGTGGAATCGCGCGGGTCGCGCCGGGGATCGTAGGGATTCATGCTGAATCCAACCAGCGAGTTGTACCCGCCCGGCATCGGAGTGGGCCCGCCCGCGACCCAGTTGGCGAGTTCCGTCATGGTTGTCTTGGCGATGATGACTGCGCCCGCGTCCCGAAGGTTTTTAGCGAGTGTCGCCTCGTACGGCGGCACGAACGCGTCAAACGCCAGTGCCCCGCCCGTCGTCGGCATCTCCGTCGTCTGAATGTTGTCTTTGAGGGCGATTGGAATTCCGTGAAGGGGGCCGCGCACTTTGCCCTGAGCGCGTTCCCGATCTCTCGCATCGGCTTCTTGGAGCGCGCGTGGATTTACCGTGATGACCCCGTTCAGACGCCTGTTGAAACGAGCGATCCGTACTAAATACTGCACTACCAACTCGCGCGAAGTGACGCGCCCTTGTTTCATCGCGACCTGCATCTCGGGAATGGTGGCTTCCACAACGCTGAACGGCTGCCGCCTCCTTGGATTCACGTGAATCCGTGGCTGGCCTTGCCCATGCAGGCTCACGGTGGCAGACGTCAAAGAAAGCAATAGGAGGATTCGCTTCATAACGGGCCCAATTCTATCTCATCAGAATCACTTTTATGCTGGCTCCACGACCTGGCCGGGGCGTTCAGTGTAAAAGTAGAGCCCGCACCCGTCTTTGTGTTTCGAGGTGCAGGTTGAATATTTGGCCCGGTGCGTAGATCATATCCCTGGTTTTGCGGCCGGGAGGCGCGTGAAGTGAAGCTGAAGGAATTGCCGTACCTACTGGGTTTGCAACCGGGGCCCAAAACGTATGCCCACAAACTAAAGAAGTTTGACCTTCCCAGCGATGGCATCATCGAATACGCGCAGTGGCTGCATCCTCACGAAACCGAAAAAGAAATCACACAGCAATCCGTCAATGATCTGCGCAAGTTCTTGTCGCCCGGCGATGTGGCGATCGATATCGGGGCGCATACGGGCGATTCCACCGTGCCCATCGCGCTTGCCGTCGGCAAAACGGGTTGCGTTTTCGCCCTGGAGCCCAATCGCTACGTCTTTCCCGTATTGAAGAAAAACGCGGAGTTGAACGCCGCGACGACGAACATCATTCCGCTGATGTTTGCGGCGACTCCGGAAGATGCGGAAATGGAATTCCAATACTCGGATTCGGGATACTGCAACGGCGGACGGTTTGAAGGAATGAGCAAATGGCTGCACGGGCACGCATTCAAACTCGGGGTGCAGGGCAAGAATTTGCAATCGTTCCTGAAAGGGATGTATCCACAACTGGTTCCTAAAATCCGGTACATAAAAATCGATACCGAGGGATACGAATCCGTTGTCCTTCAGTCTCTCGCAGGCCTGATATCGCAGTGCAAGCCGTTTATGAAAGTAGAAGTCTACCGGAAACTGGACGATCCGCAGCGCCGCGCGTTGTACCGGTCCATCGCCGGATACGGCTACGCGATCCATAAGATCGCCGAAGATGGCGGCTATTTTGGAGAAATTCTTGCGGAACAGGACCTCAACAAATGGCGGCACTTCGACATTTTCTGCGCGCCCAATCGTTCTTCCGGCGGGCTGTAAGTTGCCGACGCGCCACTCGCCCGCCAAAGCAGCGCGACGAGCAGGAAGCCAGCGCTAGGGCGACGGAGCGTACATCCCGCACCCGCGCTAGCTTGGCGCCGCCCTCTACTGAACGAAACCTACGTTGGGAACGGGATTCGGGTCCGGAGCTTCGCGGATGGGGCCAAATTGAGCTTCATACCGGCTGATATTTTCCGCGAGCGCCTTCAAAATGCGTTTGGCGTGCGCCGGGCTCACGATCACGCTGGAAAGCAGCTTGCCCTGCGGCACATTGGGAAACACATAGATGAAGTGCAGCGTGAATTCTTCCGGATTGTGATGGAACATCACCAGATTGCAGAATTGTCCGACCAGTTCTTTTTCATCGGCCTTGATTTGGACCTGCACTTGCTCGCTGCCAGCTTGCGCCATGACTCCCTCCGCTTTCCCCTCGTGACACTATCACAATCTTTGAAGCCCCGGCATCAGGAACTCGGCCTGAGTTTCTGTCGCTGTGATGCCTCCCTGGATGGCCGTTGTCCCTTCCGCGCGCTGTGGCCATAAGCCGATTGACTCCGGGATAGGTTAATGCTAGTTTATTCGGAGAGTTTATCGAAGTTAACGATGTCCGGTCCACCTACTCCAGCCACGCCGCCCAGTTCCCTTCCAGGCGGCGACGGTCCAGACCAATTGCATTCCGCGCCTCCAGCCGCCATACGACAACCCGTCCGTTCTCCCTCGCTTCCCGAGTCGCACCGCACCATCCCCATTTTGCCTGGTGCTTCTTTCTTCCGGAAAATGCTCGCCTTTGCGGGGCCGGGCTACCTGGTTGCTGTCGGATACATGGATCCGGGGAATTGGGCGACCGACCTGGGCGGCGGCTCGCAGTTTGGCTACACCCTGCTGAGCGCCGTGCTTATTTCGAGCCTGATGGCCATATTTCTCCAGGCGCTTTCCGCCAAGCTGGGGATCGCCACGGGCCGCGATCTTGCGCAGGTATGCCGCGAGCATTACTCCCGCCGCGCGGGAATCGCTCTCTGGGTGCTATGCGAAATCGCCATCGCCGCTTGCGACCTCGCGGAAGTCCTTGGGTCCGCTATCGCCCTGAAATTGCTTTTCGGATTGCCGCTCCTTGCCGGCGTGTTGCTGACGGGTCTGGACGTGCTGCTGGTGCTGGGGCTGCAGGGCCGCGGATTCCGCGTGCTGGAGACGCTGGTGATTACGCTGATCATGACCATCGCCGGGTGCTTCGCCTACGAAATCTTTTTTGCGCGCCCGCTCTGGATCGAAGCGGCGCGCGGGTTTCTCCCGGTCGCGGAAATCCTGCGGAACCGCGAAATGCTCTATCTCGCAATCGGCATCCTTGGAGCCACGGTGATGCCGCACAATTTGTATCTTCATTCCAGCCTGGTGCAAACCCGCGCATTCAAGGAAAACGCGCAAGGAAAACGCGAGGCCATCCGCTTCGCCACACTCGATTCCACGCTGGCGCTCGGTTTTTCTCTTTTCATCAACGCGGCCATCCTCGTCCTGGGCGCGGCGGCGTTTCATCAACGCGGCATGACCACCGTGGCTGACATCAGTCAGGCCTATCAACTCTTGACTCCGGTGTTGGGCGCGAGCCTGGCGAGCACGTTATTTGCCGCTGCGCTCCTGTGTTCCGGCCAGAACTCCACTCTCACCGGGACACTGGCCGGCCAGATCGTCATGGAGGGGTTCCTTGACTTGCGGCTGAAGCCGTGGTTGCGAAGGCTGATCACGCGGTCCCTCGCCATCATCCCGGCTGCCCTGGTGATCGGAATTATGGGCGAAGGCCATGTCACCTCACTCCTCATCTTGAGCCAGGTGGTCCTGAGCTTCCAATTGCCATTTGCCGTTGTGCCGCTGATTCAATTCACCGGCGACCGCAGCAAGATGGGCGAATTCACGAATGGTCGAATAACCGCGGTTGTCGGCTGGACGATGGCTGCTGCCATCATCGTGCTCAACGCGGTCCTGCTCTGGCTCACCTTGGGCGGAAAGAACTGACTTGGTTCCGCACTAGGCCGCCCTCTAAGCCATTCCGTCGTATAGTGTTACCACTAGTCTTGCCGTCCTGTTGAATTCTAAGAGCAAATTCGACATCTTCGCCCAGAGGGACCGCATCCTACGTAGCAAGTGTTTTGCAGATGAAAATTGCCCTGTCTTGTGGCACTATTTGGCGCTCGCACATTCTCTAAAGGGAGCAAGTGGAATGATTCGATGGAGGAAGGCAAATCCCCAGTGGTTGGCGGGCGCTTTGGGAATTTTGGCGGTTCTGGCCGCGTCAGCCTTTGTGGGCCGGGTTGCGGCTGCGGACGACGACAAGCCGTGGGTGGCGCCGGAAGACGCAAGGCAGGTAAAGAATCCGGTCCCCGTCAATCCCGATACTCTGGCTGCTGGAGCGCAGCTCTTCCACGAGAATTGCGCACCTTGCCATGGCGAAACGGGCAAGGGAGACGGCGAAACTGGGAAGATTATCAAGAAAAAGCCTGCGAACTTCACCGACGCAAAATTGATGAGTGAAGAGACCGACGGATCTCTTTTCTGGAAGATGGGCGAGGGCCGGGGCCCCATGCCGTCGTGGAAAGATGAACTATCCGATAAAGAACGTTGGCAACTGGTAAATTACATCCGCAAGCTCACCAAGGATGCTGCTGCGGCCAATCCGCCCCCTTCAAAAGACAAGTGAGATAATCACCAAGAAAAAGAGGCGCGGCGCTCCGTCGTGCAACGTGGAACCGCCGCCGCGCCCTCATTCCTTCTTACTTCTTGAATTCCCTTCGCCGAAATACAGTCTTATTTCACACCGGCTAGCGCCTGCCCGACTTCTTTCATGTCCGGCACCACGGGAATATCGTAGTTTTTGAACCAGGCGATCTTTCCGGCCTTGTCGATGATCGCGATCGCTCTGCCGGTAATGCCTTTTTCGGATAAATACATCCCGAATTTGTCCGCCACAGCGCCTTTCGGGTGGAAGTCCGCAAGCAGCGGGTAGCTGATCCCCATCTTTTCGGCGAAGGCCTTGTGCGCCCAGACGCTGTCCACGCTGAGGCCGAGCACTTGCGCGTCGAGCTTTTCGAATTGCTTCAGGTCGTTGACGAAGCAGGCGTGCTCGTTCGTGCAGATGGGGCTGAAATCCAGCGGATAAAAAATCAAGACCACATTGCGTTTCCCTGCAAAATCGGAAAGCTTGATTTCCTTCTGGCTCTGGTCCTTGAGCGTGAAGTCCGGAGCGTGTTGTCCTACGGCGATGGGCATGAAGCCTCCTCAGGTTCGAATAATGGCTACCAAGTCTCGCGGCCACGAAGCACGGGTGCGGGCTCTACTCTCCTGCTGAACGTTTACCCTGAACCCTTTCCCCCCGCGGGGGTGAAAGCGAAGGGTTCCAAGTGAAGCGTGGAGCGCGCCAGAACTTTGGTCGCCGCGAGCCAACAATGATAGCGCAACGGCGGTGGATGATAACGGATTTCGTCGAGTGCTGCGGCGCAATCTGATACCATCGGCGCGTTATGGTGCGCCTCGCACTCGACCAGGCCTATCCGGGAATTTCGTTCCGCCCGCGGTCACGCAACTGGTTGGCGCGGCTAATGCGCTGGCCTGCGGAATGCATCCACCTCGAAAACGCGCATGCGTGGATGGCGACCTTCATCCCCGATACCCTCTATCTTCGCGGCAAAGCTGCGCCGCGCAGGGATCCCGCAAGGCCGGAAGTGTCTCTCTGCCTCGATTGCCTGGGGACGCTCCTGGAGCCGGAGCTGGCCGCTCATCGCGGGCGCGTGGTTGCGTTTGAGCCTGACGGAGACAACTTCACGCAATACTTTTTTGTCGGCCTTGAAGACTTTGCGGCGGCAGGTTTGCGCCCGGAAGTCGCGGCGGCCATCGAAAAGCGCATTGAAACTTTCCGCGGCGCGTGCGGTGAATGCGGCGGTCCGGCAACCTGGCTGTGGATTTCCCGGCGCGAAGTCTCGAGTCTGGACCAGACCGAGCGCATCGAGGAGTCGCCCGGCGCGATGTATTGCGCGAAACATGGAGCCGCGAAATTGCGCGAGGCCCTTGGCAAAATAGACGAGGCGAACCTGTTCTATGTCAACGCGCCCTATAGCGGTTCGGGCGCCTACGTATGGATCTGAAGCGATGAACCTTCGCGAAGTCGTCGAAAAATATCTGGCCCTTGCGGGCGGGCACGGACGCCCCGCCGCGCTCGTTGATTTTGGCCTCGACCGCGCCCAGACCGAGCGGGTTTTCGCCGCATTTGACGAGGACTACCACATCAGCCGCTATTTTCATTTCAGCCGCGCTACCGGCACCGCCTACACGATCAACGGCTTCGACCACACCCACGTCTCCATCGACGCCGAAATACAGTCCATTCTGTAGGGGCACGGCATGCCGTGCCCCTACAAGCTTGGTCCGCGGCCGCAAAATCCGGCGGAGTGCGGGCTGGCTACTTCGGGGCTACTGCAACGCGGTCGAGGCGCTGACCCAGGCGGTTGTGCTCATCGCGAATCTCGTCGGGGAGGCGGCTGCCGAATTTCTGGAAGAAATTTTCGGTATCAGCGTGTTCCTTGGTCCAATCAGCGGAATCGACGCGCAGAAGATCGTCCATCGTGGCGCGGGAGACATCCAGGCCATCGAGAGTGAGCGCATTGGATGTGGGCACAAAGCCGATCGGCGTTTCCGTGGCTGCGGCCTTGCCTTCAATACGCTCGACGATCCACTTCAAGACGCGAACATTTTCGCCGTAGCCCGGCCAGAGGAATTTCCCGTCGGCGCCCTTGCGGAACCAGTTTACGTGGAAGATTTTCGGCGGGTGGGCAATGCGCTTTCCCATCTCGAGCCAATGGCGGAAATAATCGGCCATGTTATAGCCGCAGAAGGGCAGCATGGCCATGGGATCGCGGCGCGTAACGCCCACCGCTCCGGTCGTGGCCGCAGTCGTCTCCGATGCCATGGTCGCGCCGACATAAACGCCGTGCTGCCAGTTCATCGCTTCGTACACCAGCGGCGCCATACGCGCGCGGCGGCCGCCAAAGAGGAACGCGGAAATCGGGACTCCCGCTGGATCCTCCCAGCGCGGAGAAATCGAAGGCGCCTGATTCGCCGGCACCGTGTAACGCGAATTCGCTTGTGCCGCGGGGCCGTTCGAACCCGTCCACGCGCGACCTTGCCAATCGATCACGCCGGTGGGCCCATTGTCATTCATCCCCTCCCACCACGGCTCATTCCGCGAAGTCAGGGCTGTGTTCGTGAAAATCGTATTTTTTCGAAGCGCGGCCATCACATTAGGGTTGGTCTTCTCATTCGTTCCGGGGGCGACGCCGAAGAACCCCGCCTCGGGATTGATCGCGTGGAGGTAACCGTCCGCGCCGGGTTGCATCCACGCGATGTCGTCGCCGACGGTCCACACGCGATAGCCTTGGTGTTCGAGCGCCGAAACCATCATGGCCAGGTTCGTCTTTCCACACGCGCTTGGGAACGCCGCAGCCATGTAAGTCACTTTTCCATCCGGTGATTCCAGACCCAGGATGAGCATGTGTTCGGCCATCCAGCCTTGTTCGCGCGCCATCCAGCTCGCGATCCGCAGCGCGAAACATTTTTTTCCGAGCAGTGCGTTGCCGCCGTAGCCCGAGCCAATGCTCCAGATCAATTTTTCTTCCGGAAAATGGACGACGTAGCGCCGGTCCGGATTCAGGTCGCCCAGGGAATGAAGTCCCGGAACGAAATCCGAGGAGTTGCCGAGCCGGTCCAGCGCAATTTTGCCCATGCGCGCCATCACTCGCACGCTGGCGACAACGTACGCGCTGTCGGTGAGTTCAACTCCGATGCGGCTTTGTGGCGACGCCGCGGGCCCCAAGATATAAGGGATGACGTACATCGTCCGGCCCTTCATCGAACCCGTGAACAAACCGCCCAGCTTTTCTTTGGCTTCAGCCGGAGGCATCCAGTTGTTGGTCGGACCGGCGTTTTCTTTTTCCCGCGAGCAGATGAAGGTGATTTTTTCCGTGCGCGCAACGTCCGTCGGGTCGCTCCGGTGCAGGAAACAATTCGGATAGGTTTTCGCGTTCAACGCCAGCGTATGGCCCTCGCGAACCAACTGCTGCTGGATGCGGGTGTTTTCTTCCTCGGACCCGTCACACCAGACAGTCTGATCGGGGCGGGTCATGCGGGCAACCGACTCCACCCATTGCTCCAGGGGCGTAGACACAAAACCTCCAAAAGGCACTATCGCGGCATGCTGGCGGGGGAACGCAGGGAATGAAACTCCCTTCAAAACGCGTCAGGCAGCAAATAAGCGCCGGAGGCTAAAGTCTAAGACACGCATTCGGCGAACGCAAGATCGTGGCGAATAAAAATGTGCCGCGAACGCAACAGCAGTAGGGATCCAGATCACAGACTTACGAATGTTATACTTCGTGGCCGATGTACGCCCGCAAATTGAAAATCGAAATCATTGTCGGCGGCGAACGCCGGCCCTGCCCGCTCGAATGGCTCGATGGTTTCGCCATGCGCAATTTCACGGGCTCGGCCGAGTTCGACGACACGCTACCGACTGGAGAGGGCCAGCTCGAGGCGGGCTTTCGCGTCGAGCCGGAGCGCCTGGCAGAGGCACTCTCCGCGTGGCTGACCAAACGCGGCAAGGGCAACGGCCAGCCTGTGCAAGTGGAAATCCATCCGGCCTGATGCTGGGGGCAGGAAGCACCGAGGCCAGGAAACAATTCACCACACAGGACCTGGGCGCCATCCTTTCTTCCTTTCTCCTGTCTCTCTTCGCTCCTGAAGTTACTTCGGAAGGCTCTCGGCGGGGAGTCGGTGCTCGTGCCGGAAGCCCGGCAAGAGCGCCGCGCGAATGTCCGGCAAGGCGGCCCGCGCCGCCGCTTCGCCCGCGGCGATGAGCTCCGACGTCTTCTCGAAATCGTCCCACAGGAAATCTTTCACGACCGGCTCCACGATGATATCGGCCGTGCGCCGCCATTCCAGATCCGCGTGGCGTTGCAAAATAGCGAAGGAAAGGCCGATCACATCCACGATGCTCGCGGGCTTCCGATTGTTGGCCGCCTCGAGGAACACGGCGATGACCACATCGGCGCCCATCTTGCGCAAAGCATCCACCGGTACGGGAGCGGCCAGGAAGCCATCCACCAGCGTGCGGCCCTCAAATTCAACCGGCACAAACATCCCGGGATATGCGCAGGAAGCGCGGAGTGCAGGTCCTAGGGGTCCGCTCGTGAAATAGATAGGCTCGCCGGTGCTCAGGTCGGTTGCGGCGATCGCCAGGGGGATCCGCAATTCTTCAAATGTGCTCACGCCAAGAAACTTGCGCGGATAGTGCGCGAGCTTTTGATTGGAGGCAAGGCCCAGCCAGGAAAGCTTCCAATTGCCGAAATCCTTGAATCGCGTGGCTCTTGCCTGCTCCACGATTTCATGAATGGGGTGGCCGCTCGCGTACGCGATAGCGAGCATCGCTCCGGCGCTTGTCCCGGCAATGAAACTGACCGGAATGTGTTCCTCTTCCAGCACGCGAAGCACACCCAGGTGCGCGATTCCTCGGGCGAATCCGCCCCCCAGCGCAACTCCGACCAGCGGCTGGCGCGTGGGTGCGGCGGCGTGCGGCTCCGTGTAGGCGAACTCGCGCACCCGCTCGACGGCGTTATGTAGCCAGTTCTTGACCTTCTTTTTCTGATCCGTGCTCATCTAGGGTATAAGAGAACATTATCTTAAACTTAGGATGTTCGGTGTTTCCGGTTGACCCCGAATTGTCGCTTCTGTAACCTGCACGGGCGTCTCCATCTGCCCATGTTAGGGTAGTGGGCTAGCTAGGTAGTAGCACAATCAGTCTTTTACCACGAGCCCCATTAAGGGGTTGGATGTGCGCGTCATCAAGTACTCTACAATGGGACTGCATAGGCAGGAGAGCCTGTGCTACTGAAGCCCACTGGAAACTAGTTCAGACACTATGAAACGTGCGATCGAAAAAATCGTGGTCCTCGGAGCCGGCACCATGGGCGCGCGGATCGCCGCGCATGTCGCCAACGCCGGCGTCTGGTGCGCGCTGCTCGATATGGTTCCTCCGGAGCCCAACGCCGAGGAAAGAAAACGCGGGCTGACCCTCGCCAACGTTGAAGTCCGGAACCGCATTGTCCGCGCGGGCCTCGCTGCCGCGGCAAAATCCAGGCCCGCGGCATTTTTCACGCGCGGGCTCGAAAATCGCATCGTCACGGGCAATTTCGACGACGATCTGAAGCTCTGCGCCGAAGCGGACTGGATCATCGAAGTTGTCGCGGAAAATCTCGAGATCAAGCGCGCATTGCTCGCGCGTGTCGCGCAGGTGCGAAAACCTGGCGCCATTGTCTCCACGAATACCTCGGGCCTGCCGGTGCGCAGCATCGCCGAGGGTCTGCCCGAAGAATGGCAGCAACACTGGGCCGGCACGCACTTCTTCAATCCGCCACGCTACCTGAAGCTGGTCGAAATCATTCCCGGGCCTGTAACGCGGCCCGAGGTCATCGAAACCCTCACCGAGTTCTGCGACCACAAGCTCGGGAAAGGCGTCGTCGTCGCCAAGGATACACCGAATTTTATCGCCAACCGCATCGGCACCTACTCGATGCTGAATGCCGTGCGCCTGATGGACGAACTCGGCATGACGTTCGAGGAGGTGGACGCCTGCACCGGACCCGCGCTCGGCTGGCCGAAGTCCGCGACGTTCCGCACCGCGGACATTGTGGGCATCGACGTCCTCCTGCACGTCGTGCGCAATATTTACGACAACATTCCGGGCGACGAGTCGCGAGAATTCTATCGCGTGCCGCCCTTGATCGAGGAATTAGCCCGCCGCGGATGGCTCGGCGACAAGACGGGCCGCGGCTTCTACCAACGCGTGAAGAAAGCCGGCGGAGAATCCGAAATCCTCACGCTCGATCCCGCCAAGATGGACTATCGCCCGCAGCAGAAAGCGCGATTCGCTTCCATCGAAGCGGGCAAGGCCATTGAGGACACTCGCGAGCGGCTGCGCATGTTGGTGGGCCCGATTTTGGCGGGAAAAGAGGCTGACAAAGCGCAGAAATTTATCTGGGGCGTAATCTCCGAAATGTGCCTCTACGCCGCGCGCCGCGTTCCGGAAATTTCAGACTCGATTGTGGACGTGGACCGCGCGATGCGCTGGGGCTTCGGTTGGGAACTCGGCCCATTCGAGACCTGGGACGCGATCGGCGCGGAAGCCATGGCCAAGCAGCTCGAAAATGAGGGCAAACCGCTGCCGCCGCTGGTCATGAAGCTCTTCGCATCAGGAAAAAAATCCTTCTATCAGTCCGCGCAAGGCGAGACGTCTTACTTCGATCTTGCGAGCAAAGCCTACAAGCCCGTGCCGCAGCCCGAAGGAATCATTATCTTGAAGTCGCTCAAGGAGCGCGCGAAAGAAATTGAGAAAAATTCCGGCGCGAGCCTGATCGATTTGGGCGATGGCGTGGTTTGCTGCGAATTTCACGCCAAAATGAATGCGATCGGCGGCGACCTCCTCGCCATGATCACCAAAGGTCTCACGCGCCTGCGCACGGATTTCGATGCCATGGTGATCGCCAACCAGGCCGTGAATTTTTCCGCCGGCGCGAATCTGATGCTCATCCTGATGACCGCGCAAGAACAGGAATGGGACGACCTGCACCTCATGGTGCGGCAATTCCAGAACGTCACGCTCGCGATCAAGCACGCGCCGAAGCCTGTCGTCGTTGCGCCGCAGGGCCTGGCGCTAGGCGGCGGATGCGAAATCGCGCTTCACGGGACGCGCATCCACGCCGCGGCAGAAGCCTACATGGGACTCGTCGAAACCGGAGTCGGATTGATCCCCGGCGGCGGTGGCACCAAGGAAATGATGATCCGCGCCAACGAGCGCGCCGAAGGCGAAGAAAACCTCGACCTGTTCCACGCACTGAAGCCCGTGTTCGAGAACATCGCCATGGCCAAGGTTTCCACCAGCGGCGAAGAAGCGCGCGAGCTGGGCTATCTCCGCCGCGCCGACCTCGTCGCGATGAACCTCGATCGCCTCGTCGCGGATGCGAAGCAAACCGCTCTCGGCCTGGTCCGCGCGGAGTGGCGCCAGACCGCGCCCGCTCCCACCGAGCCGTCCATCCGCGTGCTGGGCGAAGAATTCACGGCTGCGGCGAAGCTCGCCGTCCACATGATGCTGCGCGGCGAATATATATCGGAATACGATGCATTAGTCGCCCGCAAGCTCGCCCACGTCCTGTCCGGCGGCGCGCTCACCTCAGCGCAACTCGTCAGCGAGCAGTACGTCCTCGACCTGGAGCGCGAAGCCTTCGTCTCCCTCTGCGGCGAACGCAAAACGCAGGAGCGCATCGCCCACACCCTCAAGACCGGCAAGCCGCTACGGAACTAAGGTGTGGCGCGCATAAACGCGAAGCGCCTTGCAGATCTTGGGAGACTCAGGATTGTTCCAAGAGTTCCAGGTAGCGTTCGCGCGAAATGCGCGCTGTGCGCAATACGTTCTTGATGATGAACACGGGCAATGGATTGTAACGGGGAACCACTGCAGGTCGGTCGATGTCGGCCTTCGTGAAGATCATGTGGTCTCCGCTCTCGCGGGCTAGGACAAACCCTTCGTGTTCCAGGACACGCACAAGTTTGCGGTAGTGGATTGGCGCGATGCGCGGCATGCGGTGTTTCTAGGAGGCGAGCGGGACAGCCAGCCGGACTTTGGCGCGTACAATGATCCGGCGCGGCCGATAGCTCCGGCCACGTTTCGCAAATCCAGATTCAAAGAGGATGGCGTCGAGCGTCCCTTTTCGCGAACACTCTTCCAGAAACAAACTCACTGCTTC
>Ga0208990_1000051_pt1 | contig 16808 bp, 18 predicted proteins | sample MedBloCARef_M3_FD_187854 | JGI IMG/M metagenome (GOLD analysis project Ga0208990, IMG submission 187854) | Forest soil microbial communities from El Dorado National Forest, California, USA - Mediterranean Blodgett CA Ref_M3 (SPAdes) (version 2) | ecosystem: Environmental > Terrestrial > Soil >...
ATCCTGCCTCCCTTGGTCGGTGGAGTGCCACAGAGCCTCAATCTAGTTTTTTACGTTGTTAACGCGGGAAAACAGTTCGCGATGGAGGTGGACCCTCACTCCCTACAAATGGAAGAGGAAGTACTGGAGGGAGCATTGGAGGGAGCGGCATCGTATACGTGGTTTCGACTTCGAAGTTTGTGGTGGTCTCGTTGAGTGATCCGAATCCCGCAGTCTTGATCTTCGAGCAGTAGTCTTCACCCACTCCAACCCTCTCTCTTCGCAGAGCCTGAGCCGCCCGAGCGTGACGGGCGAGCGTTCTTACACGTGGAATTACCGCGAGGTGTCGAACCGCTACGGGCGGCAATCGAATACGGTATGGAAGGTGCGAAGATTCCCGGTGTTGGCCGTTCAATCGGTGGCGCCAGCCATCGAGCCTTTTGACCAGTTGACGACTTCTCCTTGGAACTGTAATCCGACACCAAAGCGTCCGTCTGGGAGCCGCTGACAGTAAACAACGCGAGCGAGGGTTCGCAGATCACCCACGAGCGAGCAGATCATCAGTCGCTCATTCAGATCTCTAGCCCGCTGGGTCAGAATGCGTATTCCCAGCGAGCAGACGTTTTCCGTAGTCGTCCGCTCAGTCGCGGCCGGCTCCAGGGGACTGGAAATCTGCACCGGGACCGCCAGCCGAATTCGTTTCTCAAGTCGTCCAGACCGCGCAGGCATTTGTGAAATGACCTTCCAAACTGGGTTCCGCTAGCTAGCACCGCGCTAGGCGGTGCCAAAGAGTTGCAGGAACCAACAAGAATTTCAGCGACGATGATTCTCTAAAGCGCATGGTGCCTTTTGAGATTGAGTACTAGTCTCCGTCTCGAGAAGCGGCCTCGATCGTCGCCGCTTCTGCTCGTACATGGACCGGTCAGCCTTCGCCATCAATTCTCCAATCGACGTGCGGTTGCGTGGATCGAATCGTGCAACGCCTAAACTAAGAGAAATTTCATAGCGGGACTGTTCGGTATTGGTTGATTTCAAATACTCGAAAAGTCGAGCTTTGATTGTGGCCTCGCTGTGACCGGTTGCCTCGATCGCAAGCACAGCGAACTCATCTCCTGCCAAGCGGGCGACAACATCTGAATCTCGAAATGTCTCTTCCAGGACGTTGGCCACGCGCTTTAACGCACGGTCGCCTTCGAAATGGCCGAACGAATCGTTAATCCGCTTCAAGCGGTCCACATCCATCACAAAGAGCAACATTCCCCGGCCGGACCGGCGCCCAAGTTTCAATTGGCGTTCTGACAGGGCCATAAAACCGCGACGGTTATACAAGCCTGTGAGTTCGTCGGTGAGCGCAAGATTGCCCAGTTCTGCCTGCAACATATACTGTTTCGCGGCGCAGCGGACGGCACGCATCAGAAGCCTGCTGGCTGGCTGACTCCGAGTGTCACCGGGCGACGTGCCGTGAGACTCCGTGCGTACATCTCGCAACAAACTGGCGAGTTCTCGATTTGCTTCCGAAAGAAGGGCTTGGAGTACGTCATTACTAGGTTCATTTTCTCTGCGAGGTAACAAGCGCGGGACACTGCGGCGAAATAATGATTGAGAATCAACCGCCATGCTCAGGATAGCGACATCAGACGGATCGTTTGCGGATTTGCAGCCTGCCTGTCGTTTCCGCGAGCAGCTAGTGAACTTGTTTGAGTTCATTGGCACTTGTGCCCATCCTCGATCTGCGGACGGTCCGCTGCGATCTCGCCCTCTTTCGACAATGTCTTTCGCACGGGTGGGGTTGTGGACGTCCGAATTCTCAGTTCCGCCAGCAGCATCCGTTCGTCTCTCAAGAATGAGAGGCGACGCGCAATACTTCCTAGATCGTCGAGATCGTTTAGTACTCCTCGTCTCAGCAGGCCTTTCCAAAGAGTGGCAGAAACTGGCAGCGGAGCGCGCCCATCCTTCATTGCGAGTAGAACGACCTGCTGACGAAGTAAAAGCACGATCGACTTCCGCCATTCGGATGGGCTGCTTTGCCCGTCACGAATCCCGGTTCGCTTCTCTTGCCTTGTCCGCCAAAGTGCTTCTGTCACCGATTCCTCCAACGCTTTGAGTTCGGCCCGCCTCCGTGTCAGCGCAGTTCGGTAATCGGGGTGATCGAGGTGGGGGCCCTGTCCACGGAGGCGGCCCGCTCCTTTCATTGCAGCATAGCCAGTTGCCAAATGAATTCAATCCGGTCAATCACCCATTTCGACTGAGTGAAATGACCGAGAATTGTCTACTGGCAAACCCTTTGGGCGTGGTGTCAGGCCTGGATCAAACCGCGGCGAATGGCGTAGCGAACCAAACTCGCTGTTTCGTGGATATCGAGTTTCTTCATGAGTCTTGCTCTGTGCGATTCAGCCGTTTTTACACTGATCCCCAGGTGCACAGCGATGTCTTTCGTGGACTTTCCTTCACCAACTAATTGAAGAACCTGGCGCTCACGACCAGAAAGAGAATCGGTCGAGGTATGCGTTTTGGATAGATAAGCATCGACAACAGCGCGCGAAATGTTCGGGCTAAGATATATGGACCCGCGACAAACTTCTTGTATCGCGTGCACCAGGGCCTCCGCCGCCTGGCACTTCAGCACATATCCATTGACGCCGGCGCGCAGAGACTCGCCGACATATTGATCCTCGTCGTGTTGCGTGAGAAGTATGACCTTGGTCTGCGGAGAGGATTTCTTCAATTCGCGAGCCGTGTCGACACCATTCAGCAAGGGCATGCTGATGTCGATGATGGCGACGTCAGGGTGCGTTTTCTCTGCCGAGCGCAGTGCTTCTTGCCCGTCCGAGGCCTCGGCGACAACTTGAAATCCTTGTTTTTCAAGTAATGCCTTCAGTCCTTGGCGGATCAGGGCATGATCATCCGCAAGTAAAATGCGTGTGGGCATCGTGTCACGCCCAGATTATGGAATTCCTGCGCTTCCAGGCAATCGGGTGGTTTCCTATATTTTCCTGAGGTAAAGACCTGATCGGTTGGGAGACTTATGCGGAAGATGATCGGGCTGTCATTTCTTAACCTACGGCAAGAGTTCCATTTACAATGGGGCCACGGGGACAACTCCTGCAGCCTCCATCTAGATCCATCGCCAATGACAAAAAGCCTCACTCAGAGGTGATCTGGGGTGCCGTCGCCCGTAGAACCGTGAACAGGCGCGTGTACTGCCGAGGTAGAATAGAGAAGAGGAAACATCGAAGCTTTGCGGCGTTTGCAGATAAGTTTTCCGTTCAGGGCTGCACCAACCCCCGGCGCACAGCGTAGCGCACAAGACTTGCTGTCTCGTGGATATCCAGCTTCTGCATGAGTCTCATGCGGTGCGATTCGGCTGTTTTCACGCTGATACCAAGAAGGGAAGCCGCATCCTTCGTGGATTTTCCTTCGGCAATCAACTGCAGCACCTGTCGCTCGCGTATGGTCAAAGGATCTGCCGGCCTGTCCGATTTGGAGCGGTACGCCTCCACCACCGCGCGCGATATGCCCGGGCTTAGATAGATCTCTCCTCGAGAGACCTGTTGAATTGCGTGAATCAGGTCGCTTGCGACCTGATTCTTCAGAACGTATCCCTTTACGCCAGCTCCGAGCGCTTCGTGGATATACTGTTCTTCTTCATGCTGCGTAAGGAGAATTGCTTTCGTCTTTGGGCAGGAACGGCCCACTTCGCGAACCGCATCTATGCCGTTCAGCGTCGGCATGCTGATGTCAAAGACGGCGATATCCGGATGGTGCGTTTCCGTCAGGCGTACCGCTTCTTGCCCATCGGATGCTTCCGCAACAACCTGAAATTTCTCACGCTCCAGCAATGATTTCAGACCCTGACGTACCAGCACGTGGTCATCGGCGAGCACGATTCGAATTGGCATGTTTATCCTCCAATGGAATTCGTATGGAAAGCTCAGTTCCCAATCCAGGGCGGGAGTCGATTCGCAGCGTTCCGCCAATTGCAGTCACCCGCTCGTGCATTGCAATTAGTCCTAAGCCCTTCCGGCCTGGTACCGCACGAGCTTGGCTGGAGTCGAAACCCCCGCCGTCGTCCCGGATCGAACCGCACAGCACAAAATTTTCTTTCCATGCACGAATCCAGATATTGCTCGCCTTCGCATGCTTGACGGCATTGGTTAGCGCTTCTTGAACGATGCGATAAAGTGTCGTCTCAATGGTGCTAGGCAGGCGTCCGGAAACGGCCGCATCGATGTGAATCGGCAGATCGGCGCGTTTCGAAATTCCTTCCGCTAGAAAACGGATCGCGGGAATCCACCCGAGATCATCCAGGATCGTAGGCCGAAGTTCATGGGAATATCGTCGTAAATGTTTCTCAACTTGGTTCAACATTTCTTTAATCCGCGCGAACTGCGCTTGCTGGAGCTCGGGCAATTCCAGAGCCACTTCGGCTAGAGCGAGGTGCACGGCGACGAGCAGTTGCCCAGCCTCGTCGTGCACGGCGTACGCGATGCGCTTGATCTCCTCCTCGAGCGTTTCGTTCAATTGCCTCAGAGCCTTCACCGCATCCTGAAATCCGCGGTGTGCCATCTCATAAGGAGATAAGCACTCCGCGAGGAATTCGGCGCTCGACAGGAGCAATTCCTCCCGGCGTTTCCCAGTTTCCGCATCGCAAACCAAAGCCACTACAGCTTGATGATGCAGGGAAGCCATCTCCACGAGACTCCTTTGCTCGGTAAGCGCTCGACGGCCGAGTTCATACGCGCGGCCCAGTGCGGGTTCGCCTCCCCCCGCCGCATACTCACGCAAGGACGAGCGGTACTCGTCTTCAAAACCCGCCTGCGGCTTCGCCTTGCCTCGAGTTGCGGTCTTCATTGAGTAATTCCCGTTATCCGCGCGACTAGAACGAGCGCGTCGTCATTTCCGCTCCGATACTGCTCGAGAATTCTGTCTGCCGCCCTTTGCGGATTCTCCCGGGGGGAGAGAGTCACGGAAAAATCACTTCGGACTCCATCTGTAGCAAAGAAAAGTGTGTCTCCCTGTACGATCGGAAGCACGGTGGCCTGCAGGGCAGGCAACTGGGAACCGACGACGCCCGCTCGAAGGAGAAGTGACTCCTGCATACCGCCCTTTTTCGCATCGGCGCGCATCAACACTCCTTGAACATTGCCGACACCAAGCCAAGTCATCATGCCATGTTCAGCGTCTATGAAGGCAAGGCTCAGTACGACCCCGCGAGTTGCCCGCAGCCTCTCGTGGCATTGTTCTACGAGAGAGATAATTGGTTTGTCGGAAGCGCTCTTGAGAAGTGCAGCTGCCGCCTTAGCGGCATTGGCAGCTTCTTCGCCGTGCCCTAAGCCGTCAATAGCTGCAACCAGTATTCCGCTTTGGGTGCAGCAAACCAGATGGTGATCGCCCGACTCGCCCTGGCCCGGAAGAGCGAATCTGGCAACACCATATTCGACCATCGGCTCTTTTATTGTCTCCACTTTTTCACCGCCACAGTCGTTCCCCTGCCGGGTTGTGAAGTGAGCTCAAATTCGTCCATCAAGCGACGCACACCAGGTAAGCCAAGTCCCAGACTTCCAGAAGTGGAAAAGCCGTCTCGCAGCGCCTGCCGAATGTCAGGGATCCCGGGACCGTCATCGGTAGCGATGACCGCAATGCCTTGACGGTTCAAGCCGTTCACCGTCTTTATAGTGATTTGGCCCGTGCGCGCGTAGGACACGATGTTTCGCGCGAGTTCTGAGATTGCTGTGGCAATGAGGGTGGCGTCACCCGAGGAAAAGCCGATCTCACTCGCCATCAACCGGCCCTTCTGGCGGGCCGATACGATATCCTGGTCGGAGTTGATTGCCACCCGGATTTCCCCAGCCGCCACTGTGGCTCACCTTCAGTTCGTGGTTTTGAACTTTTCGTTCAAGTAGGCCAGACCTTCTTCCAAGTCTAGCGCTGTCGCAACGCCTTCCAGTGTTAAGCCCAGTTGCACCATTGCAAAAGCCACTTCGGGCTGAATTCCTACGATGACTGTCTCCGCGCCGCGCAGCCGGATCATGTGCGCGATTTCACGCAACGTCCGTGATGCAAACGAGTCCATCACGTCCATCGCTGTAACGTCGACGATGACCGCGCGCGAGCGAAACTTGACAACTTGCTGGACTAAACCCATGCGCAGTTGGTTGAGGTCCGCATCCGAGAGAGCGGCCTGAAAGGTCGCAATCAGGACCGCTCCCTGCTTGAGAATCGGGACTTCCACGTGACGCTTCCTCCGCTTTGCCTAGCGTGGCTCCGCTAGTGTCTCAACTTTGTATCCCAACAGTCTTTCCGCCTGCTCGATGCCGCCTTGCAGGTCGCCCACGGTATTCATCTTGCCGAGGTCCACGCCGATGGTCACCAGCGTCTGCGCAATCTCTGGCGAAAGTCCCGTGACAATGACCGTCGCGCCAAGAAGCCGCGATGCCTCTACCGTTTGCACCAAGTGGTTCGCCACCGTGACGTCCATGGCTGCCACACCGGTGATATCGATCACCACCACTTTCGCGCGGTTGGTGCGAATTCCGCGAAGGAGCTGCTCCGTTAATTGCCGGGCGCGCTGAGGATCGATGACCCCGATGATCGGAAGAATCAACAGCCGCTCGCGAACCTGCAGCACGGGAGTGGAGAGTTCGCGGATTGCTTCCTGCTGCTGGCGAATAACGCGTTCGCGCTCTTGCACGAAGCCGACTGCCACCGTGTTTGCGATGCGGTTTGCCGCCGGCTCGTAGGCGTCTAAGATGCGATTCAACTTCTTGAAATCGTTCTGGTATTTCGCGAACAGGGAACGCGCCAGGACGTCGCGCAACAGCAGCACAATCCCAACGACTTCGTGGGTTTCGACGCCTCGCGGAATGATGCGTTCTGAAAGATTTCGCGCATAAGCTTGCAGCGCTTCGAAGGCTTCGGTTTCCAGCGCCTCAACGTAACTGTCGTACACCGAGGTTGCTTCCGCGAAGATCTCTTCTTTGGTCATCGCGGTGAGCAGGCGCGTCTCCGTGATGCGCACCACCCATTCTTCGCGTAATTGGGTTCGATTCTGCCGGAGGTGCGCCACAAGTTCTCGTAGAAGTTCTGACGGTTCTTCAGTTTGCTTCGCTTCTGGGTATGTGGACGTGCCTTCTCGTTTCGCCATGAAGATTTTCTCCTGGGCGCGAACAGCCCGGCTCTGGACCGATCCGCCTCCTAGATACGCAGAAACCTTAACAAGGCAATACCATCGGAGACCCACTTCCTCAATCAAGTAAACACCCGCAACCGGCCTCAGGTAAAGACCTTAGTTGTGAGCGAGTCTCCCTAACTCCCGTCTATTTAGAGACATCCGAGGGCCTTCGCTAGCTTCCATCCTCATACTCGGCCTGTTTTTGAGATGTTATCACGACACTTCCCGATGCGGGCATGAGACCCTCTTTGCTTTCTGGATTTAGTACTCACAGGATTGTTCCGCTGTCCTACTTCAGGATTGGCCCCCTTCCCAGAGGGCGCGGCCATAAAGCCATGACACGAACTTGCCGCGAGTGCACCGAGAAGATCAATAGGCAACTAGCGTGTGAACTTCGCCTGACGCAAGAAGTCCGCACTCCCGGAAAAATCTACACGCGTCACACTCCCTGTCCCATAGACCCTTGCCCCAGACGTTCGCCCTATCCATTTGAATCTTCAGGCCATTGCTAAATTCAATGCGCGTCTGGCGGTAAAGTTGCTTCGCTAATGGTGGCACCACAAGCTCTCAGAGGATCAGCCCGCTGGATGAGCTTGATGTTTGTAGGGTGATACTCAAGAGCAGCAAGTGAGCGCAAATCTTGAACTCAAACCTGCGAAGAACGGTGCACGAATCCTGATCCAGCTACAGGCAGTCAATCCAGAATTCTCAGCCGGGAGGAAACTTTGTTCTCGGACCACATAATTACCATCGCGGGCAGAACTATGACGATCACGGGTCACGACGTGTTCATGGCGGGTGTATCCCTCGTGATTGGGCTGTTGTTCTGGACGGCTGTTTCCTTCAGCAGAAAACGGATCGTCGTGCTGAAGAGGTCGAGCGGAACCGAACATGTTGCATTCGAGTTGTCGCGCATTGCTGATGCCCTTGAGCGCATCGCCAATCGTCCGGCGGATCGTGCGATTGCGGCGGCCACGCAGCGTCAGATTCAGATGCAATCGGTCCCAGAGCGAAAGTCGCAAGGTGCAGTGTATTCCATATTTGGGCGTTAGAGAGGCGATGCGGCCGCATTTCTTCGGTGGGCAAGTCGCGGCCACTCGTTTCAAAAGACTTCACGAGAATCAAAGGAATTAGCAGCGGCCTGGCTTTCCACACTCCGGCTGCGGCGCTTCACAAGGCTGATGTTCAAATTCTGCATCGGGAGAGCAAGATGATCGGTTCTTACGCTATCGAGCAGCAAGCATTCATGGAACAAGCAAACGTTTCGGAACGCTCCCGCCCCGAACCGGCCGATTTGTCGGAAAGTGAAGCCATAAGAAGAGCTCAGCGCGGAGACGCAGATGCGCTTGCCCGCATCTACCAGTTGCACTGCCGGCGTGTCTATGGCCTGTGCCTGCGCATGGCGGGAAATCCTACCGAAGCCGAGGATCTCACCCAGGATGCGTTCTTAACGGTGTTGCGCAAGATCCAGACATTTCGCGGCGATTCGGCTTTTTCCACTTGGCTGCATCGGATCACTGTAAACCTTGTACTGATGAGCTATCGCAAGAACGCCCTGCTGGAATCTTCGCCTGAGAAGACCAACAAGCCGGACGGTGATCGCGGCCGGCCGCACGAGGAACTCGGCGGCCCGGACTTGCTGCTGGCTGGATCCATCGACCGCGTAAATCTCCAGCGTGCGATGGACCAGTTGACGCCGTGCCACAAGTTGGTCGTTGAGCTGCACGACATCCAAGGCTACAAGCACAAAGAAATTGCCCAAATCATGGATTGGTCGATCGGGAACTCAAAGGCCCAGCTTCACCGGGCGCGCAGGCGGCTTCGTGGACTGCTTCGTGAAACCCTGCGCTTGGAGTGGCTGACGCCACCGCAGGCGCTCCATGCTCAGCTCAGTCAAAGATGAGCCGGTCGATAGCACGTCGGCGTCATTCGCAGAAGTAATTGAACAAAAGTTATCTCCAGGGGCTTTTCCAGCCCGATTCCCCCAACGGGCTTCCCCGGCCAATATCAACCAGGAGGGTCGTAATATGCGAATCAGGAGAGTGGTAGAACTTTCATTGTGCGTAGTTCTGCTCTGCACTTCATTTGGCGCAGGCGTCAGAGCTGACAGTTGGGACAAAAAAACCATCGTGACCTTCAGCAACTCGGTGGAAATCCCCGGGCAAGTACTGCTGGCTGGAACCTACGTTTTCAAACTGGCTAACACCTTTTCAGACCGCCACATCGTCCAGATCTGGAATGGAGATGAAACCCAGATCTTGGCAACAATCATGGCAATCCCAAATTACCGCTTGGAACTCTCAGATAGACCCATGTTCGAATTTGATGAGCGCCCAGGCGATTCGCCCTTGGCCCTTCGGGGTTGGTTCTATCCGGGCGACAATTCTGGACAGGAATTTGTTTATCCTCGACACCGATAGACAGACTCCGCTGACAAAACAAACAAAATCCACTCCCATCTAATAGGTCAACCAGACGACGAGGCTCCGGCCAAAAATGCATAGGGGCCTCGTCTCCTTCCTCAAGGGCGATCACCAATGGCTTGCCGAAGAAGTGCTAGACGTCAGTTGCGAGTCCCAAGTATTTCAGACGCAGTTTGCGGCCAGTTCATTCACACCCTAAAGGAGCAGTTGCTGTGGGTTCGCACGTTTATCGGACATTGCGTCCAATAGTTGGTGGGAGCCCTGTTACCAATAGGGATCTGGAAGTATGCCGTCCTGCAATAAGCGAGAAAGTTGGTGCTTATTCGTGCAGGACAACGCTCAGAAGGGAATTGTTGATGCGGATCTTGCCGTTGTATTGGATAAAGCCCAGTTTCCTGAATTTATTCATGAAAAAATTGACCCGCGACCGCGTTGTGCCAATCATTTTCGCCAGCATCTCTTGCGATACTTTGGGGAGCACCTTTTGAGCATGGCCCGGCGCGCCATAGCGCGCAAGAAGCAGCAGAGTACGCGCCAGCCGTTTCTCGCTGGAGTTAAAGAGCTGGTCTATCAGGTCCTCCTCGACTCGGACGATTCGCGCCAGCGTATAGGCGATGAAGCGGTCGGAGAACTCGTGTTCCTCGTGGAGCACGCGAATCATCTGGTTTTTCTCAATGACGAGCAAGGTGGTCGGTGCAATCGCGGTCGCAGTCGACATGCAAATGGACTGGCCCGCAAGGCACCCTTCCCCAAAAAAATCGCCAGGTCCAAGGATCGCCACAACGGCTTCTTTGCCGGTCTCATTGACCACCGTAAGCTTCACACCGCCTTCCTGAATGTACATGACCGTCTTGGCGGGAGCGCCCTGCGCGAAGACGGTTTCTTTTTTTCGAAACTTGCCTACCTTTCTCCCCAGACCGGCCGAGTCGAGAAACAATTTCACATCGAAAGCAGGGCTTCTTGAAATCGCTCTCTTGGGGGAGCGAGGGACATTGCGGGACATACGTCTGGGAGCGGATGACACCATGGGTCAAAATAGCATGGAACCCGATCCTGCTGACTGTACAATATTGAACAGTCAGGTGCCTGGCTGGCACAGCATCCATAGCCTGAAGCGGAATTCCAACAAATCCTGAGGATTCAATGGATAGGGGTGACTCCGAGCGGCCCGGGAGACCTTTCCGCAACGACTTGTGAACTTCTAATCCACACCTAGTGTAAATTCCCCTTCGCGCCCGGGACATTCCGGACGAATCGGACAACTCGAAACTGCTTGTCCGGTTTGCGCACCCCGCGGGACCCACAAAGGTCCCGGTGCCGGGAATTGCTTCTCCTTTGCAACCGTAGACTGTCCTTCTCATTCCTCCTGAACCTCTTTACGGCTGATCGAGCGTGAAGGAAAGGAAAAGCAGCTTCTGGTCGCGCTGGATCTGCAGAGCGACCGGCGCTCCCGGTGGCAGAGCCTTGAGCGCACCACGCAGACGATTCAGCGTGGTCATGGGCTGGCCGTTCAGCGTGCGAATCACGTCTCCGGCGTTCAACGACACTTCCACGCCAGCTCCCGCCGCTCGAGCGGCAACGATAATCCCAAACGGGTCGCGTAATTCCGCCACCATCGAGGCAATTCTCTTATCAATCTCCAACCCGAGAATCCCCAGTGTCGGCACAAGGTTTTTCTCCGCGTCGGCCAGCGCGGTGATCTGGTCCATATCGCGCGGCGGCTCCATCACGGGGACATCGAATGCCAACCGGCTCTTTCCGCGCAAGACGTCGAGATGGACTTTGTCTCCCGTCTCCACCAAATAGAAATGAAATGCCACCAACGGCAAACTGTCCGCTGATTTCCCGTCGACGGCCGCCAGAACGTCTCCGATCTGCATGCCTGCCGCTTCGGCCGTGCTGCCCGGCAGAACGTCGGAGACGACCACGCCGTACGTTCGCGGGAGGCTCAGTGCCGCCGCCATGCTTGGCGTAATCGTTTGGATTCCGATTCCAATTTCAGCGCGGTGCACGTGACCGAACTTCCGCAATTGCCGAAAAGCGACGTTCACCACATTGCTCGGGATCGCGAATCCCAGCCCTTCGTTTCCACCCGATTGCGACAGAATAAAAGTATTCACTCCCACCACTTGTCCATCCACATTCACAAGCGGACCACCCGAATTCCCGGGATTGATCGGCGCATCCGTCTGGATGTATATCATCGGCGAATCCGGTTCCGTCTGGCGCGCCACCGCCGAAACCACCCCCATCGTGACCGTATTGCGCAATCCACCCGGGCTCCCGAAGGCAAAAACGATCTCCCCCTGGCCCAGTTTTCGGTATGTACCAAGCGGCAGCGCGGGAAGTTTTTCTGCGTCGACTTTGATGACCGCGAGATCGATCTCGCTGGACGCTCCAATAATCCGCGCGGGAACGATTGTCGTTCGAGTCGAGAGCGCGGAATCCACCGACCCATCGGCATTCGCGGCCGGCAGCACTACCTGGACCCGCTGCGCACCCTTCACCACGTGCGCGTTGGTGACAATGTACCCGCTGGGATCGATCACAAATCCGGAGCCGATCGCCCGTTGCCTGCCGATCACCGCGTTTGCGCTTCCGTGCTCACCTTCTTCGAGCGGGCCATAGCCGGTCACCACGATCTGCACCACGCTGGGCGAAACTTTTTTGATAAGTGCATTCACGGATTCATTAAGCTTGTGAAGTTCATCTAAGGAATGATCCGGAGATTGCGCCAGTGCTGTCGGCAAATGGATAAGCAGAAATAAAGCGCTGCCGCAGAGGGCGCTGAAAAGGCGCAGCGGTGGACGCCGGCCTACGGTGGGGTAGCTGTTGGACTCGAACATGTCTAGTCTCCTCAAAACAGTCCTCGGTCTATTGATGCTTTCTAAGTATCCTAAAGTGCAACAAATAGCCTGGCCCCCGCGGTTTCGCCCCTAAATCAGCAAGAGCAAAGGCCTCGTCAGTAGCAATCTTCTTGTAAAAAACTCTGACCCAAAATGCGGTCTCCTGCATCCGATTCAGGAGGGCATTCTAACGCCTGCGGGGCTTGCCGGAACAAGCACGCGCTTCGACGTCAACGCTGCCGTCTTCCAGGAAAAGTGCGACCATAGCCTGAAACTTTTGGCCGAGGACCACCCAATCATGCCACGAATCCAGACCACGGAAGACCGCCGGCTCGAAGAAGCGCGCATTCGAAAGAAGCACTGGAAGCGCTGGGGACCTTATCTCTCCGAACGGCAGTGGGGAACGGTCCGCGAAGATTACAGTCCGGGCGGCACAGCCTGGGAATATTTTCCGCATGATCACGCGCGTTCCCGCGCCTACCGTTGGGGAGAAGACGGCATCGGCGGCATCAGCGACCGTCACCAGATGATGTGTTTTGGGCTGGCGCTATGGAATGGGCGCGACCCCATTTTGAAAGAACGCCTTTTTGGCTTGACCGGCAATCAGGGGAACCACGGCGAAGACGTGAAAGAATATTACTTCTACCTCGATTCGACTCCCACGCACAGCTATATGCGGATGCTCTACAAGTATCCGCAGTCCGAATTTCCCTACGAATCCCTCGTGGAACAAAATAGCCGGCGCGGGCGCGCGGCGCCGGAATTCGAATTGCTCGATACCGGAGCATTTTCCGGCAATCGCTACTTCGATATTTTCGTGGAGTACGCAAAGGCTGACGTCGAAGACATCCTCATTCGAATCACCGCGGTGAATCGCGGGCCGGAAGCCGCCTCATTGCACATCCTGCCGCAACTCTGGTTTCGAAACACCTGGTCGTGGGGCAAGGATCTGCGGCGGCCGGTCGTGCGAAAAGCAACGGGCGCGCCTGGAAGCGCGTGCGTCGAATTGCAGCACTGGCAATACGGCAAGCGCTGGCTGCTGTGTGCCGGTCAGCCCGAGTTGCTTTTCACGGAAAACGAAACCAACACCGCGCGTCTCTTCGGCGGAAGAAATCGCTCACCCTACGTGAAAGACGCCTTCCACGAATATGTAATTCACGGCACCAAGGCGGCGGTCAATCCCGCACAGATGGGAACGAAGGTAGCCCCGTATTACCCGCTTGAACTTAATCCCGGCCAGTCCGTCACGCTCAAGCTGAGACTCACCGACATGGAGCCTCTTGGCGGGATGGAGATTGGTGCGGGAAAAGTGGGCGGAGAAGTTTCGCCCGGCGAAGCCGAGCGCGCCGAAGGCGTTCCCGGAACCAACGATTTTGGCGCTGGATTCGACGGCCTGTTCGTGACGCGCCAAAAAGAAGCCGAGGAGTTTTACGCTACGAGGATTCCTAAAGAGCTGTCCGACGATGCCAAAGCCATCATGCGGCAGTCGTTTGCCGGGATGCTGTGGTCGAAGCAGTTTTATCACTACGACGTTCAAGCGTGGCTGGAGGGCGATCCTGCCGGCCCGCCCCCGCCGCCGGAGCGCTGGAAGGGCCGCAACAAGGATTGGACGCATCTCTACAACGACGACATTATGTCCATGCCGGACAAATGGGAGTATCCGTGGTACGCCGCATGGGACTTGGCGTTTCACTGCATTCCGATCGCGCTCGTCGATCCCGATTTTGCCAAAGAGCAGCTCATCCTTCTTCTCCGCGAATGGTACATGCACCCCAACGGTCAATTGCCTGCCTACGAATGGGCCTTCGGCGATGTGAATCCGCCGGTTCATGCCTGGGCCGCATGGCGCGTCTACAAAATCGAGCGGCGCGTGCGCGGCGTCGCCGATCGCGGATTCCTGGAAAAAGTTTTTCACAAGCTGCTCCTGAATTTCACCTGGTGGGTAAACCGAAAGGATCCTGACGGCGCGAATATCTTTCAGGGTGGGTTCCTCGGCCTCGATAACATCGGAGTTTTTGACCGCTCGGCGCCTCTCCCAACAGGAGGCAACCTCGAACAGTCCGACGGCACCAGCTGGATGGGCATGTATTGCCTGAACATGCTGGCCATCGCACTTGAGCTGGCGAAAGAAGATCCCGCTTATGAAGATGTTGCTAGCAAATTCTTCGAGCATTTCGTTTACATCGCTCGCGCCATGAACGATTTCGGCGCTGGCGGCCAGTCGCTATGGGATGATGCAGACGGTTTCTTTTATGACGTCTTGAAGCTCCCGAACGGCGAAGAGCACTTCCTGAAAATCCGTTCGATGGTCGGATTGATCCCGCTTTTCGCCGTCGAGACCCTCGAGCCCGAAATCGTCGATTGCCTCCCCGGATTCAAGCGCCGCATGCAATGGTTCATCGACAATCATCCGGACGTGCCCGAACACATTGAAATGACGCAGCGTTCCGCGCGCGGCGTGCGCCGGCTGCTCTCGCTGGTGAATCGCAAACAGCTCAAGCGCGTGCTTAGCCGCATGCTGGACGAAACGGAATTCTTTTCACCTTACGGCGTGCGGGCCCTTTCGCTTTTCCACAAAGACCATCCCTACGAGGTTCACGTGAATGGAAATACGAATCGCGTCGCCTACGAGCCGGCGGAATCCACGACTGGCCTATTTGGAGGGAACTCGAATTGGCGCGGGCCGATCTGGTTTCCTGTCAATTATCTGCTGGTCGAATCTTTGCAAAAATATCACCACTACTACGGTGAAGATTTCAAAGTGGAATGCCCGACGCATGCTCCCACCGAGTGCGACCTCTGGCAGGTCGCGGCGGAAATATCCCGGCGGCTCATCCACATCTTCTTGCGTGATCCGAACGGCCGCCGCCCTGTCGCCGGAGGAACAGAAGTCTTTCAAAGCGATCCGCACTGGCGCGACCTCATCCTTTTCTACGAATATTTTCATGGCGATAACGGCGCCGGCCTCGGCGCCGGCCATCAAACCGGCTGGACCGGCCTGGTCGCAAAACTAATTGAGCAAAGCGGTGAGTAAAGTGTTGATCAGAGAGGTGCGCTGATGAGTGCGAAGTTCGAGGGGAAAGTGGTTCTGGTGGCAGGCGGCACGGGTGGATTGGGGCGCGCGGTGAGCCTGGCATTCCTGGAAGAAGGCGCGAAGGTTGTCGTCACGTATCGAAAACAGGAAGAATTCGACGCCTTGAAGGGTGCAGCGGGCGCGAATGGCTCACAGCTCGAAGGGAACAGCGTTGATGTCACGGATGAGGCGGCGGTGCGTCAACTGATCGAGAAAATTCTCGCGAAACACGGCCGGCTGGACGCGCTTGTAAATACAGTGGGCGGTTATGCGGGCGGCGTGACGCTGTGGGAATTGGAAACGAAAGTCTTCGACCAGATGCTGGCACTGAATCTGCGCTCGGGTTATGCGCTGTCGCGTGCAGCGGTACGCACGATGCTGAAACAAGGGCGCGGAGCCATTGTAAACGTTGCGTCGAAAGCGGCGGTTGATCACGCTGCTGGCGCGGCAGCGTACGCCGCTTCCAAGGCCGCGGCGGTGGCCATGCTAGATTCGTTGGCTGCGGATTTGAAGGGCAGCGGCGTTCGCGTGAACTCGATTCTCCCGAGCATCATTGATACGGAGGCCAATCGCAAGGCCATGCCGAAAGCAGATTTTGCGAAGTGGCCGAAGCCCGAGGAGATCGCGCGTGTCATCCTGTTTTTATGCAGCGACGATGCAAGAGTCATTCATGGCGCCGCCATCCCGGTTTATGGGGATAGCTGAAACTTTCGTTCAAGAAACAAATCTGAATTAGGCGGCCCTGGATTGCCGGGCCGTGTGCAATTCTCAGCGACCAAGGAGCGGTGGGTGCCGGAACAGGCGGAAGTTCAATTTGGCCGCGAGATTTGTGGCGACCTCACCGCGGCAGAATCGCGCGAGTGGCTGGTCACCAACGGAATCGGCGGATACGCCTCCGGCACCGTTGCCGGAAGCCAGACGCGCCGTTATCACGGACTGCTTGTTGCCGCCCTGCAGCCGCCCGTGGGCCGCACGCAGCTTGTCTCGGCCATCGACGAGATCGTCCACTACGCCGGAACGGATTTCTGTCTCGCCACGCATCGCTGGGCCGGCGGCGCTGTAGATCCGCAAGGCTTTCTACTCCTTGAGGATTTTCACCTGGCAGGCTCGACGCCGGTGTGGACCTACGCGCTAGCCGATGCGCTTCTGGAAAAACGAGTCTGGATGCGCCAGGGCGAAAACACAACGTACATTCAGTACACCCTCGTGCGGGGAAGCAGTGCCCTCGAAATGGAACTGAAAGCGCTGGTGAATTATCGCGACTTCCATTCCTTGACCCATGCCGGCGACTGGCGCATGAATATCGAACCCGTAGA
>Ga0208990_1000052_pt1 | contig 16798 bp, 16 predicted proteins | sample MedBloCARef_M3_FD_187854 | JGI IMG/M metagenome (GOLD analysis project Ga0208990, IMG submission 187854) | Forest soil microbial communities from El Dorado National Forest, California, USA - Mediterranean Blodgett CA Ref_M3 (SPAdes) (version 2) | ecosystem: Environmental > Terrestrial > Soil >...
TAATTGTATATAATGGATATTAAGACACACAGAGAGCCGCCCAACGGTCACTCTCAGGAAACAAGCTGGTAGTTTTGCTAGTGGTGCACTTCGTCTGCATCGCTTAAAAGGTTTGAAGACGCCCCTATCGGAAGTGACCTACCAAATGCCCGCAGCCCCACAACCTATCTAGCGGGCGCTTCCGATAGGGTTCCTTCCCGCAGGAATAGGTAAGTACCGCCACATGCCAACCCTGTCTGTGTCTTGTTCTTGGTTGCTGAAGGGCAACGACAATTACTAGAACTACCCGCTAATATAAATGTAGGATGACGCCACCAATCGTCCGGAATAGTCGGTGAATTGGAACTGAACCCACCGTGTTGTGGGGCGACAATTGCGCTAGTCACATCTTGATGATACATTTCTGACAGTTCCCGACGTTGGATGTTGGCGTCGCAAGGGCTTGCAGCGTTACAACCCCTTCTTTCCACCCCGGCAACACGGAGTACCTTGGTACTGTTGGTCCCCACGGAACTGATCGTCACGATCGTAATTGTTTGCAAGGTTCTATAACTGAATGAGATTACGTATTGTTGTGGTTGATGACAGCGCGAGTTTCCTGGACAAGTTTGTCTCAGTCCTAGGGGCTGAGTTCGACGTCGTAGCGACGGCCATGGATGGTAAATCGGCTCTTGAGAGTATTCGCAGCTGCCGGCCAGATGTCGTTGTCTTAGATCTCGAAATGCCATTGCTAAATGGCATCGAAGTCACCAGGGAATTGGTGAAGCAACATCCGAGCCCCGCGATAGTGATTTGCTCTGTGGAAAGTGACCCCGAAGTTGTTGAAGCTGCGCAACAGGCAGGGGCGCTAGGTTATGTTTTCAAGTCGAGAGTCGCGACAGACTTAGTTGAAGCAGTAAAATCGGTTGCCCGGGGCCAATCCTTTATTTCTCCAGCGTGACGTCTTTCTTCATCGCGTGCGAAGTAAAGCGAGACTAGAACTGAGGCTGAAATTTCGGCGGTTGACTAGACTTCGCAACTGCCATCGTGGTACGCGTTAAGCCATTTTTCGACCCCTTACGCGACATTTTGTCGAATTCAGATCCTCCATGATCTTCCGATCGTTACTTCAAAGTGAGAGGTTGAGTCAATGCGAAGGTCAGGATAGTTTCGGCAGGAAGTTCGATCTGGTCGTTTCCTGTAAACGCACCACCAACGAGGCCCACACCCGCACCTACGAGGGCACCGATTCCCGCACCCTTCCCACCACCAGCGATACCTCCTATCAAGGCGCCTCCCGCAGCACCACCTCCTGTTGTGGCTGCCGTTCGGCTGCCCTTCCCTTTTTCGGTGGTCGCGACCTCCTCAGTTTCGATCAGATAGTTTCTGCCCTTAATGGTGATCTTCCGCAGAGCAAGCTTCAGCCGGGCCTCACCCTTTATCTTACCCTTCGCTTTGGCCTCCAGCACCGTTCCAACAGCATCTGCTGATTTTGGAATCACAACCTTATCTCCCATCGTTACAGGATAAGCCACAGAGGCTATAAAAGTATCCCCGGTCTTGCTGGTCTGAGAGCCAAGGGCAGTTGACAGTCGAACAGTGATAGTTGTGCCTGCGGCAACGACGACGGGCTTCCGAGCCTCAGTCGCAGACTTTGGCGGACCCTCAGTTGTCTGCGGCGGGCCCATCGGCGTTTTCTGCACCGTCGCGTCAGGGCCGTACTGGCACATGAACTGCTTGGGTGGCTTAGCATCACCCTTGAGCGTGAGCTGAGTTGTTTCCACCCACTGGTACTGGTGTAGCCGCTGTTGATTTTCCCCAACTGATTGCTTCACGGCTGCAAGCTTTTGCTGCAAATCGCTATTTTGCGCAATCATTGGGGCAACAGCAAAAAACATCACCGCACCAATAATCATCAGGCGTTTACTGAACGGAACAAGAAAACGGGTGACAGACTGCTCTCCTTGCCCCCAAGCCGAAGCCCTCGTCGAGGGAAGCGCCGCGAGCAAAGCGCCGAGTGAACCAACAAGAGCTTTTCTCATATACATTTCTCCTATTGCATAGGATTTTCGGTGGAAGGCCCGAGTCTCCGTGGGTGCCTCGGATTTCGTGTTTTCGGGCATGGGAGGGGAGCGTCCGGGCGCGCGAACTTGATGCATGTTGCAGCCCTGGCTCTTGCTGAGCCAAAGACATTCGCGGATAAAGTTGTGATTATTTCCAGTTGGACAGCTCCACAGGCTGGCGCAATCGTGAGGGCTCACCAACGAAAATTGCGCGGGGCATGCCCAGCAGTTTATCCTCGGCGTCGTTCCATATGATCACGAGCACTCCTCCATTGTCATAGACGACTACGTCTGCGGTCATTCCCCCAACCACGTTAGACTGGTCGGTGTATACGGCCAAGGGCGGGTTTTCGGCGCTGTTCGCGTTAGGGTCGGCGACACTCATGTCGTCGTATGGGGTTTGGTTTGCCGCGACGCCCTACGCCCCCTCCGGTGAAATTTGCATTTCCGCTGGTGCCCCTTCCGCGGAAGTCGCCGGTGCTCTCGCAGCCGACTTTGGGGTTTCTGTTGAGGGCTGCAACTCCGCAGACGCAGACTGCAAATCTTCCGGGGCCACTTCCGAGAAAGCCTCTTGTTCCTGTGAAGGTGGATTCTCATGCCCTGGAGATTCCACTCTGCCGGGCCTTGTCCGCGTTCTTAGCAGTACGGTTCGCACCCCTTGCGGATCAATATCAGACGCCTGAATGGCATAGTCCAAACCTATCTCACTCAGGAATGCGGCGAGCACCCTCCGCGTCGGTCCTGGTCCAAGGCCAGCCCAGGTACGCTGATGTGCCACGCTCGGCGGAAGATCGATTTCTGCTCCCATGCGAGCACTCAGCAGCGACAAAACGTCCGAAAGTTCTGAATTGTCAGCAATGATCGTGAGCTGCCCACCTTCGTACGACACTCGTGGCGGGTTTGGTGCTGTCTGCTCAGCTGGCAGAAGAGGAAGCGGTGCTGACTGTTCCCTTATGCGCTCCTGGGCCGCGGGTGCCGATCCTGAGTCTGTCGGTAGGGCACGGGCAATGTTGCGGATCCTTCGACTATTTGGGTGCGGTGTTTGGATTTTCTGCGCAGGCGTGGCGGCTCCGATAGTTAGTGCCAAGCCACTCATCAAAACCAACTGACGAACCCCCACCCGAAGCCTGCCTTCAAGTGCTTTTCTGAGCTCTAGCCGCAAGTTATTGAAAATCGAGTTCATTCAATCGACCCTTACGCCTTCCATCGATTGAAAGCGATTGTGATGTGCCGAGGGAGTGTAAGAAACTCGCAGAAGTTACAGTGCGGTGTGGTAAGGGGCCGGAGTCACGGCAATAGAGCTGGCAGAAAGTCTTCGCATTTCATAGATAATCTCGCGTGGTCCCCCTTGAAACATTTTCGGGGCAGCACTCTGCGAAGACGTCGGGTAGGACCCACCTCTTGAGTAACTTTAGTCCCAACATTACGACCAGAATGTCATCCAACTGGCCCACTACGGGAATGAAATTAGGGAGCAACTGGATCGGACTAAGGACGTAACAGACCGAAAAACCCGCCACCAACTTTGCGTACCACGGAACGTAAGGATGCGTCATCGCCCGCCGCACGATTTGAAACTGCTCGAGAAGCGATTTGCGATATCGGTGGAACGTTTCGACGAACCCCACGCGTTGAGCGCGTCTCTCCCGGATCTCGATGTCGATTTCCGCTTCTATCACTGCCCCGCGCCCGAGCTGGTCTCTGGCCGAACGATACACCGGAAGCCAATGTGGCAGGTGCCTGTATCCACGGGATGGGCCATGCGTGCCGCTGGCCGGTAGCGCTGGCAATAATTCATCGCGCAAAGGTACGAGCCGCCCTTGATCACCTTCCTGGGAATCTGCACGTTCGGCATTGCTGGATCGAAACTTCTCTCTCGCACGCCGCCATGAGGGTTCACGATTCCGCAACACATCCTCCGCAGTTCTTTGTGGTGCTGATACCAATCCGTTGTCCACTCCCACACATTTCCAATCATGTCGTACAAGCCGTAACCATTCGGCGGGAAAGACCCCACTGTCGAGGTGCCTCTGTGTCCATCTATATTTAGGTTCTCGAGGGGGAACTCGCCCTGCCAAGTGTTTGCCATCAACTTTCCTGCTGGAGCAAACTCATTCCCCCACGCGTATTCCGCCCCCTCCAAGCCTCCGCGTGCCGCAAACTCCCATTCTGCCTCTGTCGGCAACTGCTTTCCGATCCAGTTCGCAAACGCCTCAACGTCCTCGAGCGCTACGTGTATGATGGGGTGGTTGTCTCGTCCATCGACCTGACTTGACGGCCCCTCAGGATGCCGCCAGTTGGCTCCAGGAACCCACGTCCACCAGTTGAAATGGTTGCGCAGGTCAACGCGCTCATTCGGCTGCCGAAAGACAACTGAGCCGGGAACAAGCATCTCGGGCTTTGCGCCTGGATATTGTGCGGCGTCAGGCACGCGCTCAGCGACCGTAAGATAGTCCGTCTCTTCCACAAACTTCCGAAATTTCGCGATCGTGACGAGCTTGGTATCCATCCAGAAGCCACTTACCTTGACAGAATGGACGGGGGCTTCTTCCAAATAGTGGTGGTCTGAACCCATGAGGAATGTTCCGCCGGGGATCCAGACCATATTTTCAAAGGGGGCCTTTTCAGCAGCCGTTCGGAGAACCTCCAGCGGCACATTGTGGGCGTAAGGATTCGCAGAAGTCGACTCAGCCATATTTAATTTCCCCCGAGAATTTCGCGGAAACAACTCGTGTTCAGTATCGGTCCGAACTGCATAGTTTCAACCGCGTTCGGTCGCCTCGCCCCGGAAACGGTGTCGTACACCAAGCAGGGCGCCCTGGTCAGGTACCGGCGCCCGCGGAACGTGCCATTTGTGCCGAATTCTGTTCAAGTTTCTCCATCACATCGCCGACGGTGAAACTGGCCACCTTTTGCCTTGGTGGGAACTCGACCATGGTTTGCATGAATTGCTTGACGATCACCTGCGCCGGCACCAAAAGGAAAAGGCGGTCGGCGACCCACTTGTCGTAAAACATCGTGGCCTCGACGTCGGCACGCTCGAACGGATCGCTCCGCAAGTTAAAAAGTTTTGGAAAGCGCAGTTTGACGAAGGGCTCCTGCCAGCATGACATCCCGTGCGCTCGCTGTTCGATGAAGTGGACCTTCCAGTTGCCCACACGCAGCGCCATCAAGTCGCCATCATCGCTCCAGTACAGGAAGCCCTTTCGTGGGTTCTCCTTTACCTCGCCCTTGAGATGAGGGATCAGGTTGAATCCATCGATATGAGCCTTGAAAGACTTATTGCCCGCTTTGTATCCTTTTTTGAGCTTTTCCACGATGTCCGGCTCGCCGGCGGCGGCGACCAAGGTTGGCAGCATGTCCGTATGCGAAAAGATCTCGTTGGAAACGGTTCCCGGTTTGATGACGGCCGGCCAGCGGATGAAAGTCGGGACGCGCCACCCGCCTTCCCAATTGGTGTCTTTTTCGCTGCGGAACGGGGTTGAGCCGCCGTCGGGCCAGCTCAAAACTTCTGCCCCGTTGTCCGTCGAGTACATCACAATCGTGTTGTTGGCTATGCCGAGATCGTCGATTTTCTTGAGCAATTGGCCCACGTGCCCGTCATGCTCGACCATACCGTCGGGGTAGATTCCCAGACCTGTGACACCCTCGGACTCCTTTTTCAAGTGCGTGAATATGTGCATGCGAGTGGAATTCCACCAGCAGAAGAAGGGCTTGCCCTCCTTGTTTGCCCGTTCGATAAAGGCCAGGCTCGCCGCAAGAAACTCCTCGTCAACCGTCTCCATGCGCTTCGTGGTGAGGGGGCCAGTGTCCGCGATTTTTTGCATGCCATCGGGGTTCGCCCAGCTATGCAGCACGCCGCGTGGTCCGAACTTCTTCTTGAACTCCGGATCCTTCGGATAGTCGGGACTCTCAGGTTCCTGCTCAGCATTGAGGTGATAGAGGTTGCCGAAGAATTCGTCGAAGCCATGAGCAGTGGGAAGAAACTCGTCACGGTCGCCGAGGTGGTTCTTACCGAACTGTCCGGTCACATACCCGAGGGGTTTCAGAAGCTCGGCGATGGTCGGGTCTTCCCGCTGCAGGCCAAGATCGGCTCCAGGAAGTCCCACTTTGGTGAGGCCGGTGCGGATCGGCGACTGGCCGGTGATGAACGCGGCGCGGCCTGCGGTACAACTCTGCTGGCCGTACCAGTCCGTGAACATTGCGCCTTCTCTCGCCAGCCGGTCAATATTGGGGGTGCGGTAGCCCATGATGCCGTGGTTGTACGCGCTGATGTTGAACCATCCAATGTCATCTCCCCAAATGATCAGAATATTTGGTTTCCCAGCCATGCCGTGGCTCCTCTCGTTTGCGTTTCGCGCTGAATGACCGCAACGCGAGACTCGTTTTCTGATCGTGAACTGCTGAGTACGCTTGAGCAGGTTATGTGCACAATCACGCCGCGCCAACTGTCAATGTTGACAGTTGGCGCGGCGACGCCCAGACAATCGGCACGAAGCCGGAAGAACTTCCTCACCGTAAAGGCGCATTGATTGTTGAGGTTTCAGGTTAGCCACGGTTCAGGTCATTCGGTCGGTAAATGCGCATGGGCTTTCTTAACGAGGAAATAGCTCACTGCGAGCGACAGTATCAGCGTACCGTATCCGATAAGTTGGGGTCCCGGCATGTGTGCAAAGTCAATCTCGATGATGTTCCGGCCAGCCGCTATCATTGCAACAACAAGAATCACTTCGACCCTAATGTGGTGTTCGCTGAAATAGGTGCTGAGTGTTTCCAGCAACTCCAGACCCAGCAGGACTATCAGAATCCCGCTAAACGCCCTTTGGACCACGGGTAGTAAGTTCGCCAGCGATTCGATCTGGGACACCTGAGCGCGTAAGCCGTTGATGAACAGTATGAAGAGGAGGACTGTTGCAATGGCGACCGTCAAGATGACCAACACCTGTAGCGCACTCACCGCCACAAATTCAAACTTTCTGACGGTTTGTTGGTAGCGGGTCGACAATCCGTTGCTGATCTTTTCATCAAGAAATTCGATGCCCATTTTTCCCTTTTCCTTCCGTTTGGATTCCCCTTCTGCGGCACGCGATTCCATGGACTCCCTGTTTTGCCGGTCTGCGTTATTGCCGGAATAACACTGCGATCAGCGCCAGCATTCCAAGAACCGCGATCAATGCCGCGACGACTTTTGCGAGCGAGCGTGGAATGTCGGGGTATTGCGCTCTCAGCGCGTGCAAATCGTGCCGGTGCTCCAAAGTGGCCAGCAGCAGTGATAACAGTCCGATGCTGATCATTAGCAATGCAAATTCTCTCGGTCCAATTAGGCGGTCGCTTCTCGAGGTTCCACTTCCCAGTTCGATCTGAAAGAACTTGTAGATACTGAAGCCGAACGTAATTAGAGAAGTTGCTGTCCTAATCCAGGCCATCAAGGTTCGCTCGTAGGCAAGGCGTGTGCGATCCACCGCGAGCCTGGTCGGGGCGTCGGGTAGCGTCGTGCTCTTTTCATTTTGGCCTGCCATTTAGGAGTTGTCTTTTCTTTCAGGAAGGTTGGGAACAGTACGTGCAGTTGTTAACCCACCTCGCAATCCTTCGTTGCGTCGATACCAGCGGCGTACGATCCGGTTCACTGGTCCGCGGATCAATAAATACGGCGGCAAAGCCACGCATAGCGCCACGATCAGCGGTTGGACTGGATAAATTCGGCGGAAGGCAATGATTTCGTAGATTATGTCCACGAGGACCGCCACAAAAAAAAGTCTGGCAACGTCTTTCCACCCTTCCCGTAGGAGGTCGCGACGGTGAGCTGAATCAGTGATGATCGCCCAACCGTAAGCGGGACGCCCTGTTCGTGCGTCTCTCAAACCGCAGCGGACCGCGAGGATGGCTGCCATACTGGGTTGGAGGATGAGCCGAAATGCCAACGGCCCATCCCAGCGACCGATGAGGTCTTCCCACACTTTCATCAATACTTCTCTCATACTCTTCGATCTTGTTTCGTGGGTTGAAGCTGAGTCGTTGCGTCGAGATTGAGCTACACGGCCGCTCTTGCCGCTAAGCGCTGTCCTTCTCCAAAATGGAGACGAACAAAGTCCTGTATTTTCTTGCGCGCCACTTTCGACTCCGGTGCATCGGGAATTCTCAAGGCGAAATTGTGTGGCATACCCTCGTAGATATCCAACTTCACTGTCTGTCCGGCTGTGTCGAGTGCTTGGTAGAGACGGATGAAGCCGCTTAGAAGGATCTCTTTCGTACCACCTTGAATCAGCGTTGGTGGAAACCCTTTAGAGAAGTCGCCGTAGACGGGCGAGACATACGGGTGCTTCTGATCTTTCGGGTCCGCGTAGGCGCCGGCTGCGTTTTTCGAATGCTGGTCGTATAAGTAATTCGGTTCAGCATGCTGCAGGGTGAACTCCGTGTCTCCGGTCCGGGTGACATCAACCCACGGTGACACCAACACCGCCGCTGCGGGCATACCCAACCGCTGGTCGCGCATTTTCAGAATCACACTCGCGGCAAGTCCTCCGCCAGAGGAGTCACCGTAGCTTAGGATGTCTTCAAACCGATGATCATCCTTCAGAAGAGCCTGGTACACCGTTACGATCTGCTCCGTAATCTGGTTGAATTTGGCTTCAGGCGCCACTGTGTAGTCGACGGAAATCACTCGGTGTCCCGTGTCAGAGGCAAAGATGACGGCCCTCCCAAGAGTGGATTCGGCGCTGTACATCACGTGGGCCCCACCATGTGTATAGACGACAACCTTGCCGTTCTCCCTCCATCCCTTAGGTCGTACGTCCAGGACTGGAATACCGCCGAGCATGTACTCCGTGATTGTCGGAACATAGCGTTTAACAATGGCTTCGGATTGGATCCTCCCATCGGTCTCCACGGATTCACGTAGCTTCTTCCAGCCGACGACGTCTCCAGGTTGAGGATAAGGAGGAGACAACCCTGGATCCTTCAACGTCCGCAGAAAGTCCTGCGCCTCTTTGGAAACAGTCTCTGGAATGTTCAAGAGGAATTGTTCGTGAGGCGTCATCTGCGCGCGCGCCTCGCCTGTCGCCCTGTTCGATATCATTTGTTCTCCTCCTTAGCCACCAGTTTGACGCGGGAATCCGTGCCGAACTGCATTTGATTAGAACGTCGCAGGATCCTGCCCCGATGAAGAGGCAGGACCATGCGAACGCTTGTTCATATGGATTTGCCAAAGAGCGGGACTATGACGCTGCTCTGGCTGCGACCTTGGTCTCGATGATATTCCGGATTAGACGCCGCGTTCGTTCAACGGAGGCAAGTGTGTCCGCAAGGCAGCTTTCGATCAGCACGCCTACACCATAGTGACCGGTAAGATCGGCCGCCGCGACCAGGGCCACGTACTCGCCAATGCGGAGATGGACCAGGTGGTTGGCTTTGGCTAAGACGAAGAGGCGCTTAGCTTCCAGTGACTGAATCTCAGCGAGTTCCTTGCGGAAGTCCTCCACAAAGACATCGTGGAGGCGGCCGGTGAGGTTCATAGGTTTCTCGCCGATGAGCTTGAAGGCCTCATCTATCGTTTCAACTATTTTCTCTGACACGAAAGCCCGTGCCATTAAACCTTCTTTTATTTCCTGATGCTGGGCCAATTCGCTCAGCTCCTGGAGGGTCTGAGCCGTGCGCTCCGTGCCCTGCCGCGCGTGGCTGAGAAGTAGCACGAAGAGTTCTTTCGGGTTTTTCACTTGCATATGCATTTTCTCCTTGTTCGGTAGTGTTTGTGTTTTTTGGATTACTCTGCTGCCAAAGCGAACGACTTGAGACTCTGACCTTCACCTGCAGTTCTAACTGATGTTGCTGCCTTGCGTGATTCGTCCGGAGTGTCCCGCTCCTCACGGAGCGGGGCCTTCCGGAGTTCCGTTGAAACTGTACGTACCCGGCATAAATCTCACAGTGAATCACTAACTCTCTTAGTATGTATAATACTTATTGGTAAACTACCTGCGAACGTTACTTAGCGTAACGAAGTAAAAGATTGCAGCGAAAGCTATTCGCTCGATCGCTGAAACTTGTTATAGCCTCACTCCAGAATCGCGACCACTGTCAAAATTGACAGACAAACATGAACATTTATCTTTGACACTTCGCGTGAATTGGCATTCGTAGTCATCGGCCAAAGTGCCTTGCCTCGGAGTCTTCCGGCCCTGCGGGTGACTGAAAAGGTCAGACTGTTCTGTTGGGGGATGGTAGGCGTGGGATCTGTTGCCGAAGACTGTCAAGCGTAATATCTTGCCTTCGGAGTACGGCCAAGACTGCGGATCAGCGAGAGATGTGCAACAACTCGTCTTTCACGCAGCGAAATCCGAGGTGATTCGTACCCGTGCTGACTTCGCCCTTGCCCCGCGTGCCCACCATGTAGCGCGAACAATACTGATCGGTGCACAAAAACGAGCCTCCGCGATGTGTTTTCTTCCGCTCGTTCGGTTCAGAAGGGTCGTACGGCGCATCCGGACCCTGTGGATTTTGCGTCACGCCACCGGCACTTGCCAATTGCAGATAATAGTCCGGTCGATACCAGTCGCTCGTCCATTGCCACACATTCCCCGCCATGTCATAAAGCCCATAACCGTTTGGCGGAAACTGGGCAACTGAGGTGATCCCCACGTAGCTGTCTTCCCCCGTGTCCTTAACTGGAAATGTGCCCTGAAAAGTATTCGCCATCCACTTTCCGTCCGGCCGGAACGCGTCGCCCCAAACAAATGGTTCGCCTGTTAGCCCGCCTCGGGCCGCAAATTCCCATTCCGCCTCTGTCGGCAAACGCTTCCCAGCCCATTTCGCATAGTCTTCAGCATCTTCGTATGCGATATGCACGACCGGATATTTTTCCATTCCCCGGATGTTGCTTTTCGGGCCCAGAGGATGCCGCCAATTCGCGCCAGGTACGTAAGACCACCATTGGAAGTGATCGTTCAATGAAACCAGATGATCGGGCGGGGTGAAAACCACCGATCCTGCCACAAGATTTTCCGGCGGCGCGCCGGGGAAGTCCTCGGCCTTCGGCTTGCGTTCCGCAACGGTTACATAAACCGTTGCCTTCACAAATTTCGCGAACTCCTCATTTGTGACGTCCGTTTTGTCCATCCAGAAACCATTGACGTACACTCGGTGAATTGGCCGCGAGTCACGTGTAGCCTGCATGCCAACATCGTTCATCATCGGCGGGTCCTGAGCGCCCATGGAGAATTCACCGCCGGGGATCCATGCCATCCCTTTAGGCGCAGGCTGTGAGGAAGCCCTCTTGTTTTCAACCGTCGGGGCGAATCCGAGCGCGTGAGGGGTAGACCTCTCAGTCACCGGCGTTCTCGGGGGTTTGGTCGCGTGCACGGCTTGGTGGATTGCAAATCCCCAGATGGCGAGTCCTGCCAGCAGCATCGTGATACACGCGATGACCTTCAGACGATTTGCCCGCCCGGAAGCTTCGGAAGTTTTCTCTGCCCGCTTTTTTTGTGCCATGTGGCTCAAATCCCTCGAACGTGAACTGCTGTGAATAAAAACGTCGTGATTGTCCAGCGGCCGGATACGAGACGGTACTGTCACTTTTGCCAGCAGGAGGGGCCAGTGCCATGCGGACGATGCGGTTGTTTGTACTTCTACCGGCAATCCTCTTCTGAAATCACTGGAACGTGCTCTGTTGACAATCATGTGGCCTCTTCCGCGTCTTCTTGTTACCTCAGTGTCAGCTTGATTCCGCCCAAGATTAGGTGACCTGTCGTTTCTGCCAGTTGAATTGGATAGCCCTAGAAACAATATTGGCAAGCGTGTGAAGGTGGGTCCAACTGTTCAGCAATGGAACTGGCCTCATCGGTTTTTCTTCTTGAGACCGGAGACAAAAAAGAGGGGGAAGTTCATGAAGCGCATCGGAAGATCAACTCTTGTTGTTGCAGCATTTTTCATGGTTGTGGGGCTTGTAGCGTCGCCTCCCGCCTCAGCGCAGGAAAAGAAGCCCAACATCCTGTTCATCATGGGGGACGACGTTGGTTGGTTTAACATCGGTGCCTACCATCGTGGAATGATGTCCGGCAAAACGCCGAACCTCGACAAACTGGCCTCCCAGGGGATGATATTCACAGACTATTACGCCGAGGCAAGTTGCACGGCGGGGCGAGCTAATTTCATCACGGGTGAGTTACCCATCCGCACGGGTTTGACGACCGTAGGCCAAGCTGGCGCAGATGTGGGCATGCCCGATCAGGCCGTGACTCTCGCCGCGGTCCTGAAATCCATCGGCTACGAAACCGCCCAGTTTGGCAAAAACCACCTTGGGGACCTGAATAAGTATCTCCCAACCGTTCACGGCTTCGACGAATTCTTTGGCTACCTCTATCACCTCGATGCCATGTCGGATCCTTACTGGTTCGATTACCCGCAGGATTGGATAGACAAGACCGGGCCGCGCGATCTCATCCACAGCTGGGCGACAGACCAAGATGACCCCACAGTAATGCCGCGGTGGGGCAAGGTCGGAAAGCAGAAGATCGTGGATGAAGGCCCCTTGGCTCCTTTCCCAAACATGGCTGGCCGGCAGAGGTGGCAAGAAAGCCGCAAGGCAAAGTACGACATGGAGACTTTCGACGAGGTGCTGGTCGGCCACAGCAAGGAATTCATGGATAAAGCCAAAAAGGACGGCAAGCCCTTCTTTATCTGGCACAACACGACCCGCATGCATGTCTTTACGTACATCTCTCCGAAGTACCAGGCGATGATGAATTCCAAGGACAACTACGGGCTGGAGGAGGCCGGCATGGCCCAGTTGGATGACAGCGTCGGGGCAATCCTACAGCATCTGGAAGATATCGGAGAGGCCGAGAACACCATCGTCATCTTCACCTCCGACAACGGCGCCGAAGTATTCACTTGGCCGGACGGCGGCATGACGCCGTTTAAATCCACTAAGGGCACCGTATTCGAAGGTGGCTTCCGCGTGCCGGCGATCATCCGTTGGCCCGGACACGTTAAGCCCGGCACAGTTGAGAACGGAATCTTCTCAGGTCTTGACTGGTTTCCCACTCTCGTGGCTGCTGCAGGCGATCCTGACATCGCCAATCGGCTGCTCAAGGGATGCAAGATTGGCGACCGCGTGTACAAGAACCACTTGGATGGCTACAACCAGATGGACCTTCTGCTGGGTAAAGGACCGTCCGCCCGCCATGAGCTTTTCTACTTCGGTGGCCCCCACCTCGGCGCTCTTCGCATTGATGACTTCAAGTATCAGTTCTACCAGCAGCCATTCGGCTGGCCAGGGGAGAAGACCGAGACCGACATGCCCACCGTTGTGAACATCCGACAAGATCCGTTCGAGCGCACGCCATCCATCCGCGGCGAGACGTTCAATAATTCCGCTGGTGGCTACACGAACGACTTTTTTGCGCGCGAATTCTGGCGGTTCGTCAACGTGCAACAAGCCGTAGCCAAGCTTGCGCAATCGGCCATCGAGTTTCCTCCGATGCAGGCACCGGCTTCTTTCAACCTGGATGCCATAAAAACCAAAGTCGAGGAGGCAATCAAGCAACACGAGGGCGAATAGTCGAATTGACAACACGGTAGGGGGGCTCGCAAGGCGCGCCCGGTGCGGACCTGTGAAGTCCCCGCTCCCGAACATGGAGGGAGGCAGCGCCTTACTGTGGAGGATCGCGACGCGACCGAGTTCGAGGAGTGAGGTGCACGGTGCTCGCATGCGGGTTCGACATTGGTCCCGATCCTACGTTCCGGCGGCGGCCCGCATCGGAACGACAACCATCGGTGGATGATGTCGACTTGGAGCAAACATGGGGATCGCAAAAGACATCAAGAAGTTCCTTTCAGTGGTGTTCGGCTTTGCTCTCGTCACTGCTTCATCGAGGAACTTGTACGGTTACCAGAGTCAAGTATCAACTCCTCCGGCTGATACTGGGAATCCCACGGAACCTGCTCCGATGAGCGCAAGCCAACTTCAAGCGATGGTGGCTCCCATCGCACTCTACCCGGATGCGTTGGTGGCCCAGATTCTTGGAGCGGCGACGTTCCCGGACCAGGTCGCCATTTCCGATTACTGGCTCGAGGAGAACAAGAATCTGACGGGGACTGCCCTACTGCAGGCGGTTGATAAACAATCGTGGGATCCCAGCGTTAAGGCGCTCACCGAATTTCCTTCGGTGCTCAACAACTTGGCGAAGAATCTAAGTTGGACTTCCTCGTTGGGAGAGGCTTATCACAACCAGCAGGCCGACGTAATGGCAGCCGTGCAGACACTGCGCGCGCAAGCCAAAGCAAATGGCAATCTCAAGTCCACCCCTCAAGTCACTGTGGTGCAGCAGTCTCCGCAGGTCATTGTCATTCAACCTGCTAACCCCCAAGTCGTTTACATTCCGCAGTACAACCCGGCGGTGATCTACGCCACCCCCTACGTGACTCCCGGGTATAGCGCGGGAGATGCAGTCGCAGCCGGCGTGATTGGGTTCGGCGCTGGAATTGCCGTGGGTGCACTGATGAGCGGTGGTGGTGGGTGTTGCGGTTGGGGATATAGCAGCTGGAATTGCAACTGGCACGCCGGTGCAGTGGTGTATCACGGCGGTTCCTTCTACGGCAATTCTGCCTGGCACGGCGGGTATTACAACGGTGGCTACCACAACAGCTACGGCTACAACAATGCCTACAACCACTCGAATGTCGCGAACAACTACAGAGGCGGCGGCAACAGCTATAACAGGAACGTGAGCGGAAACACAGTCAACGTCAACAAACAGAATGCTCAGAACTTCAGCGCCAATCGTTCCTCGGCCTCGAACTCCTGGGCACAACATGATAGTGGAGCTGGGAGATCCAACGCTTTCAGCGGCATGAGCGGGCACTCCAGCGGATTTGGTGGATTCGGCGGTTCTGGCGGCTGGTCTTCGAGGGCCGAGAGTGGTCGCGGCTGGGGAAGCATGCGCTCCAGCGGATTCGGCGGTGGCCGATTCGGCGGTGGCGGATTCGGGGGTGGCGGCGGTTTTCGTCGCTAGCATCCGCTTAAGGTTGATGATGAAGATAGAGGAAATGTCAGGTTTGGAGGAATGCGTATGTTTCGTCTAGTCCCGTACCCCAAGAATCTGGCTCCACGTCTCGCGATATTTGTGTTGCTGTTTGTGGTGATCACCCCTTTGGCCTCATGTAAGAAATCGGTAAACGGCACGACTGAAAAAATTATTCAAAAGACGTTCGCATCACCGGCAGACGCAAGCGCTGCGTTTTTGGGAGCGGCTAGCGCTGGCGATCAGATTGCATTGCTTGCGATTTTCGGTCCCGACGCCAACGGCGTGCTGTTCTCGGGAGATCAGGTGAAGGACAAGGGCAATCTGCAGGATTTCGCTGCCGCTTATAGCCAAATGCATCGGTGGCGCGAGATCAAAGCAGGCGGGGAAATGCTCTACACAGGGACGGACAACTATCCTTTTCCAATTCCTTTGGGGCAAAATCCCTCAGGCCAGTGGTACTTCGACACCGCGGCAGGTAAGGACGAGATTCTTGCGCGTCGTATCGGCAAAGACGAGCTGTCCGCGATCGCTGCCTGCCATGCCCTTGCCGACGCGCAGCACCAATATTTCAGTCAGACCCACGATGGTGACACGGTGAAGCAATATACACAAAAGTTCATCAGCGATGAAGGGAAACAAAACGGGTTGTACTGGAGTGTTCCAGATGGTCAGGCTCCAAGCCCCCTTGACCAAGTTCGTGACTTTGCAAAAGCAGCGGGTTACACCAACGCGGGCGACAAACCGCAGCCATTCAACGGCTACTACTTCCGGATACTCACCAAGCAGGGAGACAAAGCGAAAGGCGGTGCGAAGAATTACATCGTGAATGGAAAGATGACCGATGGATTTGCCGTTCTGGCCTATCCCGCGGAATACAGGAATTCTGGAATTATGACTTTCCTCGTCGGAATGAACGGCGTCGTCTACCAAAAAGATCTGGGCGAGAAGACCGATGATATGGCCACAGCCATGGCGGAATTCAACCCGGGGGACGGCTGGGGCCCAGCGATCTAGTTTCGGCTGCGCTCAGCCGGAGCAAACCGAAACGCAAGCAATGCCGAACAGGAACAAAGTGCTGGGCTCCCCTTAGAGCACGCCGCCGCGAGACGCTTTCTTGATTCTGAAAAGACCGAAAAATGACTCGCGTTCGAAACTGGTGGCTGATGGCAGCATTCCTTCCGCTGTTTCCGTGGGTGCCTGCGCGCGCGCAAACATCGACAACAGAGTTCCTACCGGAAATTGATGCGCATCTCAAGCTGCGTTCAAACATACGGTTTGTCTTTCAAGCGAAGGACACGAGAGAAGGGGGTGACCCGACTCAAGTGGAGCTGGGACCCAGCATCGACTTCTATCTGAAGCGCTTGGTCAAGCTACGCGACATCAGCGCTTTCGACCTGGACGATTCGAAATCTCGGCTGCTGGTGCTGTCCATCGGATATCGGTATATACCTTCGCCGAACAAGCCACCCGAAAACCGCATCGAGCCAGTTACCACCTTTCGCTTCCCGTTAAAGGCAGGGATGCTAATTTCCGACAGAAACCGTGCAGATCTTGACTGGTCCAATAGTAAATTCACCTGGCGCTATCGCAGTCGGTTGACGGTCGAACGGGCCGTCAAGATTCGCTCTTACCATCCGAAACCTTACGCCAGTGCTGAGGGGTTCTACGAAAGCCGATACGGCAAATGGAGCACGACCGCTCTTTACGCGGGCTGCCTCTTGCCGGTGGGCAAGCATGTCC
>Ga0208990_1000055_pt1 | contig 16673 bp, 18 predicted proteins | sample MedBloCARef_M3_FD_187854 | JGI IMG/M metagenome (GOLD analysis project Ga0208990, IMG submission 187854) | Forest soil microbial communities from El Dorado National Forest, California, USA - Mediterranean Blodgett CA Ref_M3 (SPAdes) (version 2) | ecosystem: Environmental > Terrestrial > Soil >...
GCGGCCTTACGGTCCATCCCGGGCGTCGAGGGTACGTTCGGATCGAGCTGGTCGCCGGGAATGACGCGGACACCATCGTGCTTCCAGCGCTGCGCGTCGTCGTGATCGTGTGAATGACCGGAATGGGTATGATCGTGAGAGCCTGTCATCGTGCCGGTTTCCGAAAATCTTTGGCCGCGAACGCTACAGAAACCTTATCCCTTCACGCCAAGCAGTTCGACATCGAACATCAGCGTCGCGTTCGGAGGAATAGCACCGCCGGCGCCGCGGGCGCCGTAGCCCAGCGCGGGTGGAATGATCAGGGTGCGCTTGCCACCGACTTTCATGGTGGAGACGCCTTCGTCCCAGCCGGCGATCACCCTGCCCTGCCCGATCGGAAACTCGAACGGTTCATTGCGGTCGACCGAAGAGTCGAATTTCTTGCCTTTCTTGCCGCCCTCATAAAGCCAGCCGGTGTAATGCATGATGCAGATCTGACCGGGCTTCGGTGCCGCGCCGGTGCCGACCGTGTTGTCGATGATCTGCAAGCCTGAAGCTGTGGTCATGGTCTTTCCTGCGGTCTGGGCCGCTGCGCCGGACGGCGCAGCGAAGAAAAGGACGCCAAGCGTGCCTATGGCAACGGCAAAGGCGATTGGGAGACTTCGAAACCGGAAACGTCGCATCTTTCAGCTTCCTTTGTAACAGAGGGAGAAAGTCGCATGCGCAGACGCTACGCTCAATACCCCAGCGCGCAACCGTCCTTGCGCGGATCGGAACCGCCGGTGAGCGTGCCCTTGTCCCAGTCGATCCAGATCGCCTGACCGCCGCCGAGCGGGGGGACCACGCTAGTGGTCTTATGCCCGAGCTTCTTCAGGCCCTCGACGATAGCGGCGGGCACGCCGTCTTCGAGCTGATAGACGCCCTCGTAGTGCAGACCGCGCGGCATGTCGATGGCCTCCTGCACATCGCAGCCGTAGTCGAGCATGTTGGTCAACACATGGACCTGCCCGACTGGCTGATACTGCCCGCCCATCACGCCGAACGGCATCACCGCGCGACCATTCTTCGTGGCGAGGCTGGGAATGATCGTGTGCAGCGGCCGCTTGCCCGGCGCGATGCAATTGGGATGGCCGGGCTGGATGCGGAAACCGCCGCCCCGATTTTGCAGCAGGATGCCGGTCTTGTTGGAGACGATCGCGGAGCCGAAGGCGTGCGCGATCGAATTGATGAACGAACAGACGTTACGGTCTTTGTCCACCACGGTGATGTAGACCGTCGACGGATTCATCGGCGGCGTCACCACCGGCAGATCGAGCAACCGGTCCATCCTGATCTTGCTGCCGTATTCCTCGGCGAATTCCTCTGTCAAAATCCTGGTGACGTCGACGTTGACATGGGCGGGATCACCGATGTGTTGCTCACGCATCATGTAGGCGATCCGTGCGGCCTCGGCTTCGAGATGAAACCGCTCGACGCTCATGGCCGGGAATTTCGTGAGATCGAAGCGCGAAAGGATGTTCAGCATCACCAGCATGGTGATGCCCGGACCGTTCGGCGGGCACTGCCAGACATCGTGGTCCTTATAGATGGTGCCGATCGGCATTGTGGTCTCGGTGGTATGGCCTTCGAAATCGTCCAGCGTGTGCAGGCCACCGATCCCGCGCAAGGTCTCGACCATGTCTTCGGCGATGGCGCCCTTGTAGAACGCGTCGCGGCCGTCCTTCGCAATCGCCCGCAGCGTCCGGCCGAGTTCGGGCTGCCTGATCACGTCGCCGGCAACCGCTGGCTTGCCGTGCGGCAGCAGATAGCGCTCGGTATTGGTGCCCTTTTTTAGCTTTTCGAACTGGTTCTTCCAGTCGAACGCAATGCGCGGCGCGACGACATAGCCTTCTTCGGCAGCCTTGATCGCGGGTTGCAACAAGGTATCGAGCCCAAGCTTGCCATGATCGCGCAGGATGGTCGCCCAGGCATCGACCGCGCCGGGAATGCTGACTGCATGCGCCGACGTCAGCGGGATCCCCTTGATGTTGCGCTCGAGATACCACGATGCTTCGGCCGCCATCGGCGCGCGGCCCGAGCCGTTATAGGCGACGATCTTGCCCTCGCCCCTCGGCTGAACCAGCGCAAAGCAATCGCCGCCGATCCCGGTGGATTGCGGCTCGATCACACCTAACAGCGCACACGCCGCCACCGCAGCATCGGCGGCGGTACCGCCGGAACGCATTACCTCGATCGCCGTCAGCGCCGCCTGCGGGTGCGACGTCGCCACCATCGCGTTTTGGGCGTGAACCGTCGATCGGCCCGCGAGATGGAAATTCCTCATGCCAAGTTGCTCACTTATCGCTGTTATTCTGCATTTTCCTCGCCGGATTCAGGCGCGGGCTTACATGGCACATTCATGCGGCGCTCGGCAATGCTTGGGGCGGATAGGGGCAATGCAACCGGCTGTTTCCCGGGGTTTCCCCCGCGCCGGCCTCCTGATAAACCACTGATATGCCGTACAAGGTCGCCGCTTTCTATCAGTTCGCCGCGCTGCCGGATTTCCGGGAGCGGCGCGAGCCGCTGCGCGCGATCTGCGCGGATCTCAGGCTTAAAGGCAGCGTGCTGCTGGCCCATGAGGGCATCAACGGCACGCTCGCGGGCAGCGCGGACGCGATTATCGCACTGGTTGAAGAACTGCGATGCGGCGCCCTGTTCGGCGGCCGGCTCGACAACCTCGAACTGAAATTCTCGCAAGCCTTGGCGATGCCGTTTCAACGCCTGAAAATCCGGTTGAAAAAGGAGATCGTCACCCTCGGCGATACGGAGGCCGATCCGACGCGGCAGGTCGGCAACTATGTCGACCCCGCCGACTGGAACGACTTGATCGCGACGCCGGACACGCTGGTGATCGACACCCGTAATGCATTCGAGGTCGCGATGGGCACATTCGCGGGCGCGCTCGACCCCGGCATCAAGAGCTTTGGGCAATTCAAGGATTTTGCCGCGCGCAATCTCGACCCAGTGAAACACCGGAGGATCGCGATGTTCTGCACCGGCGGCATTCGCTGCGAAAAGGCCAGCGCTTATCTGCTCGCGCGCGGTTTTGCGGAGGTCTATCACCTCAAGGGCGGAATTCTGAAATATCTGGAAGGCGTACCGGAAGCCGAGAGCCGCTGGCGTGGAGAATGTTTTGTCTTTGACGACCGCGTTGCGCTCGGCCACGGGCTGCAGGAACGTCCAACGCAAAGCGATTCCGATGAGTGACGCCAAAACGCTCAGCGACCGTATCGATGCGCTGGAAACGAAGCTGATGTTTCAAGACGAGACCATCGAGACGCTGAACAAGACTATCACCGGGCAGTGGCTTAAGATCGACGCGCTGACGCGCCAGGTGGCCGCCTTAAGCGAACGGCTGCAGGAGGCCGAGACTCATGCGCCAGGCTCGGCGGACGAACCGCCGCCGCATTATTGAAGGTTGCGACCTGAAGATCGATCGCAGGATCGTTATGGCTGCTTCATCGCAAACCAGATCGCTATGGCGACGAGTGCCGCAACGATTACGCCCCATACCACGGGCGTGACTTGCTTCGAACTCCCGCTGCGCGGGGAATCGTTAGGGGCGTGTTTGAAATCCTGATTCATTTACGGCGCCTTCAGGACAAAGCCGTCGATGTTTCAAAATTGCGGCATCGCGATTTATCGAAACACCGACACGACCTTGTCCCACAGCGACTCGCGTTCCCGTTCGCGGTCCATCTTCGACGGCGACGGCTGTGCCGCGCTGACGGGATCGGAGGCCGGGAAGCTATCCATCAGGCCGGCTTCCAATTTCGTATGGGTGTCCCGGTCAGCCAAGGCGGCTTCGCGGGGGTCGGCGGCATGCTTGTCATGTGGCGCAGGATTGAATTTCTTAGCCATTTGAGCCTCCATGGCAGGAATAACGCCCCGGATGTCCCGCGGTTCCGTCTCTCGGCTTGGCCAATTCCGTAACGGCAGTGTATCAGGAGCGAGAAAACGCCCGCGAGCCGGCAACGGAATATCGATTGACCCAGAAATCCGCCATTAAACCTTTCCTTGAAGTGCTTTGCGGCCGCAGGCAGCCGGTACCGCCGATCTGGATGATGCGGCAGGCCGGCCGTTATCTGCCGGAATATCGCGAATTGCGCGCCAAGGCCGGCGGCTTTCTCGATCTGTGCTTTACGCCGGAATACGCCGCCGAAGTCACGCTGCAGCCGATCCGCCGTTTCAATTTCGATGCTGCGATCATCTTCTCGGATATTCTTGTCATTCCCTACGCGCTCGGCCGCTCGGTTCGGTTCGAGGCGGGTGAGGGCCCGAGGCTCGATCCACTGGATATGCCGGAGAAAGTCAAAACGCTGGCGCAGCACGGCGACTTCGCCAAACTTGAACCGGTGTATGAAGCGCTGCGCCGCGTGCGCCGCGAACTCGATCCGAAGATTGCGCTGATCGGCTTCTGCGGAGCGCCCTGGACGGTGGCAACCTACATGGTGGCTGGGCAAGGCACGCCCGATCAGGCGCCGGCGCGGATGATGGCCTATCGCCATCCCCAGTCGTTCGCAAAAATTATCGACGTGCTGGTCGAGAACTCGATTCGATATCTGCTGGGGCAGCTCAAGGCCGGCGCCGACGTACTGCAGATCTTCGACACCTGGGCCGGCGTGCTGCCGCCGCGCGAATTCGAGCGCTGGTCGATCGAGCCGACCCGGCGCATCGTCGAAGGCGTGCGCAGAGAAATTCCCGACGCGAAGATCATCGGCTTTCCGAGAGGCGCCGGCGCGCTGCTGCCAGCTTACGTCGGCGCAACCGGCGTCGATGCTGTCAGCATCGACTGGGCGGCCGAGCCGTCATTGATCCGCGAGCGGGTGCAGAACCGCGTCGCCATCCAAGGCAATCTCGATCCGCTGGCGCTGATCGCCGGCGGCGCCGCGCTCGATCAGGCGATCGACGACGTGCTTGCGAATTACGCCGGCGGTCGACTGATCTTCAATCTCGGTCACGGCATCCAGCCGGAAACCCCGATCGCGCATGTCGAGCAAATGCTAAAGCGGGTACGGGCGTATAAGGGGTGAGGCTTGCAGCAGTCATACCCGCGAAAGCGGGTATCCAGTAATCACCGGCCTGCTTAGGATTCAAAACGCCACGGAATACTGGATCATCCGCTTTCGCGGATGATGACGGCTTCATTTGCGGAAAGCCGTATTTGCGGAAAGACGGCGTCGATCCCTCACCTCGGCCGGCTGCGTTCAATGATTTCGGCCGCGCCCTTGGCAAGCAGTTCAAGCCCGACCGCACGGCCGAGTTCGCGCGGGCGGTTCGCTGGACCGGAGCGCGAGGCCTGGATGAACAGGCCGCCCGCTTCATCCAGCACCGACGCGGTCAGCGAGATCTGCGTGCCCTGAATGGTTGAAAATCCCGCGATCGGCGAATTGCAATGGCCGTTGAGGACCCAAAGCACCTCACGCTCGGCGTCGGCGCTTCGGTGCGAGGCGAGGTCGTCGATCATCCAGAGGATGCGCCGCGTCTGCCAATCGTTGATAGCGCATTCCACCGCGACAATCCCCTGCCCCACCGCGGGCAGCATTTCCTCAATCGAAAATTCATAGGCAATACGACTGGCCAGGCCGACGCGCTCCAGCCCTGAGCGCGCCATGATCAGGGCATCCGCCGGACCGACCGCGCCTCCGTCAGGAAGCCGCTGCATTTCAGTATTGTCGAGCTTGCGGACGCGGGTATCGGCGGCGCCGCGATAGTGGATCACCTCGACTTCCGGAAATAGCCGACGCGCATAGGCCGCGCGCCTGACGGCATTGGTGCCGATCTTGAAACCCCTGCCCCGCGACCGCCTGAGATCGTCGATTGAAACTCCACTGCGCAGCACCAGAACATCGCCGGGCGGATCGCGCGCCAGGGTCGCGCCGATCACGAGCCCCGGCGTATCTTCATTGCCCGGCATGTCCTTCAGCGAATGCATCGCCGCGTGCAATTCGCCCGAAATGATTGCCTTGCGGATTTCGGCAACGAATGCGCCGCCCTTGCCTCCATGTTGCAACAGCTTGCTGGTCTGATCAGAATCGCCCGTGGTTTCGAACTTGACGATCTCGACATCAATATCGGGCGCGACCGCGTTCAGGCGGCGGGCAATTTCCTCGGTCTGGGCCAGCGCCATAACGCTCTTGCGCGTGCCGATCCGTATTCGACTTGCCACCACTCACACCCCATTAGAGGCCGTGCAATAATCACGGCTAGTTTCAGGCCGGAAGATATCATCTCGGAGCCTTCTCTAGACCCGAATTTGGTTTTCCGAAATCTAATTTAACGGTGCGGGAGATTTTTGGCCTTACGTGATGCCCGAGAGGCCCGCCATCATGCGGGCCTATGGTAGCCGCGGCGCGCCAGCGCGATACAAGAGCGCGTTCTGACTTTGACTGAGCGCGATTTATTTTAATTGCGCTGGAGAGCAAGCGCATGTCCAGCGCTGCGGCGTTACCGCGCATCCAGCGAAATCATTTCCGAGGCTTTTTCAGCGATCATGGTGACCGCCGCGTTGGTATTGCCCGACATAAGATCCGGCATGACCGAGGCGTCAACATCCGATCACGCGCTGCGCCGGAGCAGCCGGAGTAGTTCTTGGCTAAATCCCCAAAATCCAAACCGCAACGATGGTCCCGAGCACGGCCAGGCCGGAAATCGTCCAGCCCGTCACGTAAACCGCACCATCCGTTTCCGGCCTGTCCACCATGGTATCGTGCCAGTGGGTCATGACAGCCTCCTGGAGCCTGCCTCTGGTAGCTAGGTCTCCGCCAGAGGCTCAAGGTTCAAACATGCTCCAGTAATTAACCGCGGCGGTGGCTGCGGGTTCCACTCGCCCGGCACCCCACCCGAACGCAACATCGTCCGGGTCTTGCCGCCGCGCCGGCGTCCAGCCTCACGCGATCCGCAAGTTGGGATTCGGCGAAATCTCGGACATCGCAGGTGAGCCTCCGGAGCTACTCGGCTCCGCGAACCCTGCCTGCACGAGTTCCTCGCCCTTGCGCCGAAGATGCGTCCGCAGAATATGTGCAAGTCCGCTGGCATCGCGTCGCTGCAGCGCGTTCAGCATCCCTTCGTGTTCCCTCACCGCCAACGCCCAATGCTCAGAGGACATCGGCGTGATGAATCGCGCGCGGCGAATGCGCGCCGCCACCGATTCATAAAATCCGGCGAGGACCGCATTGTCGGCGGCCCGCACGATACTTTCATGGATCAATCGATTACAGCGATAGTACGCCAAGAGGTCGCGCGCGCGATAATGTTCGACCATAGTCGCCTGCAACACCGCGATTTCGTGCAGTTGCTCGTCCGAGATACGTGGACAGGCCAATTCGCCAGCCGTTGCCTCGAGCGCCTCGCAGACTTCAAATAGTTCCTTGACGTCCTTCTGCGTAAGTTTCGCGGCGCGCGATCCGCGGTTGGGCAACAACACTACAAGCCCTTCGGCGGCCAAGACCTTGAGGGCCTCGCGCAGCGGAGTGCGTGATATGCGCAGCGAAGCGCACAATTCGCGCTCGGGAATTCGCGCGCCTGGCGGAATTTCGCCTTCCGTCAGTAAGTGCCTGAGACGGGACACCACTTCATCGTGCATCATGGCGACCTTCCCTCCGGGCAGTGCAGCGTCCATGCATTTTGAATGCAAAATGTCCGCATGAAGGCCGTATTCTACAAAATTCTGTTGCAGAAGCCAGTTTTTGCATTCAAAATTCGAATGATCGCAACAACCACTAGCAATATCGCGGGAGAAACAATGGGCCCTCTGACCGGATTGAAGGTTGTCGATCTCACGCACGTCATGGCAGGCCCGACCTGTACGCTGATGCTCGCAGACATGGGCGCCGAGGTGATTAAGATCGAGAAAATCCCGGCAGGCGACGACACCCGCTACATGGTTCCTCCCAAAATCGGCGACGAGGCGGCATCGTTCCTGATGATGAACCGCAACAAGAAGGGCATTGCTCTGGACTTGAAGACGCCGGGCGGCGCAAAAGTTCTGCGGCGCCTGATCGGGAAGGCGGATGTGCTGGTGGAGAATTTTGGCCCCGGCGTCATGGATCGGCTCGGTTTCGGTTACGAGGAAACAAGCAAGGCCAATCCCGCGCTGATTTACTGCTCGCTGTCCGGCTTTGGACGTACCGGCCCTTACAAGCATCGTCGCGGCTTCGATCTCGTGGCGCAGGCCATGAGCGGGATCATGAGCTTTACCGGCGAAAAGCCCGACGGACCACCGGTAAAATGCGGCGCGCCGCTGTCCGATATCACGGCCGGCATTCTCGCAGCCATGGGCATTCTCGCAGCCTATACGCACCGCTTGAAAACCGGCCATGGCCAACGGGTCGAAACCTCCTTGTTCGAGGCCGCGCTTGTTCAGACCTATTGGCAGGCCGCCATTGCGCTCGCAACCGGCGTGGCGCCGAAAGCAATGGGCTCGGCCCACCCGCTCAATGCCCCCTATCAGGCTTTCGAGAGCTCCGATAAGTGGATCGTGGTTGGTGGCGCCAATCAAAAGCACTGGCTGCGCACCCTCGAAGTTTTGGGCGCGCCGGAACTCGCGCGCGATCCTCGCTTCGCGACCGGCGCCGACCGGATGGCTCATCTGAAGGAATTGGAAACCTTGCTGAGTGCGCGCTTTCGAACCCAGCCCGCCGCATACTGGCTGAGCGCGCTTGAGGAAGCCGGGGTACCCTGCGGGCCCGTCAACAATATGCTCCAGGCACTCGCCGATCCGCAAACGATTGCGCGCGAAATGGTGGTCGAGGTCGAGCATTCGACCCTTGGCAAGGTCAAAACGGTTGGATTGCCGATCAAATTCTCGCAGACGCCCGGCAAGGTACGGTCAGGCGCCCCGCTCTACGCCGAGCATACCAGCGCGATTTTGAGCGCATACGGTTTTGGTGCTGATGAAATTGCAGCCCTCCAGAAAGAAGGCGCTGTGGCCGCAGCAAGCGTTGTGCGGGACGAGGTCAGCTAGCGCAAAAAACCGAAGACAAGAAAACAAGGTCGCTGAAATAAATCAATGGGAGGACTCGATGTCTGTAAAGCCGAAATTTTCTGCGATCGCCTTCGGTCTCGCAATTTGCCTGCCGGGAGCGGCAAATGCCGCGTGGCAGCCGGTCAAACCAATCGAATTCATTGCGACGGCCGGACCCGGAGGCGGCACGGATAATTTCGCGCGCGCGGTCCAGAGCATCATCACCAAACACAAATTGGTCGAGCAGCCAATCGTCGTAACCAACAAGGGCGGGGGCAGCGGCGCCGAAGGCTATACTTACACCAAGGCCATGGCGGGCGATCCCTACAAAATAGTGTTCGGGACGTCGAACGCATGGACCCAACCGATGGTGTCGAAGGTGGCTTATAACTACACCGACCTGACCCCCATTGCCGCCATGGTACAGGACGAGTTTCTGCTTTGGGTAAAGCAGGATGCGCCCTACCAAAACGTGCTGGACTACCTCAAAGCCGTTGCTGCGAAGCCATCCGGCGATTTCAAGATGGGTGGCGCGCAATCAAAGGACACCGATGAAACCCTCACCCGCATCATCGACAAGGCGGCGAAGGTGAAGTTCACATACATTCCCTTCAAAAGCGGCGCCGAAGCTGCCGTGCAATTGGCCGGTGGCCATATCGACTCCCACGTCAACAATCCCAGCGAAAGCATTGGGCAGTGGAAGGGCAGCACCCAGCGCCCGCTTTGCGCGTTCAGCCCGCAGCGTCTTCCGGACGGCCCGAAGGTTACGCAAACGCAAAACTGGCACGATATCCCCACTTGCGTTGAATCCGGCCTGAACATTCCGCAATTCCAGCAGCCTCGCACGGTCTGGCTGCCGGGCAAGGTTACTGCGGAACAAGCCGCGTTTTATGTCGATCTGATGAAGAAAGTTCAGAGCACGCCGGAATGGAAGGAATACATCGAGCGGACCTCGCAAACCGATACTTTCCTTACCGGCGAGGCGTTCAACAAGTTCATCAAGGAGGACATCGAGCGGACCCACAAGATTGCCGCCGATGAAGGTTGGCTCGTCTCCAACTAAAGCATTTTTCAACTCGGCGGCTTCATCCTTCGAGACGCATCGCGGAGCCTGTCATCGGGCGCGCATTCGCGCGACCCGTTGGCGATGCTCCTCAGGATGAGGTCGTCTAAATCCTCATGGTGAGGAGCGCGGCAACGCCGCGCGTCTCGAACCATAAGACTGTTGGATACGTGATTATGATTCGACTGAACTGAAAAGCCTTGGATGCAGATGATGGTCTCGCGACGCAGCCTGGAAACGGCGACGGCACTCCTCACCGGCGCGTTCGGCGCGGCTGTTGTGATCTCCAGCTATGGCAACGGCATTGGCTGGTCCGCCGCCGGGGTCGATTCCGGCACCTTTCCGTTCATCGTCGGCCTCATCATTTTGAGCGGCAGTGTGTTCAATCTTGTGCAGGGATGGCTGCAGGCACGCGACATCGTGCTGCGGCCGAGCGAGCTCAAGCGGCTGGGACTACTCTTTATCCCGGCCGCCGTTTATGTCGGTGTCATTCCCTTGGCAGGAATGTATCTCGCCTCGATTGGCTATGTGTTCGGAGCGCTCGCCTGGCACAAGCGAGGCTCGTTCATCTTCTCCGGTGTCGCTGCGATCAGCACCGCGTTGGCGCTCTACCTGATCTTTGAGCGCACGTTCCAGATCTCGTTGCCGCGCGGCGTGCTCGGCGACTTCATTGGTTTCTGAGGGGGTTTCGTTGGAAAATCTCGAAGCTCTCCTCCACGGTTTCACCATCGCGCTATCCGGCAATCATATTTTTCTGATGTTGATCGGCGTGCTGCTCGGCATTCTGGTCGGCGTTTTGCCCGGCCTTGGGGCGCCCAATGGCGTGTCGCTGCTGTTGCCACTTACTTTCGGCATGCAACCGGTGTCGGCCATCATCCTGCTCTCGTGCATGTATTGGGGTGCATTGTTTGGCGGCTCGGTAACTTCCATTCTCTTCAACATTCCCGGCGAACCCTCGTCCGTCGCGACCACATTCGACGGCTATCCAATGGCGCGCGACGGCAAGCCGACCACGGCCTTGGCGACGGCGTTCGGCTCCGCGGCCTTTGGCGCGCTCGCCGGTGTCGTTCTCATTACCCTGTCGGCTTCGTGGGTGGCGAAGGTGGCATTGGCTTTTGGGCCGCCTGAATATTTCGCTGTGTACTTTCTTGCGTTTGCAAGCTTCGTTGGCATGGGCGGCTCACCTCCAATCAAGACGCTGGTGTCGCTTGCGATCGGATTTGCGCTTGCCGCGGTGGGGATCGACACGGTCTCCGGCAGCGTGCGGCTCACCATGGGCATCGATGAACTGGTGAAGGGCGTCAGCTTCGTTGTCGCGGTCATGGGCCTGTTCGGTATCGGCGAGTTGCTGATCGCGGTGGAAGACGAGTTTCACATCAAGGCAATCTCCTCCAAGGTAGAGTGGCGCGAAGTTTTCCGCACCCTCGTTCATCTTCCGCGATATGGCTGGGTGCTATTGCGCAGCGCCGCCATCGGTTGCTGGATGGGTATTACTCCCGGTGGCCCTACCGCAGCATCTTTCATGAGCTATGGCATCGCCAAACGTTTTTCATCTCGGCGCGCTAATTTTGGCAAAGGAGAGCCGGAAGGCATCATCGCTCCGGAAACCGCTGACCATGCCGCAGGCACCAGCGCTCTCCTGCCCATGCTATCGCTCGGCATTCCCGGGTCGGCCACCGCTGCTGTCATGATGGGCGGCCTGATGATCTGGGGACTTAATCCTGGACCCATGCTGTTCATCGAGCAAAAGGACTTTGTCTGGGGTTTGATCGCTTCGATGTACCTCGGCAACGTCGTCGCGGTGATTCTGGTGCTGCTCACCGTGCCGATCTTCGCGGCGTTGATGCGAGTGCCGTTCTTCATCATCGCGCCGCTGATCGTCATCATCTGCACAGTCGGCGCCTATTCGGTTTCCAATTCCTATCTCGACGTCGTGCTGATGATGGGATTCGGCATATTGGGATATCTGTTCAAGAAACTGCATTATCCTTTGGCGCCGCTGGTGCTCGCTACCGTGATTGGCGACAAGGCAGAAGATGCATTCCGCCAATCCATGCTGATGTCGAAAGGCTCGCTTGGGATATTTTTCAGCAATGCGCTGGTGACAACGCTGGTCTTCCTTGGCGTCGCCCTGCTTGTGCTGCCAATAATCTGGCAGGCACTTGGGAAAATGATGACGCGATCGCCGCTAAGATCATGATGATCGCACGCGACAAATGACAGCTGTGGCCGCCGCCATCGGTTCGCGATCATTCCGACTTGCAGCTCGCGATGTTCATCCGGCAAAACATGCTGGAAGTCGAGTTCCTTGAGATCGCTTAAATACGGCACAGCCCAATTACGAGTCGGTGATCGCTGATAGGCAATTAGTATATCTATCGATCCGGACACGCGTCGCAGTCGCGCAATATCGGGAGTGCTCGCCCGCTTACTTCAATTTGCTGCAGGCAAAAGCTTGCCTAAATTTAATTTCGGAGCAGCGCCACAATCTCGACCCATGTTCGATACCATCTGTTGATCAAAAGTGATCGGGATGGAAACGATGAAGAAGAAATTTGCCGTCGTGGCCAGCGTCTGCGTACTCGCCGGCGGCGGATATTTTGCCGCCAGCAAATGGGCTATTCGACATGAGACGCTAAATCTTTTTGACGCCGCACGACAGCGGCCCGTCGCCGTGGATCTTGCTGTGCGTCGAGATTACGAGAGGAAGGCGAATGACGGTTACTGGAAGCTTCCGGTCGCCGTCATCAGCAACGGCAATACCGTCAAGAACACCGAGTATTCATTCCTGGCCAATGTCCTCGCGGCAAGGGGCTATCTGGTTGCCAGCATTCAGCAGGACCTTCCGACCGATCCGCCATTGATGACCAACGTCGGATTGCCTTACGTCGGCCGGCAGGGGGTCTATGAACGAGGTGAAGCCAATATTCTGTTCGTGCTTGGGCAACTGAAAAACTTGCAGCCGAATGCTGACTACGGTCACCTGACACTTGTGGGACATTCGAATGGCGGAGACATTTCCATGTTCTGCGCCAAACGCCATCCAGAAATGGTATCGAAGGTTATCACGCTCGATAATTTGCGCGTTCCGTTCGTACTCGACGACAAGCTGAAGATCCTGTCGTTCCGATCAAAAGACCCTAATTTCAAAACCGATCCCGGCGTGCTGCCGACCGCGCAGCAGGCCAAGGCGGACGGTATCAATATCGTCAACACAAAATTTCAGCATACCGATATGAGCGACCGCGGCCCCGATTCCGCAAAAGAGACGATTCAAGTTACCCTCGACCATTTTCTGAGCGATAGCGCCACCAGCGAATTGGCGCCGGCGAATACCGACAAGCCGATCGTTACCAAACTCGACCTAACACCTCCTTATCCCTAGAGCCCGCCTCCCAAGGCAGGCCGATGCAAGGCAGGCCGATGGCATTCTGTGTGTGCCGAAAGGCCTCCGAAAGATACTGAACCAGATTGCCGATGTGAAGCGAGTACGCTTCGGCATGCATTTCGACCATAGGCCCCATACGCGCCCGGCTTGGCCGGCTGCACTCTAACTAAGCCCTGGTTTTGCCGCTCCCGCCTTTCTCGCTGGCGCGGCGCAAGGCTTCGGCGAGTGCCCCGCCGCCGGACTGCTGTTGCGGCTTGCGCGGCGCCGATGATGACTTCGACGCGCGGGAATTATCGCGTGACATGCCTTGCGCCGGACGCTCGGTCCTGCCACCGGGTTCGTCATCGAGACGCAGCGTCAGCGCGATGCGCTTGCGGGCGACATCGACTTCCAGCACCTTCACCTTGACGATGTCGCCCGACTTTACCACCTCGCGCGGATCCTTGATGAAGGACTTCGACATCGCCGAGATGTGCACCAGCCCATCCTGATGCACGCCGATATCGACGAAGGCGCCGAACGCCGCGACGTTGGTTACAGTGCCTTCGAGGATCATGCCGCGTTTGAGATCCTTCAGCGTCTCGACACCCTCTTTGAACACCGCGGCCTTAAAGCCCGGGCGCGGATCGCGGCCGGGCTTTTCCAGCTCGCGCAGAATGTCGGTCACGGTCGGCAGACCAAAGGTGTCATCGACGAAGTTTTGCGGCTTGACCTGGCCCAGGATCTCCGCGCTGCCGATTAGCGCCTTGATGTCGCTCTTGGTCGCCGCAAGAATCCGTCGCACCACCGGATAGGACTCCGGATGAACGCCGGAAGCGTCGAGCGGATCGTCGCCATCGGTGATGCGCAGGAAGCCGGCGCATTGTTCAAACGCCTTCGGTCCGAGCCGCGGCACATCTTTCAGCGCCTTGCGTGACTTGAACGGGCCGTTGGCGTCGCGGTGCTGGACGATACTCTGCGCCAGCCCGGAACCGATCCCCGACACTCGCGCCAGAAGCGGCGCGGAAGCAGTATTGGCGTCGACACCGACAGCATTCACGCAGTCCTCGACGACCGCATCGAGCGAGCGTGCAAGTTTGCTCTCGCCGAGGTCATGTTGATACTGCCCGACCCCAATCGCCTTCGGGTCAATCTTGACCAACTCAGCCAACGGATCCTGCAGCCGTCGCGCGATCGATACCGCGCCGCGCAGGGTGACGTCCAGATCCGGCAGTTCGTCGGAAGCAAAGGCCGACGCTGAATAGACCGAGGCACCGGCTTCCGACACCACGATCTTCGACATCTTCAGTTCCGGCAACAGTTTCACCAGATCGGTCGCGAGCTTGTCGGTCTCGCGTGACGCGGTGCCGTTGCCGATCGCGATCAGGTCGACACGATGGTGGAACGCGAGCTTGCTCAGCACCGCCAATGCTTCGTCCCAGCGCCGCGCCGGCTCGTGCGGATAGATCGTGGTGGTGGCGACCACCTTGCCGGTCGTATCGACGATAGCGACCTTGACGCCGGAGCGGAAACCCGGATCGAGCCCCATGGTGACGCGCGCGCCAGCCGGCGCTGCCAGCAGCAGGTCGCGCAGATTCGACGCGAACACGCGTATAGCTTCCTGCTCGGCCGCGGTCCACAACCGCATCCGCAAGTCGATGTTGAGGTGGACCTGGATCTTGGTGCGCCAGGCCCATCGCACAGTCTCGGTCAGCCAGCGGTCGCCCGGCCGGCCGCGTTCGGCGATCGCGAAGCGCTGCATGATCTTCAGTTCATACGAACTGACGGCGGCTGGCGTCGCGCTCGGCGGGTCGGGCAGCATCTGCAGGTCGAGGATCTCTTCCTTTTCGCCGCGGAACATGGCGAGGATGCGGTGCGATGGCAGTTTGGTGAGGGGCTCGCTGAAATCGAAATAATCCTTGAACTTCTCGCCCTCGGTTTTCTTGCCGGTGCGCACCGTGGAGGTCATCAGGCCGTTTGACCACATCTGTTCGCGCAGCGCGCCGATCAGGTCGGCGTCTTCGGCGAAGCGTTCGACTAGAATGGCGCGCGCGCCATCGAGCGCGGCCGCGGCATCGGCCACCTGCCTATCGACATTGATGAACGGTGCGGCCGCGGCCTGCGGATCGTTCTCCGGCTGCGTCAGCAACGAGTCGGCAAGCGGCTCCAGCCCCGCCTCCTTGGCGATCTCGGCCTTGGTGCGGCGCTTCGGCTTGAACGGAAGATAGATGTCTTCGAGACGACCCTTGCTGTCGGCCGCCAGAATTGCCGCTTCCAGTGCGGCATCCAGCTTGCCCTGCTCGCGGACGGAACTGAGAATCGCGATGCGACGTTCTTCGAGTTCGCGCAGGTAATTCAGACGCTCCTCCAGCTTGCGCAGTTGCACATCGTCGAGCGCGCCGGTGATCTCCTTGCGGTAACGCGCAACGAACGGAACGGTGGCGCCGCCGTCGAGCAGCGCCACCGTCGCCTCGACCTGTTGCTCGCGAACGCCGAGTTCTTCGGCAATCTGTCGATAGATGCTTGCCACGTGCAATCTTTCTGAAGCCGCCGCGGCGGATGAATCGCCAGCCGCGGGAGGACGCTTATGGACCATCGCCGATTGCTTCATCAACCCGCAGCACGAAACAAATTGATCTGTGGATGGATGTTGTTCGTATCGAGGCCATGCAGTTTTGTCCAGGATAGTTCGCATGCATCGTGCGGCGAGATAAAGGTGGATCGGTGGCGCTTAATTGTAGGATGATCTCAGCGCAGTTCACCATCGTGGCAACGGTCTGAACCATCCCAGTAGCTGGGCAGCAATTCTGTTGCTGCTTTCTTGGCAGCACCCTCTTCTGAAAATTCGGGTTTGAGATGTCCCATCCACCACCCTCGCGTACCATTGACGGCGCGATGTCAGCCCGTCAATCGCGCGATTGACAGGCGTAAGTAACTGTGGCGAATCGCTATGACAGAAAAAAGGGAGTAACGGATCATGAGTGACCGAGAAAACATCCTAAGCGCGCTTCGCGAGAAGCCGCTTAAAGTTTACGAGATCATGAGACGCGCAAATGTCACGAATGAGGAATCTTGCCAATCGCTCCTATTAAAAATGCGAGACGATGGTTCAGTGAAATTCGATATCCACAAAGGGCGATGGTTCATCAGCTAACGATGCCCCGGTCGGAACTATTCGTCTTGACGAACAGGAACCCGAAGACATTGGACAACACCGCGGTACGGAAGTCCGCAAGGCAGCGGCGGAAAATAACGTTCAA
>Ga0208990_1000060_pt1 | contig 16204 bp, 15 predicted proteins | sample MedBloCARef_M3_FD_187854 | JGI IMG/M metagenome (GOLD analysis project Ga0208990, IMG submission 187854) | Forest soil microbial communities from El Dorado National Forest, California, USA - Mediterranean Blodgett CA Ref_M3 (SPAdes) (version 2) | ecosystem: Environmental > Terrestrial > Soil >...
TGCGATGCTATCGGCTGAGGCATGTCAGGTCGTGGCGGTGGGTTCGATTGCCACTATTATTTGCTTCCTGACCACGCTGGCGGGGAGGCGAAGTTACCGCAACCGATCAGGGCCGGCCGAAGTCGCCGTTCACGAAGATCATTTGGGGTGCGGGTCCGCAAGCATGAGACGTCAGTCGATAGTGAGCGGTTTCCGCCGACCGTTCCCTAACCTATGTTAGGAAACCGAATCTCTGCAGCGGTCTCACGGCAGAGCGCACGAGCAGAGCTTGCGGTGTGATTGCGCCCACGCGCGCTGTTTTCAACAGCTGGCAGCATGCACCTACAGCGGCACATCAGGGCGCCAGCAATTTGCTGCTGAGAGAAACGACATTGAAAATACGGAACAGTTTCAGCCAGGATACTCAGGACACGGACCCACGCGGCCCGCTCACTCGCTGATAACAGCCCAAAGGAACCGATGCGCCGCTTCGTCGTTTTCTTTGCATGGACCAACCGTTGCCAATCCTGTTTGAGAACTCGATCCAGATCGCCTGGGACTACCTCGAGCGTACTGGCGAGATCGACGACGCGTTCGTAGCCAGCCGTTTTCTTTCAGACACCATTGGAATCATGATCCGACGCGGTGAGCGGCGCCGACTGCTGCTTTCGAACAAAGCCATTACAGCTTACCAGCGGTTCAAACAAGAACGGAAAGCCGCTTGAGTACACCTTGGGAGTGAAGAGGATGCAGCCGATCTACTCTGCTCAACAAGTAGAATGAGAGCAGTTTTCCTGGTCGGTTCAAGCCGCGTTCATCATGCGAACCATCGAACTGTGGATCGCCGCTTGTCTCGCGGTTCAGCTCGTCGTGACGTGGTGGAGCGGTCGGCTTCATTGGATTTGCGCCACGCGGAATGTTGGCGAGTGTGGACGGATAGAGGCCAGCGCTTATTCAGATCACCTCCCGGCGTTGGCCGATATTGCATTTTCCGGTTTGCCAGCTCGGAACCAGCCTCGTGAAAAATAAAAGCCCTTCGGGTTTTTTTTGAACTAAGTCCGGCACCGGACATTAGGCTCTAAACGGAGCTATCCCATGCCGTACAAACCTATCGCCCTCGTGGTCGAGGACGACGAGCTTCAGCGCGCGTCCGCAGCCTGTCTTCTCGAAGAAACCGAGATGGACGTGTTTCAGTGCGACAGTGCGGAAGCCGCAGAATTAATCCTCGAGAAAGTCGGCGGTGCCCTTTGCTTCCTATTCACCGACGTCAACCTCGCCGGATCAATGACCGGGACCGAACTCGCGAGCACGGCCGCCATTCGGTATCCGCAAATGAGAGTCGTGGTTACCTCAGGACGAGAGGCTCCCTCTCTCCCGAGAGGGATCAAGTTTATGAAGAAACCTTGGAACTCGCTCGACTTGCTGAGAGAGGCTAACGAGGCCTGTGGCCACTAAGCCGACAAAGCGCGAAAAGCAAAGCCGTCAATCTTTTGGGAACAAGCCGAGCCGCTCGGACGCTATCGCCTTTTGCTTTTCGCGCGATTGTGCTGCGGTCGATTTCCTTAGCAACAAGCTTATAGCTGAATGACAAACGCCGCGATGCCGATGAGAGCGGCCACCAAAATCACTAACCCGACGAGAAATAGCTTGCTCATTTAGCGCTCGTTGCGGATCTCCCTCAATGCGTGTTCGTATCGTGCCACTTCTCCAAGTCCGGCGGCGGGCCGCCAGGCTTTTGCTCCTTTTCAACCGGGGCTTTCCACGGCTCATTGGATTGCTTTGTGGATTTCTCGTCCGTTCGTTGGCGCGGATCGTCGCCGGGCTTCTCCCTGCTCATCGGCGTGCATCCCCGGTCGCCTGGACCGCTGTAACCGGCTTTTTCACGTCGATCACATCTGTTTGTCCCAGACCAACGACGAGTACGACGACAACCGCGACGGCTGAGAAAATGGCGAGCGCTCTTTTCATCCTGGGTCTCCGCTGAGATTCCCGTAACAATTCCTCGATACGTGGCTTGTTCCGGCAACACGGATCCGCCTTGAGTTCCTCCAACTGATGTCGGGGGCCCAACCGAACTGAAGCCTTTTTAGATGCCCGCTACTTAGATGCCCGCTACGATTGAGTGCCTTGAGCAGAAGATGAAATAACAGCGACTGTTTCAGTGACGCGGCCCTTCTTGGGAAAGCTCTCTTCGACCTCCCTGTCGATAGCCCGCTGCGCAAGTGCGATCGCTACTGTTCGGTTGTAGCAGCTACCGGTCTTGGTTCGGCTTTCGGCAAACCTGACAGTCCATCTCCAGCCCGTGGGATTGGACGTCTGAACGACCTGATACTGAGTGCCTTTGTACTCCATGAATGATAACCACTGCGACCACCGAATGTTGCTGTCCGATTTCCGACTCAAATCGAAAATAAGCCGCTGCCATCCGCGCGCAGGACGGTGACGGCAGCCTGTAGCGGCCATAAACCGTCAGTCCGGTTGACGACAGTCAGAGGAAGATTTGATCCGGAGTAAGGTCTGTGCTGGCCGCGCCGGCGCTATCTAATTGGGACGCTCATTTTTCAAAGCAGCATACAGCATCTGGAACTTTGCCGGGCGAGGGCTCTTTGGAATAGTCGGGTGCCTCGCCGCCGGGGCGCTGCCCGATCTGGAACGGCCCCAGCCTTGCCCCCTTAGCGCTGGGGCCGTTCCTTTGGCGCGTAGCAGCGGAGCAGACAAAAAATACTAAACCATTTTCAATTTGACGGTTCACCGGAAGATAGGTGCGATCACTGTCGCGGCTTGAAAGGGCCGTCCTCTTGAGTGGCAGTTGAGCCATGGTGATATCAACCGAGAGATCGAACGGCTAGAGCGCTGCGCATCGGAATGCTCGCTCATTTCTGATTTGGCGACCGCAACGCGCGATGTGAAAACGAGGTGCTTACTTCTGAGTATCGGCAGGTAGCGGACGATCGATCTCCCATCTATGGAGGGGTTTCAATTCAAGGTTTGGCGAAAGGTCCCAGACGGCTGCCACGATCCTCTACATCGGGCTTCTGCGAATTGGAGCTGGTTTCGTCACAACTCGGATCACACGTTCGAGCGCGAAGCCAAAACCAAGGCCAGCCAGAACGTCCGTTAGCCAGTGGGCCGCAAGCACGATGCGGGTTCCCACCAACGCGGTGCCGGCTGCCCAGACGAGGTTCCGGACCTTGGAAGGCAGGAGCGTTGCGGCGGACGCAAGTGCTCCGACATGAAGAGCGTGGCCGGACGGAAAGGCGTCCGAAGACTTTCCCGAAAAAGGCATGCCACGCCAGTGACCCCTGATCGTGCGACGGTCAGGTCTCTCCTGCGCGATGAAGGACTTGAGAATATGCGGCAGGACGGCTGTCGCGAGCGCGGATACCAACACATGTGTGGCTAGCCGCCGAAGCGGCTCATCGGATTTCCGCGTGAGAAGCCAGCCTAGGGAGGCCGCGGCGACAAGCACATGCCCGTCGGCGCCCCAGGTCAGCGTCTTGGCTCCCCGCTCGATCTGCGGATTCGTGTGGCGCACGACCGCACGAGCCAAGTCTTTGTCAATTCGCGTGGGACGAACCGTAAGTAAAGCCATGGTGCAACCAAAAACGGGCGAGTTTTGACCAAGGGAACGTACGACGTCACAAAAGGTTCATACCTGCGTCCAGTTTCCTTGAGCCAAAGACGGTATGGAATACCTCATTCGCTTTCTCGCGGGCGGGCGGTTAGAAGATGGTTGTTCGTGTAAAATGGTCCGCACTCAAACAAAGCCGCTGGTACGAGTACGTGCTGCGTTTCGTTCTCGGCGGACTGGCAACGGTCATGGCAGGTGCTGTTGCAACGTTTTACGGACCAGCAGTGGGAGGCCTGTTCCTGGCCTTCCCCACCATTTTTGCGCAAGCGCCACTCTCATGACTGAGGAAGACGATTACGCACAACTACTCGGCAAGGCCGTAATCGACGTCTGGGGAGACATGCTCCCGGAAATTCAGGAAGCTTTGTTCGAGGCAGCCGTAAGGAAGAGGCCTGAGCTTCGATTAGGTTTGGCGAAGCTACTGCATGCGCGGCATCCGCGAACAGCGCATCCTGAGAAGCCAGCCTAAGTTAAATAATATCAGGAGCTACGGCCCGCGCCAGCCGAGGGCGGTCATCGTCTTCACGGCGGAAGATGTATCGGCATCATCCCGCCGCACGCAAGTTCTCCTACTCTGCTTTCGCCGAAACCGCGATCGGAGCATTGCGGTCCCAGGCACGAGCAAAGCGCAGCGCTACTTTGCTTCTGACTTGGATCCGCTTTCCAGTCGCTTGTTTGACGCGAGCGGAATCGAAGCGGTTGAAGTCGTATGGGAGTTCACACAATAGCGTGCAGCAACGCGGGTACTGCACGTGCTCCAATACAGCAGTCGAATAAACCAGTGAAGGCGAGTTACAAGAAGCCAGAACTGATTTAACTGGTTGAAAAGAAAGGAAAACACGTTAGTTCAATTGCTCTGTCATTTGTCGGACAGAAATTGGTTGCCAACTCAAGCTACAAAGTTAAATGAAAACAGCATGTTAGACAGACGATTTGCCATCGCCCCGATGATGGATTGGACCGACCGGCATTGCCGCGTCTTCCATCGCCTGATGACGCGGCGTGCCCGGCTTTACACGGAGATGCTGACCACAGGCGCCATCATCCATGGCGATCGCGCCCGGCTGCTCGGTTTCGATGCAAGCGAGCATCCGGTGGCGCTTCAACTTGGCGGCTCCGATCCGCGCGATCTCGCCACAGCAGCGAAAATCGGCGAGGATTTTGGCTACGACGAAATCAACCTCAATGTCGGCTGCCCCTCGGATCGGGTAAAGGACGGCCGTTTTGGCGCCTGTTTGATGGCGGAGCCGGCGCTAGTCGCCGCTTGTGTCGATGCCATGAAGCGCGCCGTGAGTATCCCGGTCACGGTCAAATGCCGGATCGGCATCGACGATCAGGATCCGGAAACAGCGCTGGATCTGCTGGCGCGCAGCGTCATCGCCGCCGGCGCGGATGCGCTGATCGTCCACGCCCGCAAAGCCTGGCTCAATGGATTGTCGCCGAAGGAAAATCGTGACATCCCGCCGCTCGACTATGACAGGGTATATCGGCTGAAGGCCTCGTTGCCGGATGTGCCCATCATCATCAATGGCGGCATCGCAAGCCTCAGTGAGGCCAAACAGCATCTCAGCTTTGTCGATGGCGTCATGCTGGGGCGTGCAGCCTATCAAGAGCCGTGGCGGTTGCTGGCGGCCGATCCCGATCTATTCGGCGAGGCGGCGCCGCACGCTGTCATGAAGGACGTGTTCGAGTCGATCATGCCTTATATCGAACGCGAACTCGCGCAAGGCACGCGGCTGCATTCGATCACGCGGCATTTCGTTGGCGCATTTCATGGAGTGCCGGGCGCGCGGGCGTTCCGCCGCCACCTCGCCGAAAGCGGCGTCAAGCCAGGGGCCGGCGTCAATGTCTTGCGCGATGCGATCGCGTTGGTCGAGGACCGCGTTGCGGCCTCGATAGCCGCGTAATGTGAAGGTTACGGATAGCCGTGCAGCATCAACCTGTCGGCGCGAACTTCCCACCTTTCCAGCCGATCCAAAAAGCTCATGCCGAGCAAATTGGTCCTCATTTGTCCGCGCGGCACCACCAGCGCCGGTACCGAACGCTCGACGAGCTTGCCGATGGCAAGGCGGTCGAGCGTCAGCCGCGCCGCCCTGGTATGTCCGCCGGCGGTCTCGACGTCGACGTCATATTCGAGCAACTCCAGCGGCAATCCGGCAGCCCTTGCCGTCTCGTAGGTCAGCACGACCGAGGTCGCACCGGTGTCGATCACCATCGGGGCGTTCACGCCATTGATTTTGGCCTGCAGCGCGAATTCACCGCTCGGCCCACGTGCGATCCGCACGGCGCGCGCCGGTGACGCCGCCCGCTTGCGCAGCAATTCCGAGACGGTGTTGCTGGCATGCGCGATCCGGTCGGGGTCTCCATAGGCGACCACGGCGCCCGCCGTCGCTGCAAGCACGAAAACGACAAGCAGAACGCGGCTCACAGCGGGCCTCTGGCGAAAGGGTAATCGTTCGTTAGCCGGCCTTTGGATTGGCCGTCACCTCGGGCTGAACCAGTCCGGCGTCGGTCATCCGCGCCGGCAGCAGCGCCATCACCGCCTCCCGCTCCGCGCTGTCCATCCGGTGCCAGCGTGCGATCTCCGGAAGCGTACGTCCGCAGCCGAAACAGAGGCTGGTTTTGGGATCGATCATACAGACTGCGATGCACGGCGTTTCTTTGCTCATTGAGGGATAGTGAGGCTTATTCGGTCGCTTGCGCAAGCGCTCCAGTTACAATCCGGTGCCGGCACTCATGATCGGCTTGTTGCGGGGTCGGCGCTTCTCGTCGGCGGTAGCGCTGCTGGCGGTTTCCGGTTGCAGCGGCGGAGATTCCTCGACCATCGGAGCCAGCGCAGACATCACGCGCTCCGGCGGGAAGGTGACGATGACCTCGGTACCGATGCGAAGCTTCGATTTCAGCGTGAATGTGCCGCCGTGCATATCGATCAGACTTTTGGCGATCGGCAGTCCGAGGCCCGCACCCTGCTCAGCGGATTTGATCGAATTGGAGCCCTGACCGAACGATGCGAGCACGATGGGGATTTCATCCTCGGCGATGCCGGAACCGGTATCCTTGACGCTCAGATATTGCCCGCCCGATGCAGTCCATCCGACTTTCAGCCAGATCTCCCCGCCTTGGGGGGTGAACTTGATGGAGTTCGACAGCAGATTGAGCACGATCTGGCGTGTGGCGCGCTCATCACCCCAAACGCGTGGCATGCCCTGTTCAAACACCTCATGAATGGTGATGTCGCGACTGGAGGCGCGCAGTTTCAGCAGATGATGGCAATCCGCGACGACATGCATGAGCGACACAGCTTCTTCGTTGAGTTCGTACCGTCCGGCTTCGATCCGCGACAGGTCGAGAATTTCATTGATCAGATTCAGCAGATGCACGCCCGAATTGTGAATATCGGCCGAATATTCCTGGTAGACCGGCACGGTGTGAGCGCCGAAGATTTCGCTTTTCATCACCTCGGAAAATCCGAGGATCGCATTAAGCGGCGTTCGCAACTCATGGCTCATTTGCGCCAGAAACCGCGACTTCGCGACGTTGGCCGATTCCGCGCGATGCCGAGCCTCATCGGATATCGATTTAGCCTGCTCGAGCTCGCCGATCAGCGCGTCTTTTTCGGCGCGCGCCTCTAACGTCGCCAGGGTGGTCGAATGCAGGCGATGGGCGAGCAGCGCAAAATAGCCTTCCGCAGCCAGCGCGACCACCGCGAGCACGTAATTGCCGAATGTACCGCTCAGCACGAAATTCAATGCTATCGCCACCGTGACCGGAGCGGTTACCGCAAACGCGGCGATGGGCAGGTTCGCCGCGAGCATGCTCGATACCGCGATTACCAGCAGCATCAGGAACATCATCAGCGTGTTCGAGACCACATCGAGGCTGGCGGGGTGGATGAGGATCGCCGTCCAGCACAGGCCGTAGAGCAGATCGAGCAAAACAAATCGCGTTCGCCACTTGCGGGTTAAGGTCAACGAGGGCGGCTCCGCAAGGAATCTGTGGCAATTGCGGATAATGACAGCATGAATGCAAAGCATGCCGCAGGTCCACGCCGCCGCCGAACCCAGCTCTATCCAGAATCCGAACAGCAAGCCGGTCGCCACCACCAGCAGCATCACGACATACGATGCTGATATGCGCGCTTGGGCATATTGCCGAAGCAGTTCGCGATCGAAAGCGGGGCGCGTTCCACTGGTCGACGTTAACCGGTCGCGGGCCTCGCGCACCCGCTGCGCGGCCGCACGGCGGTTACTGACCGGCACTGCAATCGGCGTCTCGACCGGAAGTTGAGCAACTTCGGGTTTATCGGCGGGTTTACTCATCAAACAACACAAATCCTGCCCGCAGCCGCGCGAGCTTTTTGCATTGTCTATCTCTGGCGCTAAATCATTAAGAGCTGCCTTAAAGCGCTAAAGAATTACGTTAACGGGAGGTTAAATTAACCTGTTCCGCTGCTCTCCAAAGCTCAGCGCTCGAGCCGGGCCAGCAGGCTCGAAGTGTCCCAGCGTTTGCCACCCATCTTCTCGACCTCAGAATAGAATGCATCGACCAGAGCGGTGACCGGGAGGCTGGCGCCGTTACGACGCGCTTCGGCAAGACAAATCGAGAGATCCTTGCGCATCCACTCGACGGCGAAGCCGAAGTCGAATTTTCCCTCGTTCATGGTCTTGTACCGGTTCTCCATCTGCCAGGATTGCGCGGCGCCCTTCGAGATGGTTTCGATCACAGCGGGGACATCGAGTCCCGATTTTTTTGCGAAATGAATTCCTTCCGACAGGGCCTCGACCAATCCGGCAATGCAGATCTGATTGACCATCTTGGTCAGTTGCCCGGCGCCGGCGGGTCCGAGCCGCTTGCACATCCTGGCGTAAGCCGCGATCACAGGCTCGGCGCTGGTATAGGCCTCTTCGCTGCCACCGCACATCACGGTCAAGGTACCGTTTTCCGCGCCGGCTTGCCCGCCGGACACCGGCGCATCGACAAACCTGAAGCCGCGTTTGGTCGCCTCGGCGTCGAGTTCGCGGGCGATCTCGGCCGAAGCGGTGGTGTGATCGACGAAGGTCGCGCCTCGCTTCATGCCCGCGAACGCGCCATTGGGGCCAATCGTGATCGCACGCAGGTCGTTGTCGTTGCCGACGCAGGCCATGACAAAATCCTGGCCTTCCGCTGCGGCTTGCGGCGTCGGAGCCGTGCGTCCGCCGAATTTTTCAGCCCATGCCTTCGCCTTGGCCGCCGTCCGGTTGAATACCGTCACCTCGTGGCCACCTTTTGTCACCAGGTGTCCTGCCATTGGGAAACCCATAACGCCGAGACCGAGAAAAGCGACTTTAGCCATGTTTGCAACCTTGGGTTTTTGCCGGCGTTATCGAATAGCCGGTCTGTGTGCTGGAGAAGGGCGGTGGGGCTGGTTCGGTCCTCGAAACAGGTTCCGCTGAAGATGTGGGACTCGCACAATAAACCCTGCGCCATGAAGGGCAACGCCTTCGTTTGGCGAGCGGGCGGGTTATTGTGCTAGGATTAAGTCTTCGACGATTGAGATTTCAAGTCAAAGGGAGTGACATCGCATGAGCGTAGGCGTGCTTGATCATTTCAACATTCGGACCCGGAAGCTCGCCGACACGGTTCGGTTTTATGAGGAGATCCTGGGACTGAAGAACGGCGACCGGCCGAATTTTACGTTTCCCGGGGCATGGATGTACAGCGAGGGCAAGCCGGTGGTCCATCTCGTCGATATTTCGGCTACGGACGAGCAACAAAAGCCCGATTCCGGCGTTGTGCATCATGTCGCTTTCGCGAGCCGCGATTTTGCCGGCATGAAGCAGCGGCTTCAGTCCAAAGGCATGGCGTTCGACGTGCGGCAGGTGCCCGGCGGCGATCTCTGGCAGATTTTCGTCAATGACCCCAATGGCGTGATGATCGAGCTGAACTATGAAGCCGCCAAAGAGCAGGGCTGAGCAGGGCTCTGAGGGTCGGGACGCCATCCTGTTGCAGGCCTGATATAGGGCAAGAGCGGTATCCTTTTTTGTAGGATCGCTCTATGTGTCGGCTCCGGATAGGAGATACGCATTGAGCGTGACGCAGCAGCAGGTTCTCGATGGTCTGGCCAAGGTGATGTCGCCGCGCGGCGTCGCTCTGACCGATGCCAGTGTTTTGTCGGCGATATCAGTCAACGACGGCAAGGTGTTTTTCTCGATCAATGTCGATGCCGCCGAGGCCCGCGCCTGGGAAAGCGTTCGAGCCGCCGCCGAAGCGGCCGTGCGCGCAATTCCCGGCGTCACCGCCGCGATGATCGCGCTCACCGCCGAACGCAAGCCCGGTTCCGCGGCGCCCCCGCCGCCACATCGGCACGCGCAGGGCGTGCCGCATGTCTCCTCGCACCGGCCGGCGCAAAGTCCGGCGTCACCGATGTCGAAGCAGTCGGAAATTCCCGGCATTGCCGCCGTCATTGCGGTGGCCTCCGGCAAGGGCGGTGTCGGAAAATCGACGACGGCGCTCAATCTGGCATTGGGCCTGCGCGATCTCGGTTTGCGCGTCGGCCTGCTCGACGCCGACATTTATGGGCCGTCGGTACCGAGGCTGACCGGCATTCGCGAGAAGCCGCAGCTGAACGATGACAAGAAAATGATCCCGATTGCGCGTTTCGGTCTTGCGATCATGTCGATCGGTTTTCTGGTCGAGGAGGATACCGCGATGATCTGGCGCGGGCCGATGGTGATGTCGGCAATCACCCAGATGCTGCGGGATGTCGCATGGGGCAAGCTTGATATCCTGGTGGTCGATATGCCTCCCGGCACCGGCGACGCGCAACTGACGCTGGCGCAGAATGTGCCGCTCAAGGGTGCGATCATCATTTCGACGCCGCAGGATCTTTCCCTGATCGATGCGCGGCGTGGGCTCGCGATGTTCAAGAAGGTCAATGTGCCGGTTCTCGGCATTGTCGAAAACATGAGCTATTTCCAGTGCCCGCATTGCGGCACCCGATCGGACATCTTCGGTCACGGCGGCGCGCGGCACGAGGCCGAGCGGCTTGCCGTGCCATTTTTGGGCGAAATTCCGCTGCATATGTCGATTCGCGCCACGTCGGATTCGGGGACCCCCGTCGTGGAAAGCGAGCCGGATGGACCGCACGCGGCGATCTACCGGGCGATCGGGGCAAAGGTCCGCGATCAGCTCCAGGGCGTTATCGCCGCGGCCTGAGCCCGCTTCCGGGCCGTATACGACTTTCGTTTAAACAGTGCTGTCATGCCTTCGTCGCGTTTTCGCAGCCCAACTTCCGTGTTAAAGCCCCGGCCAGAGCGCCTTCGGGTGACGCGGTAATCGCGTCGCTGAAAGAAATGCTCCCGCATATCTGGGAAACGCCCCAACAAGGAGATGCCTTAAATGAAGCGTCGTGATTTTTTGAAAGTATCGGCAACCGGTGCCGCTGTGGCCGCCGTGGCCTCGCCGGCGATCGCGCAGTCCTCGCCCGAGATCAAGTGGCGCATGACGTCAAGTTTCCCGAAGTCGCTCGACACGATTTACGGCGGCGCCGCGGAGTTTTCCAAGTACGTCGCAGAAATGACCGACAACAAGTTTCAGATCCAGGTCTTTGCCGCGGGTGAAATCGTTCCGGGTCTGCAGGCGCTTGACGCGACCTCCAACGGCACTATCGAGATGAGCCACACCGTCTCGTATTATTACGTCGGCAAGGACCCGACCTTCGCCATCTATGCTTCGGTGCCGTTCGGCCTTAATGCGCGTCAGCAGAATTCCTGGTGGTATCAAGGCGGCGGCATGGAGCTCGGAAACGAGTTCTTCAAGAAATACGGTGTGATCGGTTTCCCCTGCGGCAACACCGGCACCCAGATGGGCGGCTGGTTTCGCAAGGAGATCAAGACCGTCGCCGATCTCTCGGGGCTGAAATTTCGCATCGGCGGAATTGCAGGCCAGGTGCTGCAAAAGGTCGGCGTCGTTCCTCAGCAAATTGCCGGTGGCGACATCTACCCCGCGCTTGAAAAGGGAACCATCGATGCGGCCGAATGGGTCGGACCGTATGACGACGAGAAGCTCGGTTTTCAGAAGGTCGCCAAGTACTACTATTATCCCGGCTTCTGGGAGGGCGGTCCGACGGTGCACGCTTTCTGCAATCTCGAGAAGTGGAATTCTTTGCCCAAGAACTATCAGGCAGTCATCACCAATGCGGCTGCAAACGCAAACAGCTGGATGGCGGCGCGCTACGACATGCAGAACCCGGCTGCATTGAAACGTCTCGTCGCCGGCGGCACGCAGCTTCGTCCCTTCACCAATGAAGTGCTGGAAGCTTGTCTGAAGGCGACCAATGAATTGTGGGGTGAAATTTCCGCAAAGAACGCCGACTTCAAGAAATCCATCGATGCAATGCAGGCCTATCGCTCCGACCAGTATCTGTGGTGGCAGGTTGCCGAATATACCTTCGACAGCTTCATGATCCGCTCGCGCACGCGCGGCTGATTTGTAGCGTTTTCGAGCGAAGTGGATACCGGCTCGCGTCAAGAAAACGCGTCAAACAAAAGATAGAGCCTTGGTTCTGAGAACCAAGGCTACGCCTTAAGTAGCAGATCTTAAGCCCGGCCTCCTGCGGAGGCCGGGCTTTTTGCGTTGCGGTACCTCAGTTCGGCATGGAAATCCCGAATCGGATGCTCCATGCTGAGGGCAAGCCTCGAAACGAAGGCGACCGACACAGATCACATCACCAAGGGGAGAGAATTCTATGAAACGTCGTGACTTCATCAAGGCTACTGGAGTGGGCGTGGCGGGGGCAACCATTGCTGCGCCGGCGATCGCGCAGTCGGCGCCGGAGATCAAATGGCGCATGACATGCAGCTGGCCGAAATCCCTCGATACGCTTTACGGTGCGGCGGAGGTCATGGCCAAGGCAGTCGCTGAGGCAACTGACAACAAATTCCAGATACAGGTCTTCGCCGCTGGCGAAATCGTTCCCGGCTTGCAAGTCGTCGATGCCGTGCAGAACGGCACCGTCGAGATGGGACATACGGCGTCATATTACTATTTCGGCAAGGATCCGACCTTTGGCTTCGGCACCTCGGTCTCCTTCGGGCCGAACCAGCGGCTGAACCAGGGATGGTATACCCTGGGCGGCGGCAAGGAAGTCCTCAACGAGTTCTACAAGAACTACAACGTGGTCTCCATGCTCGCGGGCAACACGGGCTGTCAGATGGGCGGCTGGTTTCGCAAGGAGATCAAGACCGTTTCCGATCTTTCCGGTCTGAAGTTTCGCATCGGCGGATTTCCGGGGCGGGTGCTGCAGAAGCTCGGCGCAGTGCCGCAGCAGATCGCCGGCGGCGACATCTACCCGGCGCTGGAGAAGGGCACCATCGACGCCGCCGAATGGGTCGGTCCCTATGACGACGAGAAACTGGGCTTCTACAAGGTGGCGCCCCACTACTACTATCCGGGCTGGTGGGAGGGCGGCTCGATGCTGCTCGCTTTCGTCAACATCGACAAATGGAATGCGCTTCCGAAGCAGTATCAGGCTGTGCTTGAGCAAGCCGGACACTACGCCAATACGTGGATGATCGCCAAATACGATCTGCTCAATCCGGCAGCGCTCAAGCGCTTGATCGCAGGCGGCACCAAGCTGCACGGGTTTTCGCCCGAAATCATGGAGGCTTGCTTCAAATCCGCCAGGGAGCTGCACGATGAAATCGCAACAACAAATGCGAATTTCAGGAAGGTCTATGATTCCATGAACGCGTTTATGAACAACGGCTACCAGTGGTTCCAGGTTGCCGAACTCGGCTACGATTCATTCATGGCCCGGCATTTGCGCGGCTGATCGCAGCCTGCGCAAAATGGCCCCGGAGCTCGGCTCCGGGGCCATTTTTGTTGTGCCTTATTTATTGAATTTCGGCGGCTCGCCGAAGTCGAGCGGTGCCAGCTCGATCTGCGGAATATCGATCCTGATCTTGCTGGGATCGACGGTCGATGGCTTGTCGAGCAGCGCGGTTACGGTAACCGGGAACGCGATGACCAGCACGACCATAATCACCTGCAACCCAACCCACGGCAGGGCGCCCCAATAAATATCGGAGCTTTTGACTTCTTTTGGGGCTACGCCGCGCAAATAAAACAGCGCAAAACCAAAGGGTGGATGCATGAACGATGTCTGCATGTTCACGCAGAGCATGACACCGAACCAGATCAGCGCGGCATCCGGACCGACAACCGGCGCCAGGATTTTCTGCGCGATCGGCGCGATCATTGGCAGAATGATGAAGGCGATTTCGAAGAAATCCAGAAAGAACGCCAGGAAAAAGATGAACAGGTTGATGAAGATCAGGAATCCCCAGACGCCGCCGGGCAGGGACGTAAGCAGATGTTCCAGCCATACGCCGCCCGAGACGCCGAGGAACACCACCGAGAAACAGGTCGAGCCGATCAGGATGAACACCACCATGGTGGTGATACGCATGGTGGTCTCGTAGCCTTGCTTGATCAGACCCCGCAGTTCGGGAATGCGGACGGCCTCAAGGCAAGTCCAGACGACGGCGAAATAGGTGATGGCAAAAGCAAGCTTGAAGAGAGTCCCTTCGGTCAAAAAGATCCCGATCATCGTGCCTATACCGCAGGCGATCACGCCAACGATCAGGAGCTTGTGACCAGTCGTGCTGAAGTCTTTGTGGTGCATCGCGGCGAGCACGATTGCGCCGACTGCGCCCATGGCGCCAGCTTCTGTTGGCGTTGCGAGACCAAGCATCATGGTGCCGAGCACGACGAAGATCAGGATCGCCGAAGGAATGATGCCGAGCAAACATTTCTTCCACAACGGCCAGCCGGTCAGGGTCAGCGCGGTTTTCGGCACTGGCGGCACATGGTCCGGCTTGAAGAGGCCGAGCAGGAATGTGTAGCCGGCGAATAGCATGATCTGGAAAACTGACGGTCCCCAGGCGCCGAGATACATGTCGCCGACCGACTTGCCGAGCTGATCGGCGAGAACGATGAGTACCAGCGAGGGCGGCACCAGTTGGGTGATTGTACCGGACGCCGCCAGCACGCCGGTGATGTAGCGCATGTTGTATCCGTAGCGGATCATCACCGGCATCGAGATCAACGCCATGGCGATGACTTGCGCCGCCACCGTGCCGGTGATGGCTCCAAGAATAAAACCGACGATGATGACGGAATAGCCGAGGCCGCCGCGGATCGGCCCAAACAGCTGGCCCATCGAATCGAGCATGTCTTCCGCGAGCCCGCAGCGCTCAAGGATCGCGCCCATAAACGTGAAAAATGGAATCGCGAGCAACAGGTCGTTGGAAAGAACGCTTCCAAATACCCGGCCGGGAATGGCCTGAAGAAAATTAAGATCGAAGAATCCGAGATGGATTGCGAGGAAACCGAATGAAAGTCCCACCGCGGCAAGCGTGAAGGCTACCGGGAAGCCGATCAGCATGGATAGAACCAGGCCGCCGAACATCAGCGGTGGCATCATTTCCAGCGTAATCATTGCGTCGGCCTCTCGTATTTTGCATCGATAGTCACTTGGCCCTGCAGCGCGGCGATGCGCTTGATGACTTCCGATACGCCTTGCAAGGCAAGCATCACGAAACCGGCCGGTACCACGAATTTGATCGGCCACCGGATCAGGCCGCCCGCATTACTCGACACTTCGTTTACGACGTAAGCCTGATGGAAGAACGGCCAGGACAGATAGGAAAGCAGCAGACAGGCCGGGATCAGGAAGAAGAGCGTGCCGATCAGATCGAGCCAGAGCTGACCGCGTTCGGAGAGAAACAAATAGAAGATCTCGACCCGAACGTGTTCGTTGCGCTTGAATGTGTATGACGCGCCGAACATCACCAGAATGGCAAACATGTACCACTGCAGTTCAAGCCAGCCATTCGAACTGTAGCCGAACGCATAGCGGATCATGGCGTTACCGGCGCTCACGATACAGGCGGCGAGCACCAGGAAATTACAAATGTAGCCTATTTTTTCGTTGATCAGGTCGATGGCCGCGCTGACCGTCAACAATGGACGCATCGTGTTCTCTCCGGCGGTCGCCATCAAAGCAAACCAGTCATTGCAACGAGCATCGCTTCGCCGCGCGTTGAACGCGTGGAGTCATGGCTCATCTTCAGGAGCGATTGCAACGATGGTCCTCCCCAATTGCGCTTTTGCCGTCTTGACCGCGCCCATCAGGCCCAGCGGCTTATCCAGCCGAGCAAGCATAAAAGCAAGCGCACCATTTCAGCGCGCCGTGGCGGCGTCAATTGGAAAATGGACAAATTGACGCGGGGTCAAACCGTTGCGCGGCCCGGCAAATCAGGCGCCGGAAATCTCAGCCGCCGGTGACGCTCATATGGCGGCTGACGCTCGGGCGGTTGTGCCTGCGATCGATGATGAAGTCATGGCCCTTCGGTTTCAGGCCGATGGCACGGTCGATCGTCGCGCCGAGGAGGTTGTCGTCGGCGGAGGCCCGCAGCGGTTTGCGCAAATCGGAGGCATCCTCGTGGCCGAGGCAGGTATGCAGCGTGCCGGTACAGGTGATCCGCACCCGATTGCAGGACTCGCAGAAATTATGGGTCATCGGCGTGATGAAGCCGAGCTTGCCGCCGGTCT
>Ga0208990_1000061_pt1 | contig 16171 bp, 18 predicted proteins | sample MedBloCARef_M3_FD_187854 | JGI IMG/M metagenome (GOLD analysis project Ga0208990, IMG submission 187854) | Forest soil microbial communities from El Dorado National Forest, California, USA - Mediterranean Blodgett CA Ref_M3 (SPAdes) (version 2) | ecosystem: Environmental > Terrestrial > Soil >...
CCCAGCGCATGCGGCGTAGAACGATCCAGGGTGGGACAAACACCCTAAATGGCCGCCACGCCAGTCCTAGCCGGTCTGAAATTCCGACGAGGCCGTGTGCCGTCGCAGCCAGGAGCGGAGCGTCTATGGCGGCGCAGATGAAAAATTTCATCGATCAGGCCGGGGCCCTATGGACGCAGGACAAGCTGATTGGAAAGGTGGGTTCGGTGTTCACCGCGACTGCAAGCCAACATGGCGGCCAAGAAGCGACAATTCTGTCGTTTCACACCGTGCTCCTGCATCTCGGATTCATCGTCGTCGGCCTGCCCTATTCGTTTAAAGGGCAATTGGGAATCAAAGACGTACACGGCGTCACGCCCTACGGTGCCACCACCATCGTTGGCGCGGACGGCGCACGCATGCCGTCCGCGCTGGAGATCGAAGCGGCGCAATACCAGGGCCGGCATGTCGCCGGAATCGCGGATGCATGCCATCGCGTGCCACGGCGCGACGCAGGCATGCCCGTTGCCAGCGCCATCGCGGCGGCAGCGCCGTGAGGAATGCCTGATACGGACGAGGCGGATCGGTCTTCGGCGCCCGAATTGGCCCGCTCCACTCTGAGGCCGTCCCCGGCCGCCTAGCGAGCCCCGGCGGCCCGATGCATCGAGGAGGAGACAGCGCGATGCTCAAGGATGTGATGGTTCGTCTCGACGGGACCGCGGCCGACGAGGTGCGCCTCGCTGCGGTCAACGACATCGCCGACCTCTTTGACAGTCAGGTCATCGGATTGTTTCTCAATATCATGCCTGTCGTGATCGCGGCGGAAGACGGCGTCGGTGCGATTGGAGCGGCCGAGCTGCTGCGGACGGCAAGAGAGGCGGGAGACAAGAGCGAAGCCAAGCTAAAGGAGCGTCTGAACCGACTGCAGAAACCTGTTGAGCTCCGCCGGTTCGACATCTTGAGCGACGCCGCTGCAAATGTAGTGGCACGCGAGGCACGAGCGGCCGACACTTTCGTGGCGTTGCGCCCTAATGGCGCGCCGCAGGAGCCCGAGCACCTGGTCGAGACTGTTCTCTTCGGTTCGGGCCGACATCTCATTCTTCTGCCCAACCGCAAGCCGGCGAAAATGATATTCGAGCGCATCGTCCTCGCGTGGAACGGCAGCCGGGAATCAGCACGCGCGTTGGCGGAGGCGCTCCCATATATGCACAAGGCAAAAGAGGTGACCGTCGTGGTCGTCGATGATGAGCCGCCAGTAGAACTCAAGGCAGCGCTGGGAGTCGACGCGGTCACGCACCTCAAGCATCATGAGATCAATGTCATCCTTCATCGCGTCAGGATGCGCGACGGCGATGTCGGCGCAACTCTGATCGCCGAGGCTCGCCGCCTCGAAGCCAATCTCATCGTAATGGGGGCCTATGGCCACTCCCGCGTGCGTGAGTGGCTCTTGGGCGGTGCGACCTACACCCTCTTGCATAAGGCGCCAATCCCGCTCCTCATTGCTCACTAGCGGCTCCGCTCGAAGCCTTGTCATGAGTTCTTAGAGCATAACCACATCATGTACGGCGACTGCCAGATGCCCGCGCCGGAGCCGGCAGCGCGAGCGGATCCCGAAGCTTGATAATTTGCCGGACGTCATCGGCATCGACGATTTCGAGCGCCAAAAGCCCTTGTGCGCCGTCCTCGACATATATTTCGCGCGGCTTGGGGATCAAGTGATCCAATCCGTCGAGCGCCACCTCGACGATGTCATCTTTGGAATCGTAGGCGATTCCGAGTAGTGGCAGCCACTCGGCTTCGACCTGATCGCCGAGGCGAAGGGAGACGACCTCGATTTCCGCCCGCTCGCCTTCGAGCATCCTCGTGACGCCGTCGAAGAACGTGGGCCACTGTCTTTTGTCGAGCTTGCGCGTGGTCATGGCACGGTCTCCCGGTTGGGCTCGATGGACTGATGTTGGAGCCGCATGCCCGCAGCGAACGGGTCTGCGAGGCGCACGCCGCGAGCATCATTCAACGCCGCGCCGCTCGCCCTGATAGCCGTCAATTTCCCGCATTTTGAAACGGGCGCCTTGCGCCCACTTTGCGAGGCTTTGCCGGAGGTGGATATGATCGCCTCCGATTTTGATCTTCGTCAACGACAAGTATTCTCGTCCGTGCGACCCGGGTTGCGGAAACGAAAGAGATAGGCGGCGAACGCGTGACTTAGCCGCGCACGGCCAAGTCAGTTCCGGCTCGCCGTAGCGGCCGCCGCATCGCGTCGCGTCAGGAGAATGTGCTATGTCAGTAAGGCTACATCAAAGCGCCTATGAATACGCGCAGAAGCTGATTCGGAATCGGCAATGCGTGCTCGACCAGAGAGGCGATTGGACTGACCACAGGCCCACACGCAGCGCAGAGAACCGATTCATTGCGGAACATGGTCGCGCCGCGTTCGGCAAATGGCATCTGGGCGAGGATGACGAGGAAGCAGAAGACAGCAAGCGCCGCTACAAATTCCCATATGGCGACTTCCAGAATGTTCATCGCTGTGCGGTGCTGTCCGCGGAGTCACGCGCCGGCCAGTACAAGTTCACCGATATCGAGCTGGCGGCTGCGCACCTGCGCGGGATGTTGGATGCCTTGGTGGCCGGAAAGCGATCGTCGGAACAGGAACATGCTTCTCCCACTTAAGCCAGCGCTGCTCGCGGCAGGCCTGGTCCTGGTTACCGACGGCGTGCCGACATTCGAGGTCGAATCGTTTTGCCGCAGGGTTGCGGCCATGACCAAGGCAGTGGGAGATGTGGAAGTCTGCCTGCGGAAGGAGCGGGAGGCGCGCGATCAGCTGGTGCAGCAATGGACCCAATTTTCTGCCTCCGACAAGTCCTACTGTCGACAGTTGACCACCACCGGTTTTGACCCCACCTATACCGAACTCCTCACATGCCTTGAATTGCAGCGTGACGCCCGAAGTTTGCGGGAGAAGGATACGGAGACAGCGGGAGCTTCGCCGAAACGTCCGGCCAAGCCCGCTGTCCCTGACGGGCGGCGCTAAGAATGCCGGAAACAGCCTCCGGGTGCGTATCATAAGGCCGCCCGCAGGCGCCGGATCTCGTCCCGCCATCCGGCCGCGAGATGGTCGCGTTCGGGGTCCTTGCCTTCGTCTCTCACGCGGCGCTTGCGGAATGCGAGCTCATGCTGCGCGTTTACGAGCGCCGCCGATGCGCGGGGACGAGCCGGATCGATGCGGCGCGTCCGGAGTATGCGATCGCCGACGATGTCATGGTACTCGCCCGTGCTTACCGTTCGCCCGACTTCCTCAGCCAGTTCCTCACGGATCACGCGCCGTTCCCAGACGCCGCTGCGCCATACCGCGAGCGCCATGATCAGGAAGAACGGCAGGAAGATCACGAGCTGCGTCAGTGTGTCGCCGACGAAGTTCTCGAGAAACCCGGTGTCGGGCGGGGGCTCGTGCTCCGGCGGCGGCATGCCTGCGGCAGCGCCCGCGAGCGTGACGAGCAGCGGCAGCGCGTTGTTCAGCATGTGGGCCGCGATGGCCAGCACGAGCCCGGCGATCGGCGCGAGGATGCGGATCCACCTGCGCCGCGTTTGAATCGCGAGCCCGAGCGACGCGCCGAAGATGCCGGTGAACAGGGCGTGTCCTCCGAGACCGAAGAGCGCGTATCTGCTACCGAACTGTGCGCCATATGGCGCCACGCCGTACTCGGCATAGCCTTGTGCCACATACAACGCCGCTTCAAACCAGTTGAACCCGAGCCCGACGAGCGCGCCGTAGATGATGCCGTCACGCATGTTGTCGAACTCAGCGCGCAGCAGCCAGAACAGCAGCAACACTCCCAATGCCTTGGCGATCTCCTCGGCAATCGGTGCGGAGATCGGCGCTGCCAACATCATTGCAGCATCCGGCCCCAGCAGCCGTTTCACCACCGGGTGTTGCGCGACCCATGCGTCGACGATTTGGAAGAATACGGTGTTGAAGGGCAAGGCGAGCGCGGTGGCAATGAACGCGCCCCAAAGAAAAGCAGCAGCGAAAAGCCACGGATTCTCGCGCTCACGGCGGTCGAGAAACCACAGCACGGTGAGCGGCACTGCCGCAAAGACGCTCGAGAGCGCGAGCGCCCGATAGAACACGCTCGCGACGTCCGAGCGCATGCCGGCGAGCAGCGTGAGATGGACGAGGAACGCGAGCGCCAGCAACACGAGCAGCGCCGCGCAGATCACAAGGCATACGCCGCTCCGGCGCAGCGGGGAGCCCATAAGGAGGCGGTCGTAGCTCGGATGCGATACGATCACGTTTCCCCCTAGCGGGCGCTGAGAAACGACCCCGAAGGGCTGATAGGCCTGTTGGCGAGGACTTCATCCCCAGCCGGTCTGGCGATACCGGACGGGATGCGCAAACGCGCACGGTCATGGACGCGAACAAGCCGCTTGTCGCAAGTAGCGAATACTGGCCGTTTGCGGCGGCCGCTGTCTCATTCCGCGCCCCAATAGTGTCACCCGCCAATAGTCATAGACGTCCTGATCATGCGCCCGGCCGGACCAGTCCCAATTCTCGTTTTGGCCAAATTTCGGGGCGTTCTTGAGCTGCTGTTCGGTGATGTCGACTTGATAGCCGCCGAGCTTTTGTTGTATCTGAGGAGCGACCAGGGGATCGAGTAGTGATCTGCGCCGATTCCCAGAATTCCGCCGAAACTCATGACGGCATAGGCCACCTTGCCCGTGAGCTCGTCGATCATGAGACGCTCGATCTTGCCGATGTGCTTGCCGTCCGCATCGTAGACCGCAGTCCCCTCGACCTTGTCGTTTGCGATCAATGATGTCGTCTCCCGGTCTTCAACAGCTGTACTTTGCATACCCTAGCCATGTTGGCCTCCTGGATCTCCTCCCCGGCATTTCATCAGGCTGCCGGGCGTAGCGCGATCTAGGCTGCCCACACCGCGACATCGCAGCCATGACGGCGATCAATTGTCGAAACGTCCTCTGCCTAAAGTATAGGAAGGGTGGGGGTGCCGCCACGGGCTATGACGGCGTGCTCCGGCATGACGTTCTCTGCGAGAGAACGAAAGCACGCTCAACGAATCCCAGGGCGGGGATCTTCGATGATTGGGCGAGCGGGCCTCAGGGGGCGGCGGAGCGGTCTTCACGTCCGGGCCGATAACAGTGCCGGTCGCTCGGTCACCGGGCAGCGGCACTCGTTCGCCGGTCGTTGTTAAGGCCGGACTATCGGGAAGGGGGCGGCACCGGGTCCGGGAGCGCGCGCAGTATGCTGTGCATTCGGATCATGGAGAAGTGCATAGAACACCATACCGATGACGCACCCGACCATGAGGGCAAGAAGGCCCCGCCACACTGGGCTGACGCGCTCGCTGTGCATGACCTCCGACTGCGGTTCGTCCGGCAGCGGATCGGACCCGGGAAATGTCATCTTGTCTCACCGCCTGCCGCTCGTGCTGCTCAGTGCAAGATGTGTAGTTGCCATTGGTTGCGGACTTGGTCGGGGGTGTAGGGCAGGCGCCGGCATCGAACGACGGCCAGCCCGAATTCCGCTGGTCCGCGCGACGGTTGCTGATGTTCATGCCAAACCAGTCGCGCGCGCCAAACCAATCGCGCGCGTCGCCGCGAATCCACACTCTGCTTTATCGCAGGACAAGCTTCCCTGCATTGACGCCTGTCAATTCAGATATATGCTGCCTCGCTGCATCTGAACTATTCAGTGCGGTGCCGTGGCCTTGCGCGGCTGCCTCAGTAGCAGAAAGGCAACCGGGACCAGCACAGCGGCAGTCAAAGCAAGGCCCGCGAATACGTCGATGTAGGACAAAAGCGTCGCCTGGTGTTGCACAACTTGCTCGACCAGCACGAAAGCTCTTTTCTGTGCCTCCGGCTGCGGGAGCATTGTTGAAAGCTGCGCGGTGGCGGCCTGGAGGGCCTGCTGGTATGCAGGCGACGAGGGGACGAGGTGTGCCGTGAGATAGTTCTGATGCACCTGGCTGCTGTTTGCGAGCGCGGCGCCGGCCAGCGAGATGCCGATGCTGCCGCCCAGGTTACGGGCAACGTTGATTAGCGAGGAGGCCTCGCTGGTCTTGCCGGGTGGAAGTCCCACATAGGACGCAGACGTGATCGGGATAAAAAGGAATGGTAATCCGATTGTCTGATAAACCCGCGCCCAAGAAAAGAAATTGAAGTCCGCGTTGGGGGCGAGAGAGGTGCTGTGCCACATCGCCAGCGCGACCACCGCCAAACCAAAGCTGATGAGATATTTCGGCCCGACGTAGCTCGATAACTTGCCGGCGACCGGCATCATTAACAGCATCGCCAGTCCGCCAGGCATCATTACCAGTCCCGATAGTGTCGCCGTGTAGTGGTAGGTCGTTTGCAGTAACTGCGGCATCAATTGCGTCGAGCTGAACAGAATGGCACCGACGGCCAGCATGATCAGGGAGCACGTGGCGAACTGACGACGGCCAAACAGCCGGATATCGACGATCGGCTCCTCCTGTGAGAGTTCCCATGGCACGAATAAGAGGAATGATACGAATGAGATAGCAGCAAAGGTGACGATGAAATTCGATGCAAACCAATCTTCGCGCTCACCTTTGTCCAGTACAATCTCAAGACAGCCAAGCGCCAGCGCGACGAGGACGAAGCCGACCCAGTCTACTTTGACGCCGCGAGCGAGGCGCTCCCTACGTTCCCGTTCGAGCACCTCAGGCTCGTGCACCATCCATTGTACGAGCACAAGCGAAAGCAGACCGATCGGCCCATTGATCAAGAAAATCCAGTGCCAGGACAGATTGTCGGTGAGCCAGCCGCCCAACACAGGGCCAACCATTGGCGCAACGATGACCGCAACGCCGTAAAGGGCGAAGGCCTGCCCACGCAGCCGGGCGGGGAACGTATCTGCAAGCATCGCTTGCTCGGTCGGCGCCATACCACCACCACCCAGTCCTTGCAGGACGCGAAAGACAATGAGGGTCGAGAGGGTCGGCGCCAATGCGCAAAGAAGGGAGCTTACTGTGAAGATGGCAACGCAGGACATATAGTAGCGCTTGCGGCCAATCACCCCCGAGAGCCAGCCGCTGATTGGCAGGATGACAGAATTTGCGACCAGATAGCTGGTGAGCACCCAGGTGCTCTCGTCGACGCCGGCTGCCAGGCTGCCGGCAATGTTGCGCAAAGCGACATTGGCGATCGACGCGTCGAGGACTTCCATGAAGGTGGCGATTGAGATCACTACCGCGACTAGCCAGGGGTTGCGATTTCCGGCAGCCGACCGGCTGAGGTCGTCAGGAACTAGCGGCTGCTCGCCAATGCTACTCATCGGACCTTCACGGACGGCACTACAGACATTCCCGGGCCTACGAAAACGTCGGGCGCATCATTGAAGATGATCTTCACGGGGACGCGTTGCACCACCTTTACGTAATTGCCGGTGGCATTCTCAGGAGGCAGCAGACTGAAGGCCGCACCGCTGCCAGCTTGAATGCTATCGACATGGCCTGCAAAGACCCGGCCCGGATAGGCGTCGATGCGGATATCGACCGGCTGCCCGGGGCGCATCAAACTGAGCTGAGTCTCCTTGAAATTCGCGGTAACCCAGACCTCAGATGGGACCAACATCAGCAACGCTTGCCCGGGTTGGGTATAATTGCCTTTGGCGGCCGATAGTTTGGTCACCCGGCTGACAACCGGGGCACTGATCGCGGTTCGCGAAAGGTTGGTCTCGGCCTGGCTCTGCACTGCGCGCGCCTGATCCCGACGTCCGGCCGCTTCCATCAGCTGAGTTTGCAGAACTGCGAGTTGCATTTCGGCTGCCTTGGCATTCGCCCTGGCGGCGGCGAACGCCGCCTCGGCTTGACCGAGATTGGAGGCTGCCTGCTGTGCGCGCTGCTGTGTCCCGACGCCTGACTTGAACAGTTCTTGAGCGCGCGCGTTCTCTTCCTGGGCGAACCCGAAGGCCGCCTGCGTCTGCCTCACCTGCTCTTGCGCCTGTTCAATGCGGGCATTCTGCGCATCGATCTGAGCGACGAGGTTCGCGATGGAGGCCTCGGCCTGGGCGACCTGTGCCCTTGCCTGAGCGAGCGCCGTCTCATAGTCGCGAGGATCGATCCGCACCAGCACAGCATCCGCATTCACTATTTGATTGTCAGTTACCGGAAGGTCGATGATCGCTCCAGTAATCTGCGAGCTGACCGCGACCGTCCGCGCATCGACGAATGCGTCATCAGTGGTTTCATATTGGAACACGTGTAGCCACCCCATCACGCCGGCGGCAGCAGCGATGCCTGCAGCGATCGCGACCATGGCCGCTGCGTACGTGTGCGCGTGAATCCTGTCCCGCCACGAGGTTTTCGGTGCCGCGACTTGTGACGAAGTGGCCGGTTGATTGCTACGCAAAGGGGAGATGGAATGCATCGAAACGTATCGGCCTTGTTCACACCCTATGGCAATACAGAGCAATCAGTTGACCGATACCTTGACGGCCATCAATGTTCCGATTCACAGGGATATATTTCGCGGATGTCAGTTCTCATTCTTAAGCACACCCTACAAAAACGTGTAGTAGTTACGACGTCGTGTCGCTTATTGCGCTGGGGTCGACAGGTGCGGCGCGTGGCGGACGACATCGCGCTTGGAAAACTCCTCCTCGAGCCAGAGGTCGTGGTGCTCCTTGGCCCAATTGAAATCGACCTCGCCAGTCCACATAGCTTCGAACGCGCCCTCCATTCCGATAGTACCAATATAGATGTGGCCGAGAATGAGGGCGATGAACAGGATTGCGACGACACTATGAATGACCTGGGCGATCTGCATGCCCGTGATGTTCGTCACGTAGAACGGAAACAACAATAGGTAGCCTGATGCGGAGACTGCCACTCCGGCGCCGAGGGCGAGCCAGAACACCACTTTCTCTCCCGCGTTGAACCGACGGGCGGGCGCATGCTTGGTTTTGATGAAGCCTCCGCCTTGCTTGAACCACTCCAAATCGATCGCCTCTGGAATGTTGTCCTTGAGCCAAAGCGCGGCGATCAGGGCGATGCCGATAACGAATGGGAAGCTCATAAAGTCGTGCGCATATTTCGCCACTTCCGAGAATGCGCTAAACGCATTCTGGCCAATCAACGGCATCAGCAGTTTCTTGCCAAATGTCATGTTCAGGCCGGTCAGACCTAAAATGATGAAGGAGATCCCCGTCAGCCAATGCACGAACCGCTCGAACGCACTGAATCGCGGCACCTTGTGACCGGACCGGCCCGCCGAAATGCGGATAGGTCCTAAGAGCACATACGCGGCAAGGAGAGCCGCGAGCGTTCCGAGGATCACGATCGTGCCGAACCAGCGCAATATCACTTCGTGGAAATAGCGCCATTTTCGCCCGGCTGGTTGGATCAGCACACCCTCCTTCTTGTCCGGAATTACTACTTCTCCTTCAATGCGCGGAAATTGCCGAAGTAGTGTCTCTTCATTCACGGCACTCGCGTCCGGATCGATCAACGGCGCCTGCTGCTGGGTTTGGGTCGGCGCGGCAAAAACAATGATGCCGCAAAGAACAATTGCCCCGACGATATAGCGCGCCCACACCAACAGTTTCGTCATGGCGGTTTCCAAAGAGTTCGCCAACCCATTGGCGCTGCTTCGCCTGAGCGGCGGCTTACACGGCAATCCCTTCCCGATAGGCGGTCTTCCAGCCCCAGGCGCCGGAGCCGTAGCCGCGCTTGACGACGCGCTCCTTGTAAATCTGCGCGATGATCTCGCCGTCGCCGGCCAGTAGCGATTTGGTCGAGCACATCTCCGCGCAGAGCGGCAACTTGCCTTCGGCCAGACGATTGGCGCCGTACTTCTCGTACTCCGCAACCGAACCGTCTGCCTCCGGTCCACCCGCGCAATAGGTGCACTTGTCCATCTTTCCGCGCGAACCGAAGTTGCCGACCTTGGGATATTGCGGCGCCCCGAACGGACAGGCGTAGAAGCAATAGCCGCAACCGATGCAGAGATCCTTGGAGTGCAGCACCACGCCGTCGGCAGTGGTGTAGAAGCAGTTCACCGGACAGACCGCCTGGCAGGGCGCGTCGGTGCAGTGCATGCAGGCCATGGATACCGAGCGCTCGCCCGGCTTGCCGTCATTGATGGTAACCACGCGCCGGCGGTTGATGCCCCAAGGCACCTCGTTTTCGTTCTTGCAGGCGGTGACGCAGGCGTTGCACTCGATGCAACGGTCGGCGTCGCAGAGAAATTTCATTCGAACCATGCCCAGGCTCCTTACGCAGCTCTGATCTGACAGAGCGTCGCCTTTGGCTCTTGCATGCCGGTAACCGGATCGTAGCCGTAAGTGGTGATCGTGTTGTTGCTCTCGCCAAGCACGATTGGATCCGAGCCTTTCGGATACTTCCCGCGCTGATCGACGCCTTGAAACCACCCGGCGAAATGGTAGGGCATCCACGCGACGCCCTTGCCGATCCGCTCTGTGACCAGCGCCTTCATACGGGTAACCTTGCCGCTCTGCATTTCCGGGCCCCAGACGTGGACCCACGAGCCATTCTTGATGCCGCGTGCAGTCGCATCCGCAGGATTGATTTCGACGAACATCTCCTGCCGCAGTTCGGCGAGCCACCTATTGGAGCGCGTCTCTTCGCCGCCGCCCTCATACTCGACCAGGCGGCCCGAAGTGAGGATCAGCGGGAACTGCGTGGCGATTCCCCGGTCCACCGCTGTCTTTTGCACATCGAAGCCGATGTTCGGCACGCGGAACTGCACGGCGTTCGGCAGCGTCGGGTATCTAGCGACAAGCTCGGGCCGCGGAGTGTAGATCGGCTCGCGATGCACGGGGATTGGGTCGGGCAGGTTCCACGCATTAGCGCGCGCCTTGCCGTTGCCATAGTGGATAGTGCCGTGCTCCATGCACACGCGCTGGATGCCGCCGGAAAGGTCGATGGCCCACGAGACGCTGTCGGCACCGTTGCCGCCGACACGCTCGATGACCGCTTTCTCGGCTTCGGTGAGGTCCTTGTCCCAGCCGAGCTTCTTGAGCACCGCGTACGTGAACTCGGGGTATCCGTCCTTGATCTCCGAGCCCAGCGAGTAGGAGCCCTCCGCGAGCAGCGTCTCGCCGTTGCGCTCCACGCCGAAGCGGGCGCGGAAGGTGCCGCCGCCATCCTTCACGTGCAGATGCGTGTTGTAGAGCGTGTGGGTGCCGGGATGCTTGAATTCCGGCGCGCCCCAGCACGGCCACGGCAGGCCGTAGTAGTCGCCTTTACACGGGCCATCTTTCGCCCGCAGGGTGACGAGGTCGAAGTCCTTCTGGTTCTCCCGGTGGAGTTTGAGGCGCTCCGGCGACTGGCCGCAATACCCGGTCGACCAGCCGCCGCGGTTGATTTCGCGGAGGATGTCCTCGGCTTCCGGCAGATCGTTCTCGACCTTGATATTCTTGAACATCCGGTCGGCGAGGCCGAGCTTCTTCGCCAACAGATACATGATTTCATAGTCGTCCTTCGCCTCGAAGATCGGCTCGACGACCCGCTCGTACCACTGCAGCGACCGGTTCGAAGCAGTGCGACAACCCTTGCTCTCGAATTGCGTGCCACAAGGGAGCAGGTAAGTACCGTCCTTGCGTTCGGAGAGTACGGCCCATGCGGTCGGGACGGTGTCCACCACGACCAGCAGGTCGATCTTTTCGAGCCCTTTCGCCGCCTGCGGCATGCGGGTGATGGTGTTGACGCCATGACCGAACACCATCATGGCCCTGAGGTTGTCCTTCTGGGCGACCTGGTCCTTCGGCAACATGGCTGCATCAAACCAACGGGTCGACGGAATGCCGGGCGCCTCCATCATCTGCTTCGATTCGAAGCGGGAGAGCATCCAGTCGTAGTCAACGTCCCAGACGCGGCACCAATGCTTCCAGGCGTCCTGGGTCAGGCCGTAGTAGAGCGGAAGCGTGACGACATCGAGCCCAAGGTCCGTCGCACCCTGTACGTTGCAATGACCGCGGAAGATGTTGGCACCATTGCCAAATCCGCCCACGTTGCCGGTTGCGAGCAACAGGATGCAACTGGCGCGGACGTTCGCCGTCCCGGTCGTGAACTGTGTCTGACCCATCGCCCAAATCAGCGTTGAAGGCCGCTGCTTGGCAAATATCTCGGCGACGCGTTTGAGCTGCCCTTCCGGCAAGCCAGTGACGCGCTCGACTTCGTCGGGAGGCCACTTCTCGACCTCCTTGCGGACGTCGTCCATGCCGTAGACGCGCTGGCGGATGAACTCCTTGTCTTCCCAACCGTTTTTGAAAATGTGCCAAAGCATCCCATAGATGGTCGGAATGTGCGTCCCAGGACGAACACGGACATATTCGGTCGCGTGTGCGGCCGTGCGCGTCATCCGTGGATCGATAACGATCATATTGGCGCGGTTGAGCTCCTTGCCCTCCAGCACGTGCTGCAGCGACACCGGATGCGCTTCCGCCGGGTTGCCACCCATGATGATTATGGTCTTGGCGTTGCGGATGTCGTTGTAGCTGTTGGTCATTGCGCCGTAGCCCCAGGTATTGGCCACGCCGGAGACGGTCGTCGAATGGCAAATGCGAGCTTGGTGGTCGACGTTGTTGGTGCCCCAGAAGGCGGCTAGCTTGCGGTTGAGATAGGCACCTTCGTTGGAGAATTTCGCCGAGCCGAGCCAGTAAACCGACTCGGGGCCCGACATCTCGCGGATCGCCATCAGCTTGTTGCTAATCTCGTCGAGGGCCTGCTCCCAGCTCATCCGAGTCCACTGACCGTTGACGAGCTTCACCGGATATCTTAGCCGCCGGTCGCCGTGGACAAGTTCGCGCACCGCAGCGCCTTTGGCGCAGTGCGAGCCACGGTTGATCGGGCTGTCCCAAGCAGGTTCCTGACCGATCCACACACCGTTCGAAACCTCGGCCATGACCGTGCAGCCAACCGAGCAGTGCGTACAGATTGCCTTGGCACGGATGACTGTCGTGCCTTGGCGCGGTGGCGGGCCGGCCTCGGCCTTGCGTACGCCGGTCAGCGACAGCGCACCGAGCATGGTAACGCCGCCGGCGACCAGGCCCGAGCGGCGCAAAAAAGTGCGACGATCAAGGCCGCCGCTTGCTTGGCGGCCGAGTGCGGCGACAAGCGTGGCACGGCGTGCCTCGCAGTCCTTCCTCTTGATCAACACAGATTGCCCTCTGACAAGTGGTTGACCTGATAGTAAGTCTTGACGTGCTCACTTTTCTTGTAGCGGGGGCTTGCGGTGATCATCTTCCGCCTCGGCAGGCGGGACAGCAGTCACAAATAACGTGCACAGAATACCATGCAGTGCATTGACGTTCGTCAATGTTTCGAGACGTTCTCACGCAGCTGATGAGCGAAGCATGCCTGTTCTTCAGCGCTGAGTTTTTCACCCGCAAACAGTACTTAAGCCGCAACAGTGCGCTGCTGGCAATCGCGCTCGACGAGATCGCGCATTTCGGCAATCTCAGGCGCGGGTAACCTCCTCGTCGAGCAGGCGATAGACCTCGTAGCCGTCGAGCGCATCGAGCGCGCCCAGCCCGAACCCCGGATAAGGTCCGCTTAAGTCCTCCTTCATCTTCCAGATCGCGCTCGTGCTGGGAATCACGAAGGCTCGGTGGACGTCGCATGCGAGCCCGATGGCCCGCTCGCGGTAGTCGCCTTTCAGCCGACCGAGTGCAAACAGTCGCTTCGCAAGATAGTGGAAATACTGTCCATACCGACCACGACTGGAATGATCCGAGAATGACGGAGGGAAATTGATCATGATCAAGGCAGCCCCCGCCCAATAGTTGGCACGGTGGCAAAGGTCTACGGTTCGATGCGGGTCCGGAGTGGCTAGCGCGTGGTCCGCGTGCAGTATCCGCGATGTGACCCAATCGCTGCCGCCGGAAATCCGTACGCTTTGGCCTCTGCCCGAGGTTCGACCGCAAGGAGTTCTCTGATCTCGGTGAGACATTGAAGGGGGTTGGGACGAGATACGTAGCGGTCGGCAGAGGCTAAGCAACTCGTGCAATGGAGTGTGCCCCAGTGGCCCCACGTGCTTATTGGAAGGGCTATCTGCGCCTATCGCTGGTGTCGTGTCCAATCCAACTCTTTCCGGCAACATCGGAGCGCGAGAAGATCAGATTCTATCAGATCAACAAAAACACCGGAAACCGGATCAAATACTGCAAGGTCGATGCCGTGACGGGTGAACAGGTCAATAACGAGAATATCGTCATGGGTTATGAGGTCAGCAAGGGAGAGTACATCGAAATAACAGAGGAAGAACTCGAGGCAGTAGCGATCGAAGGCACGCATACGATCGAGATCGATCAATTCGTACCGAGATCCGAGATCGACGATCTCTATTTGAACAATCCTTACTACATCACGCCCAATGGCGAGGTTGGCCAACAGGCTTACGCTGTGATTCGCGAGGCGATCAAGAAGGAAAGCATGGTCGCACTCGGGAGAGTGATATTCACAACGCGCGAGCATGTGATCGCGCTCGAGCCTCACGGCAAGGGTCTGTTGGCCGTGACACTGCGATATCCGTATGAGGTCCGCCGGAAGGAGGACTACTTTGGTGACTTGCCGGACGAGAGGGTGCCAAGGGAGATGCTGGACCTCGCCATACACATCGTGGAGACCAAAGCCGGGCATTTCCACCCGGAAAACTTCGAAGACCATTATGAGCGCGCGCTCAAGGAGCTGATCGCGAAGAAGCAGCGCGGTGAGAAGATCGAGAAACCGAGACAGCCTGCCGCGGCTAAGGTAATCAATCTAATGGAAGCACTACGCCAGAGTGCCGCGCACGAGCGCGGATCAAGGCGGCGCGAGCAGGGCGCGCAGCGAGCTGCGGCTCGTCATCGCCGAAACCCCGGAAACCACCCATCCGCAAGAGCACGAAAGGTCAGTTGACTCTCGTCGAGACGGAAAGGGTTGGCGATCGCGAACATCGGCCGGCCCATCAGTATCGGACAATGCGGACGTAGAGCACGGTCTAGTGGGCCGGATGCAGTGGAAGAGGGAGTTTGCTGCTTTCCGTGCACGTTAGATACTTCTGGCACTGTATCAGAAGTTCGAGCATCTCATCACTACTGTCTCCACTGGCCTATTGGCAATCATCATCGCGCTCGCGGTCTGGACCCTAACGGTAAAGACCCTGAGCAGCTTGCTCTCAACAGGATTCGATCCCAGCGATTACACTGTATCCCGAATTCTATTTGGGATGATCTGTATAGTGATCATCGCGCTTAAATTCAGGCGCTCGCTACTGATGCTGCCGGCGCTGCGGCGCAGCGTAGTGCAAGTTCGCGCGGTGGTCCTGATTGCTTGTGATCGTTCGGAAGCTCCCATCGACAACGAGCGCCAACCATATGTTTGCGCTGGCTGCGGCGATCCTGGCGCTCGGAAGCGTGCATTGGCTCGTTCGCGATCAGGACAGGCGCGAGGATGCAAGAGGAAGATTGCGGTGGCTGCCAACGAGTGCAGCACGCCTTCCAGTCTGCCCGAATTAACCGTCCCGGCATTGCCAGCCCTCCCCATTATCGCTCTTATCGATTTCCCCTGTTCATCACGCCGCGCCGCGCGGGAATTTCCAAATGAGAAGATTCCGAAGTTCGCTCTGCGCAAATGAGCGAGGCCGCGAGACCTCCCGCAAGGATCAGGGCGACTACACCGAGGGTATATTGGACTGTGTCAAGCCCGGACGGAAGAATGTCCTTCAACAAGAATTTGGTGCCGATGAGCGTCAAGAGCAGCGCGAGCGTGAGCCGTAGGTAGCGAAGGCGATCGATAATACCCACTAAGGCGAAGTACAGAGAGCGCAGACAAAGTACGGCCATTATGTTGCTGGTGAATACAAGAAACGGATCCGAAGTGATAGCAAAGATCGCGGGCACCGAGTCCACAGCAAATATCAAATCAGAGGTCTCTATCATGATTAGGGCTAAAGCAAGCGGCGTAAAGGCCACTTTGCCTTCGATGCGGGCAACAAGCCACTCTCCGTCGAGATCGTGAGCGACTGGTAGTAAGCGTCGTGCCAACGCAATGATCAGATTCTTTTCTGGGTCGGGTGCATGCTGCGCCAGCGCCAGCTTGACCCCGCTTACGATCAAGAACGCACCGAACAAGTAGAGAATCCAGTTAAAGCGCTGTATCAACGCAACACCGCCCAGGATCATGGCGGCTCGCATGACCAACGCTCCCAC
>Ga0208990_1000062_pt1 | contig 16131 bp, 11 predicted proteins | sample MedBloCARef_M3_FD_187854 | JGI IMG/M metagenome (GOLD analysis project Ga0208990, IMG submission 187854) | Forest soil microbial communities from El Dorado National Forest, California, USA - Mediterranean Blodgett CA Ref_M3 (SPAdes) (version 2) | ecosystem: Environmental > Terrestrial > Soil >...
GCGAGACCGCCGACGATGGCGTAACCGAGCGGCTGGCGAATCTCCGAGCCGACCCCTGTGCCCACCATCATCGGCACGCCACCGAGCAGCGCCGCCATCGTGGTCATCAGGATCGGACGGAAGCGCAGGATGCAGGCCTGGTAGATCGATTCCTCGGCCGTCAAGCCTTCGCTGTGTTCGACTTGCTGGGCAAAATCGACCAGCATGATGCCGTTCTTCTTGACGATGCCGATGAGCAGTATGAGGCCGACGATCGCGATCACGCTCAGATCGATATGAACCGCCATCAGCAGCAGCAGCGCGCCGATCCCGGCCGAGGGCAGGGTCGAGATGATGGTGATCGGGTGGATCAAGCTCTCGTACAGCACGCCGAGGATGAGGTAGATGACGAAGAGCGACGCGACGATGAGGATCGGCGTGCTCTTCAGCGATGCTCCGAAAGCCTGGGCGTTGCCCTGGAAGCTGCTCTGCAGCGAGAGCGGCGGGTGCAGCTCTTTTTCAACGCTCTGAATGCCGCTTACCGCCTGACCGATCGCGGTGCCCGGCGCGAGATTGAACGAGATTGTCACCGACGGGAACTGGCCCGTGTGGTTGACCACGAGCGGCGCGACCTTCACCGCCGAATCGACCAACGTGGATAACGGCACCTGTTGCCCGCTCGATGATTTGACATAGATGCCGTTAAGCGCTTCGGGGCCGTACTGGAACTTGGGGTTGACCTCCAGAATGACGTGGTACTGCTGCAGGGTGGTATAAATGGTCGAGACGATACGTTGGCCGAAGGCGTCGTCGAGGGTGTTGTCGATTGTGTAAGGCAGTATGCCATAGCTCGAGGCGACATCGCGCTTGATGGTGATATCGAGCATCGGCCCGGCGTTGAGCTGATCGGTGGTGACGTCGGTGATGCCGGGGACCGCCTTGATCTTGTCGAGGAACAGCGCCGACCAGTGCGCGAGCTCGCCGGGATCGGCGTCGTTCAAGGTATACTGGAACTGGGTCTTGTTCAGACGCGCGCCGATGGTGATGTCCTGCGCGGGCTGCATATAAAGTGTGATGCCCTGGATCTTGGCGAGGTTGGTCTGCAGGCGCGCGATCACCTTGTCGATCGGATCGCGCTGGTTTGCGGGCTTGAGCTGAATGTACGCGCGGCCGTCGTTGAGCGTGTAGACGCCGCCGCCGGCACCCACCGCCGCTCCGACCGTGTCGACGGCCGGATCCCGCATGATGGCATCTTGCAGAGCCTGCTGGCGTTCCAGCATGGCCTGGAAGGAAATATCCTGCGCCGCCTCGGATTGGGCGATGATCAATCCAGTGTCCTGCTGGGGAAAGAAGCCCTTGGGAATGATCACGTAGAGATACCCGGTCAGCGCGATGGTACCGAACATCACCATCAGCGTGATGAACTGATGCCGCAACACGATCTTGAGGCCTGCCTCATAGGCGTGGAGCAGAGCGTCAAAGCCGCGCTCGGACACCCGGTAGAGCCATCCGTGTTCCTTGCTCTCCGGCTTGAGCAGGTACGCGCACATCATCGGCGTGAGCGTCCGCGAGATCACCAGCGAGAGAACGAGCGCCACGCTCACCGTCATCGCGAACTCGCGGAACAGCAATCCGACATAGCCGCTCATCAGGAACAGCGGAATGAACACAGCGATGAGCGAGAACGTGATCGCCATCACGGTGAAGCCGATCTCGCCGGACCCCTTCATCGCCGCGTCGTACGGCGAGAGGCCTTCCTCTAAATGGCGTGTAATGTTCTCGATCTCGACGACGGCGTCGTCGACCACAAATCCCACCGCGATCGACAAGGCCATCAGGGAAAGGTTGTCGAGACTGTAGCCCATTTCGTAGAGCACTGCGAAAGTGCCGACCAGCGCCAGCGGCACGGTGACGGCCGGGATAATGGTCGCCCAGAAATTGCGCAGGAATATGAAGATTACCATGACGACCAGCGCAACCGTCAGCAGCAATGTGAACTGCACGTCGCTGAGCGAAGCGCGGATGGTCTGGGTGCGATCTGAAATGACATCTATCTTGACGGCGGCCGGAATCGATGCCTGGAGCACGGGCAGCATCGCCTTGACCCGACCCACGGTCTCGACGACGTTGGCGCCAGGCTGGCGCTGGATCGCCAGAATGATTGCTCGCTTCTGGTTGAACCAGGCGGAAATCAGCTCGTTCTCTCCCGCGCTAATGGCGTGGCCAATATCGCGTATGCGGACCGGCGACCCGTTGCGATAGGCGATGACCAGATCATCGTATTTGTCGGGCTGGAACAGCTGATCGTTGGTGTTGATCGTGTAGGTCTGGCGAGGGCTGTTGAGGGTGCCTTTCGGAAGGTCGACATTGGCCTGGCCGAGTACCGTGCGCACATCCTCGAGGTTGATGCCGCGAGCCGCCAGTGCCTGCGGATCGACCTGTACGCGGACAGTCGGCTGCTGCTCACCTCCGACACCCACGAGCCCGACACCCGATATCTGCGAAATCTTTTGCAGCAAAATATTTTGTGCATAGGCGTCAACGGTGGTCAGCGGCAGACTGTCGGAGGTGACCCCGAGCACCAGGATCGGTGTGTCAGCCGGATTGACTTTACGGATCAGCGGCGGATACGGCATATTTTTGGGCAGGTAGGCGGCCGCAGCGTTGATGGCCGACAATGTGTCGGCGACCGCCCCATCGATGGGGCGGCTCAAATCGAACTGCAGGGTGACCTGGACATAACCGAGCGCGCTCGACGACGTCATCTGGGTGAGGCCAGGGATCTCACCGAACTGCAGCTCGAGCGGCGAGGCCACCGTGGACGCCATGGTCTGCGGGTCGGTGCCTGGCAGCTGCGCCGTGACCGTAAGCGTCGGATAGTTGACGCTCGGAAGCGACGCCACCGGCAATAGCGGATAGGCGACCAGACCGGCCACCAACAACCCTACCATCAGCAGGGCGGTCGCGATCGGTCGTTGAATGAACGGTGCGGAAATATTCATGGGATCGGCGCCTGCAGGGCGTCTTGTGCCGCTGATTCCTGTGCCGCCTGGCCGTGCAGGATCGTGACATGCGTGCCCGGCTGCAGCTTGTATTGTCCGTCGACCACGACCTGCTCGTTGGCCTTGAGGCCGGAATCGATCAGCGCCTGGCCGTCACTGATTTGGGCGACCTTGATTGGACGGATGGCCACGGTGCTGTCAGGATTGACGACGTAGGCATAGGGTCCTTTCGAACCTTGCTGCACCACCCCTGCGGGAACGGTAAGTCCGTTATGCCTGACATCGACGAGCAGCCGCGCGTTGACAAGCTCGCCGGGCCAGAGCCGGTTCGACGTGTTGGCAAAAGTCGCCTTGAGCTGGATTGAGCCGGTGGTCTGCAGGATCTCGTTGTTGACGAGGCCGAGCACGCCTTGATCCAGCTGGATCGTATTATCCTGACTGTAGGCGAGAACCGCGAGTGGCGTCTCGGTTTTTTGCTGTTGCTGCTGGATTTGCGGCAGACTCGTCTCCGGGAGAGTGAATATCAGCGAAATCGGGTGGAGCTGCGTGACGACGACGAGGCCGTTCGTGTTTGACGGGCTGATGATGTTGCCCACGTCGATCTGACGAATCCCGGCCACTCCATCGATCGGCGACGTCAGGCGCGTGTAGCTGAGCTGCACCTTCGCGGCGTCAATCAGCGCCTGGTCGGCCTTGATAGCCGCCTGCAGCTCCCCCACTTGCGCTTGCTGGGTCTCGACCAATTGTGGAGTGGCCCAGCCCTTGTCCCCCAATTGGCTATAGCGTGTGAGATTGGCTTGCGCATTCTTGAGCTGGGCCTGATCGCGTTCCAGGTTGCCGGTGTACTGCTCGATCAGGGCTTGATAGGGACGCGGATCGATCTGCGCGAGCAGGTCGCCGGCGTGCACGGTCTGGCCTTCGGTGAAATTGATGCTGATGATCTGCCCCTGGATCTGGGCGCGCACGACATCGGTGTTGTACGCAATCACCGTGCCGACACCGCTAAGATAGATCGGCACGTCATGCTGGGCGACCGTTCCGGCGACGATCGGCGCCGGAGGTGGCGGAGCGGCTGTGGCATCTGCCTTCTCCATTGGGCGAATATGCATGAAGTACAGCAGACCGCCGGCCGCAAGCACCGCAGTCAGTAAGGCAGGGACAACGACTTTCTTTTTCATGGCCGCTCTCGCTTACAGATGAAAAATGGTTTCACGGGATAGTGCTTGACGTCGCAGATGAAGCAGTGGCCGGAGGTGAAACAGTGGGCATCGTTGGTATCGATGGCGCTGAACCCCCCACGCTACCCGTTATGGGCGATACCCTTGTCGTCGGTAGCGCCGTTGGGGGACTAACCCCAAGATTGCCAATCTGGTAAGATCCCAACGGGACTCCGGTTCGAGCGGCGCTCGACGTTGTGGGCGACGTTGACGTTGGGTTCGACGATGAAGCCATGCTGCTTGAGCCGGAGCCGCACATTCCCGACAACCCTGATGTTTCCAGCATTCCTGAGGACGTCGACTCTCCCGACGTCGCGGAGATTGCCGACGAGGTCGATATTCCCGACCTCGCCATGCTGCCCGACGTTGCCGCGGTGCCGGGCGTCGTGGTTCCGTTTGCCATTCCCATTCCGCCGCCATCGTAGGTGGCGGGGGATCCGAACGTTCCCAATGGCGAAGTCGCCAAGGTCGAACAGGCTCCCGCGCCGCTGCTTGTGCTTGGAACGGCAATCGTGCCGGTGACGCCGTTGGGCACCGGATTGACCGGAGTTGATACGCCCGGCGCCAAACCGTTCGTGCCGACCGGAGCGCTGGGATCTGTTCCGAGCGACGAGGTGACGCCGAGCGGAGGCATGACCGTGCCGACCTGGGCCAATGCGGGGCTGCAGCACAACAAGGGCCAGGCCGTCGCAGCGATTAAGAAGGATCTCATGGAGCGTTTCTCCGATAAGAGTGAAGGATTACGCAACGAGCGGCCGCAGACACCGCAGTCGGTAAGGGAGCGGAAGCGATGACTTTCTTATTCATAACCGCTGACAGATGATGGATTGTCTCAGCATCCGCGCTGAGATCGACGTTCCGGTGACCCCGGCGAGCCCGGCTCCCGCGGCCGTGGCGCTCCCGATCCCAGCGCTCCCGACGGTCGTCCCGGTGGTCCCACACGTCGCAGTGCTTGCCGTCGCAGGTGAAAGAGTGGGCATCGTTGGTGCCAACGAACGCGGCCCCACGGTACCCGTTATGGGCAATACGCCTGTCGTCGGTACCGCTGGTGCGGAGCTAATCCCGAGGCTGCTGATCTCCATAGAACCCAACGGAATTCCGGTTCGAGCGCCGCCGCCCGGCGTGGTGGGCAACGTTGACGTTGACGTTGGAGTCGACGATGAAGCAATGCTGCTTGAGCCGGAGCCGCACATCCCGGACATTCCCGACGTGCCCAGCATTCCCAAGGATGTCGACGTTCCCAACGGAACTGACATTTGCGACGACGTTGATGATCCCGGCGTCGCCGTGGGGTCCGTTGTTGCCGCGTTGGGAGCCGTCGCCGTGGTGCCCGTCGTTGCCGCGGTGGCGGGCATCGTGGTTCCGGCTGCCGTTCCGCCGCCGTCGAAGCTCGCGGTGGATCCGAACATTCCCGATGATGAAGTCCCCACCGTTGAGCATGACGTGGCAATTGCACCAGTGGTTGGAATTGCAATTGTGCCGGTTACGCCGCCGGTGGGAGCCGGACTTACTCCGAGTGTCGTGATTTCGCTGGCGTCCATCGGGATTCCGGCCGCGCCAACTGATCCACCGGGGCTGATTCCAAGAGGAGAAGTGGTGCCTAGCGAAGGCATAGCCGTGAGCGGATCGTCGACTTCGACCTGGGCGAATGCGGGGCTGGCACACAGCAATGGCCAGGCCGTCGCGACGATTAAGAAGCGTCTCATGGAAGGATTCCCCGATAAGAGTGTAAGCGCGTCACCGCATTCGATGGCATCCGTGCGAGTGATACGACCAAGATGGTCTTGGCAGCGCGGGAATTCGATTAAAAAAGCATTTATTGTGCGAACGTCATCCAACACGCGGCTGAGCCTGCGTGCCCGGTCGCCGTCCTCAACTAATCTTGAGTCCGGGCAACATCACCGATCTTTGATCAGATGACGGGCTTTGCTGAGCATCAGATTTCAACCGCGCCGTTTAAATACGATTTCAGATAAATACGTTTTCAGAATCTTAAATTGGTTTTTAGTTGAGAACATTGCATCCGGCCGCCATGTTGGAGGGTACCTCCCGATGGTTCGTCTGTCGGGAGTTTCTTTGGGCGAAACTTCCAAGAAGATAAACTTCCAAGAGGATATCGGGAAACGCGCAGGCCGGGCCGTAGAAAAGTCCACGCGCGTAACAGCTGATTCTGCGTTCGGAGGTAAGATGATTTTGTTCTCGCGCTCCTTTATTCGCAAACGTGCAATCTCTCTCGCCACCACGGCTTCAGTGGCGGCGACGTCGTTCGCCTTGGCGCAGAATCCATCGAGGATGTATCACGTCCGCGGAACGTTGCCGATCCAATATGTTGCAGATCGACATATTGCGGATCAACCGGACTATTCCAACGAGCAGCCATTCTTGTCGCAGAACGACGCCGCCATGAACAAGATGATGGCGGATATGACGATCAAGCCGACCGGGGATGTCGACCGCGATTTTGTTGCGATGATGGTGCCGCACCATCAAGGCGCGATCGACATGGCGCAGGCCGAGCTCAAATACGGCCATAACGAGCAGCTTCGACGTTTGGCGCAGGAAATCGTTGTGACGCAGCAGCAGGAGATCACGGTGATGCGGCGTGCTGTCGGCGATGAATTGCCGCGCGCGGCGGCTTCACCGATGCAGCCCGGCGCGATGCCTTCCTCCACAAGTTCTCACGATGCGAGATCGCACGATTCAATGACCATGAAATAGGGGTGAAACTTGAAGCGTAGCCTTTTGGTTTTGGGCTTTCTCGCAAGTGTCTGCCTCGCCGGGCAAACGGCAGCCTGGGCCGGTCAGGCGCCTGGAGCTGCGTCCGATCCGGATATTCCGGTCAGCAATCGCGACCGGGTTTATTCCGCGGAGCAGTTTTCCAATACCGTCTCAGTGACCGATCCCGTCGACAACAAGCTTGTCGGCGTTATTCGTCTTGGAGACCCGCAGCCGGGCAATTTCAGCCCGCTCTACAAAGGACAGGTTCTTGTCCACGGCATGGGCTTCTCGCCTGATCATAAGGCGATCGCGGTGGTCTCGATAGGCAGCAATTCCGTGACCTTCATCGATACCGCAACCAACGCGGTCAAGCACACGACGTATATGGGCCGCTCGCCGCACGAAGCGTTTTTCACGCCTGATGGCAAGGAAGTCTGGGTCACCGTCCGCGGCGAGGACTATATCTCCGTGCTCGACGGGCAGAGCTTTGAGGAGAAGTCGCGCATCAAGGTGCCGGCCGGACCGGGCATGCAGATTTTCTCGCCGGACGGCAAATACGGTTATGTTTGTTCTTCGTTCAACCCGGAGACGGTCGTCATCACCGTCGACGATCATCAGATCGTCGGCCACGTCGAGCAGGATAGTCCTTTCTGTCCGAACATCGCCGCCACGCCCGATGGCAAGCAGGTGTGGTTCACGCTGAAGGACGTCGGCAGGACCATGGTGTTCGACGCGCAGCCGCCGTTCTCGGTGCTGAAATCGATCGACACCGGGCCGATCACCAACCATGTCAATTTCGCCCACAATGTTAACGGCACCTTCGCTTACGTGACGGTCGGCGGCCTGAACGAGGTCAAGGTATTTCGTACCGACGACTTCTCGCAGGTTACGACGATTCCGGTTGGCAAGCTGCCGCACGGCGTCTGGCCGTCCGGCGACGGCAGCCGGGTTTACGTCGGGCTCGAAAACGCCGACGGCATGGCCGCGATCGACACCAAGACCAACAGGCTGATCGCGACCAGTCCGGTTGGTCAGGCACCGCAAGCCATCACCTATGTCCCGAACGCCGTGCCCGACGGCGACGGTACGCAGGGCCTGCAGCAGCTTGGCGTCGCTGGACAGGCCGCTCATCTTTCGCTTGGCGCTGTGGAAGGCCGCAAGAGCGCGCGCAGCGAAGACAAGGCTCCAACCAGCGTCTCGTTGTTCGATCAAGGGCTGATCCAGGTGCTGCAGGCTTCGGTGACCGGCCTTGAGCCGAAGCAGCCTTACGTTCTCGCGCTTGCACCTGAGCGTAGCGGCGAGGGGCCGTTGGAGCCGCTGGCCGCCTTCATGACCAATCCGGCGGGCTCGGCGATTGTTAATGCCGCCGGCGCGATCCGGCAGGTCGTGCACGGCGAGGACCATATTCAGCGTCGATATCTGGTCATCGCGAAGGGACGTGCCGACAAGCCCGGCCCGGTCGTGCAGGTGCAGTTGCAATAGCGAGCGCGGCTCGTTGCCATTTTGGCCAGACCGGCGCGCAGTAAGGATAGATTAGATTATGGGTATTGTTCGTTTCGCCCTGCGATTTCCGCATACGTTCTACGTGGTCGCCGCCCTAATTCTGTTTCTTGGCGTCGCCGCGATCCGATCGATGCCGACGGATATTTTTCCGGAAATCCGCATTCCCGTGGTGACTGTCATCTGGAGCTACACCGGCCTCACCACGCCGGAGATGGAACAGCGCGTCAGCACCTACAGCCAGTATTCCATCAGCTCCAACGTCACCGGCATCAAGAACATGGAAGCGCAGTCTCTCAATGGTCTGTCGATCCAGAAGATCTACTTCCAGCCGGACGTCAACCTCGACCTCGCCATAGCGCAAATCGTGTCAGCGACCAATGCCATTCGCGCCCTGATGCCGCCCGGCATCCAGCCGCCGATCATCGTGCAGTTCAATGCGTCGAGCGTTCCGGTCCTGCAGCTCAGTCTCAACTCGGACAATCTGAACGAGCAGCAACTCTACGATTTCGGCATCTATCGCGTTCGGCAGCAATTGGCCCCGGTTGCCGGCGTCACCCTGCCAACGCCGGCGGGCGGCAAATATCGTCAGATCATGGTGGATATCGACCCGGACAAGCTTCTGTCCCGCGGACTGACGCCGCTCGACATCGTGAATGCGGTCAATACGCAGAACCTGACGCTGCCATCGGGAACGGCAAAGATCGGCGAGACCCAGTATACGGTGCGGACCAACGCGACACCGGCGTCGATCGACGACCTCAACATGATGCCGGTCAAGTTCGCCAACGGCGCCACCATTCTTTTGAAGGACGTGGCGCAGGTCCGGGACGGATCGCTGGTCCAGCAGAACATCGTGCGAGAGGATGGCCACCGCTCGGTTCTGCTCAGTGTCATCAAGAACGGCAATGCCTCGACGCTGGCGGTCGTCAATGGCGTGAAGAAGGCCCTGGAGGCGACCCGCGCCGCCGCGCCGGCCGGCCTCAAGATCAACGAGCTGTTCGACCAGTCGGTATTCGTCACAAACTCGGTCAATGGCGTGCTGCGTGAAGGCGCCATTGCGGCTGGCCTCACCGCGCTGATGATCCTGATCTTCCTGGGCTCCTGGCGATCGACGCTGGTGGTGATGATTTCGATCCCGCTGGCGATTCTGTCGTCGCTCGTCGTGCTGTACTTTCTCGGCGAAACGCTGAACACGATGACGCTGGGCGGTCTTGCGCTGGCGGTCGGCATATTGGTCGACGATTCGACAGTGACTATCGAGAATACCCATCGGCTGTGGACTGAAGAAGGCATGCCGCTGTCCGAGGCGACGCTGCATGGCGCCGCCGAAATCGCGGTGCCCACCCTGGTTTCGACGCTTGCCATCAGCTGCGTGTTCACATCGGTCGTATTCCTCGACGGACCGGCCAAGTACCTGTTCACGCCGCTAGGACTTGCCGTGGTGTTTGCGATGCTGGCTTCCTACGGATTGTCGCGAACCCTGACGCCGATCACGATCGGCTTGCTGCTCAGGAGTGAACGTCGCCACACCGATGACGGGGCCCCGGCAGGCTTCTTCTCGCGGATGACCGCCGCATTCGACCGCGGCTTCGAGCGACTGCGGGATCGATATTCGAAGTTCCTGACAATGCTGCTGCACCGGCGGGCGATCGTGCCTGTCGTCGCCGTGTTGATACTCAGCCTCGGCACGGTGATGCTGCTGTTTGTTGGCCGGGATTTTTTCCCGCTCATCGACGGCGGCCAGATCCAGCTTCATGTTCGCGCTCCCGCCGGGACGCGCATTGAAAGCACCGAGGCGACATTCCAGGCGATCGAGGACAAGATTCGCGAGATCATTCCGGAAAAGGACCGCTCTTTGATTGTCGACAATATCGGACTGCCGGCCCGAGCCTACAACCTGGCATTCGCCGACGGCTCGACGATAGGGGTCAACGATGGCGTCATCCAGGTGGCGCTCAAGGAGGGGCACAAGCCGACCGCCGACTACGTCAAGAAATTGCGTCAGGTACTGCCCGCCGCGTTCCCGGAGAACACATTCTATTTCCAGGCGGCCGACATCGTAACGCAGATTCTGAACTTCGGACTGCCGGCGCAGATCGACGTCCGAACGGTGGGCTACGACCTGAACAACCTTGCGGTTGCAAGGGAGCTCCGCCAACGGCTTGCCGCGATTCCCGGCCTCGTCGATGCGCATCTGCAACAGGAAGTCGACGCTCCGGCCTTCTACGCCCAGATCGACCGGACCCGGGCCGCGCAGCTTGGCCTGAATGCGAGCACGGTGGCCACCAACATCAATGTCAGCCTGAGTTCGTCGGAGCAGGTGTCGCCTAACTTCTGGACCGACCCAACCTCGGGGATACCGTATTATCTGGCGGTGCAGACGCCGGAGTACAAAGTCAACTCGCTGAACGCGCTCGGAAACACGCCGGTTTCCACCTCCCTGGCGGTGAGCGGTCAAACGGTCCCTGGCATGCTCAGCAATGTCGCGACATTCAAACGGGACACCATCGCCACCAACCGCAACCAAACCAATATCCAGCCGGTTTTCGAGATCTATGCCAGCGTGCAGGGCCGCGATCTCGGCGGTGTCGCAGCCGACATCAACAAGGTCACGACGGAGCTGGAAAAGAAGCTGAAGCCCGGCAACTCAATTCAGGTGATCGGACAGATCCAGAGCATGAAGGACTCTTTCTGGAATCTGGGCATCGGGCTGCTGTTCGCCGCGGTCCTCGTCTATCTGCTGATGGTTGTGAACTACCAGACCTTTGGCGATCCGTTCGTCGTGATCCTGGCTCTGCCGGCGACGCTCTGCGGCATCGTCACGATGCTGTTCATCACCGGCACCACGCTGAACGTGCCGTCGCTGATGGGTGCGATCATGGCGGTCGGCGTTGCATCGGCGAACTCGATCCTGCTCGTGACCTTCGCGCGCGAGCAGCAATTGAAGGGGCACTCCGCCTTTGAGGCCGCCATTAGTGCCGGCCACACCAGAATCCGTCCCGTGCTGATGACGGCGGCCGCGATGATCGTCGGCATGATCCCGATGGCGATCGGCGGAGCCGGCGAGGAACAGAACGCAGCAATTGCGCGCGCCGTTATCGGCGGCCTTCTGTTCGCGACACCGACAACGTTGCTGATCGTGCCTTACCTGTTCGCCATGCTGCGCAAGGGCAACGACGGAAAGCCTCACCATGGCGTATTCGAGGAAGTTCCAGAATGACCGAGATTCGTATGCGGCCGGAAGATGTGCGGCCAGAAAGTGAAGGCGTTAAGGACCGGCCTTATCCTGAAACCGATCGGGTCGTTCCGCTACCGAAGGCGCCGCTCAAGCGACGTCGTTACGGCGGGGCGCTGCTCGGCGGGACTGCGCTGCTGCTACTCGTGGGCGGCCTTGCAACCGGCGGATGGCGCCACTACCAGGCCGCGCTCGAGGTCGCGGCCACCGGTCAACAGAGCAGGACTTTTGTCCCCGACGTCCGCGTCGCCGCGGTCCGCGCCAGCGACAGCAAGATCACCGTGACACTGCCGGCGACCACGACGGCATTTGAGGCGGCGAATATCTTCGCGCGCACCAGCGGCTACATCGAAAAGCGCTACGTCGACATCGGAGATCGGGTCAAGACCGGAGCCCTGCTGGTGGACATTACCGCCCCTGAGCTTGACCACCAGATTACGCAAGCCAAGGCGACGCTGGCCCAGATCCAGGCGACATTGCAGCAAACACAGGCAAGCCGTGAGCTTGCCGAGGTGACCAATGCGCGCGACAGCAGGCTGGTCAAGCAGGGTTGGCTCACGCTTCAGCAGGGCGACAACGACCGCCTGACCCTGCAGGCGCAGCAGGCAGCGGTGGGAGTGGCGCAGTCGAATATAGCCGCCCAGGAAGCCCAGATTCGAATACTTCAGCAGGAGAAGGCCTACCAGCGCGTGGTGGCGCCATTCGACGGCGTGATCACACAGCGCAACATCGACAACGGCAGTCTGGTAACATCCGGATCGACCTTCATGTTCACGCTGATGCACCCTGACGTGATCCGGACCCAGGTGTTCGTCCCGCAGGACGCGGCTTTCGGGCTTGGGCCCGGCGTCGACGCGGCGGTCCATGTCCCGGAGATTCCAGGTCGCAGCTTTCCCGGCAAGGTCACGCGAATCGCGACAGCGTTGCAGCCCGGCAGCCGGACGCTGCTGACCGAGATCGACGTCCCCAATCCGGACGGCGCGCTCAATCCTGGAATCTATTGCACCGTTGAACTGTTTATCCCGCGCAAGACACCATCGGTGATCATACCGGCCGACGCCGTCGTATTCGACCAAAACGGCCTGCATGTTGCGGTCGTCCAGAGCGGCATTGTCCATCTGCAGAAGATAGCGATTGCGCGCGACTTCGGCACGGAAGTTGAAGTGCACGACGGCGTCAAGTCCGGTGATCAAGTCGTCCTCAATCCGATGGTGAACCTGGCGGAAGGCAGCAAGGTCGCGGCGCAGTTAGCCAAGCCGGCGCCGAACAAGGAATATTGATATGCGACGCTTGTTGTTCACAACAGCTGCCCTGCTGTTAGGCTGCAACGCCAGCCTGGCGCAGGTCTCCACCATGGGCAGCACGGCCATGGGCCTTTCATCGACGCCAGGGACGATCGTCACATCCCCCCTCAATGGCCCGGGTCCGTTCTCAGCAACGACACAGCCGGGCACTCCCGTCACGACATTGGCGCCAGTGCCGATGGCTTCTGACCCTACAACGCCGGGAACGGTCGTGACCTGTTCGACGCCAACAGGGCAAATCACCCCTGGAACTCCGGCAGTGCCAGTTACTTCCCTGTCGGCGACGAGTGGCACAATCGGGATGACGCCCTCTACGTCCGCCGCAGCGACGATACCGACAGTGCCAGCTACTTCTCCCACGTCCACGACTGCCAGCTCGACCGCGCCGCTCTTGCTGTCCGCGACACCGGCAACATCCTTCATGACCGATTTTCCCGGCTCGACCGTACCGGTGTCGTCGTCCGCGATAGCAGCGCCTCCGCCTTCCATAACCGCAACGCCGGCACCGACGCTATCGACTATACCGAACACGATCTCCACATCCACGGCGGGCAGCACAGCCACGATGACGCCATCGACCACGACGATGTCATCGACCGCGATGATGTCATCGACTCCATTGGGGACCATTCCCACGCCAATCGTCGCCAGCACGACCGGCACCACATCGCCAACGACCCCGCTCGGCACCTCATCGACCACCGTATGCAGCTCTACGCCGGGAGGCCCGCCGACCAATGGCGCGGCTTTGCCGCTTTCGACGCCGGAAATTCCGGCGAACCCGCCACCCGGCACGATCCAGCCGGATATCACGCAGCTTGGCAGCACCAGCATCACCGATCCGACGATGACCGTTGTGCCAACGCCGAACACGTCGGCATGCGCCGAGAACATGATGATGAATAATCTGGCGACGCCCGGCACGATGGCTCCAGCCAACGTCACGGGGGCCGCTGCAACACCCGGCGTATCGTCTCCGTCAGGCTGCTGATCGGAAAACTCGCTTGCCGACGCCATGCTGTGCGTGCCTGAAATTCCGGACGGCACCTTTCCCGGCAAGGTGAAGCGGATCGCCGATGGCCTTGCAACTTAGCTCCCGGACGCTGCTGACAGAAATCAATATGCCGAATCCCGATCGAGCTTTCTCCCTCGGAATTTGCTGCACGATCGAGCTCCAGATTCCGCGCAAGACACCGAGCTACAAGGTGTCCGCCGATGCGGTCATTTTCAATGAAGCCGGGTTTGCAGGTCGCGGTGGTGGAGCATGGCGTGGCGCGCCTGCGCAAGCTCGCGGTGGGACGTCGGCCAGCAGATCGAAGTCAACAGCGGCGTCAAGCGCGGCGATCAGGTGATTCTTAATCCTGCGGTTGATCTGGTCGGCGGCAGCAAAGGTACGGGCCCGGCTCCAGCCGATGCAGACATCCTGACCCCGCGCCGGATGCCGCAGGCGACGATCCCGAGCGGCACGCCAATTTTAAAACCCTATTTAATGGTGCGGCCGATTTTCCGAGCCTATGTTTTTTAGCGAGCGGCCCACCGCGCTTGCCCCCGGAGGCGGTGTTCAGATGGCCGCAGAGTGGACGGCGCACGCCACATCTTATGCCCCCGAATGAGATGGGCGGGCGCCGTCCGGCTCTCTAATGGTTAATGGCGAAACTCATGGCATTTGTAGGCTGATGATATTATGGAAATGGTCTCGGGCAAGCATACGGCTCCAGGAATGCCACGATCGAGCAATGCGAATGCTTTCGCGGCAATCGAGAATCAGTTGATGACAAAAGTGCTTCTAATCGAGGATGACAGCGAAACGGCTGAGGAAATTACAGCCGAACTGGCCGATCGCGGTTTTGAAATCGAATGGTCGGCCAACGGAATCGAAGGCCTGGACAAGGCGCGTTTATTGCGGCCCGACGCTATGATCGTCGATCGATTGTTACCCGGAATGGATGGCCTCACGATTATCGAGGCGCTGCGAAAGGAGCAGGTGCGCACGCCGGTGCTGGTGCTGAGTGCGCTCGGCGCGGTGGACGACCGCGTGCGCGGATTGCGAATGGGTGGCGACGACTATCTTACCAAACCGTTTGCGATCGTTGAACTGGTCGCCAGAATAGAAGCGTTGCTGCGCCGGCCGGCAGAATCACGTGAGACGACGCTGCGGGTAGGGCCGCTGGAACTCGATCTGATCGAGCGCACTGCCAGACGCGGCGATCGCATGATCGATTTGCTGCCGCGCGAGTTTCGCTTGCTTGAATACATGATGCAGCGCAGCGATCAGCTGCTGACGCGGGCCATGCTGCTCGAGGAAGTCTGGAATTACAAATTCGTTCCTGCGACCAATCTTGTGGACGTGCATATGGGCCGTCTGCGTCATAAGGTGGACGGGCCTGACGAAGCCCCTATGATCCACAATGTTCGCGGTGCCGGGTTCATTCTTCGCATCGCGCCCTGACGTGTTTGCTCGCTCCGGCGGCCGTGCACTGCTAATCCTGTTGGGTTATGCTGGCGCCAGCCGAACACATCCGCGCCGCGGAAACCCAATGCGACGACCGGATTTCATAAGCTCGAACACCTTCCACTGGGCCCTCATGGTGGCCGGCGTGTTTGCGATTTTCGTTATCATGCTGTTCGGGTTCATCTATTGGAAGACCGACCAATACCTGATCGCGCGATCCGACAGAATGATCGCCAGTCAAATGAACGTTATTGCGGGTTTGTCCAGCGAACGTCGACTGGAGGCGCTCGATGAGCATCTGAGGCAGGATTCCCGGGGGGTTCAGTATGCCGGACTATTCGGTTCGGACGGTCACAGGATTGCAGGCAATCTGGAAAACCTGGCCCCTGAGCTCAAGATGGATAATTTGGTGCAAACCGTCTCGGTCGTCAGGATGGTTCCGACCGGACGAGAGAATCGGATGATCCGCGCGATCGCGCGGCGCCTGCCGAGCGGTGACGTGCTGGTTATCGGAAGAGAAGTCGACGAAATCAAGGAAATGTCCCACGTGGTCGGCGAGGCGCTCGCGCTGGGTCTGCTGCCGGGCTTTTGTCTTTGCCTGTTGGCCGGCGCGTGGCTGAGTGTGCGCGCGCAGAAGCGAGTCGAAGAGGTCAATCGGCGGGTTCAGCGCATCATCGCCGGTGATCTGCGGGAGCGGCTTCCGCACCGTACCGTCGACGAG
>Ga0208990_1000064_pt1 | contig 16032 bp, 16 predicted proteins | sample MedBloCARef_M3_FD_187854 | JGI IMG/M metagenome (GOLD analysis project Ga0208990, IMG submission 187854) | Forest soil microbial communities from El Dorado National Forest, California, USA - Mediterranean Blodgett CA Ref_M3 (SPAdes) (version 2) | ecosystem: Environmental > Terrestrial > Soil >...
CGCTAGCCAAACTCAATTGGACATGGCCAAACCTGCCCCGCGGGTCATCACGCCGGAGACTTCGAGTTTGTCATCGAGAAAAACTAGATCGGCGTCGGCGCCCGCTGCCAGCACACCTTTGCGCGAGCCAAGGCCGATTTGCCGTGCGGGGTTCGCGGTCACCATTTGGAGAGCGGAGGTCAGAGGGATGCCCAGCGCGACAATATTGCGCAGCGCGCGGTCGAGCGTGAGCGTGCTTCCGGCCAGCTTGCCTTCGGCATTGCGGCAGACACCTTCCTTGACCGTCACCTCGAATGTTCCAAGTTGATACTTTCCGTCGGGCATTCCAGTGGCCGAAATACCATCGCTGACCAGAATCACGCGCTCCGGAGACTTGAGGCCAAGGAGCATACGAATCGCTGTCGGGTCCACGTGAACGCCGTCGGCGATCAGTTCGGCGCTAACATCGGGTGAAGTGAAAACGGCGCCGAGCACGCCTGGATCCCGGTGGGAGAATGGGCGCATGGCGTTGAAGACGTGAGCGGCGTGACGCGCCCCTGCCGCTATTGCGGCCTCTGCCTGTTCGCGGTTCGCATTCGTGTGTCCCATCGACACTACCAAGCCTGCTGCCCGGGCGACAGCGATGAGTTCCAATGCGCCGGGCAACTCCGGAGCGAGCGTCAGGATTTGCCCCGTTCCGCGGGCTTCCTCAAGAAAGCGGAGTAGGAGCGCGGGCGAAGGGGCGGCAATCCATTCAGCCGGATGCACTCCTCGCCGTGCGGGACTGATGAAGGGGCCCTCAAAGTGAATGCCAACGATCTCGGCGGAAAGCTCACGCGCGGGAGACAGTCCTTCGGCAAGGATGAACTTTGCAATGTCAGCGACGCTGCGGCAGGTTTCCATTTCGCTCGCGGTCACCGTGGTGGCCACCATCGAAGTCGTGCCATGGGCCGCAACCGTTGCCGCAATGATCTCAAGCGCCTCGGGTGTGCCCTCCATTACGTCGCGACCGCCCGCGCCGTGGATATGGACGTCCACAAAGCCCGGCACAATGGTTTTCCCCCGTGCCGCTATTTCGCGCGCGCCACGCGGCGTAACGACTCTCCCCCGCTGGCCGACAGCGGAGATCTTGCCGCCCTGAATCACGATGATGGCGTCGGGGATTTCCTCGAAGGGGGTGATGGCGCGGTCGGCGTGGATGGCGATCGGCTGCATCGATGCCGGACTATCCTACTTGAATCTCGAAAAAATGGACATCAACGGTCCTATTTTGCCGAGTCCGAGAACCTTGCCGGGGGGGGATCAACGAAAGCGCATTTTGACAAGCAACCTTTTGCAAGGATAGGGGTTCTTGTTTGGAGAGGGATTGAATGCTACACTTTTCAACACCAGCCCGTTGTTGTTGAGTGGATTTCATTCGAGCGCTCAATGCCCCGGCCGTCTCCAAGCCGCTCTTCCAGCCGCACCCGCAGCGGCACTCGAGGAAGAGTAACGCTTAGGTGGCACTTAGGGAACAGTAGTACAAAAGTCCTATTCGGGCACCCAGCCAGTCCCAGTACATTTGTACCGCACGCGGCAGCGCCAGCCTCGCCAGCCATCTTCTCAGGTGGACTGCTGTTTCTACGCGCTCGGAACCTTTAGATAGGCGATGTGACAACATGACAACGATGGCAGAACAAATCGCGCAGGGGAGTCTTCGACTCGAATCGGGGAGCGGCCCACGTGGCAAGAATCGCGATGCCTGGAAGAGTATGGTCGGGACGAAGCCGGTCAGCGCGCGCTTTGAGCTACTGCCCAATACCCAGCCGCGTATGAGCGCGCTGGGAACCAGCCTCATCGTTCAAATTGCGGTGTCGGCGTTCCTGGTCATTGTTCCATTGCTATTTCCCCAACAGATGATTCCAAGAGCTATGTACATGGTGACGAACCTAGAAGGGCCACCACTCGAAATTCCCGCCCCACCTCCGCCCAAACCTCCTCCGGTTGCGAAGGTCAAAGTGCAACCGTCGCGTCCTCCGGTCGAGGTGCCTCGACCGAAGATGGATGTCGCCAAGTATTTCGCTCCTCCCAAGATTGTGCCGCCCAAGCCCAAGGTGCGACAGGTGGAAGCCGAACTTCCGAAGGTGAACGATACTTTTCAGCCACTGAAGTTGGAACTGGCAACTAACCAACCGGCCAAGCCACGCGAGGCCGTGAAAACTGGGGTGATGACCGGTGGCAGCTCGGCAGTGCCCACAATTGACAAAGCTCTCCCCCTCGATAAAGTGCAAACGGGCGGGTTTGGCGACCCCCAAGGACTGCCCGGGCCGAGCAACCCGAACAAACGCGCCAATATTGCTGCGTTCGGCGATGCGGCTCTGCCGCCGGGCCCCGGATATGGCAACGGCACAGGGGGAGCGACTGGAGCAAGGGGAGCTGTTGCCAGCACGGGATTTGGCAACGGCATAGCGATCCCGCCTCCTGCTGGAAAGAAGCCCGGATCGGTGCAAACCACCGGATTTGCCAATCAGAACGATCAGGTCATAGAAGCGCCTAGAAAGAAAGTCGACGACGGCCCGGCCATCGAGCCGGTCGTGATCTTGGCCAAACCGAAACCGGTGTACTCGGCGGAAGCGCTCAAGATGAATCTCGAGGGTGAAGTCCTGCTGGATGTAATTTTCCCGGCATCGGGCGGCTTGGTGCATGTCAATCGGGTAATCAAGGGGCTGGGACACGGACTGGATGAGGCTGCGGTGCACGCGGCCGAACAAATCAAGTACAAACCCGCGCTCTCGAACGGACATCCGGTCGATTTTCCGGCGGTGGTTCACATCGTATTTCAAACGGCGTACTGAAGTTCAAGTCGGGCGCGGGCTGGACTTCGCAGCCCACCAGAAAAAGTTCGGAGGAGATATGCGCATTCTGAAGACGGTATTGGTGGTTCTCGCGCTAAGTGCGCTGCCCCGGGGAGCGGCAGCCCAGCAAACTGGCGCGGTGGGCCAGGTAGTGGACCGCATTATCACCCAGGAGCAGGCGGAGATGAATTCGTTCCGTCCGTATTCTCCGATGGTGGAAACATACATTCAGAATCTAAGAGGCGATAAGGATCTGGGCGCCGTTCCAGCCGGTGATCGGTATTTCATGGGCCGCGCGATTCTCGCGAAGGGTGTCGAACTCGAACCATTGACAGATGGAGCTGCCGGGGGCGGCGTCAAGAAGAAACTCTTCGGTGGCCTGGGAAACCTGCTTTCACTCTCGATGGAATTCCTGCCACGCGGCTTCTTGCAGATGATCTACCTGGACACAAACGGATTTGACAAAACACATTATAAGTTCGACTACGTGCGCCGCGAGTTCCTCGGCGAGGTACGGACTCTCGTGTTCGACGTCACGCCCCTGCCCAAAACCGGCAAAGGGCGCTTCGTCGGGCGCATCTGGGTCGAGGACCAGGATTTCCACATCGTCCGGTTTAACGGCGCCTACGGAGGCGGCTCGCGCACCAACTATTATTTCCACTTCGATAGCTGGCGAGTAAATTCGGGCCCGAACCTGTGGCTTCCCGCCTTTATCTACAGCGAAGAGTCAGACCTGAATTACGCCGTGGCGAAGCGGCTTTCTTTCAAGGCGCAGACGCGGCTCTGGGGATATAACCAGAGCATCTCCGCGCAGGAGCAGGAACTGAGCAAGATCCTCATCGAGTCGCAGACTCCGGTGAAGGATCAGTCCACGACGAACAACGACTTCAGCCCCATCATGGCGCAACGGAACTGGGACCGGCAAGCCGAGGATAACGTAGTCGACCGGCTGGAACGGCTTCGCCTGCTGGCGCCGCAAGGCGAAGTGGACAAGGTATTAGAAACAGTAGTAAATAACCTAGAAGTAACCAATAACCTCGACATTCAGCCCGAAATCCGCTGCCGCGTGATCCTCACTTCGACGCTGGAATCGTTCACCATCGGCCACACGATCGTGTTTAGCCGCGGCTTGGTCGATGTGCTGCCGGATGAAGCGAGCCTGGCGGCGATGGTGGCGCACGAAGTATCTCACGTCGTGCTCGACCACAGGATCGACAGCCAATATGCCTTCTTCGATCGCCTGCTGTTCGACGAGAAAGACACGTTCAAGCACTTCGGCTTCTCGCGCACGCAGTCCGAGGAGGAAGCGGCCAACACCAAGGCGAACGAGTTGCTCAAGAACTCGCCTTACAAGGACCAACTCGCCACGGCGAAGCTCTTCCTCAATGCCCTGCAGACTCGGCAGAAGGACATCCCGAACCTGATCAGCCCGCACCTGGGTGATCGCGTCCCCGTCAATTTGACGCTGACTACCACCTCGGCGCCAGCCACGCAGAAACCGGCAGACGCAAGCGCCGCCGCCGATCCGAAGGCCCCGGCCAAGAGTCAGATCGTCGCGTTGCCGCTCGGCGGGCGCATCAAGATGGACCCGTGGAGCGACAAGATCGAAATGCTGAAGTCCAAGCCGGTGGGCGCCGTAGCCGAACGCGAGAAGATGCCGTTCGAAGTCACACCGTTTATTCTTTACCTGACCCGGGAGATCAACGCCAACTCCTCCGCAGTGATGCCCGGCGCAGTTTCGGCGGATTCGAAATCTGTCGCCGACAGATCACCGCAAATGGCGCCTCAAATGGCACCGCAGCCGGCGCCACAACAGTAAGAACTTTCTCCTCCGAAACGGAAGCGGCCGATCCCGGAAACTCGGGGCGGCCGCTTTTGTTTTCAACGCAGTCTGCGAGGCCCGGCTGTCCTTCTCCATGTTGGTCTCTCTAGGTATTTGAAGTTTTTCTCGCCACTGATATTCACAATCGATTATTTCGCAGGGTTCCTTGCAAAAGTACAAGGACTATCCGTTTCAAGAAACGTATGTTAATTGACGGAATCTTGTGTGGTCCAGCAATCATAGAATTCTCTGGGAGGGCAAGTGAAGCTACCAAACAGAACTCTCAGGATGTGCCTCGGCGGCCTCCTGTTCTTCCTTTCGGGACCGATTGTCGTTCCGCAAACAGCACAGGGCGGGCAACAGCCTCAAGCGAACCCTAGTTCCGCGACTCCTCTAAGCCAGGGCAAGCAGGTCGATGCGCCTGCAGATGCCTCCACGGAGTCAGCAACCTGCCAAAGTTGCCACGACGAAATCACCACAAGCTTCGAGAAATCACCGCACTGGAAGACCGTGAATGACACGCGCGGCGGGCATGCGATGCAAGGTTGCGAGTCCTGCCATGGTCCAGGCGGGGATCACGCAGATGATCCAAGTAAATCATTGTTCGATTTTAAGACGGCAAAACCAGAGGCGATTACGGACCGTTGCCTCAGCTGCCACGCCTCGGGCTCGGAGCACATGAGTGCTTCGAATTCATTCCACCGGCAGAACGATGTTACCTGCACCTCCTGCCATTCGATGCACCATGCGACGACAAAGGAACACATGCTGATCAAGGCTGAGCCCGGGCTTTGCTATTCCTGCCACTTGCAACAAAAGGCTCAGTTCAATATGCCGTTTCGCCATCGCGTAAACGAGGGGCTGATCACGTGCACCGATTGCCACAATCAACACGGAACGGGCGGTGTTCTGGAGGGGGACCATCTAGTCCGGCAAGTGCGGACCTCAGCCTCTGGAGACGTGGTTTGCTTCAAGTGCCACACGGACAAGCAGGGACCCTTCGTGTTTGAGCACGCGGCCGTGAGGATAGAGGGATGTGGCTCATGTCACGTCGCGCACGGGGGGGCAAATGCGCACATGCTGAAATACAGCAACGTGAATCTTATCTGTTTGCAATGCCACACCAATTCGCCTGGTATTCACGCGACGGTGATGGATGCGAATCAATCTCACTATGAACAAGCATGCGTCAATTGCCACGTGAAGATCCACGGATCGAACTTCAATGGTTTGCTGGATAGATGAGCTTGATGGAGGCGCATTTTTCGGTGGAGTAGCAATCATAAGTAACACCAGGGCCGAACAGAAAGTGCAATTCATATTCATATACGGCAGGGAGAACAGTCATGAATAGTCGTGTGGGAATCAGACCGTTCGGTTTTTTGTTGGCGATCGCTTTGTTTCTATTCTCGCCTCTTTCCCGGGCCCAGGATAATCCCGAGGAAACCAAGGGCGTTGATTCTGGCAATTATAATACTCAGCAAAGCGCGGAGACCGGCTATCGGGCGACGTGGATTAACGGGAGCCAGGATAATTATGGCACCTTTGTAAACCTCAATTCCGGGCTGCGGTTGTTTGATTACACGCTGAGTATGAGGTCCCTCGACCATAAGGGATTTCTCTTCGATAACCTCAACTTCAGCAACTTTGGTTACGGCGGCGATCCGAACAACGTCTCGCGCCTGCGGATCGACAAGAACAAGTTGTTCGACCTCCAAGTGACGTTCCGCCGTGACCAGAATTTCTGGAATTACAACCTTTTCTTGAATCCGTTCAACCCGACGGTCATTGCTCCAACGAATCCTGCAACGAATCCTACGTTCGCCGACACCTCTTCGCCCCATGCGCTGCAACGCATTAAGCGCATGCAGGATTACAATTTGACACTCCTTCCTCAATCACGCTTGCGATTCCGGCTGGGCTTTTCGCACAATGTGGACGTAGGGCCTGCATCCAGTACGTTCAATGGCCCGGCTGCCCGTTATCTGCTCGCTGAAAACTACAGGATAACGATGAATGGATACCGGGTCGGGATGGACTTCCGGTTTCTGCCAAAGACCACGATTTCTTACGATCAGATTCTTGAGTATGACAAGGAAGACACCACCGATGCGCTCGCATTCAACAACGTATTGCCGATGGCCCCGGGTACGGTACCGGGACCGGCTGACTTTGGAATAGAGTGGTTTTTTCCTCCGCAAGGAGGAACTCGCCCGTGCACACCCGTGATCCTTTCCTCCGGTTTCGCCAACCCGAATTGCAGGATCTTCACTGGCTATTCCCGATATAGCAATCCGCGAAATTTCATGCCCACGGAGCGCCTCAGCTTCCAATCCAGGCCCATCAAGAATCTGGAGATGTCCGGGTCGGCAAGTTACAGCACGAGTCACAACGTCCTCAATACATTCAATGAAAACATCAACGAATGGACCGCCAGCGCAACTGTTAAGACTCGGGGCATTCTCAATTCTGGTCCCGCGGAGTCCAAGATGGTTGCCGTGCACGCGAATTGGTCTGCGGTTTATGCGCTGACAAGTAAAATAAGGATCGTTGAGCTGATCCATTATGACAACTGGCGTAATCCTGGATTGTCTGATCTGCAGAGCGCGACCCTGTTCGCCACTCAACCACAAGTGCCAGGCCAAATCGGCATTCAACTGCCGCAGGCTCAGTTTTCGCCTTTCGTACCCGGCGCACCGTCGTTTACTAGCATCTGCCCGGGACCAAATTATAATGCAGTGACCTGTCCACAGCATACGACGGCAGCTCTCCCTGACTTTACGCGCACAGTGATACCGACGTATCTCGGCCAAAAGACGCTATCGAACACGATTCAGCTCCAGGCCGATATCACCAAGCGAATCAGCGGTCGAATCGGATACATGTATGAAAACCGCGTTATGACCGATACTGGATATTTTGGAGGGACGTTGGATTATTACGAAGCTACCGGCCATATCCCCCCATACGCGAGCGCAATTTATTATCCCGGTGGGACGGGGGGCACGGCAAAGAATTATTTTTTTGCAGCGCGCGGAAAATGCGCAATTCCGTCTGGAATGACGGCGCTTCCTGCTGGCTGCACATCGAATACGGACGGCACGATTTCGTACGTCAACCCTGCACCCGACAGCCATAATCGCGTGGACCTGCCCATCGCCGAACACGTGGGTCTGGCGGGCCTAACGCTGCGCCCGATAGATTCACTCCGAATCAATGCTGATTTCCAATTTGGATTTAACAACAGGGCCTACACGCAAATTTTTCCGCGGCAATTCCAAAGCTATAAGATCCACACGACCTATAAACCGAATCGTTGGGCGACCATCGATGGAGCAATCGACATTCACGAAAATCGCAACAACGCCACTAACATCAATGCTATCGAGCACGGGCGGACTTACAGTTTCGGGACTACGCTGGCGCCGAATTCCAACTTCGCATTCTCTATCGGATACAACTACACGGATCTCTACATGCAGTCCCAGATTTGCGTCAGGGATACCGGATACGGCATCGCACCCTATGGACCCTGCCCCTTTTTCAGTGGAACGACGGCGATCACATTGGGCGCAATGTCGTTTTATAGCAACAAGCAGCATTACGCTTATGCCGACGTCATGTGGACGCCGGTGAAACGCGTCACAGCCAGTCTGGGTTATTCCGGAACCTTTACCGGAGGCGACACTCTGTTTCTGAATCCGCGTATATTGGGCGGCACCCTGGCGTTCAACTATCAAAAACCCTTTATGGCTCTCACAATCAATCTATACAAGGGTTTGAGCTACAAGACCACTTGGAATTATTATGGATACAATCTCAAGACACCTGTGAATATGCCAGGGCTTCAACCAATCGGGTCAGAAGACTTCAACGGCAGCAATGCAACGTTCGCAGCTCGCTATTCATTTTGAAACGTTATGAATTCCCACTAATTGGAACGAGATCGGTTAGTAAAGAAGTCTCTTATAGGAGAGAGATTTGACGATGGATCGGCTTGCACATGTCAGCGTGAGATCTCTATCCTGGCCCACCCTCAGGTGGAGCTGGGAGGACGCTGAAACGTAGTGCGACATCCGGAGGCGAGTCAATGATCAAGATGTTCGGAGAATCCTGATGAAGATGGGAATTGGAAACAGTATTGGAAAGTCGGTTGTCTGCCTCGCGCTTGTCTTTGGGTTCGTTTCCGCGACTCGCGCACAGAGCGATGTAGAAAAACTCTATAAGGCCAAGTGCATGGGCTGCCACGCAGCCGATGGGAGCGCCAATACAAAAGCGGGCAAAAATACGGGCGCTCACGACTTCCGTTTACCTGACTTGGAGAAGGAAACCGACGCCACATTGATCGAGATCGTTTCGAAGGGCAAGAAAAAGATGCCTAAGTTTGAAGAGAAATTGAAGGGAAAAGAAATTAAGCAGCTTGTTGAATACGTTCGAGGTTTCTACAAGAAGTCCTGAATTGGGTTTTCGGTTTGGAGCTTGCAGCGAGACGAAAGCACGACGAGTCAAGCGTCCGCGCTTGGATGCAGAGAGGGAGCTATGTTGGATTTTCCAGAAGGAATGCCTGCCGGTAAGACCGCTGATGCTTCTCAAGCAAGTCATGACAGACCCAATAGACCTTCTTTGAGCCGGCGATCGCTGCTTGGACTCTTGCTCGGCGCGGGAGGCGCAACCATTGGCGCACTGCTCTCTGTGCCGCTCTTTCGTTTTGTGCTTCATCCAGTTTTCAAAGCTGCCCTTCCGTTGTCGTGGACCGAAGCCGGCGATGTGAAGGATTTCGCTTCCGTTACCTCGCCGGTCAAGAGGCTCGTAAAGATTGAGCAGCGAGATGGCTGGCGAAAACTCGTCTCCGAGAAGGCAATCTATGTATGTAAGGATGCTACCGGCAAGCTCTCTGCGTTCTCCTCAATATGCCCGCATCTGGGATGTTCGGTCTCCTGGCACGATGAGGAAAATAATTTCGTTTGTCCCTGCCACAACGGACAATTCACAGCAGACGGGAAGCTTATGGGAGGACCACCTCCAAGGGGACTGGATCTGCTGGAATGTAAGGTTGAGGATGGCAAGTTAATCGTGCATTACCAATATTTTCGGCAACTCGTTCCGAATAAGGAAGTTATCGCCTAAATGGCAGGTGCATGTGGCAGATCATACTTATGATTTCGAGAGGGAGCGTCGCGTAACCCCTCAGCCGTCCGAACACGGAACCCTCCAAGGCTGGATCGATCGCCGGACCAGCTTGAGTGACCGCCGGAAGCGCGTCGATTCGTTGCTTCGCGCTGTACTCGATGAGCCGATCCCGGGAGGCGCCAGTCTTGCCTACGTGTTCGGATCAGGATTGCTTTTTCTGTTCTTATCGCAGGTTATCACTGGAATGTTTCTGGTGCTTTACTACATTCCTTCTGCCGATCATGCACATACAACCGTCGCTTACATCACCAAAGAAGTAACATCGGGTTCTTTCATCCGCGGCATTCATGCTTATGGTTCCAGCGCGATTGTCATCGTCTTGCTCCTGCACGTCACCCAAACATTTCTCTTTGGATCGTACAAAGGCCGGCGAAAACTCCTCTGGATTGCTGGATGCGTGTTATTTGCCTTGATGTTGGGGATGTCCTTCACTGGTTACCTGCTGCCGTGGGACCAGAAAGCCTACTTTGCCACAACAGTGGGTACGAATATCCTGACTTATATTCCATTCGTCGGGGGCACTCTCAAGAGCCTGCTGCGTGGTGGGACGGAAATGGGCCAATTGACACTCTCCCGCTTTTTCGTCCTCCATGTGCTCCTGATCCCAGCTTTCATACTTTTCTTTGTTGTCGCCCACGTTTTTCTGTTTCGCAGAGCTGGAGCTGCGGGGCCAATTCAAGGAGAGCCTGAAGCACTGAAAAAATCCACGGAGCCTTTTTACCCGAAACAAGTTCTGTTCGATGCATTATTTGCTTTGCTCATTATCGCCTGTCTGGGCCTCCTGGCCCATTACGCCCCGGTGGAGCTTGGTCCGAAGGCAAACCCTGCCGACACACAATATGTGCCGCGTCCGGAGTGGTATTACATTCCTGTTTTTCAGTGGTTGAAGTACTGGGAGAGCGGGCTTGCCGTCATAGGAATTTTAGTGATTCCGGCGTTTGTTGGTCTTCTCTTCGTGGCACTGCCGTTTCTCGATCGACGCCCCGAGCGCCGGCCATGGAAGCGCCCCGTGGCTGTATCGATTTACGCGTTCATCTTCATTGGACTGGGCGCCTTGGGCGCTATCAGTCATCGCAATGACTTGCGGGACCTGAATATAGCGCCCCAGCTCGCAAAGCAACGCGCTGCGGTCGACGTCTTCATGAAAAAACCGTTTCAACCTGAGTTGGCGGGACCTTCGCTCATTGCCGCCACCGTGGCACTCACTAACCCGGTTGCTTCCGAAGGGAAGAAAGTGTACGACCGCGAGGGCTGCGCCGAGTGTCACGGTAACGATTTGGCTGGATCGTTGGCCGCACCAACATTGATTGGGGTGGGAGATAAGTACGACAACGTAAAACTGGAGAGCATTTTGATCAAGCCCACAGATGCAATGGCGGATGGAGGAATGTTGCCCGTTGACCTGAAGGACGAAGAACTTAAGCTCTTGATTGCATTTCTTGAGGCTGTTAAGTGATTCCGAGACGAACGCGAGAAGATGCCGTTCGAAGTCACACCGTTTTGTTTCTTTGAGGTGTTCTTCCACAGTGGCACCGGAGCGAACTTTGTGACGAACGGCGAGAACAAAAGATTCAAAGGGCCTGGGCATATCCACCCAGATCACTGATCGACCAAGGCGCACAACTGGCGCGTTCCAAGTTTTCCTGAAATCCTGCCGAATAATTTGCTTGAGTCAGCGGCGGCGCGCTTTTTTTTTGCCGCGCACGAATTTTGCGATCGCTCGCGCGTAGGCGGTAATGGTTTCGGGGACGGTCTGGCTATAGACGAACTGCCCTTCGCGGCGGCAAGCGATCAATCCGGCTTCGCTCAGAATTTTGAGATGGTGAGAGACGGTTGCGGGGGTCACGCCGCCCATCGAGACGATCTCGCCACAGTTGATGTGTTTCGTCGCTGAGATGGCCTCAAAGATCCTGAGGCGGGTCTCGTCTGCCAACGCTTTCGATATCTTCTCAATCTCGGCACGGTCCATGGATTGATCTAAAGTGTAGCGAAGTCATCGCCCTGCCGCCAGAAAAAACCTTATCTTTCGCACCGAATCCCGAGAAACTTGCATCCGATCACTTCGATGATCATCTAAGTGTTGAAATCCTTCCGGCCTGCAGAGAGGGTCGTGCGGAAAATCCGGTAAACATGGGGAGATAAACATGAAGAGACTCGAAGGAAAAGTGGCAGTAGTGACCGGTGGAAACAGCGGCATCGGGCTGGCAACGGCCAAGCGCCTGCAGGAAGAAGGCGCGAGAGTAGCCATCTCGGGCCGATCCAAAAAAACGCTGGATGAAGCAGTAAAAACGATCGGAAATGGCGTGGTGGCGGTTCAGGCGGACGTCGCCAAGCTGACGGACATAGACAAACTGTATGCGGAAGTTTCGCAGAAGTTGGGCAAGATTGATGTGCTGTTTGTGAACGCGGGGGTTGCCAAGTTCGTGCCGCTTGCCGAGACATCGGAAAGCACGTACGAGGAGCAGTTTGACATCAACATCAAGGGAGCGTACTTCACGATCCAGAAGGCGCTGCCGTTGCTGAATGATGGTGCTTCGATCATCTTGAATACCAGCGTGGCAGCCAGCAACGGTACAAAGGGGGCAAGTGCGTATTCGGCAACGAAAGCGGCGCTGCGCTCTCTGGCGAGAACTGCGGCGGCGGAATTGGTGGGGCGCGGCATCCGCGTGAACACGGTTGCGCCTGGGCCGATCGTTACACCGATTTTTGGAAGGACCGGGTTGCCGAAGGAAGCGTTCGATGAATTCGCAAAGGAAATAGTTGCGAAGGTTCCCATGAAGCGGTTCGGACAGCCCGAGGAAGTGGCATCTACCGTGGCGTTCTTGGCTTCTCAAGACGCATCATACATCACGGGTGTGGAAATCAACGTTGACGGCGGGTTGGGACAAATCTGAATCGCGCGGTTGCGGCCTTGGGAGTCGAGCTTGCATCCCCGACCCCTCGTGATTTTTCGAGGGGTCGGAGGGTTTGGTTTTTCCTCCACTTGTCCTCATTTTGGATCATGGGTGCGATGCGAATGTTGAAATCGTAGAACCGGCTTTGCCATTTTGAAAGACTTATTCCGCCGGGATTGCGGTATAATCCGCGCATGAGACTACACAACATTCTTGCAATTGCGGGATCACTCGTTATTTCATTTGCTTTTTCTGCTGCCGCGCAAAAAGCGACCGTCAAGGTCGACTTGAGCGACGGACAGGGAAAGAGCGTTGGCACGGCGGAACTTTCCCCCGCGGGGCAGGGCGTGAGCATTAGTTTGAACTTGATGAACCTTACGCCGGGTGAGCACGCGATCCACGTGCACACCGTCGCGAAGTGCGAAGGTCCGGCTTTCACAACTGCGGGTCCGCACTTGAATCCAGACATGAAGCATCATGGATTGCAAAACCCGGAGGGTCCGCACGCTGGGGACATGCCGAATTTCACGGTGGCTGGGGATGGGACGGCGAAGGCAACCGTGGTCGCGCCCGGAGTCACGATGGGTGAAGATAGCCACTCGGTTTTCACGAATGGCGGAACGGCGTTGGTGATTCACGCAAATGCGGACGATATGAAAAGCGATCCCGCGGGGAATGCGGGTGCGCGGATCGCCTGCGGCCTGATCGTCAAGAAGTAACCGAGCGGCTGTTTTGGGCCGGATTTTTCCTGATTACATGGCGTTTGGCCGCATTTGGCCCCGCACCCCAAGATATTCACAGATTCCTCACATGTGCGTAAAAGCGGTGCTTGACGAAGTGAAAGATTTTGGTATACTCTCTATTCGTCTGACGAATAGCAGTTGGGTCAGGGGCGTTCAGACTTTCTTTCGGAACCAGGAAGCCCGCCGGAAGTGAGGTCGGTTACGAACTCAGGATAGAAAATAGTCGAGCATCGCGCGAACCCGTCCGGATAATTGCGGACGGCTTGGCCCGGCGCTCGACGCCGGGTTTTTTATTGTTTCGCCCCCTTTTTGAAAAAAAAGGCGAGCGAACGTCCCGCCAGGAGCGGGGCGGTCCGGCCGGGCCGGACACAAAGTTCTTTGACAACTGAATAGGCTGGCATTTCGTATCGCGGCTGGGATTCGCACGAATCTTGGACGTGATATGAAATCTGCAAATTCTGCTCGAGCAGAGCAAATTGTGGAAAGGCGAGCTTGCTCGACATCGGCTTTGGACCCTTTGTTCCAAAAAATCGGGACACAGGGCCAACGACGTGTTGGGTGAGTTTTATGGTTAAGCTACTAAGGGCGTACGGTGGATGCCTTGGCGCCAGAAGACGATGAAGGACGTGGCAAGCTGCGATAAGCCTCGGTGAGCCGCAAGCAGGCTTTGACCCGGGGATGTCCGAATGGGGAAACCCAACGTGATGAACTCACGTTACGGCCCGCTGAATATATAGGTGGGTACGAGTCAACCCAGGGAAGTGAACCATCTCAGTACCTGGTGGAAAATAAATCTAACAGAGATTCCGAAAGTAGCGGCGAGCGAAATCGGAAGAGCCCAAACCGTCGTGTTTACACGGCGGGGTTGTAGGACCGCGTGAGTAGAGTTACCAATCCGGAGGCTAGGTGAACCCGCTGGAAAGCGGGGCTATAAAGTGTGATAGCCACGTAACCAAAAGCTTACCGGACTCGAAGCGGTATCCTGAGTACCACGGGACACGCGAAATCCCGTGGGAAGCTGGGGAGACCACTCTCCAAGGCTAAATACTCTCTGGCGACCGATAGTGAACTAGTACCGTGAGGGAAAGGTGAAAAGCACCCCTGCGAGGGGAGTGAAATAGAACCTGAAACCGTATGCTTACAAGCAGTCGGAGGGCTATCTCCGGACTTCGGTCCGGCTGAATGCCTGACGGCGTGCCTCTTGCTTAATGAGCCGGCTAGTTATTCTCACATGCGAGGTTAAGCGCAAGCGAGCCGTAGCGAAAGCGAGTCCGAATAGGGCGAATAGTATGTGGGAATAGACGCGAAGCGGGATGATCTACCCTTGGTCAGGCTGAAGGTGGCTTAAACGCCACTGGAGGGCCGAACGGTTGTGAGTTGAAAATCGCTCCGATGAACTGAGGGTAGGGGTGAAAGGCTAATCAAATTCCGTGATAGCTCGTTCTCCCCGAAATGCCTTTAGGGGCAGCCTCGTGTGATTTGCCGCGGTGGTAGAGCTCTGAATGGACTAGGGACCAACCAAGGTTACCGAATCCAATCAAACTGCGAATGCCGCGGACAACAGCACGGGAGTGAGACTGCGAGGGATAAGCTTCGTGGTCGAGAGGGAAAGAACCCAGATCGACAGCTAAGGTCCCTAACTACAGACTAAGTGGGAAAGGAAGTGTGATCGCTCGGACAGCCAGGAGGTTGGCTTAGAAGCAGCCATCCTTTAAAGAAAGCGTAACAGCTCACTGGTCAAGCGATCATGCACCGACAATCCAACGGGGCTCAAGTCTGTGACCGAAGCTTCGAAATGCAACGTGACTACGGTCATGTTGTTTTGGTAGGGGAGCATTCTGTGGAGTCTGAAGGTAGACCGAGAGGACTACTCAACGCCACGGAAGAGACCCTGCCGGCATAAGTAGCGATAAACACGATGAGAACTCGTGTCGCCGAAAGTCTACGGTTTCCTGAGGAAGGTTAATCCGCTCAGGGTTAGGCGGGTCCTAAGGTGAGGCCGAGAGGCGTAGCTGATGGACAACAGGTTAATATTCCTGTCCCACCTAGCGAACGTTAACACGATGGGGTGACGCAGAAGGATACAGGAGTCGGGTGATGGACGTCCCGATCAGTCTGTGTAAGCCGGATCCCGCAGGAAAATCCACGGGGTCATTCAACGGTGAGACAGGCTGCGAGACCACACGGTCGCAAAGTCTTGGATTTCACGCTGCCGGGAAAAACCTCTAAGGAGTACGCTAGGTGCCCGTACCACAAACCGACACAGGTAGACAAGGACAATATCCACAGGCGCTCGAGAGAACACTCGCTCAGGAACTAGGCACATTAACCCCGTAACTTCGGGAGAAGGGGTGCCGCGCAAGGGTTTATAGCCCGAGGCGGCCGCAGCGAAACGCGCTCTGCGACTGTTTAACAAAAACACAGCTCTCTGCTAAGTCGAATACGACGTATAGGGGGTGACACCTGCCCGGTGCCGGAAGGTTAAAGCAAGGGCTCAGCACCCGCAAGGGTACGAAGGCCTGAACTGAAGCCCCGGTGAACGGCGGCCGTAACTATAACGGTCCTAAGGT
>Ga0208990_1000065_pt1 | contig 16029 bp, 17 predicted proteins | sample MedBloCARef_M3_FD_187854 | JGI IMG/M metagenome (GOLD analysis project Ga0208990, IMG submission 187854) | Forest soil microbial communities from El Dorado National Forest, California, USA - Mediterranean Blodgett CA Ref_M3 (SPAdes) (version 2) | ecosystem: Environmental > Terrestrial > Soil >...
GCATCAGGCGACATTGGTCGGCTCGTCGTTCGGCGGCTGGCTCGCGCTCGAAATCGCGGTGCGCTCGACCGCGCGGATCGCGCATCTCGTGCTGATCGACTCGCTCGGGCTGAAGTTCGGCGGGCGCGAGGAGCGCGACATCGCCGACATCTATGCCCTGCCGGCCGACGAGGTGTTGCGCCGCACCTTCACCGATCCGGCCCGGTTCGTCCCCGATTACGCAACGCTCGACGATGCCGAGCTGCAGTCGATCGCGCATGACCGCGAGGCGACCGCGCTCTACGGTTGGAAGCCCTACATGCACAATCCGGCGCTGGTGCACTGGCTGCACCGCGTAACCGTGCCGAGCCTGGTGCTGTGGGGCGCCGAGGACGGCATCGTCGCCCCGTCCTATGGCGAGAAGCTCGCCGCTTCATTGCCCGACGCCCGCTTCGAGCACATCGCCGGCGCGGCGCATTACCCGCAGATCGAACACCCCGAGGCGGTCGCCGACCATATCGCCCGCTTCGCGCAGGAGAACCGGCCATGACCGCCAACGGAACGACGCCGAAGGGCATGCAAGTCTGGCATTTCAGCGAGATGGCCTATCACCCGGCCTGGCCGCAGCTCGGCGAGTCCTACCGCGTCATCATCCCGAGCCGCCTCTTTGACCCGAAGATCGGCGCCGATCTCTACCACCGCTATCTCGACGAATGGGCATTGTGCGACGAGCTCGGCATCAACATCATGACCAACGAGCACCACGCGACGGCGACCTGCGCCGACTCGGTGTGCACGATCCCGATGGCGATCCTGGCGCGCGAGACCAAGAAGGTGCGCCTGCTCGCGCTCGGCATGCCGATCGGCAACCGCAACGACCCGATCCGCGTCGCCGAGGAATACGCGACGATCGACGTGATCTCGCGCGGCCGGCTCGACATGGGTTTTGTCAAGGGCGTGCCGTTCGAGATCTCGCCGGCCAACACCAACCCGGCCGAGCTGATGGAGCGCTTCTGGGAGGCGCACGATTTGATCCTGAAGGCGATGCAGAGCCATGACGGCCCGTTCAGCTGGGAGGGGACGCATTTCCAGTACCGCTCGGTCAATGTCTGGCCGCGCCCGTGGCAGGAGCCGCACCCGCCGGTGTGGATGCCGGTCGGCAGCCCGGGCAGCGCCTCGGAAGCGGCGGCGCGCGGCATCACGATCGGCGTCCTCAACACCGGCTGGGTGCGCACCCCGGCGATCTACGAGGCCTATCGCAAGACCGCCGCCGAGTCCGGCCGCGAGATGCGGCTCGACAAGCTCGCCTACATGGCGCTGATCGGGGTCGGCGACACGCGCGAGGAGGGGCTGCGCCGCGCCGACCAGATCCTCGGCTACAGCCGCACCTCGGGCATCGTCGCGCCGCAATTCCAGAACCCGCCCGGCTACGTCGCGGCCGGGATCAACGCGCAGATGCTGAAGGCCGGCGGCGCCGCCAGCGCCCGCGCCACGCGCGTCCAGACCAAGGACGGCCGCCCGATCAACGCCCGCACGATGCAGGTCGAGGAGGCGATCGACGCCGGCCTCGTCTTCGCCGGCACCCCCGACGACGTCTGGGACCAGCTGCACGCCTTCTACAACCACGTCGGCGGCTTCGGCCATCTACTGATGATGGGGCAAGGTGGTCTTCTCGATCACGACGACACCGTCTCGAACCTGACGATGTTCAGCCGCGAAGTCCTGCCGCGCCTCGCCGAAATGGGATAGCGATTCCGCTCGCTGGCGGATTGTTTAAACCTACGCCGGCGCTCCGCGATTAAACACCGTAGCGCTGACGCCAGGCGAGGCCTGCGGCGGTGTCGCCGAGCGGCGCGTATTCGCAGCCGATCCAGCCGGTGTAGCCGAGCTCGTCGATGCGGCGGAACATGTATTCCCAGCCGATCTCGCCGGTGCCGGGCTCGTGCCGGCCGGGAACGTCGGCGAGCTGCATGTGGTCGATCACCGGCAGCAGCTTTTCGAGCCGGGTCGTCACATCGCCCTGCGCGGTCTGGCAGTGATAGATGTCGAATTGCAGACCGATCCGGTCGTGGCCGATCGCCGCGACCACCGCGGCGCCCTGCTCCTGGGTGCGCAGCAGGTAGCCGGGCGCGTCGCGCGGGTTCAGCGGTTCGATGACCAGCTTGACCCCGGCCGTCATCGCCCGCTCGCCGGCCCAGGCGAGGTTCGCGGCGTAAAGCGCCAGCGCGGTGTCGTAAGAAAGGTCAGCGGGCGGCACCCCGGCCATCACATGGATCAGCTTGCAGTCGAGCGCAGTGGCGTAATCGAGCGCCTGATTGACGCCGTCGCGGAATATATCACCGCGGCCCGGCAGGCAGGCGAAGCCGCGCTCGCCGGCGGCGCGATTACCGGCCGGGCTGTTGATCAGCACCAATGACAGCCCGTTCGCCTGCAGCCGGGCGCGCAATTCGGCCGCGGAATACTCGTAGGGCGAGGCGAATTCGACGCCGGTGAAGCCGGCGCGCGCCGCCGCCTCGAAGCGGTCGAGGAACGGCATCTCGACAAACAGAAAGCCGATATTGGCACCAAGGCGGGGCATGGGGTCCCTCCACAGACATGCGACCTGTCATTGCGAGCGCAGCGAAGCAATCCCCTTCCGATTGCGCTCTATCACAGGGAGATTGCTTCGTCGCTCCGCTCCTCGCAATGACAGCTAAAAATTACACCTCCAGCACTTCGGCGCCGGCGGCGGGTTCCAGTTCGCAGGCGTTCACCGTCATCGCCAACAGGCTGTAATAGCCGATCGCGGTGGTCAGCTGGATCAACTCGTCATTGCCGAAGCGCGTCTGCATCGCCTTGAAGCTGGACTCGTCGATCCGGTGCTTGCGCAGCAAGGCGCGGGTGAACTCGATAATCTGGGCGTCTTCCGAAGGCACGCCGCGCGAATGATTGTCGCGGATCGCGGTGATCGTCTCCTCGGGGACGCCGAGGCGGCGCGCGCCGCCGGTCTGGGCGCCCCAGACGTACATCGCCTCAAACTCGCGCGCCGCGACCATCGCGGCGAGCACCCGCACCCGCATGTCGAGCGAGCCCTCGAACCGGACATAGGCGCCGAGATCGGCGACGCGGCCGGCGACCTCGGGCGAATGCAGGAACATCGTGAACGGGCCCTGCACGGCGCCGCGGCTCGCTACGATCGAATCGTATGTCTCGCGGTCTTTCGCCGCCACCTGGTCCTTGCTGGTGATCGAAGGGAGCCTCGCCATGTTCGTTTCCTCCACCTGTGAGCTCGTTATCGGCATGCTTATCGCCCGGGGCAAGGAGGCACCGGGCCGGCATGCCGGGTCCAGAGCTCGCTCGCGCCGATCAAAGTGACGACAATATAGCCGTGCAGCCGCAACCTGCCATCGGGCTGCAATGTCATCGTCGCATGGTAGGTGTTGCCGTCATCGCTGTTGTAGACCCTGCCGTCTTCCCAGCCGTTTGGCCCGTCCGGTTTGAACCCGGTCATGAACACCAGCCCGCAGAGCGGACGGTTGCGCTGCTTTGGGTCAGGATTTTCGAGGTCCACGCCCTGCTGGTTCGAGTCCCCCGGCTTGATCCGGAACCACAGCAGCCGGCCGCACAAATTATTGCCGCACCGGAAGATCTCGATGATGCCGTTCTTCTTCTCGGTCAGCCAGCGGCCTTCCGGCGAGGATCCGGGCTGGGCCGCGGCGACCATGGCGAGGGCGCACAGCGCGACGAGCGGCTTGACGAATGTATGCATCGGGGAAATCAAACCTGGTTCAGCGAGAGGGGATTGTCGCAGAGCCTAGCTAGCGCGCGAGCAATTCCTTGACGGCGGCGTCAATGAAGGCGGCGTCTTCCGGGTTCAGCGCCGGATTGCCGGCGCGATGGCCCCAGATTGACGGGATCGGCCGCAATTCCGCCTTCGGCATGCGCGCGACCTCGCGCCGGTTGTCCTCGACCGTGAAATAAAGATCGGTCTCGCACGGCATCACGATCGCGTCGGCGGCGATGGCGGCGAGCGCCTTGCCGAGATCGCCGCCGTACAGCTCGTTGGCGCTGATGTCGGCCTGTTGCCAGGTCCACAGCATCGCCAGCAGATCGTTGGCGTCGCGGCGCCGGAAATTGGCTTCCCAGCTGCCGACCAGGAAATCCTCGAGCGACGAAAAACCGATGCGGCGCCACACCTCCTCGCGGTAGAAGGCCTGGCTCAGCCCCCAGCCGGCATAGACCCGGCCCATCGCCTGAAAGCCGCGGGTCGGCTGGGTCGCGAACCAGCCATCCTGCCAGGCCGGGTCGGCGGTCAGTGCGGCCTTGACGCCTTCGAGGAACACGAAATTGTGCGGCGAGGTCTTGGCCGAGCCGCAGATCGGCGCGATCCTGTCGACCCGGTCGGGGAACAGCGCGCCCCAGTGAAACGCCTGCTGCGCCCCCATCGAGAAGCCGTAGACGAGCCTGACCCGCTCGATGCCGAAGACCTCTGCGAGCAGGCGCTGCTGCACGCGGACATTGTCGGTCATCGTGAAATGCGGGTAGCGGCCGCGGTCGAAGGGTGGCGGCGTGTTGCTCGGCGAGGAGGAAAGCCCGTTGCCGAACTTGTTGATGATGACGATGAAGTATCTGGTCGGATCGAGCGCCCGGCCCGGCGCGATCAGCCATTCGAGATCGGGATGCTGGGCGCCGTAGGAGGTCGGATAGACGATGACGTTGGATTTGGCGGCGTCGAGCGTGCCGTGCGTTTTGTAGGCGAGCCGTGCGTTGCGGTAGGTCAAGCCCGATTGCAGCACGACATCGCCGGCCTCGAAGATCTGGTAATCGGTCATGACGGCCGGCCCCCTCCTCTGCTCGCTTCAGGGAGATTGCTTCGTCGCTGCGCTCCTCGCAATGACAACTCTTTTTTGCTGTCATTGCGAGCGAAGCGAAGCAATCTCGCGCAGTAAGCATCGGGTCAGCCCCGCCTCTGGTTAGGCCGAGCACCATGAGAGCCGATACCACTCATCTCGCGGTCGCCGTCGGCGACAACGTCGCGCCGGGCGAGGGTTATCTCGCCGATACGCCGGTGTTGCGGTCGCATGCCGGGACGCAGCCGGATCTGTTTCTGCGCTGGAACGAGGTGCCGCTGACGGCGACGGCGATCGATGTCGTCGTGCATCTGCACGGGTTCTCGCAGCAGGGCGGCGAAATGCTCTTGTCGGAAAAGGTGCGGCGTTCCGGCCTCGACCCGTCCGGCCGCGAGCGGCCGACCCTGGCGCTGTTGCCACGCGGCAATTGGATCCGCCACACCTATTACGATTTTCCGGCATTGCTCGACGGCGGGCTCGACCGGCTGGTCGCGTACGGGGTCGAGCGCTTCGCGCAGGCGAGCGGTAGGTCCGAGACTCTGGCAGCCGAGCGCTTGATCCTGTCGTCGCATTCCGGCGGCGGCATGCCGGCAATTGATACGATCGCCGGCGCCGCGCGGCCGCCCGATGAGCTTTACGTCTTCGACGGGCTGTACGGCCGCGACACGCGTCTCGGCGACCCGATGCAGGGGCTGGAGATTATCGAGCGCTGGGTTGGCGAGCGGCTGGCGCGCGAGCCGGAACGGCCCGGCGCATTGCGGGTCATCTATATCGAGCGGCAAACCGGCCCGTTCTCCCGCGCCGTCGGCGAATTGGTCGCGCGGCATCTGCAAAAGGCCGACCCGGAATTGACGGCGGGTCTCGCGCGGCGCTATCGGGTCGAGCCTTCCGGCGTGCCGCATGGTTATATTGCCGAGATCTGCGCGCCGCAGCTATTGGCCGATGCGGGCGTTGAGATCGATTGGCGCTAAAGGCGGCGGAATGCGCTCCGCTTTTCCGCCCTACACGGCATAGACGGAGGGCTTCGTGTCCGGTGTGCTAGACGGAATCCGCGTTCTCGATTTCGGGCGCTACATCGCGGGGCCGTTCTGCGCGGCCTTGCTCGGCGATCTCGGGGCCGAGGTGATCCGCATCGAGCGGCTCGGCGGCGGCGAGGACCGCGGCCTGATCCCGGTGGGCGCAGGCCCGCAAGGCGGCGGCGCGATGTTCCTGGCGATGAACCGCAACAAGCTCGGCATGACACTCGATCCGGCCGCTCCGAAGGGGCGCGAGATCACCCGCAAGCTGGTCGCCACCGCCGATGTCGTCGTCGCCAATCTGCCGCCGGCCGTGTTGCGCTCGCTGGCGCTCGATCTCGACAGCCTGCGCGAGGTGAAGCCCGACATCATCCTGACGACCGTCACCGGCTTTGGCGCCGGCGGGCCGTTGTCGAACAAGCACGGCTTCGACGGCATCGGCCAGGCGATGTCGGGCGCGGTCTACCTGTCCGGCACGCCCGAATTGCCGACCATGACAAAGGTGCCGTGGGTCGATTTCGGCACCGCCTTCCTGTCGGCCTTCGGCACGCTGGCGGCGCTGATCGAGCGCGGCAAGACCGGGCGTGGCCAGAAGGTCGAGGGTGCCTTGCTGCGCACCGCCGTCGCGATCAGCAACGCGATGCTGATCGAGCAGGCCTTGACCGGCGTCGACCGCACCGCGATCGGCAACCGCGCCTTCAACGCCGCGCCGGGCGACATCTACCGCACAAATGATGGCTGGATCGTCGTGACCGTGATCGGCCAGCCGATGTTCCGGCGCTGGTGCCGCATGATCGGCGACGAGCATTGGCTGCAGGATCCGCGCTTCGGCGACGACCAATCGCGCGCCGATCATGGCGAGGGCATCGCGGTCCGCATGATCGAATGGTGCGCCGCGCGGAGCTGCGCCGAGGCGCTGGCCGAGCTCGAAAAGGCCAGCATCGTCGCGGGCGAAATCTATTCGCCGCAGCAGGCGATCGACGACGCCCATATCCGCGCCGCCGGGCTGCTCGCCGAGCGGAGCTTCCCGACGCTCGACGCGACGCTGCCTCTGGCGCCGACCCCGATCGAATTGTCGGAGACCCCGGGCACCTACCGCCGGCCGGCGCCGCTGATCGGCGAGCACACCGACGAGATCCTGAAGAGCCTGGGCTATGATGCGCCGGAGATCGCCGCATTGCATGCCGAGAAGGTGGTATGAATGAGCAAGGCCTTCGTCAAGGAAACCGATGACGAACCGGAGGTGACTGTCGAGGCGCCGGCGATCCCGGCCGGGGTCAAGAACTACATGACGCCGGACGGGCATCGCCATATGCAGGAGGAATTGCGCCGGCTGATGCGCGAGGAGCGGCCGAAAGTCGTCGAGGTGGTGGCCTGGGCGGCCGGCAATGGCGACCGCTCCGAGAATGGCGATTACATCTACGGCAAGAAGCGGCTGCGCGAGATCGACAGCCGCATCCGCTTTCTGACGAAGCGGCTGGAGAGCGCCGAGGTGGTCGATCCGCGGCAGCAGAAGAACCACGACCAGGTGTTCTTCGGCGCGACCGTCACCTACGCCGACCGGCGGGGCGCGGAAAAGACCGTGACGATCGTCGGCATCGACGAGGCCGATCTCGATCATGGCCAGGTCAGCTGGATCTCGCCGGTCGCCCGCGCCCTGATGAAGGCGCGCGAAGGCGATGTCGTCGAGCTGCGCACGCCGGCCGCCACCGAACCGATCGAGGTGATCGAGATCCGCTATCAGGGCGACGCGCCGATTTAAACCGGCGACACCGGCTTTGGATAAGATCGTCGTCCCGGCGAAAGCCTGGACCATTTATCCACCAACTTGACCGCTGATCGGTCGGTCCCGGCCTTCGCCGGGACGCCGGTTTTGGGATAGCGGGACGGGCGGGTCAGAGCCGGCGACAGAGAAATTAAGATGAGCGGAACTCACTCGAGGCCGAAGGCGTGTTGTCCCCCTCCCCGTCCCCGCTGTCGGGGAGCCACGGATTGGGTGAGGCGCAGAGGCGGATGTGACGCCACAGCCGCGCCTCCGACGGCATCGACAGCAGGCGGAACGGCAAAGTGGCCTGGTGCCAGAGCGGGTTGAGGCTCGGGTCCGATTGCATCGCGGAGCCCCAGCGCTCCACGATGTGGCGGCGCTCGGCCGCGTAGCGCGCGGCGCATTCCGGATCGAGGTGATCGAGGCCGCGCGATTTCGATTCGAAATGGCGCAGCGTGATGCGCGGCGTCCATAGGATCTTGAGGCCGCGCGCGCGCAGCTTCAGGCACAGGTCGATGTCGCTGTAGGCGACCGGCAGTGCGGCTTCATCGAAGCCGCCGACCGCCGCGAAGGCCTCGCGACGCAGCGCCAGGAACGCGCCGGTCACCGCGCTGACGGCGCGGCTGACATGCCAGCGTTGGCCGGGACCGGGATCGGTTAGCACCTCGTAGCGGCCGTCATGTGCGTCGATGCCCTCCCAGCCCAACAGGATCCCGGCATGCTGAATCGTATCGTCGGGATAGACGAGACGCGCGCCGACCGCGCCGATCTCGGGACGGTCGAGCAGACCGCGCAGATGCCGATCCCAGCCGGGGCTCAACATCGCCATGTCGTCATTGGCGAAGACCAGCAATGGCGCATCGCTCGCCGCTACGGCGCGGTTGTTGAGGCGGGCCCAGTTGAACGGCTCGTCGATGTTCAGCACGCCCGCCCAGGGCTGTTCCGACAGCGCGCCGAGGATCCGCAACGTCGCGGCATCGCGGCTGCCATTGTCGACGATCAACAGCCGCATCGCCTCGCGCTGCTCCGCATGGGACCGCAGGCTCTCGACGAAATGGCCGAGATCGACACCGTTGTCGCGGGTCGGGATGATAACAAGCAGGGTTGCGGCCGGATCGCGCGGCTGCCAGCGGATGACGAGCGGCGCGCCGGGGCTGGCCGGCGTCTCAAAGGCGATTGGACAGCGGTCGCCGGCGGAAGCGATATAGGCGCGCACCGCTGATTCATGCGCTCCCGGCGGGCTCCCGGCCGCGGCGAACCCGCCGCTGCCGGCGACCAAGGGCAGTGGGATGTGGCCGACATGGCGGCGCTCGGCCAGACGCAATAGCAGTGAGGCGCGGGCGCCGGCGATCGAGCCGGTGACGAGGCCTTCGGCGAGCGCGGTATAGGCCGCGCGTTCGATCGCGATGGTCTCGCCGAACGGATTGGCTTCGAGCAATGTGTCAAAGTCGACGACCTGCCGCAGGACCGGCGACGAGCGGTGCGTTATTTCACCTTCGGAAGCGACGGTTTCGGCATCGGTGACATAGGCGGTGGCGGGGCCGCGCGCCGCGACGGCGGCGAACCATTCGAGCGCGCGGCGGTGCAGCAGCGCGCCCTCGCCCAGCAACACCAGCCAATCCGCGTCGAGCGACAGCGCGACCCGGCATTCGGTGGCGACCAGATCTTCACCGGATGCCGCCTCGCTCCATGCTATGCGCGGATCGCTCGCGGCGACGGGCTCGACGATGCGGCCGATGCTCGAATCGTCAGCGACGACACACAGCCGCCAATCGGCAATCGTCTGCGCCCGCATCGCGGCGAATTGCGCATAGACCGTGTCCAATGCCGCGCCGCATGTCGGCAGGATCACAGCGAAGCGGCAGGGCCGCAGCGGCGGCGGGGCTGGTGGGACGTCGTAGAGCCGGCGGAAGCGATCGTAGCCGGCCAGCGGCACGGCGGTTTGCGCCTGCAGAGCGGGCAGCTGCTCCGCTAGCCGCCGCAGCGTCGCTTGCAGCCGGGCGATCTCCTCGCCCAGCGCCATGATCGCCTCGACGCCGCCGGCTGCCAGCCGGCGCTCGAAGAGCTGCTGCTGGTCGTCGAACGAGCCGGCGAAGAACAGCTCCTTCAACGCCTCGATATTGTCCGGCCGCAGACCGGCCGACCGGCGGTATGCGGCGATCGCCTCATTGCGCTTGCCTTGCAGTTTCAGGGCACGGCCGAGCTGCAGATGGATGTCGGGATCATCAGGATTTTCGGTGAGGGCCTGGCGATAGGCCGCCGCCGCTTCGGCAGCCCGTCCGGAATCCTTCAGCATGTTGCCGTACTGGACGCGGATATCGGTACGCTGCGGCATGATCACCAATGCCGCCGCGTAGGCCGCCGCCGCCGCCGCGTATTGCCGGCTGTCGCGCAACCGGTCGCCTTCGCGGATCCGCGCCTCGTACTCCGGGTTGTTTGCGGCTGACCCGATCACACGAGCCGCGGGCGGTCGCCCTCGACGATGATCCGCCACAAGACGCGGCTTTCGCTGCGATCGTAATCGCCGTGCGCCCGGTGCATCGTGGCGCGATCGTCGATGACGAATACGTCGCCCTTGCGCCATTTGTGCATGTAGACGATTTCCGGCTGGATCATGCGCTCGATCAAATCGCCCAGATAGGTGCGGCTCGCCTCCGGGCTCATGCCCTCGATGTAGAGCGTCTTGGTGATGTGGAAGAACACCGCGCGCGACCCGTGGACCGGATGGGTGCGGACCATCGGATGGACGATCGGCTTGCTGTACTGCTCCCAATCCTCCGGCAGGGTGTCGGTCTTGCCGGTGTCGAGGCTGTTGACGGTGCTCAGCGTCGCGAGGTGATGCCGCTCCGCCTCGGGCAAGGCGGTGTAGGCGGCGCGCATGTTGGCGACGCTGGTGGCGCCGCCGGCGGAGGGGATCTCGACCCCGTACAATATCGTCGCCAAGGGCGGATGCTCGCGGTTGGTGTGGTCGGTATGCCAGCGCTCGGCTGGGCGCTGGCCGTTGCGGTGCCAGACCAGGCCGATATCCGGGTAGCCCGGCATGTGGTGCTGCGAATAATGCTGCCGCATCGGCGGGCCAAACGCCTCGGCGGCGGCGAGGTACTGGTCGGGCGTCAGGTCCTGGTCGTGAAACACCAGCGCCAGATGCTCGGCGAGCGCCAATGACAGCGCCTCCTTGGTCATGGCATCGAGCGGATTCGACAGATCGACCCCTCCGATTTCGGCGCCGATCGCATTGGTCAGCGGCGTGACCGTGATATCGGGCATGGCATCCTCGCCTTTCGGCAGCCTTGTGCTGCAAGAGTGTAGCCCGCTCGCGCAGCGGTAAAAAGCGCTGTTGGTGCAAAGCATGGTCGGCGGCGGCGCGGGCCTATAGCCTGACCAAGCAACAACGCCGCGGCGGCAGCCATGACGAAACCTCGCCTGATCCTGATCGATCCCGGCCATTTCCATGCCGCGCTGGTGCAGAAGGAAATGTATGAGGGCCTGTCGCCGGAGGCCCATGTCTACGCGCCGCTCGGGCCCGAGCTGATCGATTACCTCGGCCGGATTGCCCGCTTCAACGCGCAAGCCGAGATGCCCACCGCGTGGCAATTGAGGGTAGAGGCCGCGCCGGATTTCCTGGCACGGCTGGCGCAGGAGCCGCCCGGCGGGGTCGCCGTGATCGCCGGCCGCAACGGCGTGAAGATCGACAGGATCGAGGCGGCGGTCGAGGCCGGGCTGCATGTGCTGGCCGACAAGCCGGCGATCATCCGCCACGAGGATCTGTCGAGGCTCGAAGCGATGCTAAGCCGAGCCGCAGAGCGGGGCCTGGTCGTGCATGACCTGATGACCGGAAGGCAGGACGAGATCGGCCGGGCGATCCGGGCGTTGCGCAACGACCCTGAGGTGTTCGGCGAGCCAGTGCCGGGAAATGCCGCTGAGCCCGGGGTCAGGCTCAGCAACGTGCATCAGCTGTTGAAGCATGTGGCGGGCGTGCCGAACCGGCGGCCATCCTGGTATTTCGACATCACCGAGCAGGGCGAGGCACTGGCCGATACCGGGACGCATCTCGTCGACCGCGTCCACGAGACCTTGTTTCCGAGCGAGGCGCTCGATTACCGGCACGATATCCGGCTGCACAGCGCGAGCCACTGGCCGACCCGGCTGAGCCTGGCGCAATTCCGCGAGGTGACCGGCGAGGCCGTCTGGCCCGATTTTCTGATGCCCTGGCTCAAAGGTGACACGCTCGACTATTTCTGCAACGGGCGGCTGCACTACGAAATCCGCGGCATCCATGTCGCGCTGGAATGCCGCTGGGACTGGCAGACCGAGGCCGGCGACGACACGCATAGCGCCTGTTACCGCGGCAGCCGTGCCAGGCTCGAATTGCGGCAGGGCAAGGCCGAGGGATATCGGGCACAGCTCTACGTCGTACCCGAAGCGGAGATTGCGGCGGCGCTCGAACGCCGGATCGCCGCGTTGCAGGCGGAGTTGCCCGGGATCGGCCTCGACCGGCATGACGGCGAATGGCGGGTCGTCGTGCCGGGCATGCTGCGCCGCGGCCATGAGGCGCATTTCGCCGCCTTCACCCGGCAGTTCCTGGCCTATGTGGCAGACCCCGGCACATTACCGGCGCGCTTTCGGCCCAATCTTCTGGCGAAGTATCATGTGACCACCGAAAGCGTGGCGTTGAGCCAAGGCTGAACAGTGAGCGCGCTGACCACCGCCGCGATCTATTTCGGCTCGTTCCTGGCGGTCGGCGTGATCGTGAAGCTCGCGGTCAGCCGGTGGCTGAAGCTGCGGGACATCGACCTATCCGAAATTCGCACGCAGCTCGGGCCGAACCGCCGGAAATCGAGCCGGTTTCTGCTCGGCTTCTGGCGCAAGGAAGATCAGGATTGACGACAATGATTAACGCAAATTCCTCAGCACGCGCGGTAAGTCACGGGCGCGCCATGCACGATCCGGACAATTACCGGCGGATTGCGGTCCGCGGCATAAACGACCAAATATGAAAAGCCATTCAACACCACGAACCGATATCTATCTGTCACTGTGAGATCGGTACGCACGACCCCAATCTTTGGGTGCTCTCCGATGCGTTCGGCTGCTTCGAGCACCGCCTCGAGCAACGCTTGCGCGGCCAGCGGGTTGTCTCGTGCAATCCATTGCAGAGCGCCATCGAGTTCGCGCTGTGCCCGCCGGGACAGCGTTGCGGCCGTCACTTCTTGGCGGCGTCGATTATAGCTTGAGCCTGCGCGCGAACTTCATTCACAGTTAAGGTGCCCTCGCGATCCGCTTCGGCTTCGGCCTCGATTAGTGTCGCGGTAAACTGGCGGCGCTGCTCTTCCATTTCCTGCAGCAGGCGTAGGGCCGAACGAACCACCTCGCTGACATTGTTGTAGCGACCCTCAGCGACACAATCGCGGGCAAAGCGCTCCAATTCGGGGGTCAGGTGCACGTTGGTGGCCATCGATCACCTATGTCAATGTCTGACATCAAACATAAGCCGACGAATCGGGCCCCACAAGTTGCTGCTCACGGTGCCATGTTCAGCCCTGGCCGAGCCATACCGCGACCGCGCCCGCGGCGGCCTGAGCGGCGCGGGCGTCGATCTCGGCCTCGGAAAGCGTGCTCAGCGGGTGATCGATCACGACCGGCGCGAGGTCGGGCATGCCGAGCGCGTCGCGCTGCACCTCCGCCTCGTGCAGGAATTCGGTGGTGACGACGACCGCGGTCGGCCGTCCCAACGCTTCGAGCTTGATGCCGTCATGCGTACAGCACGACGTGCACGACCCTCAATCGCCGATCGCGGTCAGGACGATGTCGTTATCGGCGGCGATCGCGGCGAGCAACGCTGGATCGGCATCCTTCGAGAAGCTCTCCTTGCGGTAGTAATTGACCGCCGCGAATGAGTGACTGTCACCGAGCCGGTCCGCGGTCTTGCGCAGCAGCTGGCTGGCGTTCCATTTGGTGTTGTCGAGGATGCCGAGCCGCAGCCCATCGAGCGCCGCGACGCGCGGTGCCGGCATGATCCGCTCGGCATCGACCCGGCCGCGCGGATCGTAGACGATCTGGTAGGCATCTTCATTCATTTGGATGTTCCTCTTCAGGACCGCCGGCGTCCCGCCGGCATGCCGGCCAGAGGTCAGTGCTCCGGTTAAGCTCGCTCACAAATAGCATGTGCCGTCGACGCAGATCGGCGCCCGGTTCGCGCCGCTGCCTTCGATGCTGCGCAAGACCGGCGACGACATGTGGCCCCAGCCCGGGATGAACGCCGAGAACCGGCCGGCGGCGCCGCCGATCACGAACAGGTGGATGTGATCCGGGCTGGGCACGATCGGGATGCGCGAGTCGAACTCGCGCTTGTACCAGCGCGGCAGGTTGCGGTTGTAGACCCGGCCGTAGCGGTGATCGAAAGCCAGCCGGCCGAACAAATTCCACGCGTTCATGTGCAGGTAGTTGCGGACGTCGTGCCGCGTCCAGCCCTTGCGGGCGATGGTTTTCGCGTGCTCCGGGCCGATCACCACCGCGCAGTGTCCGGACGATACCGCGTTGTTGTTGGCGATCGTGCTCATCGCCGAGCAGATGCTGTCGAGGATGCCCTCGGGGTCGTCGGCGACATGGTTGGTGACGCTGTGCGGCGGCTCGGCGGCGATGACGAACACGGTCGAATCCTCGGCGGCGAAGCCCTTTTCGAGATGATAAGGCGCCCATGGGCTGTCGGCCTCGTTCTCGGCGACGGCATAGGTGTATTTTCCGGGGTGCCCGAGGGTCGCCTTGTCGAGATCGCCGGGCCAGGCACCGCCGACATTGAGCAAGACGAGGCGGATGGCACGGCCGATCGTTGCGTTGGCGCGATTGCCCGAGCCGAACGCGTTGGCGCCGGGGTTCATGCCGATCGCGCCGACGAGCGGGCCGTTCACCACGAGCAGCGGCGCCGCCATGTGGGTCGTCGCCTGTACGCCGTTCAGGTTGAAGGCGGGTTGAGCCAATGCCAGCAGCGCGGCGCGCACGGCCGGCGCGTATTCCGGCTTGCAGCCGGCCATCACCAGGTTGATCGCCAGCACCTCGCGGCTCAGGCTGCCATGGCGCGGCGGGATCTTGCATTCGACGAGATCGGGGTCGCCACCGAGCGCCGCGACCATCGCCGCGACTGCTTCCGGGGTCGGCGGCACGACCGGCAGCCCGTCGGTCCAGCCCTGCGCGAAATACCATTCGACGAGATCGGTGCCCTTCGGCACCTGCAGGGCCGTACTGCTCAAGGCTGGGCTGTCGTTCATTCCTTGTCGCCCCGGCTGATCACGGCCGATCGGCGGGAGCGTTGACCGGCGCGTAGCCGGGCTCGACCCGGACATCGACGATTGCGACGCCGCCGCCCGCGACGCAATCAATAGCGGCGCGCAACGCGCGCAGCAACTCGTCCGGCCGGCGGATCGGGCCGAACCCCTCGGCACCCTGGCCGCGCGCCAAAGTCGCCAGATCGGGCTCGGGATCGGCGATGCGCTGGCCGATCCAGCGGTTGGCGACCGGCCGGCCGCGCTGACGCGCCATGCGGTCCTGATGCAATTCGTCGTTGAAGAAGGAATTGTTGTTCGAGACGACGATGAGCAGCGGGATATGGTAATGCACCGCCGTCCAAATCGCGGTGCAGCCCATCAGGAAATCGCCGTCGCCGAGCACCGCGATCGGCAATCGGCCGCTACCGCGCAACGCGAGCGCGGCGCCGACCGCCATTCCGGGGCCGCCGCCGATGCCGCCGCCGCCATCGCCGCCCAGCGTATCGAGCGGATGGCCGATCTCCCAGGTGTTGCCGATCCAGGCGAGCGGTGTGCGGATCAAGGTCGTCGGACGGCTGCCGACCGCTTCGCGCAACGCCGCGGCGAGCATCAACGGCGCGATCGTGTCGCCGGTGAGAGCGGGAAGCGCCGGCCGTTGGGTCGGCTTGCGGTCGGGCCAGCCGGGCGAGCGCCGTTGCAACAGCGGCAGCAACGCCTCGACGGCGATATCGGGCAGCACTGGGAGGTGCAGGTCAACGGGCGCGAGGCCCTGGTAATCCATGCTCCAGCCATTGTGCACGAGATGGTCGAGCGAGGCGGAGATCACCTTGTTGCCGACCGGCTCGGCGCCCCAGGCGGTCTTCAGCAGGCCGGCGAGATCGACCCAATCGAGGCTCAGCACGACATCGGCGGCGCGGATCAATTCGCAGGCCGCATCGCTGGGCTGGTTGCCGGCAGGCGGCCCTTGCAGGCTGTGGGTGGACGGGAAGCCGGCGCCGGTCTTCGGGTCGGTCAAGACGACCGCGCCGAGCGTCTCGGCGAATTTGATGCGGCGCTGCCACTCAGCGTCGCCATGGCTGACGCGGCCGACCAGGATCAAAGGCCGCTCGGCTTGCTGCAGCAAAGCCCCGGCTTCCTGCAACGAAGCGGGATCGGGAGCGATCGGCCGCGGCGGGCGG
>Ga0208990_1000067_pt1 | contig 15913 bp, 14 predicted proteins | sample MedBloCARef_M3_FD_187854 | JGI IMG/M metagenome (GOLD analysis project Ga0208990, IMG submission 187854) | Forest soil microbial communities from El Dorado National Forest, California, USA - Mediterranean Blodgett CA Ref_M3 (SPAdes) (version 2) | ecosystem: Environmental > Terrestrial > Soil >...
GCAGTTTCGCCGGTCGCCTCGCTGACGACGCGTAGCAGTCCAGCTGAAAGCGCGCGTTTCTGCTCGTCCGAGCGGCCGTACCGCATGTCGCAAGATATCATTGACATCGGGATCCTCCTGAGTTGGCGTAGATGACTATTGAATTCCGGGATGAGATGCTGGATAGACGGGCTTGGGATCAACTTTCCCAAGGAGGCGCATCAAACTAGCGATGGGCCGCTCGTCGATTTTCACGACTGCTTCGACGATGTTGTGGCGCAGTTCGGCGTCCGCAAAGGGCTCGCTGAGCCAGTTGAACTTCTCGACCGCGCGCTCCCACGACAATGGATTACCGAGACCGCCTTCGTATCCGAGCTGCTCGCGATCGAAAGTGCGGCCATCTTTGGTCTTGATGGCGATGCGCGTGTTCAGCTCGTGCGGGTATTTCGAGGTGAAGACATCGTCCGGACGAATCTCTACCCTGCTCAACAGGGCCTGGGCATCGGCGGCCTGGACACGCGACTGCTCAAGCTGAGCCGGTCCGACCTCGTCGTCCAGAAGCGCTGCGGCAATTAGGTATTTTAGATTGTAATCCGCTTGTTCCTTCGTCTGCGGCCTATCCTTTGAGCCGAACGCGCCTCCGCCCGCGATGTCAAATCCCGATTGGAAGATATCGCAACGGACGGCTTCGATGTTCTCGGCTGCCAAGCCATTGTCGCGCTTCAACTTGAGCACGGCCTCCAGGACCGGCTGGCCATGAATCAGCGAGCAAAACTTCTTCATGATCGTGCTCTTGATGATCTCAAGAGAATCGTCTGACCAGTCAATGTCGATCTTTTGGTCGAACATCCGCAGCAAACCGCTTGGACCCTCGAAAAGTCCGGACGGACCAGTGAAACCCCGCTTGGCGAGCGACGCGGAATAGACAGCCCGCATGCCAGTCATTCCGGGAGAAAAGCCCTTCCACTGCGATACCGGTTCGACGTGAACGCAGGTGAGGGAAATGTTGTCGACGGTCGCGATCGAGATCGCGTGCGCGATCTGCTCGTCGCTCAGCCCAAACAGCTTTCCTGCTCCTGCCGCCGCAGAAATCGCAAGCTGAATGGCATGATTGAATCCCTTTGCCATCACAGGCACCACGGCGGTAAACCGACACTGGATCTCATAGGCCACCGCAAGGGCAAGCATGAAGTCTTCGCCAGACGCCTTTGCGTGCTCCGCAGCCGCCAGGATGGCGCCAAAATTGTCACTGGGATGACACAGACCGCCTGGCGACATGTAGCTGTCGAGCAGGTCGACATATCTGACGAGCCCAGAGTTAAACAACGCCGCCTGATCCGGCGCCGTCTTACCACCGCCAATCAACGTGCACGATCCGCCAGAACGATACTCCGCAAACTGTTCGCGCAATGCTGCGAACGGCGCTCCCGGAAGCGCCGAGATCGCGCACCCCAGGCTATCCAGAATGTTTCGCTTGTAGAGCTTGCGCGCGTCGGGCTTCAGCGATGTCGAAACAGCTCGGTCGGCAAAGCCAGCGATCGCATTTACCGTAGAGGGGGATGTTGAATTTTTCATCAGCATGTGAGCGTCCTTGGCCGAATCCAATGCGATTGATCTGGTTCTTGTCGCGAGAGGGACCGTGCCTCCCTCAATCGCGATCATCAAACGAATAGATTCGAGAGGGCAATCTGTGCTGCAGATTGCTCGGCTTAGCACGGAAATCGGAACCGACCGTCACTGACAGAATCGAGCGAAATGTAGTCATCCGAGAGCCAATCTCATCAAATCTGGCGACCGGGCAATCAATGATCGTTGCTACTCAAGCAAGGCCACATTCTGGATCCACATACCAAGGCATGCGCAGCGCCGAAAGCGCAGTCATTTGCGACTACTTAAAAGGAAAAATGAAATGTCAGGTGGTGAGCGAGCGGCAGGGGAAATCGTTCGGAGAACTATCCCCTTTGCACCGTACCGTTTCCGACGGACAAGGCTATTCGGCCGCTACACGCAATTCAGCGTCCGGTCGTACAATCTCAAGGAAAGCTGAGAGCGCACTGGACATGTAGGCGTCCGTGCGCCGAATGAACACAGTCTGCACTTCGGCAAACTCGGCGTCCAGTTCATGCACCGCAACCCGGCCGTCCTGCCAAGCCGCGGCGACTACACCCTTGGGCAACAAGGTGATCCCGACACCCGCGGCTACACAGCCGAGAATCGCATCGATTGAACCGAATTCCAGAGGCTGCGCAACCAGTATTCCAGCCTTATTCAACAGATTATCCAGCTTTATTCGATATGAGCAACCAACGCGGAAGACGATGGTCTTCAGTTCGTTGATCGACGTAAGATCTTCAATGCCTCGAATTGAGCGAGGAGTCACCAAGACAAGCTCTTCGCGAAAGGCGTTCTCCTGTTGCAGATCTGGATGGTCGACCGGACCCGCAACAAACGCGCCCTCAAGTCTGCATTCAACAACGTCCTCGATCAGACTACAGGTCGTTCCCGTCGTGACTACGGGGCGGACCTTCGGGTAAGCCTTCGTAAAGCTTGCGAGTACTGACGGGAGTCGAATCGCCGCAGTCGTTTCCAGGGTGCCGACTTCCAGCACGCCGCTCGGAACGCCGTCATCCCTTGCAGCAGCCCTGGCGTCGCTAAACACCTTGGATATACGCGCCGAAAAGGGGAGCATACGGCGCCCAGCAGGAGTAATCTTCACGCCGCGTGCATGCCGCTGAAATAGAATGACACCAAGCTCAAGCTCCAACGCCCTCACTCGCGCAGTGACGTTGGATTGTACAGTGTTCAGCTCAGCCGCCGCTCGATTCATGCTGCCTAGTCGGACAACTGCCTCAAAGACTTTCAGATCGGTTGCGTCCATAACAGCCCTATCTTCAAAACTGAGTGTTTCGGCATTAACCCGCTTGAACGAGTGATCAGTATGCGATCGAAGCTGCTCGTTTTACAAGACTGAATCGAGTCTCTTTGTTCAATTTCGAGCGGCGGGCAGAGATGGGCCATAGCAAGGTATCTTCAGAAATGATACCGTTATCTCCAGGACAGATATCGGCGTGCTGGTTACGGATGGCGGGTGGGGTAACGAGATCCTGAATGCTGGAGGTTCCGGCATCTTTTCAAATAAGTCATGCTCCAAGTTGAGTGGAACTGCTCTAGAGTCCCAGCTCGCTCAATGACGGGTGATCGCCAGGCCGGCGACCGAGCGGCCAGTGATATTTCCGCTCGCCCTCCCCGATGGGCAGATCATTGATGCTGGCGATCCGGACACGCATCAAACCGTTCTCGTCGAACTCCCAATTTTCATTGCCATAGCTGCGGAACCAGTGACCGCTATCGTCGCGCCATTCGTAGGCGAAGCGCACGGCGATACGGTTCTCCCGAAATGCCCAGAGTTCTTTGACCAGGCGGTAGTCGAGCTCGCGACTCCACTTGCGCGTCAGGAACGCCTCGATTTCAGCGCGGCCTTGCAAAAACTCGACGCGATTACGCCAGCGACTATCCGGCGTGTAAGCCAGCGCCACCCGCGCGCTATCGCGCGTGTTCCACGCGTCTTCCGCCATGCGCACCTTCTGCGCGGCCGTTTCTGCTGTGAACGGCGGAAATGGGGGCCGATTCATTTTCACTTCCTCCATGTCCGTGCCAAAAAAAGGGATCGCGACAGATCAACGCCAGGGACCGGGGCCGGAATGGATCTTTCACTCCGCTGCCGTCCTCGTCGGCGCTTGAATGCGGCGCAACGCCGCTCCCACGGCAAGCCTCTCCTCGGCTTCATCAATGACGCGGCGCACGACGTCGCCGGCATGGGGCAGGTCGTGAATCATGCCGATGGACTCTCCTACCGTCACGTTCGCTATATCGTAGTCGCCGACGCGCGACGCCGCCTCAACCTTTTCCAATTCGTGAGCCCGCATGGCCTTCAGCTTGTCTTCCTGGCCATGCCACTTTTCGATGAATTCATTCTTTAAAAGCCGCCCGGTGTATCCTTCCGGCCACGCCCTTTGCCTTACGATATCGTACACGCTGGTTCGTATCGTCTCGTCGCCCGAAGCTGCCACCACCCTGGCCTTTGCGTTGGGATGGATAAGTGCCTCCTGTGTCGCCCAAAAGCGGCTGCCCATCAGGACTCCCTCGGCACCCAGCATGAGAGCTGCAGCAAGACCGCGTCCATCTGCGATACCGCCCGCAGCCACAACGATGACGTCAGGGGCATGTTTGCTCAGGGCGTCCACTACCGTCGGCACGAACGGTAACGTCGACCGCGCTGTTTGGCCATGGCCGCCCGCTTCCGTGCCTTGAGCAACGACAATATCAGCCCCGACATCGGCTGCTCGGAGGGCTTGGTCGACGGTATGGACCTGGCAGATGAGAGGCACACGGGCCTGCTTGATGCGCGGCGCGAAAGGCGCAGGATCAGCAAAGGACAACATCACTGCCCGCGGATGACGTTCGATTGCGAAGTCGAGCAAGTCCGGTTGTTGTGCGACAGACCAAGTGATGAAACCGCACCCTACGTCGTTGCGCATAACCTTCGCTGATTCGGCCTCGAACCAAGAACGATCGCCGTATCCGCCGCCAAGCAGGCCGAGACCCCCGGCAGCCGCAACCGCGCTGGACAAATCCGCGCCCGCGGCGGGCGTCATCGGTGCAAGAATGATTGGATGTTCGATGTCAAAGAACTTCGTCAACCGCGTACTGATCATCACAGCCTCCTCTTCTTGCTACGAATTTGACTCTCTTTTTTCGCTTAGAGGCGGACTACTCGGTGTGACGGCTCATAAATCCGCGCCTATGTCATCCCGAACAACACCGCGGATACGTAAGCCCCCGAGGGCACAAGCCCTCGAGAGCGCGCCTCAACGGACGAACCTCAAAGCAGCGTCGCCTCCAGCGTAATCTTGGCGTTCAATAATCTCGATACCGGGCAGCCCGCCTTGGCCATGCCTACCAATTCAGCGAATTTTGCCTTGTCCGCACCCGGTATCTTCGCCACCAGCCTCAGATGGACGGACGTAATGGAAAATCCCTCACCCTGCTTTTCGATTGTGACGTCAGCCTTAGTCTCTAACTGCTCGGCGGTGAGCTTGGCTTCGCCAAAGATCAGCGACAGCGTCATAGCAAAACAGGCAGCATGCGCAGCCCCAATCAGTTCCTCCGGATTCGAGCCCGGCTTGCCCTCGAAACGGCTGGCAAACCCATAGGGATAGTCCTTCAGCGCGCCGCTCTTGGTCGAAATTACGCCCTTGCCATCCTTAATGCCGCCCTGCCATTTGACCGATCCGAATGTCGTCGTCATAGGTCGCTCCTTTTCGTCTGTCGGCCGCCTGTTAGGCGTGACTCCCTGTTCTTGCTATCGACATTCTCGCCGTCGACCTGGCCTCTTTCCGCCGAAAACGGGCCAATTATTTTTGATAAACAAGCAATGCCAAACCGAGAAACGACTAGTTCAGATAACACGTATCTCGAACATAGATTGTCCGGAGCCCCCCTCAGTCGAATCTCCCCGCGCATACGGGTCGGAAAACCGCCAACGGCTCGTTTCCGCCGAGCGCCCAGAGGGCTACATTTCTTCCGCCGTCGACGTGCATGACCTCAGCTGTCACCAGCGCAGCGGCTTCAAGATACATGATCGCTTCCGCGACACCTCATACGCCCCCTATCCTGCCGACGCGACGTGCTTACGTGACAATGAAAATACCCCCGCCAGCATCACCTGGCTTGAAGCGCTGGCCGCTCGAACGCCGGCGGCGAAGCGGCGCGCCTGAAATCCTTGCAACCCAACCGGAGCTGATCCATGACCACTTCTTTACCCCTGACTTATTCCTCAGCGGTCGTGGCGCCCGCGAGATCCTCGTACGCGTCAGACGCGATCTGGCTCGTGTTGATCTGGGCTGTGGCCATGTTGCTATCCGGGGCCCTTGCAGATGTTCGCCCGGGCGCGGCCGCGATGGATCCGTTCCAGCTTCTAGCCACCTTCTGAGAGCTCTGAATGCCTTCGCCGGCTAGTCGGAAGACACTTTCTCGCGACGCGGTTGAATGCTGTGTTGTTGCTTCGCGGCGTCGCTTGTAAGGCGAGAAAAATGCGCCTTGAGGCGAGGCACGGCGAAATCCACGAATGCGCGGACCTTCGGAACGGCAAGCCTACCCTGCGGGGAAATCAGATGCACAGGCACCGCGGAGTGCTCGTCTTGCGCGAGAAGGATTTGTAGCGCGGCTCGCGAAAGTTGCTCGGCAATGTGATAAGAGAAAAGTCGGGTGACGCCGCGTCCTTCGACCGCTGAGGCAACGGCGCCACGAACGCTATTCACCACGAAGCGTGGCGAGAATTGGACCGAGCGAGGGACCGATGATCCCTTCACCGGCGGAAAGCTCCAGGAATCGATTCCGAAGTGAGTCATCGCGATGATCTTGTGTTTTGCAAGATCAGCAACCTCTTCGATTTTCGGATGCGTGGACAAATAACGAGGCGATGCCGCCACGACACGCCGAACCTCGCCCAACCGGATCGCCACGTGAGTGGAATCCGTCAAATGGGCAATTCGCAAAGCAATATCGATGCCCTCATCGATCAGGCTAACCGGCCTATCCAACAGAAGCAATCTGACCGAAACGGTCGGATAGGCGTCCATGAAGGCGTCCAAAACCAAACGCAAGACGTCTTCACCTGCCGCAACTGGAGCTGTTATGGTCAGCGTGCCGCGCGGAGCCGATCGCTCACCCGCCGCCACAAGGTCAGCTTCTTCAAGATCAGAAATGACGCGGCGGCACACCATCGCGTACCGCTCGCCCGCTTCACTTAACTTGAACGAACGCGTCGTGCGATGAAGGAGGGTGACGCCAACATGAGCTTCAAGAAAGGCAAGCGCTCGGCTTATCGCCGCAGGAGACCGTCCCAACTTGCGCCCGGCCTTCCTCAGGCCGCCCTCGTCGAGAGCAGCGATGAAGACCTTCATGGCGTCAATTCGATCCACTTCCCTACCGCTCTAAATTTGTTATCAAAACAACGTAGGTCATCGTCCGCAACGCGGCAATGGATCGGAGATATCATCAGTTTTGATATGGGTATCTGTACCGATTGCTGCTCGTTCTTGCGGCCCTAGCTTCTCAGCTCAAGAGCCTGGATGAAAGTCCTCCGCTCTCGACGACGCTTATCCGTTTCTGCGACACACTCGTGTCGAGAGACAGGTCAAACTGGTTTTGCCATGCAGATCATACCAATGGCGCAAAAACGCGCCGAACTCATTCGCCGCTTGCGGGGCTTTCGCGGCGCCAGATAAATGTCTGGCGACGCTACACAGCCAAGTGCAGTGAAGGATCTTCGCCCGACGTTTGGCCAGGGATCGAGCAGCAAATCAGTGCTTCTCCCACCGGCACGGGGAACGACGGCTCCGACAGGTAGGCGACAGCACCCTTCACTATTTTTGTCCTGCAGGTCCCGCAGCTTCCGCTTCGGCATCCGTAGGATGGAGATAGCCCACGATCCTCGGCCAGTTCCAGAAGCGTTCCAGTGCCAGGGTGCCAGCGTGCTTCCTTGCCAGACTCACCAAAAATAACGCGCGTCGGCTCGGTCGCAGGAGGGTTTATGGAACGTGATGTCGGCTTGTCGATACTTCGCCGCAGCGAACTCGGTCCAAAAGATTCGGCATGGATGCGCTCATCGGCTATCTTCAGCCGACGCAGTCCGTCGTAGTTCTCCTGCATAAAAGACGACGGGCCGCACAAATAAAAATCGTAATCGTCGAACGGCAGTACGCGCTTTAGCAGGGCCAGGTCGATACGGCCGACGTGATCGGCGTCCTTTCCGGCGACCGCGTCGGGATCACTTAGTACGCTGATGTATCTCGCGTAGCCCCTTGATACCCTAATGGTGCTTGCGATCTCTTCGCTGAAGGCCAATTCGTCCTTTAGGCGTGCCGATTGGAAAAGCCATGCCTGCCGGACATGCCGTGTCCTCGCGTTCTCATGCACGAGGTGACGGAGCATTGCGAGAATAGGCGTAATGCCGATACCCGCCGCGAGCAGGACCGCGGGGCGATCCTGCGTCGCGTCAATCGTGAAGCCACCGGCGGGGGCGCGTACCTCAATTGTGTCGTCGACATCTAGACGATGAAGGTACCTCGAAACGATACCCTCCCGCTTGACGCTGATGCGATATTTGTTCTCGGACGGCGGCACCGAGAGCGTGTAGGTCCGGACCAGCGGAGCTTCGTTGCCCGCAGGCTTGACGCGGATAGGGATATGTTGACCGGCCCGGTGGTGTAACAGACCGTTCCCGTCGGTCGGCTCCAGTTCCAGCGAACGGACAAGAGCCGTTTCATCCTTGATATGAGCGACACGAAACACACGCCAGCTATTGGACAATTCACTGGCACGGAGTCGCTTCTTCGCCTCTTGCCAATCGCCCGTCATGAGCGAACTGAGTGACGCTCCGTCACCTACGAGTGACCAGCGTAGCGGCAGTGCGTCTGGCCGGTAGATCGCCCGTCGAGCTCTGAACTGCCATATCCGCTCCGCGCCTTGAAATGCGGCGATCTCTGGTGAATCGAGAATGATTTTTGCCTCTCCCGTGAGCTGCAGTTCATCACCGGTTGAGAAATCGACGAACAGAAGTCCTGCCTTTGGATTGATCAGGAAATTCCCTAGCGTGTTAAAAAAGAGGTTTCCGTTGAAATCGGGGATGGTGAACGTATCGTCTTCATCAAGTCTCACGAATCCCGGTTTGCCGCCGCGGTGCGATACGTCAACCTGTCGGGATCCGTCTTTGGCATCGATATACGAAGCAACAAAGAAGGTGTCGGCCTGCGTGATAATCTCGCGAGCGCGGCCGGTCAGCGAAGGCAACATTTGAGGTGGAAACTTCCCCGGTGCGTCAATATCGCGGATGAATATCGGATTGCGGTGATGAATGTACCGCGGACAATTTCCGAAGCTCTGGATAACTTCAAGCGAGAAGCTTTCTGCACCAGAACGCCGGACTATGCCGTTGAGCCGGTTACGCCGGCGTGTGGAAAGATCAATGCCTAAAACTGCGACGGAGTCGCCGTCGTTCATACCGACATCAGCGGGATCGTCCACATCGCGATTAAGACGAAATGAAAGGATCTTCGGATCGGGCGAGGTAAGGAAACCTGGAGGGCCAGCTCGTAACGTCGCCCAGACCTCGCCATCAGGATCGACCGCGCCCAACACGATGAACGGCAGCAGAGGAAAGAATTCACGATGCTGTTCGAGGAGGAGTTTACGCAACCGTGTTCGGCCTGGAATATCCATATGCTCGGCAACGCCGACACTGCGTTGTATCGCGAGTTCCCCTTCATGCCATGGTGAGTTAATGTCGTCTTTCATGACTTCACCCCGCACCGAGACGAACGGGAAACCCGTTCGCCCGGAATAACTCATGCCGCTATTTAGGTTTCGAAGCCGGCATCGGAATTGTCATTCACACGATCATTCCCAACATTTTTGCTGCTGTGTTCGTCGTCCGACGAACCGCATTGCGGTCGCGATGGATTCGTGACCGCGCGAATCCGCCCTAAACGACCGCTATTAATGTCAACGCCAGCTCTTTCACGTTATGAGGTGGCTGGCAAGCTCGCCTGTAGACTGCGCAGCCTTGAGCGCCTTCCCTGGATGTCCCGCAAACTGCAAAAGTAATCTTCGATTCGGTACCCGGAGTTACGGGTCTCCAATCGAAGCCGCGTTTGCAAACCGCCCCATTCGGCAACCCTTGAGCTCATCCTTCGCAAGTCCGAGATAAGCGTTGATACCTTCCAGGGGAACTCCGACGTACAACTATTTCACCTATTGAGCGGCGGTAGGTTGCGCCAGCCGCCAATCTCCCTGAGGTTCAGCCTTGGCGATCGACACAATCCAGCAGAAAAACAGCGTAAGGGGCAACGTGAAGAGTGCCGGCGAGTCGTACGGAAAGATCGCGGGACCAAGACCTAGCACCTTTGACCAGATAGTTGGCCCCATGGCCGTCAAAACAACCGACGAGACAAGGCCGAAGGTACCGCCGACGACCGCACCAAGCGTCGTCAAACCGTCCCAGTAAATTGCCAAGAGCAGCAATGGAAAGTTGGCGCTCGCTGCGATCGCTGTGGCCAGCGCAAGGAGGTAGGCGACATTCTGCCCCTCACAAGCCAGTCCAAGCAGGATCCCAAGTACTCCCAGTGCCATCGCAGCGATCCGGGATATCCAGAGCCGCATGCCCTCGTCGAGCTGCCGACCGGACAGGCCGACAACGAGATCGTTAGCAGCCGAGGAGGCACCTGCTATGATCAATCCGGAAACAACGGCCAGGATCGTCGCGAACGCAACCGCTGAGATGAAACCTGCCAAGATGCTCCCACCGACGGCCCTCGCCAAGTGGATGGGTGCCAAGTTATTTCCGCCAAACAGCGCGCCGCTGGCGTTAGCATAGTCGGGATCGCCACGGAGGAGCGCGATACTGCCATATCCGATGACAAACAGCATCGCAAAGAACAGGCCAATGAGACACGTCGCGTAGAAGACCGATACACGCGCCGCTCGCTCGTCACTTACCGTAAAGAAGCGCATTAGAATATGGGGCAGCCCCGCCGTTCCAAACAGGATCCCGATGCCCAGAGATAGGGTTGCGACCCCGTCTTGGGCGAAGCCGCGAATATCCATAATCTTGTAGCCGTTTGGATGATTGCTCACCGCCGTCTTGAAGAGGTCAGACACATTGAAACCGAACCTGGCCAACACCAACGTCGCAATCATGGCGCTTCCGCCAATCATCAAAATAGCCTTGATGATCTGAACCCATGTGGCAGCGCGCATGCCACCGAGCGTCGAAAACACGATCATAAGGAGCCCGACCACGATGACGGCAGGCCCGTAACCGATTCCGAACAACAATGAAATGAGCTCTCCAGCGCCGACCATTTGCGCGACTAGGTAGAAGCTGACAATGACGATGGTAGAAACACCAGCCAGAATGCGAATCGGCCGCTCTCTCAATTTTTGAGTTAGCACGTCTGCGAACGAATACTTCCCCAGGCGACGGAGCGGTTCTGCAACAAGAAACAAGACGATAGGCCAACTGGCCAGATAGCTTGCGGCGAGGAACATTCCGTCCAGACCGGATGCATAGATCGCACCCGACAGCCCAAGGAAGGCGCCGGCTGACATATAGTCGCCCGCAATAGCAAAGCCATTTTGGCCTGATGAGATCGAGCTTCCCGCTGTAAGATATTCCGACGAACTTGTTGCGCGCCGGGCCGCCCAAAAGCTGATGAGCAGCGTAAGCACCGCGAAGACCACGAAGAACACGATGGTGGAAGACTCAGCCTGCCGAATGTCGGAAATGGACTCCGCAGAGTACGCCGATCCGCAGACGCCGAAAGTGGATGCAGTTGCGAGAAGAAGCGGCATACTGTTTCGTGAAATGCGCATCTTTTTTTATTCCTCATTCCGTACGAATACGAATAAGCCGGTCAAAACTACGCTGAAGGCCATGCAGCTCGCCAATGCGATCATCGCTGGGCTGAAGCCAGCTGCAACAACGGCACTTTGCGCCGCGTGTCGCGCGCTGTAGATCAAAAAGGCCATCATCGCCAAATATGAAGCGATCGTCACTAATACCAACCGGAATCGAAGGGCTCCCAATCTGTTGGCGGTAACGCGCAACGGAACAACTTCAGTAGCTTTGTACAAATTCGACTCCCCCGTGCATCCGCCTCGCTTATTTTTTGCGATTGAGGCGGCTCACGCTAGGCAGCGACTGGTGTCGCCATCAAACGCATTTTCGAGATAGCCATATCTTTTCTGGAGATTGGTAGACTGTTTACTCCGCGACTCGGACTCCACTGATTGCGTGCCATGGCCACACTGGATCCATTCAGTGTCGCTGATTGGCGGTGGCTGAGCTTGGCTCCCAGTCTTATCGTTGCGACAGATACGGCGATCAGTTCAAATCGCTTCGCTTGGACACGCCAGGTTCGTAAGGTCGATTTGGAAGTCGAACGAAAGAAGCCGTCATGAACCAGTTGCACTCGACTCAATTATCGAAAAGCACTCATCTGATCATGCTTGTTCTCATGGATGTCGGCACACGTGTCGCTTTTCCGCGATGATTTATGAGCTGCGGGTGTATCAGGCTCTTCCAGGCCAAATGGCAAAGCTGCAGGCTCGGTTTAGGGACCAGCTTCCCCCCATCTGGAAAAAGCACGGTATCCATGCGATTGGCTTCTGGACGACCCTTGTCGGAGAATCCAGCAACCAACTGACTTACATCCTCCAGTGGGAGTCGCTGGCCGATCTCGAGACGAGGTGGACGGCGTTCCTGAACGACTCGGCTTGGCACAAGGTGCGCGACGAGGGCGAACGCGATGGACCGATTGTTGCAAGCATCAGTAATCAAATCCTGACGCCAACTGCCTTCTCAGCGTTGAAATAGATCGGCGCAATAGCACGTTCACGTAACGTCGACAGTATGAACTCAAACGTCTCTCGGGATATCCTCATGAAGCTTTATTGGTCGCCGAACTCCCCCTATGCGCGAAAGGTAGTGGTGGTTACCAAGGAAATGCAGATCGATGATAGTGTCGAAATGATCGAAACATCTGCAATTCCGACAAAGGCGAACGAGGTGCTTTCGGCGCTCAATCCGCTGACCCGCATCCCAACACTCCAATTGAAAACCGGTGAAATCCTTTTTGATAGCAGCGCGATCTGTGACTACCTCAATGAGTTCTCCGACGGCGGGCTGCTGCCGGAGCCGGGGCCCACCCGCAGACAAGTACTCAAGCTGGAACTCTATGGCGTAGACATCATGGATCGCGCCGTCGTCTGCCGCCAAGAAACCCTCCGGCCGGAAAGCCTTCGCTGGAGCGGATGGGTAGATGCTCAGTTTGATCGGATTGGCAAGGTTCTTGACACTCTCAACGCCAATGTACCGCCACTCAATCCCGACCTCGGAACCATCACTATCGGTTGCGCCCTTGAATATCTTGACTTTCGCTTTCGTGACCGTCCTTGGCGATGGGAACGACCAAAACTGAGCGCCTGGCACGAACAATTTGCTTTGCGGCCGAGCATGGCGAGCACAAAGCACCCTGAGTGATCAGAGTTGAAGGAGCAGCGGCATGCTCTGTAACTGTTGTGGATTGCTGAGGCCAGTTGCGCCGAAGCCGTTCACCGTTGGCGGCGCCGGTCACTTTTGACTGGCAAAAGAGGTATCGCCCTCATGCGTTTCTCCCAGACTCGCCGGGATCTTTCTCAAGATCCCGGCGCTTTTTTCAGCCCAAAGCAGATTATTCTCGGTGAAGCCCCCGTGATTTGGCGCCGGTTACATGTGGGGAGCGTCGGCCGCTCACCCGGAATTTTGCTGACCAAGACCTCAGCGGAGAAAAGCCTAACTCCCCGGGTATCTACACCGAAGCCTGCCTCGTCCTGCTCAGCGGTGCGGCAGCGATTTGAGCAGCGACTTGGCCATCTCTGTGGCTCGATTGATGGCATTGCGATCGCGATAAACCCTCGAAACGACGACCCCCTCTGCACGACAGTAATGAGCATCAGCGCGAGCTCGCTGGCGTCGAGGCGTTTCGCAATTTCGCCATCGGCCTGGGCTTCGCGGAGGGCTCCTGCAAGGATCTCCTGGAGTTCGTGGAAATACCGTTCGATGGGTTTCCTCAACGAGGCCTCGGCGATGGACGATTCGGCAGCAAATCTGCCCATCCGGCAACCTTTGAGGCGGTCGCGAGAGACGTCGAGAAAGCGGAAGACCCGATCCAAAGCAGAACCGTCCGTTCCTACAGTCTCGCGCTATGCGACAGCGGATTCGGCTTGTCGATCGAGTCCATCCATCGCACGCACGCGGCCATCAGCCCCCCAAAAGTCGCAATTACTTTAAATTCTGATCATACTCAACCTTTAGTAGTATAGGTTTTCAGTTGGTGGCAAGAATGGTCAGCGAACAGAAATCCAATAGAAAGTTTAGTCCTATTCGCGCGTCGGCCGTCGATCTGCAGCACCTTCGATACGCTTTGGCAGCAGCGGATCATGGCAGCTTTCGGCGCGCGGCTGAAGTATTGCTGCTTCGGCAATCCACGCTCAGCCGTTGCATCAACCAGCTCGAACATTCACTCGGCATGATAGTCTTCGAGCGATCCAGCGGCGGGGTACGAGCAACGGCGGCCGGTCGCTCTTTTCTTCGCACTGCTCGATCAATCCTGGAACAGATGGATTCGCTGGTGAACAGCGCGCACCGCGCCGGCTGCGGCGAAGCGGGGCGGCTGTCTGTTGGCTTCTATACATCGATCTCAGCCGGGAATTTACTCGCAACGCTGGTGGATTACAAAAGGCGTTTCTCTCAAATAGATGTCTGCCTGAAGGAAAGCTCGCGGGTGCGTCTGGTAACCGCGCTTCGCAATGGCGCGCTCGATATCGCAATCGTCACGAGCGAGCTGCCGTTGCTCGCGGATCAGGGCATGCCGCTCTGGAGCGAGCGCATTTTGTTAGCCTTGCTTGAAGGACATCCATTGGCAGGTAGAGAGGTCCTATATTGGACCGACCTCCGCGGCGAAACGGTGCTGCTCAGTCAATATGACCCGGGCCGCGAACTCGAGGATCTTCTGATGTCAAAGCTCGTCTCGCCCGAAGACCGACCTAAAATTGCCCGTTATGATGTGAGCCGGGGCATTATCAAGAGTTTGATCGCCGCCGGCTTCGGTGTCAGCCTGGTAACCGAATCGGACATCGGCGCCAACTTCTCGGGTCTGACCTATCGCGAACTCCGCGACGGAACTGGGCCGAGCCGGGTAGGCTTTTCGGCACATTGGAGATTGGATAATGACAATCCGGCGCTGGCAAATTTCCTGAAGCTATTGGGGGAGCGCTATCCGCTGCCGGTCGATCGCGCTTGAGTCACCCGACGCATTTTTGTAAATGCGCGATCCGTTGCCATAAACCGCGCCAACATGGGTGCAATCAGCTTTGTCGGTTCAGCAATCCCCTGCCCGCTTTCGCGGGCCAACACTTCGGCGTAAGCAAGCAAATCACGATGCACAGCTGCGGGGAGTTCAACAGTCAGCTTTACCGACTTATTGTCGGCGATGGCGCCGAGTTTAAGTTTTGTCATGTCTATCCGTCCTACCCTTTGTAAGGTTCAAGCACCAAATCGCGGTTGACGATCACGCGCACCGGGAAACCTGGCCGGACCGTCAGCGTTGGCTGAATGTTGAGATTTCGCTGAACGACTTTCTGTCCGGTCTGGTTCAGGCTATCGCTGGATCCCCGACGGAGCGCCGTGATGACATCACTATTGCTGCCAGTACCGGAAGTGGTTCCAAGCTCGCTGCCGACGCCGAGCAGCGTCGACAGGAGGGCAGCCTTGAGCAGGGCGACCCAATGATTGTCGACCTCGTCCTCGAGACCGGAAAAACCCGATGTATCGGCGCCGGGCTGACGCTCCAGCACGATTGAGCGGCCGTTCGGCATGATCAGGCGGGTCCAGACCAGCAGCACGCGAGACTGACCGAATGCGACCTGGCTATCATAAATGCCGATCAGTCGTGCCCCCTGCGGTATCAGTCGCGCTCGTCCGGTAGGCGTGTCATAAACATTTTCGGTAACCTGCGCGGTGATCTGACCAGGAAGATCCGAGCGGATACCCGTAATGAGAGCTGCAGGAATGATCGTCCCTGCTTGCACGATAAAGGGGGAAGCCGGACGCGAGAGCCGATCGGGCGTTGTAGTCCGGCGGTCAACCGGCGCATTGACGAAGAGGAGTTTACTATCCTGCCCGTTCTGCGTGAAGGTTTCGTCAGAAGATGGCGCAGTCTTGGTCGCCGTTTCCTGGGATCCAGCATGCGGTGACACAACAGCTGCAGTGGTCGACGCAAATACTTTGCTCGTCCGAGCCGCCTCGGTTTCCTGGTTGGCACGTTGTTGTTCA
>Ga0208990_1000068_pt1 | contig 15828 bp, 5 predicted proteins | sample MedBloCARef_M3_FD_187854 | JGI IMG/M metagenome (GOLD analysis project Ga0208990, IMG submission 187854) | Forest soil microbial communities from El Dorado National Forest, California, USA - Mediterranean Blodgett CA Ref_M3 (SPAdes) (version 2) | ecosystem: Environmental > Terrestrial > Soil >...
CAACCCGTACCGGCTGCAATATTCCTTCATCCCGTTCCTCAATATGAACTGGCCGGGCCTCGGCACCGGCGGCTGTGGAATGAACTCGGTGAACGTGATCAGCGATAGCTTTGGCCACGGGGTCTTCGATGGCTACAGCATCGTCACCGGGCACGAGTACGCCGAGGCTGTCACCGACCCAGACAATTTTGCCAGCGTCCAGGACGGCTGGAACGACGTGCAGGGGAGCGAGAACGGTGACAAGTGTGCGTGGAAGGGTCTTGGTAATGTTCCTATGGATAATCACACCTCGTTCGCGGTGCAACCCCTGTGGAGCAACAAGGCATTCGACGTGACCGGCGATGGGTGTGTGCGCTCTGCCCCGACCAATCCACATGTCATGCCTTCGGTGGGCATCACGCCGCCCGCGATTGATATCTGTATGACCCTGCCCACCTGCCCGCCTGGGGTCGCTGCGGGACAGCCCATGCCGGTCAACATGGCGTATTTCGGCGGACACGTGCAGGTGAACCCTAAGATCTACCTCGTTCTCTGGGGTTGGGGGCAGCCGAACGCATTTGATCACACGGGCGTGGGTAACACGGTCAGCGACCCCGACGGCGCAGGAGCGCTCATGGCCAGATTCGTGTCCGGCATGGGCGGCACGACATGGGGAAATATTGCCACGCAGTATTATCAATCCAATTACAACGGAAACTATTCGACGATCGGAAACCCGAGGCAGCAGTTGGCGGGGGTGTGGCACGACAACACCAACCCCATTCACGATAATCTGAGCCCCATCGACCTAGCGCGCGAAGCAGCACGAGCGGTGCAATTCTTTCACGCGACCGACCTGGCCGATTCCAATTTCGTCATTGCCACGCCGCAGAAGTTCAACGATGCCGGCTTCAATCAAAACCAATACTGCGCGTGGCACGATTACACGACGCCCGCTGGTTATCCAGGAGTGCAGCAGGGCATCGCGTTCACGAACATGCCGTATGTGCTGAATGCGGGCGGCGGATGCGGGAAGGACTTTGTCAATCCCACGCCCACGGGAGATCTTGACGGCGTCACCATCGTGCTGGGTCACGAGATCGCGGAAACGCTCACCGACCCGGGCGCCGAGTCGTCCACCGGCCTGGTGCAGAACGGCGCCTGGTTCGACTACCAAGGCTGGGAGATCGGCGACAAATGCGCGTGGGTCGGCGACGGCCTGCAGGTCCCGGGCGCGGCGTTCAATATGATGGGAAACGACGGCCGTGCGTACCCGGTGCAGACGTTGTGGAGCAATAAGAGCCTAAGCGGAGTCGGTTACTGCTCGCAGGGATTCTAAAACGTGTTTCCGCGATAACCCGGTCCGTTCAAAATCGTCGGACCGGGTTTGACCACGACGGCCAACTTCGCTTCCACGGAGACCTGCGACCCTGAGGACCTTCGCCGCCAGGCTAAGGCGTGCTGAGGGACCGTCCGAACAGAAATAGTCTTTGGTAATTGGCGTATTGTCGGCAACTCTTCCCTAATCCGATTCCGGAAGAGTACCCTGTCATTCGTCCGAATCGGCGGCAAACGCTAATAGCGTTTTCAGTCCAAGTTCGGTCCAATTCAAGGGCGAGATAAACCCCCAAGCAGGCGCTCTGCGGTCGGTGGCAATTCGAAGGAGGGAAATCTTCTCGAATCCCATTTCCCGATAGTTTCTGGAGAGTTGCCAAGAATCCGGGAGTTAATCGCTTCGGTCAACACCACGGCGTTAGTCGGAACCCTTCAGGACCGCTATCGCTGGACGCGAGTCTCCAAAGGAAAACCCGCGTGCGTTTCAATTCGGTGGACTTCAGACGACCCTTGACCAACGACTAGGTGGTCAGCGGTAGGCGGCGGCCTGGATGCTGTACAGCTCCGAGTATTGACCTCTCTTGGCCATCAGCTCATCGTGGGTGCCGACCTCCACGAGCCGGGCCCCATCGAGCACGACGATGAGATCGGCCATGCGGACGGTCGAGAAACGGTGCGAAACGATGATGGTGATGCGGCCGCGGCGGTTCTCGCCGGTGGCGCGCGCCGCTGCCGCGTAGCGCTCGAACAGCGCGTGTTCCGTCTCCGCGTCCAGCGCGGCAGTGGGTTCGTCGAGGACCAGCAGAAGCGGATGATCGCGCATGAAGCCACGCGCCAGCGCGAGCTTCTGCCATTGGCCGAACGAGAGCTCGACTCCGGACGGCCACGTCGGACCGAGCTGCGTGTCGAGACCTGACGTCAGACGTGCGACGACATCGCCGGCGCCGGCGCGGTCGACAGCCGCGACCACCGCAGGCTCGTCGTCCATTCGGGGGACGTCGCCCAAACCGACCGTGTGTCCTGCGCGGAATTCAAAGCGGAAGAAATCCTGGAACGCGCCCGCAAGACGGGCCCGCCACTCGGCGGCCGGCACGCGCGCCAGCGGCGTATCGTCCACGAAGATCGAACCAGAGGATGGCTCGTACATCTTCGCGAGCAGCTTGACCAGCGTCGTCTTGCCGGCGCCGTTTTCGCCGACGATGGCGACGACCGCCCCTACAGGAAGTGTCAACGACACGTCGTCCAGCACAACGCGTGACGTGCCGGGGTACGCGAACGACACGTGTTCGAGCCGGATGCCGCGGTGTAACGCGGTGGGCACCGCTAGATCGCCCAATGCAGCGACCGAGGCGGCGTAGTCCTCAAGCCACGCGAGCCGCCGTGAGCCGTCCATCCAGAATCCGCGCAGAAAACCAATCTCGCCCACGGTGGCGCCGATATACGCCGACAGGCGCGCACCCGCGGCGAGCACCAGAAGCACCGCGCTGGCCGGCGCGCGGAGGCCGGACGACACGAACACCACCGCGCCCACATACGCCAAACCGAAAACCGCCCACGCCAGCGAATGCCACAATGCCGAGCCCCACCGAGCCGCTGCCACCGGTCCATACCAGCACTCCCACGCCCATCGGCGGTCGGTGATCAGGCGCTCTCCGATGCCGGTAACCCGCACTTCCTTCCCCGAGGGCGCGGTCGTGGCGATGTTGAACAGATGACGCGCCAGCCGATTGCTTTGTGCGCCGCGCTCCTGCGCGTATCTTTCGACTGCGGGCCGCCACGTCGACGTCAACACCGTCGGGACCGCGAACACGGTAAGCAGCATGAGCGCCGGGTGAATCGACGCCAGCAGCGCCATCGTTATGCCCAACCGCAGGACCCACCCCAGTGTGGAAAACACCGACATGTACATGTGGTCAAGCACGAACACCTGATTGCGGAGCATGGACAGGCGATCGAGATACTCCGGGCGTTCCTGATGCGCGATGGTGGCGACGGAGGCTTGCAGTTGCGCGACGTGCGACTCCAGCGCGATGGTCACTCTGTCGCGGAAGCGGCGCTGCACGCGCGTGCTGACGGTGCGGAGAAACCACGTCGCGGCGGTCGAGACACCCAGCCCAATCGCCGCGCCCTTCACCGTGCCGGGTCTGTGTTCCAGAACGCCTTTGCCGAGCAGCATCAGCCACAGGGCAAGGAGCGCATCGGGCAGCGCCGCGAGCTGCGACAGCACGAAGGCCACGACCATCAGGCGCGGCTCGTGGCGATACCCCAGCTTGCACAGCCGCCACATCGACGATAGCGCGGGAGGAAGCGGTTCGATCGCGCGCTCTCGATTAGGAGAGGACGTCATACGTCGTGCCCTCCTCCTCGCCAGGAATGCTGAAGCGCTGCGCCTGCAGATCGAACATGGTCCGATACCGTCCGGCGAGCGCCATCAGCTCGTCATGCGTGCCGAGCTCGATCACCCGGCCGTGCTCCAGCACGCAGATGCGATCGGCATGGCGGACCGTGGAGAATCGATGCGAGATCAGGATGGTTGTGCAATGACGCGTCGCGGTGAGCAGGCGGTCGAAAATCTCCGCTTCCCCGCGCACGTCGAGCTGCGCGGTCGGCTCGTCCAGCAGCACCACTCCGGCGCCCATGCTGACGGCCGCCAGCGCTCGGGCAAGCGCGATGCGCTGCCATTGGCCACCCGAGAGGTCGGTGCCGCCGTCGTAGCCGCGGGCCAGCACGGTGTCCAGAGTGGCTAATTTCGTCGCGCCTGCCGACTCCAGAGCCGCGCGCACGACATCGTCGGGAGCGCCTGCCGGCGCCACGTTGTCCCGCAATGGCAACTCCAGGCGAATAAAGTCCTGGAACACGGCCGCGACGCGCGCGCGCCACGACGCGAGATCGAACGCACGAATGTCCACGCCGTCGATCTCGATCGCGCCGGATTGAGGATCGTACAAACGGCATAATAGCTTTGCGATCGTCGTCTTTCCGGCGCCGTTCTGCCCCACGATGGCCAGCGACGACCCGGCGGGAATCGTCAGATCGAAGTGCTCCAGCACCGTCGCGCCGCCAGGGTACGCGAACGTGACATCGCGGAGACGAATCTCGCGCGCGGGTGTTGCGTCCGCGCGGCGATCGCCAGAGCGCAGCTCGCCGGCCGGACGCATTGCCGGCTCCAGTCGCAGCACCGCGACGACGGGGGCAGCCGCTCCGTCAAGCGCCCAACTGAATCCGCCGAACGCAATCATCGAAACACCCACGGCGCTCTGCACGTAGACGACGGCTTCCCCGAGGCTGATGTGGCCAGCGTCAACGGAGTTCGCCAGCAGCCAAAACACCAGGACGTTTGCAGAGGTGACCAGCAGCATGCTCCAGATCACCGGACGCTCGCGCAATCGTGTGGCGGCGTACTGCAGCTCGTGCAAGCGCGTGCGCCTGGCGATGAAACGGTCGATCGTCCAGTCAGCGAGACCGAACAGCCGCAGCTCCTTGCTCGCCGGCGGGTCCACCGCCAGCCGGTAGGAATAGTCGGCATCGCGTTGCGCGGCGCGCACATCGTCGGTATTGCGGTCGTGCCAGATGGCGCTCTCGCGGAGAAGCCAGTGCGTTGCCAACCACGCGCCCGCAAGCACGATCGGCGCCCACCACGCGTATCTGGCGAGGATTACAGCGCACGCCACCCCGCCAATCATCTCGACCATGCCGCTGGCGATGAAATCCATAGAGATCGCCAGCGGCGGGCCGGTCATTCCGAGGTCGAAGTCGCGCGCGACGGTGAGGTCGCTGGTGAGCTTCGCATCCTCGAGGTGCCCCATGCCCGGCGGGCGCACGCAGGCCTCGGTGAGCTGGTCGTAGAGCCATGCGGCAGTGCGGTCGCCGAGGTTGGCGCTGAGGGCCTGATGAATCGGACTGAGCACCTGAAGCAGCACGAAGATCGTGCCGGCAAACGCGAGCCGACCGGCGAGAGGACCGCCGCGTTGCACGGCGCCGACGAGCACACCCATCGCGACCGCGAATGCCGCTGGCAGGATCCCTCTCAGCAGGAGGACCGTCCACCAAGCAGCGGCGAGGCCGGGGTCCGCCTTCGGGAGGACGCCGAAGAACTTCCATTCCTTGCGCTCGGTCAGTGATTGGAGCACGACCGCATTCTGCCACAGAACCGGTGCGCGCACAGGCTCCGCCGCCCACGCACGGCCGAGCGACTGCAGATGATCACCACATCCAAGTAGCACAAGTAGTGGAACTTGCTAAAACGGGCGCTTCAAACTTGCAAATCCGGATGGATCTCGTAAATAAGTAACTGCGTCCATTTGTGATCGAGCATCTCGATTCCTAACAACACCGGTACGTCGCGCGGAATTGCGAGCGATCACAACAGACTCGCGAAGAATTCACACAGCCTTCTCTGAACTGTAGCGGACGGCATGCTACGGTCCGACACTCGCCTCACGGCTGGGTCGTGAGGAAACTTCACAAGGGAGAGGAGTTGCAACATGAGAATGTTCAGGTTCGACGAATTGCCCAAGGCGATTGTTCTCGCCGGGACCATTCTGGTCCTCGCGGGTCTCGCAAACGCGCAATCTAGCGCGAGACTTGACGATGGTGACGATAAGAAATCACCCACGCCGCCGGGACTCTATATCACACCAACGGCCTTGGCTAACGCGGTCCAGCAGCCATTGAATCCTGGCCTCGCAAACTATCCGGACTTCATCGCGGGCCAGGCGGTAAAGGGCGTAGTCAGCCCGGACGGCAAGACCCTGGCAATCCTGACAGCGGGAATGAACTCGCTATACTACCCTAATACAGCGTCCACCTCTCCTGACCTGATCGGTAAGATCGACAAGGCGGCTTCCACGCAGTTCCTTTTTCTATACGACGTTAGCGGTGCGAATAAGAGCAAACCTGTCTTGAAGCAAGTCATCCAGCAGCTCAACGCACACGTTGGTCTGGTCTGGGCGCCCAACAGCCAGACGCTGTATGCGGCAGGTGGCTGTGATGACGTTGTATACGTCTACAGCAACAATGGCACCAATTTCGCGCTAAGCAACAAAATCAGTCTTGGACACGCCCCGAATGGCTGTTTGTCCAACGCTGCCAATCGAACCGGCCTCGGCCTCGGCGTCGAGCCTAATGTTGCCGGACTTGCCATTTCTTCCGACGGGAAAACGCTCGTCGCCGCCAACAACTACAACGATTCGATTAGCGTAATTGACACGGCGAGCGGAACAGTGCGGTACGAATACGATTTGCGGCCCTATGCCAGTTCGGGCGCTCCGAATGGCAGCAAAGGCGGAACGTTCCCGTACTCCGTGGTCTTGAATGGCACCGTGGCCTATGTCGGCTGCGATCGGGATCGCGAAGTCGTCGCGGTGAACGTGGCCAGCCCAACCGCCGGCGCATTCCTCGCCCGCATTCAACTGGATGGCAATCCGAACGGCATGACGCTCAGCGCAGACGGCTCAACGCTTTATGTTGCGCAGGATAATCAAGACCAGGTCGCCGTCATCGATACCGCGAGCAACAAGGTCCTCCACAAGATTGACACGCGCGGTCCTGCCCGTCTCGATTTTCCCCCGAACACAACGGGTGCGGCGCCGACCGCAGTCACCATCAACCAGGCGACGAAATCGCTTTATGCAGTCAACGCCGGCTCGAACTCTATCGCTGTGATCCCTCTAAGTGGTCCACACGCTTTCAAAACGATCGGCCTTATCCCGACGGCGTACGACCCGACCGATGTTGCCTTCAGTGCGGACGGCAGCTGGATGTATATCATCAACGGCAAGAGCGACACGGGTCCGAACCCTGGCTATGGCTTCGGCAACCTGCGCTTGATCCAATTCATCACCTTTCCGGGCGGCAACTTGGCGGAGTCTAACAAGCTGAATTCAAACAACCAGTATCAATTTCAGTTGGAACACGCATCGCTCGTCAGCGCTCAGGTTCCGGAGAGTGACGATCTCTGGGATTTGACGTCACAGGTAGCAGCCAACAACGGATACCTGGCCAAGCACTCCGATAAGGACGTGGAGGCAATGGAATTCCTTCATTCCAAAATCAAGCACATTATCTATGTGGTGAAGGAAAACCGTACCTTCGATCAGATCCTCGGCGATTTGGGTAACGGTTCCAACGGCGACCCCTCGCTGACTCTCTTTGGCGAAGCGGTGACCCCCAGCTTCCATCGCATGTCACGGGAGTTCGTGACCCTCGACAACTTCATGGACCCCGGCGACGGCTCGATGGACGGCTGGTCCTGGTCCATGCGTGGCCGGGTGACCAATACGGAGACGGTCACGCAGCAGATTAACTACGCGCGCGTGAACCGCGGCCTCTCGTATGAAGGGGAAGGCCAGAACCGGAATATTCCAAGCAACCTGAATAGCGTTGCGGCGCGCGACTTTTTCTTTGATCCAACCGGCGCAACCACGCCGTATAGCAACGCCACTTCGTCGCTGAAGGGCGGCACCGCGAACATCCTGGCCGGCGACGGGGATCATGCGGCCACCGACGGCCCAACGGGCTATCAGCAGGGCTATATCTTCAGCGCTGTGTTGAACGCCGGCGGGACCATTCGTAACTACGGCTGGATGGCCAATACCCCGGGCAGCATCGGAACCATCGCCAACCCTATCTCTGATCCTTTCGCAGCCGGCGTCATCCAGACCACCACGGCTAATCAACTCATCTTTGACAATAAATTTTATGATCCGTACTTCCGCGCTTACGACCAGGCCTACCCGGACGTTTGGCGCTTCAATGAATGGAACCGTGAGTTCCAGCAATTCGTTGCCAACGGCAATCTGCCGACGCTCGAGATGATCCGCGGCCTCAGCCACGATCACACGGGCAGCTTCACTTCGGCGCTGGGTGGAGTCAACACGCCAGAAATACAACAGTCGGATAACGACTACGCGGTCGGCCTGCTGGTCCAAGCCGTGGCTAACAGCCCTTACGCGAAGGACACGCTAGTCATCATCATCGAAGATGATTGCCAGGACGGAGCGGACCACGTGGATTCGCATCGCGCCACCACCTACTTCGTTGGCCCCTATGTGAAGAAGCATGCCGTGGTGAGCACCCGCTACAGTCAGGCCAATTTGCTCCGCACCATCGAGGACATCCTGGGCACGGAGCACCTCAACTTGAACACCTACTACGCGAGGCCGATGGCGGATGCGTTCGATACCAAGTCCTCAGGCAAGTGGACCTTCAAAGCCGTGGCATCGACGCTTCTCAAGTCGACTACCCTGGGACTGGATCCAACGAAGATGGAGTTCGCCTCCGGTGCCGACTTGAAGCCGACTCATGACGCGAAATACTGGGCGCAGAAAACCCGCGGCTTCGACTTCTCGGCAGAAGACCGCGTTCCAGCCGACCTCTACAACAAGATCCTTTGGGAAGGTCTGAAGGGAACGGCTGCTCCAGCTGCCAAAACCCGATTCTCGAAGGTCGAAACCGACGACGATAAGGACGGGAAATAGTCCACATCCACTCGCAGATCGGTGGGACCCTCGGGTCCCACCGATAGCATCAGGCTTAATGCCCGCTACGGGCTTTGGTCGACCTACTCTTTGATATTGTTCGGTTACGTTTTATTTCTGATTTGCTGGGTCCGTAGTTCCCAAGCCTGACACCTCGTTACCGATCAAGGGTTATTGAATGAAACCAACTCCTGTGTCTCGCCAGTTTTTAAATTTGCTGCTCGCCTCCCTGTGGTGTGCGGCCTGGTTTTCAGCTTCCGCGGCTCAAAACGTCGTGAACGCAGGCACTGTGAATCTTCCACACATTTTGTATAACTTCGGATCATTCATCACTTTGTCGCAAAGATGGCCTTCGCGATCATCATATGTACACCGTCGTTGCCATCAACAAGTTCGGTGATGTGTAAATCGGCGGCGACGCTTGCCAGCATGTAGGCGTCTTCACGAGTCAGGTGCTTCTCGCTCATGAGGAAATTGATCATCTCGCGCACGGCGATTTTTGTCGCTTCGGTGAGGTCCGCATGCAGTCCCATGGTGATGTAATGTGTGGGCGTTTCGGCGCGAGGCCAAAGCAGGTGCACATCTTTACGCACAATAAATTGAAAAGTTCCGATCAGTGAAGTCTCGAGCGCAGTGACATCCACCTCGCCATCCCCCTGGCCCGCGTGGCCATCGCCAACCTCGAACAGCGCCCCGCGCGCGTGAATAGGGATAAAAAGCGTCGACCCTGCGACCAACTCCTTATTGTCCAGGTTTCCCGCGTGAACCCATGGTGGATTGCTGCTGATGCGCCCGGTGACATCTGGTGGGGCGACGCCCATGCTGCCGAAAAATGGGTGAAGCGGAATATCGATTCCGGGAGCAAAATTCGCGATCATGCGTTTCGCATCCAGGGGGATGGCTCGCGCTCGTGCGTACGGGTAATCATCTGGCAGGAAGCCGCGGCCAGGTGCGAAGGCGTTCAGTGCATACGGAATTGCCAGTTGGATCTTCTGGATTCGGACTTCCAGGACGTCACCTGGCTCGGCACCCTCGATGTAGACCGGGCCAGTCAGAATGTGTACGCCCGGCCCCTTGTCTTTGACCTCCTTGAAAATGTCACGCAGCGGCTGTTCAATCTGGTCGGGTTGCACACCTGCGCTTGCGAAGCGCTCCGGGCTTGAGGTGACCAGCGTCTGGATTTCGACGGTGTCGCCAGATTTGATCCGCAGTACCGGAGGGGTCTTTGCATCGTAATAACCCCACACCGCCGTTTTTGGCGTGGCCTTGAGCTGGTAAAAGTGTCCTGTCGATTCGGCCGACTGTTGGGCGCGCATCGGAACCGCGACAAAACACGCCAACAGGAAAGTTGCCAAAACTGCGTGTCGCGTCATAGTCTGCTTCTCCATAGGGTGAGAATGGGGGACGCCTCACGCGATCCTGCTGCTTCGGCCCGAATGCTTGGCCTCTTTTTTCGGAACCGCGCGGCCTTAGAGGCGTTCCGCATTGCCAAATCTTCCTGCTACCACGAGCCAAAGCGCGGAAAACGGCCTACGGTGCGTAATCAAAGACCATGAGATGTGCCGGCTCGATCGTCAGGTTAGAAAGAATCGGTAGAACCGTGCCGTCCTTTTGATTCAATTCACTACGCAGGTCAGCCCTTACGTCTTTTGATCCATGGGGTGCAGTGAGAACGAAATGCTGGGGCACAGCTGCGTAGTAGCGTTTCCATTCCGCCACCCACAAGCCACTTTTCGCCACCGCTCCCGTCGGAACCCTGCCGACAAGTTTGAAATGGTCCGGATCGATCTCCTGAAACACGGCCACCGTACCAGTCGTCCCTGGGCAGTAGATGCGTTCGGTTGCTGCGTCATAGTAAACGGAGTCATCGGCGCCGCCCACATTGTCGAGCGCTTGCACCACTTTTCCAGTTTCCGTATTTATTACCACTAGCTTTCCGGGTTCGTACTGGTGTCCGCCGCCAAATTCTCCTGTGTGCGGTTTGATACGGCTACCTACAAACAGGCGATGGTGGATTGGGTCTAGACCCGCGGTATGAGGGATCGGACCACCAGTGATCGGCCATTGGGCCACGACCGTGCGCTTCTCGAGATCAACGACCGCGACGTGGCTCTCGCCATCTATAATGTCTCCCATCGTGACATATAGTTTTTTCCCCGACGGTTCGATTGCCACGCCTGCGGGATCACCGCCGGGCATCTTAATGCTGTCCACCATTTTGCCGGTCTTGGTATCCACTATGTCGATAGTGGCGCCACTATGTACATGGTTGTCAGAGCCACTATAGGCTATAGGCAAGCCTCCTTTAAATGCTTCCAAGGCGTTGGGTGTAAAGACCTCAACGGCGGCATAAAACAGATGAGTGGCAGGATCGTAAGCCCCGTTATCTCCTCCTCTGTTCGGATCGCCAAATCCAGTCAGTGGGATAGTCTTGGTTACCTCGTAGGTTGTCCCGCTGATGGCTACAACACTGCTGTCCTCCAGGTTCAACCAGACTTCGTTCGTATCGGGAAGGTAGACCGGTTTTTTGGGGCTCGCTGCCAGAGCGGTTTCATGGATCACCTTGCCTGCTTGCAGGTCCACAACGACTAGCGTGTGATTGTGCTCTCCAGAAACAAATAGGCGCTGGCCCTTGACATCTATCGCTATGCGGTCCATGTAGCCTTCGGTCGGCAATGGAATCGTCTGGACTAACCGCAGAATTCCCCCGCTCGGCAGCGCGGGCGGAGTCTGGCCGTAGGCCTTCAGAGCGAACAACAGCGATAACGCAAACAAAATCGCCAGGTATCTTTTCATTTTCGCCAGTTCTCCCGGATAAATTATTAATTTCATTTCTATTTAATTAAGACTGCGGCGTCTAGATCCAAATTCACTACGGAATTAGCCTTAGCGAGAAGCGACTAGCATTGGGCGCCGATCCGTCGCCCCCCAGCTCGGTCGGAACGGCGCCCAAGGTGTTTTCACTACCAAATCAGTTTCAAGGCAAATTGCACATCCCGTGGTTGAGTCGCCAAATTGCTCATTTCGCCGCTGGCTATGATCGCGCCAGTCTGATCAAAAATCCCCGCGCCGTTGATTGGCTCCGGAGGAGTAAAGTTGGTGTGATTCAAAATATTGAAGATCTCCGCTCGGAACTGAACATGGGACGCTTCCGAAAAGCGATGGATCGGGATGTTCTTGATTACGGAGAAATCCAGATTTACAAGTTTTGGACCAATGACGGTATTGCGGCCGGCATTGCCCATGAGATTGGCACAATAAACCTGCCCGCTAGGCGGGGCTGCGGCTCCTGAGAAAGTGCCACATTGGGCGGCTAGCGGCGATGAAGCCGATACCGTCGGAAGAGTAAAGCAATTCACATTGATGTAGGAAGGGCTTGTACCGCCTATGTAGTTATGATTAACGGGATCGCAGCCGGGAACACGGTTCGGAATGCCGAACTGGTCTGCGCCGCTATTTCCCAAACCTGCGGGGTCTCCATTGATGATGACAGTCGTTGGCACGCCAGTATTTATTTTGAATATGCTGCCCAACTGCCATCCGCCCAGCGCCGCTTTTACAAAACCGTTGGAAGTCTCGCGTGTAGGCACAGCCCAGAGCAGGTTAATGCTCGCGTTTTGCCCGACGTTGAAGTCCGAAAGGCCACGTAGTGATTTCGGGGCAAACCAATACAAAGAGTTGATACTAGTTCCCAATGTATCTCCCGCGATGGTTGAGGAGTTGTCGTCAATCGATTTTGACCATGTATAGGCAACCTGGAATTGGAGGCCATGACCCAATCTCTTATCAATACTTAGGTTCATAGCGTCGTAGAAGGAGTCACTGCCCCAATACAAATATCGAATAATTCCCAAAGACTGGTTGATCTTCGCAGAGGCGGACGACTGCCCGACCGGCGGTATCGGGACGTTACCGGGCGTGCAAGGACCGCCATAATCTGGGACGGGGGGACCGCAGGGAAAGAGGTATCCCGCGGACGTGAGAGTAGGAATGGTCATGTTGCCGTCATCTCCGCGTAACAGCATGTGGACCCCATGAGAGCCCACATAGCCCAATGAAACCGACAGGTCCCTTGTAATTTGACGCTGTAGGTTGAGGTTCCATTGCAGCACGTAATTTCGGTGCGGGTGTGCCTCAACCGTGGAGGTAGCCAACGCTCCTAGGCGGGCCCCAGGTGGCGGGTTTGTCAGCAGAGTCGCTCCTCCCGTATAAAATTGTCCTGCCAGGGTATTCGGGCCAGACGAAGGTTTATCGACACTGTCAAATATGATGAACGGCGCAGATTGGTTTTGCATGGTGAGGAAGTAAGCCGGCAGCGGTAGCACGTCGTAAATGCCAAAGGCCCCACGGACGGAGGTCTTTCCATCGCGGAACGGGTCCCAGGCAAATCCAATCCGCGGCGCGAAGTTAAGACGCGTGGGGTTCGAGTAATAAGGACCAACACTGTCGCAGGCAGAGCCGGCGGGGGCTGTGTTTCGCGGAGCAAAGCCGGAGTTAAACAGAGTTCCACATTGCACGGTTGGACCGGCTATATTTACGACGTTGGTAATTTTGCCCTGGGCGTCGTTAATGACCGTAGTCATTTCGTAGCGCACGCCGAGATTCAGCGTGAGATTGGGACGGAATCTCCAGTCATCCTGGACATATCCCGCCACGAGGGTTTGTCGCAGCTCACGCGGCGTAATCGTGGACGGTATGCCCGCCTCGAAATGCTTTGCATTGTTGGTGAGAAAAGCTGCCAGGTTCGAGAAATTCCATCTGCCGCCCGGATTCTCGTACGCAACCAAGTTGTACTGCATTCGCTCAATGTTGGCGCCGAACTTCAGTGTATGAACTCCGAACGACCAGAACGCGTCGTCGGCGAACTGATAATTATTAAAAGTATGATCAAAATAGGGAGCCGATCCGACACCCCCTTGATTCCTCGTATATCCGCTGATAGCCATCATGGGCGCAGTTTCCCCCGGCATGCTACCCAACGACGTTAGTAACGCTGCGGGATTGATAGCACCAGCTGGTGTAAGGTTGGGCGCATGAGTACGGCTGTAACCAACTCGCGCGGCATTGACAACACTTGCGCCGAACGTGTGACTCTCTTGGAGCACCACGGTCTGCCTTCTGGTATGCGTATTGAGAATGTCGTTGTTGAAGGGATCGGGTTGCTTTAAGTCCGTGTCGTCAAACAGGTACGTTCCGAACAGATTGTCATTCGTGGCCAGTTTGTGGTCTACCCGCACTGTGTAGAAATTTTCGCGCACAATTTGCAAGCCGGAGTTGATGAATTTTCCTTTATCGAGCACGGAGGTCCCGCGCGTTGCATTGGGGAACATCACCAACTCTGCCGCTGCTGCAGGGTCCACCGTTACTGTGCATGTGCCCGGCACGGTCACGGTACATCCAGATGGCGGGGTGCCTGTCGGGTTATAGTGAAGAGTTCCCGCCCGCGCGGAATCGGATGGAACTGTAATCGCCGTCGTAATTCCTTTTCCCTGCCGCATTCCTTCGTAATCTCCAAAGATAAAAGTCTTATCTTTAATAATGGGCACACCTGCTGCGGCGCCGAACTGGTTGCGGCGGAATGCCGCCACCGGAGTGTCGCCGTTCCTGGAAAAGTAATCTCTCGAATCCAACGCGCTGTTTCGAATGAACTCGTATAGATCGCCGTGGAAGCCGTTGGTGCCCGACTTGGTGACGGCATTTATGACTCCACCCGTGGCCTTTCCGTACTCAGCCGAGAAGCCGCCTGTCAGAACCGAGAATTCCTGAATCGCATCTACACCCAAGGCTGCGCCGATCACGTTGCCCGGGCCGCCGTTGGCATAATCGTTGACGCTCACTCCGTCCAGCCGGTAGTTGTTGTTTGATGTCCGCTGGCCGGAGACGCTGAGTTCCGCTCCGAAGCCGCGATTTCCTCGAGCGGATCCCGAAGCATAGTCCATCTGATTTTCGATCAAGTTTACGCCAGGGTGAAGAGTGGCAAGCGAAGTCCAATCTCGCCCATTTAGAGGCAAGTCGGTCACCGTCTGAGAATCGACTTGTCCTGTCAGGGTGGAAGAGGTGAGTTCGATTTGTGTCGCAGCCGTCACTTTCACCGTCTCGGTTGCTGTCCCGACCTTCATCGGGACGTTGAGCTGCTGCTGCGCCCCCACGGCGAGGGTGATCGTTGAAACCACAGTGTTAAAGCCGTCAGCCGTGATCTTCACCTCGTAAGTTCCGGGCGCCAGGTTTGGAGCCGTATAGTAGCCGGCGGAATCCGCCTGAAAGTTCTGACTGATACCCGTGGCGGCATTGCTGACGGAGATCTGCGCCCCCGGTATTACACCGCCAGACGAATCCGAAATAATGCCGGAGAGAGTTGCACCCGTTACCTGTGAATAAATCGAAGAGGCAACGGATAGACTAAAAACGATTACTGATAAGGCTGCAAGGATTTTCTTGAGTTTTCGTGAGCCGGTAGCATGCACGCAGTACCTCCTGAGTGATCGCGTAGTGATCGTGGTCTGATCTTTCGATTAGGACGCGACATATTGCGTGGCCTTCGAAGAATACGCAAACTCAAAATCCAAATGATGAGAATTTAAAAAGAGTATTCTCGCCCGACGAGAGAGCATTACAAGTGCTCGCCGCCGACGAACTGACGACCCGAGACTTCTTACGATTCCACACTTGTCCGGTTTGGCAGGATGGAACAATGACGGAAACATTGATCTCTTCATGACCAATGGCCATCCCGATGACCGAATCGAGGAACATGCGAGCCATGTGACGTATCGAGAGCCCCTGTTGCTTTATCACAACAACGGAAGGATTTTGGAAATCGTCAGCGCGCCGCAGGTCCCGTTTTTAACGAAAGCTTTGCTGCGCGTGGGCTGGCCATCGGAGACTTCAATAACGACGGCGCGGTCGATGTACTGATCGCCGCAAACAATGGTGCCCCAGTGCTCTTGAAGAACCTGGCTGCGAAAGGGAACCACTGGCTCGGTCTGCGTTTAATTGGGGGATAGGCCAATCCCGATGCTTGGCGCCGCGAAATAGT
>Ga0208990_1000069_pt1 | contig 15797 bp, 16 predicted proteins | sample MedBloCARef_M3_FD_187854 | JGI IMG/M metagenome (GOLD analysis project Ga0208990, IMG submission 187854) | Forest soil microbial communities from El Dorado National Forest, California, USA - Mediterranean Blodgett CA Ref_M3 (SPAdes) (version 2) | ecosystem: Environmental > Terrestrial > Soil >...
GTGTGATATGGCAACAGGAAGAAGGTGTTTACGGCAAGCTGACGCAGCCGTTCCAGATCGGCGAGGGCATGTGCGGGCCGACCGTGATGGCCTATGGCAATGAAGAGCACAAACGTCATTATCTGCCGAAGCTCGCCTCGGGCGAACAAATCTGGTGCCAATTGTTTTCGGAGCCGGCTGGCGGTTCCGACGTCGCCGGCTTGCGAACGCGCGCGGAGAGACGCGGCGACGAGTGGATCATCAACGGCCAGAAAATCTGGACCTCGGGCGCGCATTATTCCGACTACGGCCTTCTGATCACGCGGACCGATCCCAATGTGCCGAAGCACAAGGGCCTGACGATGTTCTTTCTCAACATGAAGAGCCCCGGCGTCGAAGTAAGGCCGATCAAGCAGGCCAACGGCATGCAGGAGTTCAACGAGGTCTACTTTACCGACGTCGTCATTCCCGATCATCAGCGTCTCGGAGCGGTTGGTGATGGCTGGAACGTGTCGCTGACCACGCTGATGAACGAGCGGATGTCGATCGGCGCACGTCTTGCGACCGGCTTTCCCGAGATGTTCGATTTCTGCTCCAATCTGGTGACCGACGGCGGGCTCGCCATCGACGATCGCGCCACGCGCTCCAAGCTCGCCAGCTGGGCGGTGAAGGCGAGCGGGCTGAAATATACCAGCTACCGCGCGATCTCAGCGCTCTCAAAGGGAGAGCGTCCGGGACCGGAAAACTCGATCGGCAAGCTGGTCGCGGGCTCGATGCTGCAGGACATCGCGATGTATGCGATGGATCTTGAAGGCGCGGCTGGCGTCTTTACCGGCGATGCAGAGGAAGAGGCGCGCGGACAGTTCCAGCAGATGCTGCTGAGCTCACCATCGATGCGCATTGCCGGGGGCACCGATGAAATCCTCCGCAACATCATCGCCGAGCGCGTGCTGGGCCTGCCCGGCGACATCCGCGTCGACAAGGATGTGCCGTTCAACAAGATCCCGACCAAGGGGCGATGAGCATGCCGGATGCTGCAGCGGAAGTGCCGGCCAGCCGGTATAGCGTCGAAGAACGGATCGGCGTGCTGGAGGAATTGCTGAGCGAACGGTATTCTTGCCGCGCGTTCCTGCCGCAACCTGTGCCGCGCGCCACCATCGAGCGCATATTGACGGCGGCGCAGAAAACCGCGTCGTGGTGCAACAGCCAGCCCTGGCAGTTGGCGATCACCTCCGGCACTGCCACGAAAAAATTTCGCGATGCGATGTACGGCGCCGCCTCTAGCGGCAAGCCGGGCACCGGAGACTTTCCGTTCCCGCGCGAATATCGCGGCGTCTATCTGGAGCGACGCCGCGAAAGCGGCTTTCAGCTTTACAATTCGCTGGGCATCCCGCGCGGCGACAAGGCGGCCTACGCCAAGCAGGCACTGGAGAATTTCAATTTCTTCGGCGCGCCGCACGTCGCCATCGTTCATACCGACGAGGCACTCGGCGTCTACGGCGCGATCGATTGCGGCGGCTACGTCACGAGCTTCATGCTGGCGGCGCAGGCATTGGGACTGGCCACGGTGCCGCAGGCGGCGCTGGCGTTTCACTCCGAGGTGGTGCGCAAGCATTTCGGTCTCGGCGACGACCGGCGGGTGGTATGCGGCATTTCATTCGGATTGCCCGACCGCGGCCACAAGGCCAACAGCTACCGCACTACGCGCGCCAGCATTGCGGATACCGTCACGTTCGTCGACGAATAGCGCCGCAAGAAAACCCCGATCGCTGACGCAATCAGGGTTTCCATTGTTGGTAGTTCGCGCCTGATCAGTAGACGTCGTAGGGGCAGACGTTGACCGTGCGCAGGCGCAGGCCGTGGCGGGTCTGAACCATCTGCTGCCGATAGCAGTCGCTGATGCCGCTGTTGATATAGAGGCCGCCGAAGCCGAAGCCATGGCCCCATCCGCCGTGATGACCCCAGCCGCCGCCATGAAAGCCATGCGCGGAAGCGGGAGCCACAGCAGCCACGCTGAGGGAAGCGGCGGCGATTAGTCCAAGAGTAACCTTGCGAAGCATTGTCGTTCTCCAGTGTTGGCGCGATGCCGTTGTTGTGTCCCTGCCCGTCTGTCGGGCCGGCTTCGCCGCGCGTTCAATCGCGAGCTGAAGATTCGTGTTTCCGGACTGTTTCGTGGGGGTGGGGGACGAGATCTGAGAGGGAGGCGGTTCTGCTCCGTCCTCGTCCCTGTTTGCCGTCGTTGCGAGGAGCGAAGCGACGAAGCAATCCCAAACTGTATCAACGCTCTGGATTGCTTCGCTTCGCTCGCAATGACGGTAACTTCAGCGCCGGGAAGTCCCATCAAAACTTCGGCGGACGTTTCTCCGCGAACGCCTTGATGCCTTCCTTGATCTCGGCGCTGCGCATGCTGTCGCGGTGGCGGCGGTCGGCGGCCTCTTCATCCAGCCTGCCGTGGGCGACTTCGTTGATCGCGCGCTTCATGCCGCGCATCGCGACCGGCGCGTTGCCGGCGAGAATGCCTGCGAGTTGATCGACCTCTTCGTCGAGCGCCTCGGCCGGCACCATCGCCGTGAGATATCCGATCCGCAACATCTCCGCCGCGCCGATCTTTTGCGCGGTCAGGAACAGTTTCTTGGCGTTGTCGACACCGAGCCGCGACACATAGCGCTTAATGCCGCTCTTGTAGTAATGCAGCCCGAGCCGCGCCGCCGGCATGAACATTTCGCAGGTGTCGACACCGATACGGAAATCGCAGCCCAGCGCCAGATCCGTGGAACCGCCGTAGACGCCGCCGTTGATCCGGCAGATCGTCGGTATCGCGAGGTCTTCAAGCCGGTCGACGACAATCTCGAACGCCGATCCGGCAGTCTGCTCTTGTGCGTTGGCCGCGCGTTCGGCGATCGAGCCAAGATCGTATCCGGCGCTGAAGGCGCGGCCGGTGCCGGTCAGCACCAATACCCGGATCGCAGGATCTGATTCGATCCGGTCGAACAGTTTTAGCAGCGCATCGAGGTCATCGGGCTGCAGCCGGTTCAGATGCTTCGGCCGGTTGAGCCGGATGGTTGCCCGCGCGCCGTTGAGGTCGAGCACCGGCGCGCTGGCCTCCTCGGCACCGGAGGAGTGTCTCTGCATTATTTGTTCTCCAGCGCGCGCCGCTTGGCTTCGGCGTCGATGGTCTCGGCAAGATCGGGATGCCGCGCCATCAGCATGCGGAAATCCACGAGATCGAGCACCAGCAGCTTCGACACTTGCGTGGTGGTGATATTGGCGGAGCGCAAATTGTTGCCGAGCAGCGCCATCTCGCCGAAGAACGCACCTTCGCCGAGCCTCACCTTCTTGCCCGGCAAATCGACCTCGACCTCGCCGTCGGCGATGAAATACATGCAGTCGCCGGCCTGGCCCTTGCGGATGATCATGGTGCGCGCCGGCAGGTCCATGGTGCGCAGCATGTGCGTTACGTCGGCGATCGCCGACGGCCCGAGGGCTGCAAAGAACGGCACCTTGCTGACCGACTCCCAGGTCTTGAGGAAATTGTCGCGACGGGTCTCCGCGGCGAAGCCGGTGGCGAGGATACCGGTCCAGAGCCCGAACACTCCGAGGCCGCAGATCATCACAAAGGCCGCGACCAGCCGGCCAAGCGGCGTGATCGGCACCACGTCGCCATATCCGGTCGTGGTCAGGGTCGCGACCGCCCACCACAGCGTCGCAGGTACACTGCCGAAGGCGACCGGCTGGATGTCGCGCTCCAGAAAATGCACCGCCACCGAGGCCAGGAACAGCACCATCAAAAAAATCACCAGCACGCTCAAGAGCGGGCCGGATTCCAGCACCAGCACCCGGCGCAACTGCCGCAATCCCGGAATCCCCGGAACCACCTTGAGCATCCAGAATATGCCCAGCAGCCACGCCGATTTGGGATTGGCGCCAAGGATGAGGGCGAGCGGTACGGCTGCAGCGGCGGCGGCGTCGATCAGCCCGCGGCTGGATACCGCATAAGCCCATCCGCGTTGCGCCAGAACCGCCTGGCGAAGCCGGACCACCCATTCGAACACAAAGAAAGCCAGGCATGCCCATAGCAGCGCATCGACCCAGTGATGCGCCGCTTCATAGGCAGGATCGACCGTGAGCAGAACCATCATGAAGAGGCCGGTCGCAACCGCGACAAAGGCCGCTTTGGGCATGTTGCAGCCGGCCGTTGCGGCCACGAATCGCGCCAGGGCGGGGAAAACAACCGGCTTGAACATTGGATGGGGCGCCTGTCGATGGAAGAAACCCTGCTACGGCCATGCAAGGCGTGACCGGTGCCACAAAGTGCCCGGCCGGGGGAAGGCCGTCAACGACGGCTCGACAACAGCGTTATCACCTGGGCCCAGAACGAGGCCTTCGGGGCCAGAAATGCGACGTGTCCCGGACGTGGTGCAGCGCTCTCGCGGCGATGCGAAGCATCGTTCACGCTGCTCCGCTGGTCCGGGACCCAGGGCCAATTTGATGGCGCCGGATCAGCAGCGCACCGCGGAGCTTGTGCCCGGGCCGCGCGAAGCGCGGACCCGAGTGCGCTGCGCAGCATCCGGGACACGCGAATGCCGCGGCGGGTTGAACCGGCGTTTTATTTCCCTACCCTAGACGACAGAAGACGACTACGCGCTTTGCGCGGTTTTGACGATCACCACATTGTCGTCATGGCCGGCGTGGCGCTTCAGGCTCTCGCGCCGCATGCCGATCTCGTCGCGCACGAATTCATATCCGAGCCTGAACGTATCTAGCCCGTCGCTTGAGATGGTGCCGTCGCGCAGTCCGATCACCGCGCCTCGAAGGATGGCTTCGAGTTCATCCTGCAGCGCGTCGAGCGCGTCCAGCGAGTTGGCATGTGCCATCCTCTCGCCGATGTCGAGAATGGCGGTTGCCAGTTCGCCGGCCTTCTCCGGCGCGATCCTGGTCACCTTTGTGTAGATACCGGCAAAAATCGAACCGATGATGCTGAGCGCTGCCGCGCCCAGATACAAAAGGTCGCTGTAGCGGTCCATGAACGACTTGGTGTCGTCATTGATATATTCGGCGGCGCCCTGATGCGCGACGATGAAGGCGTCCTTGTCGGTGTCCGCCGGTTCGATCCTGGAGGCGAAACCATCTTCCAGCGCAAGTTCGGCCTTGTTTTCGTAGATCGTGCGCGCGAGGTCTCCCGCTGTTGCCGTCGACATCTTGGATTGTGCGACCAGAAGCCACTGCAGCCCGATGGTATCAAGATCGTCATCGGGAATGGGGGGTGCAGAGGACAGCATGCCCTTCGCCAGCGTTTCCTCCGAAATTCCAGGATTTCGTCTCGCCAGCGCTTTCGCCTCATCGATCGCGTTTAAGGTGAACCCGCCGCGCTTGGCATATTGTTCATAGCGTTTGTCTTTCACGATCGTCGAGGCATGCGCAATTGCGATCACAGCGCCATAGCCGCCTGACGCGAGCAGCTTGTCGAACGTCGAATTCGGCGGTGCCATCTGGACCCGCGAAGCGGCGTCGGAGCTATCGGAAATCTCGAGGATATTGCGGACAAAGGCTGCGCTGTTGTCGCCGTCAGCCAGAATCGCAATCTTCTTTTTCTTCAGCTCCGCGAGCGATTTGATCTTTTTGTTGCCAGGGCTGATCAGCAGCAAGACGTCGTGTTCCAGTATGGCAAGCGCGCGGGCGCGGGGCGGGACCTTCGCGTCGGTGCGCAGCACCGCAAGATCGGCCTGCCTGTGATCGAACTGCGCGAGCGCCTTGGCGCTGTCGGTATTGGGCACGATCTTGAGGCGCAGCTTTGAGTTGTTGTTCTTGAGCACGGCGGCGAGCTTGGTGGCAAAGCGGGCTTCAAGGCTGTTGGCGTCGCCGACGGCGAAGATCAGGGTTTCGGAATTTCTCAACCAGGTGCGGCCGCCCCAGACCGTCGCGGCGGTCAGGATCAATGTCAGCGCGGCAAACAGCAACATTTGCCTGCGGTTGTTTCTGACAACCCGCGAACGCGTGGGCGGCATTTCCGCTGGTGGCGTTGGGATTTCAGCGCTCATGGCTCATATCCGGGGTCGAGGCGCCTCGCCGCCATAGCGGCTCCGAGGATCGCCCGACGAGATCGTAAATATCTAAAAAAGAACGATAATTTTCCAGCTTAATGATGATATCCGCCCCTCAGCGGATTGCAAATCACGCTCTTTCGGCAACCTTACCGCCGGGCCCACGTGTCGATATCGCGGACATATCGCTGTTAAGCCACACCTTGTGTTTTTCGGACTACCCGTAGGTGCATTCTGGTCGGGGAGATGTCATAAATGACCAATACCGGTCGAATTGTTCGGGTTTGAGAAGAAGTTGCGCTGAAGTCTGCCGTTCTGCCCGTGCCATTCGAAGTCAGCCCTAGCGAGGACGTCAGCCTTGTCGTTTCCCCCCATGTCGTCGTCGGTCCCGGTAGGTGCGCTGATCGGATGGATGTTGCTGCTTACCGTCAAGCACATCATCGCGGATTTTGTCCTGCAGAATTCCTGGATGGCGATCGGCAAGGACCAGAAGAAAGGATGGGCGCTGCCGCTGCTGGCACACTGCCTTGTGCATCTTGCGGTTGCAACGGCGCTGATCCTGATTATCGCGCCGCAGTTCTGGTTCGTGGCCCTGATCGATTTCGCGATTCACATCGTGATCGACCGCGCCAAAGGTCTTTGCGCCTCCACCTTTGATGTGACGATGGAGCATCCATGGTTCTGGACCCTGATCGGGGTAGATCAGGCGCTGCACCATCTCACCGGCTTCGGTCTGTCGATTTTCATGGCGGCGAACGGTTGATGTTGTCTGGTTTGGGATTTGCGTCCCGGATCAGTACGCTCATCCGGTGTGGCCCGATATCCCGTTCGATCGAGGTCCAACCCAGCCTTTCATAATAACCCGAACGCTGCGGTCGCGCGCATAGATAGACGCGGCCAACGCCCAGCGCGAGGCAATCTTGCGTTGCGCGAGCGACCAGCGCGGCGCCGACGCCGCGCCGGCGCGCCTGCGGATCGACCCACACCGCCGCAACCCATGGCGTAAGTTGCGGACGCTCCTCGAGATCGGCTTTGATCACGGAAGATGTACCGAGAAATTCCATGCCGTCATGCGCGACCAAGGCAAATGGAATCGGATCCGCGTTGAGATTTTCGTCGCGCAGACGGCTGGAAATGTAGTCGAGTGGATGGCCGGAATCTCTCCACCATGCTTGCCAGATCCGGTCGGCCACGGTGTCGAGAAACTCCGGTCGCTGCCGCAGGTCGGAAATCGCAAAGGGCATTGCTGCTTTCATGTGAAGACCACCATGGTGTCGCGATCTGTCATACTTCACCCTCCGGCGCGCCTCCGATTCGGTTAACCCCTCAAGGTACCGGGATGACTACTGGGTACCGTGGTTAACCCTTCGTTAGAGAGTTGCATTGCATCTTGCGGGCAGGGGGATATCCAGATGTTTTCAAGTCGCGATGCCTACGAAAACGATTTCTGCCCGGTCCGGGATGAATTGCTCGGCGAAATGTACCGCGCCAACGAAAACGGCCTGCCCCGACTGGTGGAGAGCGTCTCTTCCGAGGTCCGGGCCATGCTGGCGCTGTTCTGCTATCGCAGAAGCCATCTGCACGCGCTGGCGCTCTCGATCGCGGCAAGTTGCAACGAACGCGAACTGATCCATCTGGGCGGACGGGTCGGCTCCGCCCTTTACACGCTGTCCCGCCAAGCGCTGGCAACGCGCGCCGCGCCGTCATCGCCTTACGGCAACCGCAAGCCGATCACGCTCTCGACCAAGCCGCTCAGCACGTTCTCGCCGGTTGACGACGAGCTTGATGAAGAGTTCGCCCAAGCCGCCACGGCGTAGTGCCCGCCCTGCTGATATGGAATCACGTCAGCACCGGCAGCCCATGTCTCCGCCGGGCCATCGCGCATTCGATGTCGCCGGGCATGCAGGTCCGGCAAACCTCAGGCCGCACCCCATAAATTCCGCACGAGGTCGCCACGCCGATCTTGCCTGACAGCGCCGAACACCGTTCGCCGTCGCAGCGCATGCCCGACAGTTTCTCGTTGACGAATTTTTCCGGAATCAGATCGAGCGTCGCGTCGTCCTCGGTGGTGAAGCGCGGCCAGTTCGACGAATACGAACAGCATGCGCCGCAGGCCTGGCAGGGGTTTTCGACATTAATGGCTGGATCGCTTGTCTCCATGCCTTCCGTTTAGAGCATGGTTCTGAAAAGGTGGAAACCGGTTTTCCCGGGACAAATGCGAAGCGTTTGCCCGGAGATCATGCTCAAACCCAAAGATAATGCAGCGATCGGCCAGTTGGCCGCGCGAGCTGCACGTATCAGGTATCGCTCGGATGTTCCCAGACCAGGTTCCTTCGCCATCTCGCTCTGAGTAAGTCACGTCGCTCGGGATATTTTTCGTCGAGATACAAGGCGTCGACGACACGGTCGGTTCGAAAGCTGCGAAAATCCCTGCGCAGTTCGCACCATGCCGCCAGAAGCCGCACGGCTTCGAGATAGCCGATGGCGATCGGCCAGATGGTGCGTTCGCTGTCCCGGCCGTGTTCGTCGCGATAGCGCAGTGTGATTTTCTTTCCTTCGTGAATCTGCGCACGCGTCCGCGCCATGTCCATGCGGTCAGGCTCCTTGCGCCAGCCCGGGCGGGCGCGGCTGGCGGGTTCAAGCACAAAAGGTCTTAGCCGTTCCGGGACCGTGTCGGCGATTTTAGCGATGAGATCGTGAGCGGCGCGGGACAAAGCTGTATCAGCATGGCCGGCGACCCATTGCGCGCCGAGCACGGCCGCTTCGATCTCATCGGGGGTGAGCATCAGCGGCGGCAGGTCAAATCCCTTCTCCAGAATATAACCCATGCCGGCCTCACCGCGGATCGGCACGCGCTGTTCCATCAGGGTCGCGATGTCGCGGTAGATCGTCCGCTTCGAGGTCTCTAACTCGGCTGCGATCGCATCTGCCGTTAGTGGTTTCCGGGTGCGCCGGAGCACCTGAATGATCTGGAACAGCCGGTCGGCACGTCTCATGGGCGTCTCTTTTTAGGGTGCAGCGTTGGCGATGCTGACAGCATGTTGGCAGCAGGTGGGGGCTATATCGGGACAACACTTCAGCTCAAGGGGATTTGTCCATGACGATTCTTTACGACTTCGGCACCCGCGGAAATTTCGAGCCTCTCTGGCGTGCTCAGACTTGGGCATTTCAGACTTGGGCATTTCAGACTCGAGCATTTCAGACTTGGGCATTGCAGCGCCTGATTTCGTTCAACTGCGCCGGCGGCGACGTCCGCTGGGCGATCATTGCGCTGGCCTTACGTTCATTCGCCGTGCTGTGGGTCTTCGGGCAAAGACAATTTGTCCTATTGGTTCGAAACGTCGCGGGCCGCGTTTGGGCAGGGGCCTGTTTCGCGGATGATATTACCGATGCTGACAGTATGGTGGCAGCAGGGAGTAGCTAGGGTGAGGCGTCCTTTCAAGAGATCAGGAGCCCACATGATCACCCTCTATGGCTTTGGCCCAGGATTCGGCTTGCCGGAAATCAGCCCTTTTGTAACCAAGACCGAAGTCCAGTTGAAAATGGCCGGTCTAATCTATCGCAAGGAGAGGGCGATGCCACCGGCCTCTCCCAAGGGGCAATTGCCTTATATCGTCGATGAGGCAGAGAGCATTGCCGATTCCACCTTCATTCGCGCGCATATTGAAGGCAAATACGGTTTCGACTTCGACGCGCCCCTCAATTTGCAGCAGCGGGCGCATGCCTGGGCGTTCGAGCGAATGATCGAACACCACGTCTATTGGGCGCTGGTCGGAGCTCGGTGGGTCGATCCTGAAAACTTTGCAAAGGGACCGACGCATTTCTTCGATGGCGCCCCCGAGCATTTGCGCGAAAAGCTTCGCGAAGACGCGCAATTCCGTGTCGCCGAGAACTACCTGCTGAGCGGTCTCGGCCGCCACGCCCCGGACGAGGACATCGACCTGGCCGTCCGCTCGCTGTTTGCGCTGTCAGTTCAGCTTGGGGACAAGCCATATTTGATGGGTGACACACCCTGCGGTACCGATGCCACCGCATTCGCCACGCTTGCCGGGATCCTCACCCCGTTCTTCGTGTCGCAATTGCGGGAGCGAGCCGAACAATTCCAGAATCTCACAGCCTATGTCGACAGGATGATGCTTCAGTACTATCCGGACTTTGGCTGGGCACCGCTGCGACAAGCCGCCTGATCGGCTTTACGCCGGGTTGAAGGTCAAGCCGAGGCGGGCTCGCCCTTCAATGCAGCCAGCTCCGCCTCCAGTTCCGCGATGCGTATATCGCGCGAGGCGAGCGCCGCCGCCACATCGGCGGCATCGAACTTCTGCGGTATGTGCTGCGGGCAGTTGGTGTCCCATGCGGAAACCTTGAACAGGATGACCTGTTCGGGCCGCGCCTTGTAGCCTTGCGGCATCAGCGACTTCGTTAGGGCCGGATCGTCATCCACCACACGCGCCTCGCCCCAGATTTTCACGCGGCGGCGATGGGCGTAGTCCATCAGGAAAATGTTGGCCTTGGGGTTTTCGGAAAGATTGCCTTGCGTGATGTATTGGCGGTTGCCGCTGTAATCGGCGAACGCCAGCGTGTTGTTGTCCAAAATCTTGATGAAGCCTTTTGGCCCGCCGCGATGCTGGATATAGGGCTGTCCGTCCGCGGTGGCGGTTGCCAGAAACATGCTGTCCTGAGCCGCCAGAAACGCGGTGAGCTGATCGTCGATTTCGGTGCGCCAGCCGCCGTGCTGCTCGACGTGGGCATAGGCGCTGCGCGATCCCTTGCGTGCCTGAACAGCCTTGACGGCAGGGGTGAACGCCACGTCGCTGGAAAAAGTGTGAATGTCTGACATCGGAGCATCCCTTGGAAGCCGAGGCGGCGAAGCGCCCGTGCTCGTCGGCTAAAATGGATCTTTTCGAAATTTGAACAATCCTCTGGATTGACACTTCATCATTGCGACATATGAAATAATGCCATGGATCGCATCGATGCCATGCAGGCTTTTGTGGCGGTGGCCGACCTCCAGGGTTTTGCGCCGGCGGCCCGTAAACTCGGGCTGTCGCCATCCGGGGTGACGCGACTGATTGCGGCGCTGGAGGACCATCTCGGCGCCCGGCTATTACAGCGGACCACGCGATCGGTGACGCTGACCGATGTCGGCGCGCGCTATCTGGAGCGTATCAGACGGATTCTCGCCGATGTCGAGGAAACCGAAGGATCAGTTCAGGACGAGCGCACGCGGCCGAGTGGACGGCTGGTGGTCTCGGCGCCCGTCGGATTCGGGCGCCTCCATGTCAGTCCCGTCATGTCGGCGTATCTGACTCGCTATCCTGAGGTCTCGGGCGAACTGCGCTTGTCGGATCGCATGATCAACCTGGTGGAAGACGGCGTCGATCTCGCGGTCAGAATCGGGCACCTCGCCGATTCCACTCTGGTCGCGCGCCATGTCGGCGAGATGCGGCGGATCGTGGTCGGCTCGGACGGATATTTCAAACAGCGCGGCGAGCCGAAGACGCCGGAAGCGATCGCGTCGCATCTGACGATTCAGTTCGGCGCCATGGTCGCGTCACCTGAGTGGCATTTCGTCCAGGATGGCCGCGAGGTTCGCGTGGCGTGCACGCCGCGGTTCACCACCAACAGCGCCGACGCCGCGATCCAGTATGCCGAGCAGGGCGGTGGCCTGACGCGGGTGCTGGCCTATCAGGCAGCGGAGGCGATCAAGGCCGGCCGGCTCAGGATCGTGCTGGAAAAATTCGAGCAGCCGCCGCTGCCGATCCACATCGTCTATCCGACGTCTCGGCTATTGTCGGCCAAGGTGCGGACCTTCATCGATCTCGTGATTGATGCCAGCGACTGGCATTTCGGCGACTGAGGTTGGCGCAGGTAAGCCGAACGCTCGTCATGGCCGGACAAGGCCGGGCATGACGGCGGAAAAATCAGACATCCACTTAAAAGCGGCTCATCCCTTCTTCGGCCCCACCCTGAACGTCGCGTTGGCGCGCGCGATGGCGACATCGTCCGCTTTTACGAAGCACTGCGCGAAGCAGATCGTGCTGCCGGTCTTGATCACGTCGGTCTCGACCGTGAGCCACTGCCCGATCTGGGCGCTGCTGATGAAATCGATCGACATGCTGATTGTCACCAGCGAATAGGCGCCGCGCATCTTGTGGCCGCAACTGTGCCCCATGGCTTTATCGGCTAGCGCAGCGATTAATCCGCCATGCACGAACCCGCGCGCATTGGTGTGCGGCGTCCCCAGCCGCAGGCCCAGCACGATCGCATCAGGCGTTTGCCTCGAATAGATCGGCTCCCAGGGATCGGTGAGCGGACTACGCCGGGACTGGCGTTCGAAACCCTCGGGAATATCGGTAGTGGTCATGCGAGGAGCTCGCGTGTCGATGATGCACCCCGCCATTGAACGCGATCCCAGCGTGAAATGCACCGCATACAAAGTTTAAAACGGGATATTTGTATTTGCTCCCTCGCCATGATGGCGGTGTGTATGAACGCCTAATACGGCAATCCCACATAATTTTCCGACAGCGACGCCGTCGCCGCTTTCGAGCTTACGAGATAATCCAGCTCGGCAAGCTGGATTCGCGCGCCAAAACCTTCGGTGTCGGGAAACCGATGCAGCATCGAGGTCATCCACCACGAAAAGCGCACTGCCTTCCAGACCCGCGCCAGCGCCTTTACCGAATAGCCGTCGATCCCGGCGGACGATTTCTCGTCGTAATATTCGCGGAAGCCGTGCGAGAGAAAATGCACGTCGCTGACGGCGAGGTTGAGCCCCTTGGCGCCGGTCGGCGGCACGATGTGTGCGGCGTCGCCGGCTAAAAACATCCGACCGAACCGCATCGGCTCGGCGACGAAACTGCGCAGCGGCGCGATGCTCTTTTCGATCGATGGCCCGGTGACGAGGTTGTCGACCGCCTTCTGATCCAGCCGCCGCTTCAATTCATCCCAGAACCTTTCGTCCGGCCATTGATCGATGTGATCGTCAAGCGGACATTGCACGTAATAGCGGCTGCGGTGCATCGAGCGCATGGTGCAAAGAGCAAATCCCCTGGCGTGGTTGGTGTAGATCAATTCGTGCGAGACCGGCGGAGTTTCCGACAATATCCCGAGCCAGCCGAACGGATAGATCCGTTCAAATGTCTCGATGGCCGAAGGCTTCACGCTTGCGCGGCTGACGCCGTGAAAGCCGTCACAACCGGCGATGAAATCGCAGGCGATCTCGTGGCCGATGCCGTCCTTGACGTAGGATACGCGCGGATGATCGGTGTCGAAATCATGCGGCTTGACGTCGGCCGCTTCATAAACCGTGGTGAGACCGGCGGCGCGGCGCGCGTTCATCAGGTCGAGCGTCACTTCGGTCTGGCCGTAAATCATGACAGTCTTGCCGGTGGCGGCCTTCATATCGATTCGATGGCGCGCGCCGCCGAAGGCGAGCTCGACGCCGTCATGGACCAGGCCCTCGCGGTGCGCGCGCGCACCCGCGCCCACTTCATCGAGCATGGCCACCGTTCCCTCTTCAAGGAGCCCCGCGCGGATGCGGCCGAGCACATAGTCCGGCGTCTGGCGCTCCAGAATGACGTTGTCGATTCCGTAGGTGTGAAGCAGTTGTCCCAGCAGCAATCCCGCCGGCCCCGCGCCAATGATTGCTACTTTTGTCCGCAATACTTGCCCCCCTGATTACTATAGGCTTTAACGCAGCCGCTGCGGATGTGGCCGCGCGTACTTGCAATGGTAATTATATCATATAACAATATTCGCAAAGGGCCATTGAAGCCCTGATATCACGGGGGAGACGATGTTGATGAGGAAAACGTTATTGGCGTTGCTGCTGGCCGCCAGTGTGACGCCTGCGTTCGGGCAGGAAAAGACCTTCGAACTGAAACTGTCGCACTGGGTGCCGGCGTCGCATCCACTGCAAAAGGCGCTGGAAGACTGGGGCGCCGCGGTCGAAAAGGAATCCGGGGGTACGATCAAATATAAGGTTTATCCGGCGCAGCAGCTCGGCAAGGCGTTCGACCACTACGACATGGCGCGCGATGGCATCGCCGACGTCACTTACGTCAATCCGGGCTATCAGCCCGGCCGTTTCCCGATTATCGGCGCCGGCGAACTTCCGTTCCTGATGTCGGACGCCAAGGGCGGCTCGATGGCGCTCGACGCCTGGTATCGGAAATATGCCGAGAAGGAAATGAAGGATGTCAAGTTCTGCCTGGCCTTCATCCATTCGCCCTCGTCGTTCCACTCGCGCACGAAGAAAATCGCGGTGCCCGACGACGTCAAGGGCATGAAGATCCGCCCCGCCCACGCCACCATGGCGAGTTTCGTGACGCAGCTCGGCGGCACCAACGTCCAGTCCTCGGCACCGGAAGTCCGCGACATCATCGAACGCGGCGTTGCCGACGCCGTCACCTTCCCCTGGGGATCGCTGGTGCTGTTCGGCATCGACAAGGTGACGAAATATCACATGGACGCGCCGCTCTATGTCACGACGTTTGCCTTCGTGATGAACAACGACAAATACAACCAGATGTCCGACCGCCAGAAAAAGGCGATCGATAACAATTGCAATACCGAGGCCGCTGGCCGCGTCGGCGAACCATGGGGTAAGTTCGAAGATGCCGGTGTCGACAAGGTGAAGGCGCAGGAAGGTCATGAAGTCTACAAACTGACTCCGGAGCAAACGGCGCTGTGGAAGAAGGCGTCCGAACCGCTGATCAAAACCTGGGCCGAGGGTGTCAAGAAAACCGGTGCCGACCCGGATGCAGCGTTGGCCGAACTTCGTGCTTCTCTCGCCAAATACAACGCCTTGGCGCAGTAAAGGCTTATCGCGTACCAATCCGGCGGCGGGATCCTCCTGCCGCCGTGTTCCCTGCAATCTCAAGCCGTGCGGAGCGGACATGAAGCGCGCCTCGATGGATCTTTTCATCGACACGATCGAATGGATCGCGGCCGGAATTGTCGGCATCGTCGCCGCCAACATTTTCATTGCGGTTCTCTTACGCAACACGCTCAACTACGCGATCCCGGATTCGTTCGATATCGGGCGCATGCTGCTTGGCATTTTGATCTTCTGGGGCATCGCCGCCACCAGCTACCGCGGCGGACACATCACCGTCGATCTTATCTGGGCCAATGTCGGTCCCAAATATCAGCGTATGATCGATGTGTTTGCGACGCTGGTGCTGCTGTTTGTCGTGACGGTGCAGACCTGGACATTGTTCGACAAGGTACGCGGCACCTATAACGACAACGTCCTGACATTCGATGTGCACATGCCGGCCTGGCCGTTTTTCGCCGTTGCCTGGGCCGGCGATGTTTCCGCGGTGCTGCTGATCGCGATCCGCACCTATCGCCTGATTTTTTATCCGGATCTGATGCAGGATCCCAAGATCAAGCCCGTGGAGTAGAGGGATGAGCACCGACGCCGTCGCCATCCTGGGATTCATCGCGCTGTTTGCGCTGATGCTGCTCCGCGTGCCGGTGGGCATGGCGATGGGCCTCGTCGGCGTCTCCGGCTTCACTTACCTGGTCGGCGCTACGCCGGCGCTCAAGCTGGTCGGCCAGACCTCGATGCGCACGGTGACCGACTATACCTTCGGCGTCATTCCGATGTTTTTGCTGATGGGGACGTTCGTCAGCAATTCCGGCATGAGCCGCGAACTGTTCCGCGCCGCCAACGGTTTCGTCGGTCATCTGCGGGGCGGGCTGGGAATTGCGACGGTCGCCGCTTGCGGCGGCTTTGCCGCCATCTGCGGCTCGTCGGTGGCGACCGCT
>Ga0208990_1000072_pt1 | contig 15675 bp, 9 predicted proteins | sample MedBloCARef_M3_FD_187854 | JGI IMG/M metagenome (GOLD analysis project Ga0208990, IMG submission 187854) | Forest soil microbial communities from El Dorado National Forest, California, USA - Mediterranean Blodgett CA Ref_M3 (SPAdes) (version 2) | ecosystem: Environmental > Terrestrial > Soil >...
CGTTCTCGGCCATGCCGTCCTCGATCGACACGATCGGGTAGCGCTCGGCGAGCCCCGCCAGGTAGTCGCTGAACTCGCCCGAGGTGAAGTTCTTCTTTTCCGATTCGAGGATGTAGCGGCCGTCGCGGAAGAACTCGGTCGCCGCGCAGTCGAGCGCCAGCATCACGTCGCGGCCCGCGCCGTAGCCCGCCTTGCCGATGGCCTCGACGATCAGCTCGATCGCCGCCGCGTGCGTCGGCAGCCCGGGCGCGAAGCCGCCCTCGTCGCCGACCGCGGTGGACAGGCCTTTCGAAGAGACCAGCGATTTGAGTTTCTGAAAAATCTCGGCGCCGCAGCGCAGCGCCTCCCGGAACGACTGGAAGCCCACCGGAACGATCATGAACTCCTGCAGGTCGAGGTTGTTGTTGGCGTGCGCGCCGCCGTTGATCACGTTCATCATCGGCACCGGCATGCGCATCGCGCCCGAGCCGCCGAAATAGCGGTAGAGCGGCAGGCCGCATTCCTCGGCCGCGGCCCTCGCGACCGCCATGGAAACGGCGAGCAGCGCGTTCGCGCCCATGCGCGCCTTGTTCTCGGTGCCGTCGAGCTCGATCAGGGTCTTGTCGATGAAGGCCTGCTCCGAGGCATCGAGGCCGACGATCGCCTCGGAAATCTCGGTGTTGACGTTCTCGACCGCCTTCAGCACGCCCTTGCCGCCGTAGCGCTGCCGGTCGCCGTCGCGCAGCTCGAGCGCCTCGCGGCTGCCGGTCGAGGCGCCCGAGGGCACCGCGGCGCGGCCCATCACCCCCGACTCGAGCAGCACGTCCGCCTCGATCGTCGGGTTGCCCCGCGAGTCGAGGATTTCCCTTGCGACCACATCGACGATGGAGCTCATGTTTTTTTCACCTTCTCCTCGGCAAAGCCTTTCTTTTTCACCATTCGATCGATCTCGACCAGCGTCTCGAGCAGGCCCTGCATCAGGCCCAGGGGCCAGGCGTTCGGCCCGTCGGAGAGCGCCTTCTCCGGTTCGGGGTGGGTCTCCATGAACAGCCCGGCGATGCCGCTGGCCACCGCGGCGCGCGCCAGCACCGGGATGAATTCGCGCTCGCCGCCCGAAGCGGCGCCCTGCCCGCCGGGCAGCTGAACCGAGTGCGTGGCATCGAACACCACCGGGCAGCCGGTGTCGCGCATGATGGCGAGCGAGCGCATGTCGGAGACCAGATTGCCGTAGCCGAAAGAGAAACCGCGCTCGCAAACGAGGATATTTTCTTGTTTGGAAGCTTCTCTTGCCTTGTCGACCACGTTCTTCATCTCCTGCGGCGAAAGGAACTGGCCCTTCTTGATGTTCACCGGCCGGCCGGCCGAAGCCGCGGCATGGATGAAATCCGTCTGGCGGCACAGGAAAGCCGGGGTCTGCAGCACGTCGACCACCGCGGCGACCGGCTTGACCTCCTCCTCGGTGTGCACGTCGGTCAACACGGGAACGCCGATCTGCCGTTTGACATCCCCCAGGATTTTTAAACCCTCCTCCATGCCCAGGCCGCGAAACGACTTGCCCGAGCTGCGGTTCGCCTTGTCGTACGACGACTTGAAGACGAGCGCGATGCCGAGCGGCCGGCAGATCTCCTTGAGGCGGCCGGCGGTGTCGATCTGCAGCTGGCGCGACTCGACCACGCAGGGACCCGCGATGAGAAACAGCGGCTTATCCAAACCGACCTCGAAACCACAGAGTTTCACGCCGCGACGACCGACAGCGTGCCGCCTGGACGCTCCGCGCTGGCGCGGTGCTTGAGTGCAGCGGTGACGAAAGCCTTGAACAGGGGATGGCCGGCGCGCGGCGTCGAGGTGAACTCGGGGTGGAACTGCACGCCGACGAAGAACGGATGGCCGGGGATTTCCATCATCTCCGGCAGCTTCTCGCTCGGCGTGCGGGCCGAAACCTTGTAGCCCCGGGCCTCGAGCTGCGGCACGTAGATGTTGTTGACCTCGTAGCGGTGACGATGCCTTTCGTTTACTTCCAGGCCGTAAATCGAAGCCGCGAGAGTGCCCGGCTCGACCGGGCATTTCTGCGCGCCCAGGCGCATCGTGCCGCCGAGATCGGACTTCTCGGTCCTCTTCTCGATGCGGCCGGTGCGGTCGAGCCACTCGGTGATCAGCGCCACCACCGGGTGCGGCGTGTCCGGGTCGAACTCGGTGCTGTTGGCGCCGGCCAGGCCGCAGACATTGCGCGCGAACTCGATGGTCGCCAGCTGCATGCCGAGGCAGATGCCGAGGTACGGAATGCCGTTCTCGCGCGCGTAGCGGATGGCGCGCATCTTGCCCTCGGTGCCGCGCTTGCCGAAGCCGCCGGGCACCAGGATCGCGTCCATCTTCTCCAGCTGGGCGATACCGCCTTTCTCCAGCTCCTCGGAATCGAGGTAATGGATGTTCACCTTGGAGCGGGTATGGATACCGGCGTGCCTGAGCGCCTCGTTGAGCGACTTGTACGAGTCCTGCAGGTCGACGTACTTGCCGACGAAGGCGATGTCGACCTCGTGCTCCGGGTGCTCCTGCGCATGGACCAGCTTCACCCACGACGACAGGTCGGCGGCGCGGGCGAGGATGCTCAGCTTGTGGCAGACGATCTCGTCGAGCATCTGCTCGTGCAGCATCATCGGGATCTTGTAGATCGAGTCGACGTCCCAGGCCGAGATCACCGCTTCCTTCTGCACGTTGGTGAACAGCGCGATCTTGCGGCGCTCGTCCTCGGGCAGCGGCTGGATGGTCCGGCACAGCAGCGCGTCGGCCTGGATGCCGATCTCGCGCAGCTCCTTGACCGAGTGCTGCGTCGGCTTGGTCTTGATCTCGCCCGCCGAGGCGATGTAGGGCACCAGCGTCAGGTGGATGTAGCAGACGTTGTTGCGGCCGAGCTCCAGGCCCATCTGCCGGATCGCCTCGAGGAACGGCAGCGACTCGATGTCGCCGACGGTGCCGCCGATCTCGACGATCGCCACGTCGGCGTCGCCGGCGCCGCGCTTGATGAACGCCTTGATCTCGTCGGTGATGTGCGGGATCACCTGCACCGTGCCGCCGAGGTAGTCGCCGCGGCGCTCCTTCTTGATCACCGACTCGTAGATCTGGCCGGTGGTGAAGTTGTTCCAGCGGCGCATCTTCGCGCTCTGGAAGCGCTCGTAGTGGCCCAGGTCGAGGTCGGTTTCCGCGCCGTCCTCGGTGACGAACACTTCCCCGTGCTGAAACGGGCTCATGGTGCCCGGATCGACGTTGATGTACGGGTCCAGCTTGATGTTGGTGACTCGGATGCCGCGCGATTCGAGGATCGCGGCAAGGGAGGCGGCGGCGATGCCTTTCCCCAAGGAGGAAACTACACCACCGGTTACGAAGACATACTTGGTCATCTACCTAGGGCGTGTAGGGATGGAGAAGCTTACAGGAATGCCCGACGCGCCACAAATTGTCGTGCCGCTCCGACAGATGCGCCGCGCGCGCAATTTCAGTAGCGCGTCCCATCCTTGTGCGCCGCTACCGTCCCCTGCTCCGTTTCGATCCACATCAGGTCGTCGTCGGGATAGAACGCAGTGTCGCCATCGAGCCGCGGGCCCACCTCGAGGTAGCTCGCCGGCCGCGTCGAGCGGTTGATGAAATGATGCGCATCGCGTTTGCCCGCCGGATAGCCCGCGCACGTGCCTGACTTCAACACCTGCTCGCCGGCATCGGTCACGAGAACGACCTCGCCTTCCAGCACGTAGACGAACTCGTCTTCCAGCGTGTGCCAATGGCGCAACGCCGATTGGCCGCCGGGACCGAGGGTCACCAGGTTGACGCCGAGCTTGGTCAGCCCGCAGGCATCTCCCAAGCGCCTTTTCGCGCGATCGCCCATCCTTGCTTTGAGCGGCTGGGGATACCCTGAGCCGCGAACCTCGGCGACGGCGTTGACATCGAGCGCAGGTAGCTTGAGTGGGGCCATCGGTCGCCTCCTCTAGGAACCCAGCGCGACGCGAAACTCGCAGGCGGTCTTGGCGCGCACGTCCTCCAGCTTCACCCCGGGATGCACCTCCTTCAGCACCAGCCCCTGCCCTGGCACGACCTCGAAAACGCAGAGGTCGGTGATGATCATGTTGACCACCCCCTTGCCGGTGATCGGCAGCGTGCACTGCTTCAGGATCTTGGAGCTGCCGTCCCGGGAGGTGTGCTCCATGAGCACCACCACCCGCTTGACGCCAGACACGAGATCCATGGCGCCGCCGGGTCCCTTCACCATCTTGCCCGGCACCATCCAGTTGGCGAGGTCGCCGTTCTGCGCCACCTCCAGCCCGCCGAGGATGGAGAGGTCGACGTGGCCGCCCCGGATCATGGCAAAGGAGTCGGCGCTGGAGAAGAAGCTCGAGCCGGGAAGCGTCGTCACGGTCTGCTTGCCTGCGTTGATGAGGTCCGGGTCCACGCTGCTCTCGGCCGGGAACGGCCCGATGCCGAGCAAGCCGTTTTCCGATTGCAGCGTGACGTTGATGTTGTCCGGGATGTAATTGGCGACCAGGGTCGGAATGCCGATGCCGAGGTTGACGTAGAAGCCGTCGCGCAATTCCTGCGCCGCGCGCTTCGCCATCAATTCGCGGATCGGCGAGTCCTTCTTGCCGACAGACCCGGCAACGGTGCGGAACTCGATGCGCTTCTCGTAGCGGGCGCCCTGGATGATGCGATCGACGTAGATTCCCGGCGTATGGATCTGGTCGGGATCGAGCTCGCCGACCTCGACCAGCTCCTCCACTTCCGCCACGGTGAGATTGCCGCAGGTAGCGATCATGGGGTTGAAGTTGCGCGAGGTCATCCGATAGACGAGATTCCCGGCCTTATCGCCCTTCCATGCCTTGACGATCGACAGATCGGCGCGAATGCCTTCCTCGAGCACATGCTCCCTGCCGTCGAATACCTTGGTCTCCTTGCCCTCGGCGAGCTTGGTGCCGGCCGCGGTGCGCGTGTAGAAGGCCGGAATGCCGGCTCCGCCCGCGCGCAGCTTCTCAGCCAGCGTGCCCTGCGGCGTCAGCTGCAGGTCGAGCTCGCCCGCCAGCACCTGGCGCTCGAACTCCTTGTTCTCGCCTACATAGGAAGCGATAACCTTCTTTACCTGGCGCGACTTGAGGAGCAGGCCCATGCCGAAATCGTCGACGCCCGCATTGTTGCCGACGATGGTAAGGCCTTTGACGCCGCTGTCGACCAGTGCCTGGATGAAATTCTCCGGGATCCCGCACAGCCCGAAGCCGCCCGCGGCGATCGTCATGTTGTCGCGCAGCAGACCCTTGAGCGCCGCGGCGGCGTCTGGATATACCTTTTTCATTGGCTAGCCTCGATGAGCAATGTCCTCTATAGGCCGGCGATTATAATTGCCCGCCATGCCGCGCGAATCGATGCAGTACGACGTGGTGATCGTCGGCGGCGGGCCGGCGGGCCTCGCCGCGGCGATCCGCCTGAAGCAGCGCTCCGCCGGGCTCTCCGTGTGCGTGCTCGAGAAAGGCTCCGAGATCGGCGCGCACATCCTTTCCGGCGCCGTGATGGATCCCCGCGCGCTCGCCGAGTTGTTTCCGGACTGGAAGGAGCAGGGCGCGCCGCTCAACACCCCGGTGAGCGAGGATCGGTTCCTCTTCCTTACCGAATCGGGGTCCTTCAGGACCCCGGACTTTTTGCTGCCCGCCTGCTTCAAGAATCGCGGCAACTACGTCATCAGCCTCGGCAACCTGACGCGCTGGCTGGGCAGGCAGGCCGAGGGCCTGGGCGTTGAGATCTTTCCCGGCTTTGCCGCGGCGGAAATCCTCTATGAAGGCGCGCGCGTAAAGGGCGTCGCCACCGGCGAGCTCGGCATCAGCCGCAGCGGCGAGAAGACCGGGGCCTACCAGCCCGGGATGGAGCTGCACGCAAAATACACTTTCTTCGCCGAGGGCTCGCGCGGGCATCTGGGCAGGCAGCTGTTCGCGAAGTTCCCCCTGCAGCGGGACGCCGATCCGCAGGTCTACGGCATCGGGCTGAAGGAGCTGTGGGAGGTGAAAGCCGAGCGCCACCAGCCCGGACTCGTGCTTCACAGCGCCGGCTGGCCGCTCGACGCCGGCACCTACGGCGGGTCTTTCCTGTATCACATGGAGGATCGCCAGGTCGCGGTCGGCTTCGTCGTCGGCCTCGGCTATTCGAATCCGTTCCTGTCGCCCTACGAGGAATTCCAGCGCTTCAAGACCCACCCGGCCATCCGGCAGTTTTTGGAGGGCGGAAAGCGCATCTGCTACGGCGCCCGCGCGATCACGGCCGGCGGCCTGCAGTCGCTGCCGAAACTGGTTTTCCCGGGCGGCGCGCTGGTCGGCGACGAGGCAGGATTCCTCAACGCCTCGCGCATCAAGGGCAGCCACTGCGCCATCAAGTCGGGCATGCTCGCCGCCGAAGCGGCCGCGCAGGCGATCGGGGCTGGACGGAGCGGCGACGAGCTCGCCGCCTACCCCGAAGCGTTCCGCTCGAGCTGGCTTTACGAGGAGCTTTACCGCGCCCGCAACTTCAAGCCCTGGATGTCCAAGGGGCTGTATACCGGCTCGCTGATGGTCGGCGTCGACCAGGTGCTGTTCCGCGGCAAGGCGCCCTGGACCTTGCATCACAAAGGGGCGGATCACGAGCAAATCCGTCCTGCGACGGAATTCTCTCCGATTGCCTACCCCAGACCGGACGGGGTCCTCAGCTTCGAGCGGCTGTCGTCGGTGTTCGTCTCCAACACCAACCACAACGAGGACCAGCCGATCCACCTGACCCTCAAGGATCCTTCGCTACCCCTGCAGAATCTGAAGATCTATGCCGGGCCGGAGCAGCGCTACTGCCCTGCCGGCGTCTATGAGTTCGTGGACCTCGAGACCGCGCCGCGCCTGCAGATCAACGCGCAGAACTGCGTGCACTGCAAGACCTGCGACATCAAGGACCCGAAGCAGAACATCGTCTGGGTCGCGCCGGAAGGCGGCGGCGGCCCAAACTATCCCAACATGTAGACTGCTGCCAGCACCCATGGAAACTACCGATCTGACGCCCCGGTTCTGGAGCCCCGAAGTCCTCTGGCTGACGGTCATCGCGCTGGTGCTGACGGTCCTGCTGCTGCGCGCGCGCCGGCACGAGCGCAGGGTGTTCGTCAACACGCTGTGGCTGTTCCTGCTCGGCGTAGTCGGCCAGGCCTCCGCCGGGGCCGTCTATGCGCTCGACTTCCCGAGCGCTGCGAAAACGATCTACGCGGTGTTCCGCATCATCTCGGAGATCGCGCTCATCCGCCTGTTCGGCTTCGGCGTGTTCCGGCTGCTGCTGCCGCTCCTCGGCAGGGACCTGCCGCGCATCATCGAGGACCTGGCGATCGTCGTCGCGTACGTGGTCTACGGCTTCGTGCAGCTGCGCGGTGCCGGCGTCGATCTCTCCAGCATCGTCACCACCTCGGCAATCCTGACCGCGGTGCTCGCCTTCGCGATGCAGGACACGCTCGGCAACCTGCTCGGCGGGCTGGCCATCCAGCTCGACAACTCGGTGCGGGTCGGCGACTGGGTGCGCGTCGACGACACGGTGGGCCGCGTGCGCGACATCCGCTGGCGCTCGACGCTGATCGAGACGCGCAACTGGGAGACGGTGGTGATCCCGAACAGCACGCTGATGAAGTCGCGCGTCGCGATCCTCGGCCGGGTCGAGGGCGCGCCGCTGCAGTGGCGGCGCATCCTCAATTTCATGGTCGACCCCGCCGTGCCGCCGGCGCGCGTGATCGCCATCGTCGACGAGGAGATGCGCGAGCTGGCCATGACCAACGTGGCGCGCACGCCGGCGGCGAGCTGCGTGCTCTACGGCTTCGAGTCGGGCAACCTGCGCTACCAGCTGCGCTACTTCCTGACCGACCTGATGGAGGACGACCTCACCGATTCGATGGTGCGCGTGCACCTGTTTGCTTCGCTGCAGCGCGCCGGGATCCGCATCGCCGAGCCGCAGCACACCGTGCACGCCATCCAGCGCGACGAGGCGCACGCGGAAAAGGTGCGCCGCCGCGAGCTGACGCGGCGCCTCGAGATGCTCGGCAAGGTCGCCCTGTTCGCCGGGCTTTCCGGCAACGAGAAATCCGAGGTCGCCGAGCGCCTGCAGTACGCGCCGTTCGCGCGCGGCGACGTCATCACCAAGCAGGGCAATACCGCGCACTGGCTGTACATCATGGCCTTCGGCGATGCCGAAGTGCTCTACGAGCCGCCCAGCGGCCCGCCGCAGGTCCTCGCCCTGCTGCGGCCGGGACAGTTCTTCGGCGAGATGGCGCTGATGACGGGCGACGCCCGCACCGCGACGGTGGTGGCCAAGACCGACGTCGAGTGCTGGCGCCTGGACCGCGGCTCGTTCCAGCAGCTGCTGCAGACACGGCCGGAGATCGCCGAGGAAGTGAAACGCGTGATCGGCGCGCGGCGCGGCGACCTGGAGCGTGCGCGCGAGGCGTTCGCCGCGGCGGCGGTCGATGCGGGCGCAGCGCGGCAGGCCAACCTGTTCGGCCGCATCCGCCGCTTCCTCGGCCTCGGCGCGTAAGCCGAGGGCTAAGCGGCGAGGAACTGGTCTTCGGAAAGCGCCATTACGCCGGCCGCGCCGTTGACCACGGTGTTGCGCAGCGCCGGCGCCTGCACCAGCACGTGATCGGCGTAGAAGCGCGCCGTCGCGATCTTCGCCTCGAGGAACTTGCGGTCACCGCCCTGCAGCGCGCGCTCGGCCGCGAGCGCCGCGCGCCCCATCTGCCAGCCGCCGGCGACGACGCCCATCAGCTTGAGGAACGGCACCGCCCCGGCGAATGCCGGCCGCGGGTCCTTCGCGCTGGATGCGACGATGAATTCAACACAGTCGGCGACCGCCTGCGCGCCCGGGGCGAATTGATTCCTGAAGGATTGAACATCGGGATGCTTCGAACGCGCCAGCTCGGCTTCGAATCTCTTCAATTCGGCGAGCCATTGCTTCGCGGTTTCACCGCCCTCGCGCGCGATCTTGCGGCCGACCAGGTCCATCGCCTGGATGCCGGTCGTGCCTTCGTAAATGGTCGTGATGCGCGCGTCGCGCAGGTATTGCGCGGCGCCGGTTTCCTCGATGAAGCCCATGCCGCCATGCACCTGCACGCCCAGCGAGGCGATCTCGATGCCGGTCTCGGTGCTCCAGCCCTTCACCACGGGAATCATCAGGTCGACATACGCCTGGTGGCGTTTTCGCTCGGCCGGATTTTCCGCTTTATGGGCAAAATCCATCGCCGCGGCGGTCGTGTAGGCAAGCGCGCGCATCGCCTCGGCCTGCGATTTCATCAGCATCAGCATGCGCCGCACGTCCGGATGCCGGATGATCGGCACGGCCTTGCCGCCGGCCACCAGGTCGCGGCCCTGCAGGCGCTCCTTGGAGAAGGCGAGCGCGCGCTGGAACGCCCGCTCGGCGATCGCCACGCCCTCCAGGCCGACGGCGAAGCGCGCCGCGTTCATCATGATGAACATGTATTCGAGGCCGCGGTTCTCCTCGCCGACCAGGTAGCCGGCCGCCTTGTCGTACACCATTACCGCGGTCGGGCTGGCGTGGATGCCGAGCTTGTGCTCGATCGAGGCGCACTTGGCGCTGTTGCGCTTGCCCGGCTTGCCGTCGGCTGCCGGGATGAACTTCGGCACGACGAAAAGCGAGATCCCCTTCACGCCTTCGGGCGCGTCCGGCGTGCGCGCGAGCACCAGGTGGACGATGTTGTCCGCCAGGTCGTGCTCGCCGTAGGTGATGAAGATCTTCTGGCCCGAGATCAGGTACTGGTCTGCCTGGCGCTCGGCGCGCGTGCGCACGAGGGACAGGTCCGACCCGGCCTGCGGCTCGGTGAGGTTCATCGTCCCGGTCCACCTGCCTTCGATCATCTTCGGCAGGTAGGCCTGCTTCAGAGCATCGGAACCGCGCAGCAGCAGAGCCTCGATCGCGCCCTGGGTCAGAAGCGGGCAGAGCGAAAAGCTGAGGTTCGAGCTCTTCCACATCTCCTGCACCGGCGTCGATACCAGCCGCGGAAGCCCCTGCCCGCCCCACTCGTGCCCGAAGGGCAGCGCGTTCCATCCACCGTCGCAGAACTTGCGGTACGCGTCGCGAAAGCCCCGCGGGGTACGCACCTCGCCATCACTCAATGTTGAGCCTTCCTTGTCTCCTGAAAAGTTAATAGGATCAAGAACTTCAGAAGCAAACTTCGAGGCTTCCTCGAGGATGGCGTCCACGGTATCTGCGGCGGCTTCCTCGAACCCCGGCAGCTTCGCAACCTCGGCAAGCCCTGCGAGCTCGTTGAGGACGAACCGCATATCCTTCAAGGGCGCTACATACGCGCTCATTTCTTCAGCTCCTCGACGAGGGTCGGCACGATTTGAAACAAATCGCCGACCACGCCGTAGTCGGCGACCTGGAAAATCGGCGCCTCTTCGTCCTTGTTGATCGCCACGATCACCCGGCTGTCCTTCATTCCGGCCAGGTGCTGGATCGCGCCCGAGATGCCGACCGCGACGTAGAGGTCCGGCGCGACGATCTTCCCGGTTTGCCCGACCTGCCAGTCGTTGGGCACGAACCCGGCGTCGACCGCCGCGCGCGAAGCGCCCATCGCCGCGCCGAGCCGGTCGGCGAGCGGCTCCAGCACTTTGGTGAAATTTTCCCCGGACGCCATGCCTCTGCCGCCGGAGACGATGATCTTCGCCGCGGTCAGCTCGGGGCGCTCCGATTTCGACACCTCGCGCCCGACAAACGAAGACAGGCCGCTGTCGGCCGGCGCGGCCAGCCTCTCCACGGTCGCGTTGCCGCCCGCTGCCGCCACTGCATCGAAGGCGGTGGTGCGCACCGTGATCACCTTGATCGGGTCCTTGGATTTCACCGTGGCGAGCGCGTTGCCGGCGTAAATGGGGCGCACGAAGGTGTCGGCGCTCTCCACCGCGACGATGTCCGAGACCTGTTGCACGTCCAGCAGCGCCGCGACGCGCGGCATGACGTTCTTTCCGTTGGACGTGGACGGCGCGAGCAGGTGCGAATAATTCTTCGCCACGGAAACAACCATCGCGGCGGTATTATCGGCAAGGAAATCGCGCAGCTGGGGCGCATCCGCGTGCAGCACTTTCGCCACCCCGGCGATCTGCGCCGCCGCCTTGGCCGCGGCGCCCGCCTCGTGGCCGGCGACCAGGACGTGAACCTCGGATCCGAGCTTCTGCGCGGCGGCAACGGCATTGAGGGTCGCCTTGCGGACCGACTTGTTGTCGTGCTCGGCTACGACGAGAACCGCCATCTCAGATCACCTTTGCGTCGTTGCGCAGCTTGTCGACCAGCGCCTTCGCGTCCGCGACCTTCACTCCCGCCTTGCGCTTCGCCGGCTCCACCACCTTCAGCGTCGTGAGCCGAGGCGTCACGTCGACCCCGAGGGCATCGGGCGTGAGAACCTCGAGCGCCTTCTTCTTCGCCTTCATGATGTTCGGCAGCGTGACGTAGCGCGGCTCGTTCAGCCTCAGGTCCGTGGTCACCACCGCCGGCAGCTTGACGGCGTCGGTCTCGAGCCCGCCGTCGACCTCGCGCGTCACTACGGCCTGGTCGGTTTCGAGTTTTATCTTCGAGGCAAACGTTGCTTGCGGCCATCCCAGGAGAGCCGCCAGCATCTGGCCGGTCTGGTTGGAGTCGTCGTCGATCGCCTGCTTGCCCATGATGACCAGCCGCGGCGACTCCCTCTGGCAGAGCGCCTTGAGGAGCTTCGCTACCGCAAGCGGCTGCAGCTCCGCGTCGGTCTCCACCAGGACGGCGCGGTCGGCGCCGATCGCGAGCGCGGTGCGCAGCGTCTCCTGGCAGGCCTGCACGCCGCACGACACCACCACGATCTCGGTCGCGACGCCGGCTTCCTTCAGGCGCACCGCCTCCTCGACCGCGATCTCGTCGAAAGGGTTCATCGACATCTTGACGTTGGCGGTCTCGACGCCGGTGCCGTCGGCCTTGACGCGCACCTTGACGTTGAAATCGACCACGCGCTTGACGCTGACCAGGACTTTCATGGAAAACGGCCAGTTGGAGGGGCGGCAAATTATAGCTCGCGCCCCGCTGCTATCCCGGCTTCCGGGAGTAGCCGCCTTACGCGGCCCGGGTGATCCGCTCGTGGGTCTGCGCCAGGCGGTCGACCAGCACGCGCATGCAGCCCTTGTTGAAGCCGACCTGGCAGGCATCGGTGGCGGCGCGCAGCGCGCCGGCCCTGAACTCGATGACGGTCGCGTCGCTGGCCGTGGTCACGGTGGTCGTGCGCCGCTGGGCGCGCTCGGTGAAGTAGAGGATCTCGCCGAAGCAGGCGCCGGGCTTCAGCGTGGCGAGCGGCTTGCCTGACAGCGTCACCTTCACTTCGCCGTCGACCAGGAGGTAGAAGCTGTCCCCCTCCTCGCCCTCGCGGATCAACGGCGTTCCCGCCGCCACCGACTTCCAGCTGCCGATGCGCACCATTTCCCACAGCGCGACATCGTTGAAGTCCTCGAAGAACGGGAATTCGCGCAGCTTGTTGAACTTCTCCGACTCGGAGATCGACTCCCCGGCCAGGCGCAGGCTGACAAAGGCCTGGCTCAGGTCCTTGCCGAAATCGAGCCAGGACTTGTAGCGCTCCTTCGGATCCTTGTTGATCGCCCTGATCACGATCTGGTCGAGCAGCGGCGGCAGGTCGGGACGCAGGGTCGCGGGACTGGGAGGAACGACATTGAGAATGGCATAGGTGAGGGCCGCCTGCGTCGACGCCTGGTAGGGCAGCCTGCCGGTCAGCAGGCGGTACATGGTGACCCCGAGCGAATAGATGTCGGTCTGGTGCGTCAGCGCTTCCATGCGGACCTGTTCCGGCGACATGTACGCCGGCGAGCCGATACCCGTGATCTGCGTGGTCTCGTGGCCGAGGCGCTGCTGGAACGAGGCGCCGAAGTCGCCCACCTTGGTCTCGCCGTACTGCGAAAGCAGGATGTTGCCCGGCTTGATGTCGCGGTGGATCACGCCGTGCTGGAACGCATACTCCAGCGCGCGGATGCACTTGAAGATGATCTCGACCACCTTGTTGAGCGGCAGCAGGGTGCTGACGTCGGCATGCGCCTCGAGCGTCTTCCCGGGCACGTACTCCATCACCAGGTAGCTGTGGTCGGGCTCGACCACCGCGTCGAGGATGTCGACGATGTGCGGATGGTTGAGCTTGCCGGCGAGCGAGGCCTCGGCGACGAATGCCTTGTGCAGCATGCGCTCGCTGTGCGGGTCGGCATGCGAGTCGAACAGGAACACCTTGATCGCCACCTCGCGGTCGGCGAAGGGATCGCGCGCCAGATAGACGCGGCTGGTGGCGCCGCTGCCGATCTCCCGCAGGATCGGGTACTTGCCCAGCTGCTCTTTCGGTTCGAGCTTCATGCCGGCAGATATTTCATGACCTGCTCAAGCAGCTCGGATTCCTGGTACGGCTTGCCGAGGAAGGCGTTGACGCCGAGCTGCGTCGCCTGGTCGCGGTGCTTCTCGGCGGTGCGCGACGAGATGACGATGATCGGGATGCCGCGGGTGCGCTGGTCGCCGCGCACGGTTCTGGTCAGCTCGAAGCCGTCCATGCGCGGCATCTCGATGTCGACCAGCATGACCGCCGGCAGCGTGTCCTTGATCAGCTCGAGCGCGTCGATGCCGTCCTTGGCGGTGAGCACCCGGTAGCCCTCGCGCTCGAGCAGCCGGCTGGTGATCTTGCGCACCGTCAGCGAGTCGTCGACCACCATGATGAGCGGGGTAGCCGCGGCCGCCGGCGCGGCCATCGCCGCCGCGGGAATCGCGGTCTTCGCCAGCGCGCTCCTCGCGTGCTGCGCCAGCTGCACCGGATTGACGATCAGCACGATGCGGCCGTCACCCATCACCGTCGCGCCGCCGACGCCCGGCACGCGCGCCAGCTGCGGCCCGATGTTCTTGACGACGATTTCCTGGTTGCCGATCAGCTCGTCCACGTGCAGCGCGATGCGCTGAATGCCGCTGCGCAGGAGCAGGACCGAGTTGTAGGTCTGGATCTCGGTCGCGCCGCGCGCGCCGAGCAGATGCTGGAGGTAGTGCAGCGGGTAGGAGCGGCCCTGCGACTCGATGACCGCCTTCTCGTAGAGAGTCGCCAGGACGTCTGCCTTGACGCGCAGCACCTGCTCGACCATGGCGGAGGAAACCGCGAGGACGGTGGTTGCGGCGCGCACGATGACGGTCTGCGTCACGGCGAGCGTGAGCGGCAGGTAGACGGTGAAGGTGGTGCCGCGGCCGCGCGTGGTGGCGATGTCGACGCGCCCGCCGATCGAGGCGATCTCGCTGCGGACCACGTCCATGCCGACGCCGCGGCCGGAAAGCTGAGTCAGCTTATCGGCGGTCGACAGGCCGGAGACGAAGATCAGCTGCATCAGCTCGGCGTCGCTCGCCTGCAGGTCGCGCGTCAGCACGCCTTTCTCGATGGCCTTCTTGCGCAGCTTGTCGAGATCGAGGCCGGCGCCGTCGTCGCTCACGACGAGCGCGATTTCATTGCCTTCCTGGCGCAGGCTGATGGCGATGTGCCCGGATTCCGGCTTGCCTGCGGCCAGCCGTTCTTGCGGGGATTCCAGGCCGTGGCCCAGGGCGTTGCGCAGCATGTGCTCGAGCGGCGCGCCGATTCTCTCGAGCACGCTGCGGTCGAGCTCGACCTGGCCGCCTTCGATCTCCAGCTCGGCCTTCTTGCCGACCTCGCGCGCCGTCTGCCGCATGATGCGGTACAGGCGCTCGTTGAGGTTCGAGAACGGCACCGCGCGCATGCGCATCAGCTCCTGCTGCACGTCGCGGCTGATGCGCGCCTGCTGCAGCAGGCCGGCGTCGGTTTCGCCGAGGCTCTTGAGCAGGGACTGCTGGATCGACGCGGCGTCGTTCAGGCTCTCCGCCATCATCCGCGTCAGCTCCTGCAGCCGCGTATAACGGTCGAACTCGAGCGGATCGAAGTCGCGGTCGCGCTCTTCGAGCACCGACAGCCGCGACTGCATCTGGCTGTCGGCCTGGACCTCGACTTCGCGCAGCTGATTGCGCAGGCGCGTGACGCTGTCGTTCAGATCGCTCAGCGACTGCTTCACCTGCCGCAGCTCCGCCTCGATGCGCGAGCGTGCGATGGCGATCTCCCCCGACTCGGTGATCAGGTGATCGAGGGTATCGGCGTTGACCCGCAGCAGCGCCGCCGGGCTGGGCAGCGGCGGCTCGGCCCGGGGCGCCTCGACCCGCGCCGCGCGCGGCTCGGCGGCGATCGCAGGCGCCGGGGAAGCCGCCGCCGGCGCCACCAGGCGGCCGCCCATGTGCTCCAGGTCGAGGCTCAGGCGGTCCATCTTCAACTCGAGCTGATCGAACAGCTGCGCCGAAAACTCGCCGCGCTCGATGGCCGCCTCGATCTGGCTTTCCAGGATGTGCGTCAGCTCGCCGAGCCGGATCGCGCCTGCCATCCGGGCGCTGCCTTTGAGCGTGTGCAGGCCGCGGCGCAGCGAGTCGGAAATGTTCTGGTCGGAGGGGTTCGCCTTCCAGTCGCGCAGGTCGCTGCCGATGTGCGGCACCAGGGTCTCTGCTTCCTCGAGGAAGATCGGCAGCAGCTGCTGGTCGATGTCGTCCTTCATCACGCGCAGCTCCTTGCCGCTCTTGGCGGCAGCGGTCAGCGCCTTGAGCGCGGCGGCGCACACGACCGGA
>Ga0208990_1000073_pt1 | contig 15668 bp, 13 predicted proteins | sample MedBloCARef_M3_FD_187854 | JGI IMG/M metagenome (GOLD analysis project Ga0208990, IMG submission 187854) | Forest soil microbial communities from El Dorado National Forest, California, USA - Mediterranean Blodgett CA Ref_M3 (SPAdes) (version 2) | ecosystem: Environmental > Terrestrial > Soil >...
CATTGCCGTCCTGACGCCAGGATTCGAGCGACGCCGCCACCGCCTTCTCGAGCTCGGGCGGCAGCTTGCAGGCCTGACCGTCGAGCTTGTCGCCGACGATCGCGGCGCGCTTGACGGCGACCGCGCCGAGCAGCTTGTCGAAGGCATCCGCGAAGAGTTTTACCCCTTCATCAACCAGCTTCGCCGTCACCCGATCGATCGAGATGCCGGATCGCTCCAACGCCGCCATGACCTGCCCGGCCTGGTCGAGATTCTGCTCGAGGCTCGCCCGCGGCTTTCCGTGATCGCGGAAGGCATCCATGGTCGGCGGCGGCAGGGTGTTGACGGTGTCGGCCGCGATCAGCTCGTCGACATAGAGGACATCGCTGTAGTGTTTGTTCTTCGTGCCGGTGCTCGCCCACAAGAGCCGCTGGACGCGCGCGCCCTTGGCTTGCAGCTTCTTCCATCGCGCGCCCGCGAACAGACGCTTGTAGCGCTGATAGGCGAGCTTGGCGTTGGCGATCGCGACCTTGCCGCGCAAAGCGGAAAGCTCCGCGCGCAGGCCGGCATCGTCGGTCTTGGCGAGGCGCTCCTCGATGAGCTTGTCGACCGCCACGTCGATGCGGCTCACGAAGAAGCTCGCCACGCTCGCGATCCTGCCCGGGTCCCCGCCCCGCGCGACCAGGTCCTCGAGGCCGGCGAGGTAGGCCTCGACCACCTGCTCATAACTTTGCTGCGAGAAGAGGAGCGTAATATTGACGTTGATGCCCTCGCCGATGAGCCGGCGGATCGCCGGCAGGCCCGGGCCGGTCGCCGGGACCTTGATCATGAGGTTGTGGCGCCCGACCGCCTGCCAGAGCCGTTTTGCCTCGGCGACCGTTCCCTCGGTACTCATCGCCAGATAGGGGGACACTTCGAGGCTGACATAGCCGTCGGCGCCCTTGGCGGCCTCGAAGACCGGCCGCAGCACGTCCGCCGCGCTCTGAATGTCGGCGATCGCGAGGCGCTCATAGAGCGTCATGACATCGACGTCGCCCTCGGCTTCGATCTCCTTGAGCGAGGAATCGTAATCGGCGCTGCCGGCGATCGCCTTCTCGAAGATCGAGGGATTGGAGGTCACGCCGGTGAGCCCGTCGCGCTCGACGAGCTTCTTGAGGCCGCCTTCGGCGATGAAGCGCCGCGCCAGGAAATCGAGCCACGGGGCCTGCCCGTAGTCATGCAGGGAGGCGAGCGGATTGGCGGCGGCTTTTCCCCGAGCTTTGGGATTCGTGTTCGCTTGTGGATTCATTGGGGCCCTCCTTGGAACCTGTCCGATCTTTCGCCGCGGCGAGCACATCGCGGGGCCGTGAATCCGAGCTTGGCGATGCCTTCTTGCTTGAGCGCCTCATAGGCGTCAACACGGAGTCGGAACTAAGACACATCTCACTCGGAGAACAGAGCCGCCCACCACGCTTAAGATGGAAGCTGAACGCGGAAATGGAAGTCGAGCGCGGAGAAAAGCGTCGTGGACGCGCGCGGCGCCCCGGTACTCCACTGCCCCTTTTGTGCCCGGCCCTTCAGCGGCTTACAAGCCCTGCTCCTATGGAAACGCGCGACGGGATATATGGTTGCGGCCGGATCGGCGGAGCCGCTCGAGCGTCTGGCCGTCACGCGATATCTCGGCGTCGCAATGCCCCAGGCATGGGCGGAGACGGGCGCGGCCGCCCCTTATGCTAGGTTGGCGCCATGACCGCCGCCGATCTGACCCGCGCCAAGCCGGCCGAGCTCTTCGGCCATCCGCGCGCGCTCTCCTACCTGTTCGCGACCGAGATGTGGGAGCGTTTTTCCTATTACGGCATGCGCGCGCTGCTCGTGCTCTACATGGTGAAGTACCTGTTCGGGCCCGAGCATGCCGGCACCGTGATCGGGCTCGCGGCGCTCAAGCGCGCGCTCGAGATCCCCTTCGGGCCGCTCGACATCCAGCCGCTCGCCTCGCAGATCTACGGCCTCTATACCGGGCTCGTCTATCTGACGCCGATATTCGGCGGGCTTCTGGCCGACCGCGTGCTCGGTCACTGCCGCACCGTCGTGATCGGCGCGAGCCTGATGGCACTCGGCCATTTCATGATGGCCTTCGAGTCGCTGTTCTTGTTCGCGCTGCTGACGCTGATCCTCGGCAACGGCGCGTTCAAGCCCAACATGTCGGCCCAGGTCGGCGTCCTCTATGGGCCGGGCGACCCGCGGCGCGACCGCGCCTATTCGATCTTCTACGTCGGCATCAATCTCGGCGCCTTTCTGGCCCCGCTGGTCTGCGGCACGCTCGGCGAGGCGGCCGGCTGGCACTATGGCTTCGCGGCGGCCGGGGTCGGCATGCTGATCGGGCTTGTGATCTATCTGCTGGCGGCGCCGTTGCTGCCGGCCGACCGCCCGACACCCGCGGCCGCGCGCGCGCCGCTCACGCGCGAGGACCGGCGGGCGCTCGCCGCCCTGCTGGCGCTGTTCCTGCCGGTGACCTTCTTCTGGGCGACCTACGAGCAGCAGGGCAACACCCTCGCGCTGTGGGCCGACACGCAGACCGACCGGACCATCGACCTTCTGTTCTGGTCGGGCGAAATTCCGACCACCTGGTTCCAGGCCTTCAACCCGTTCATGATCTTCTGCTTCACGCCGCTCGTGGTGACGCTGTGGGGCTGGCAGGCGCGGCGCCGCACCGAGCCCTCGACTCTCACCAAGATGGCGCTCGGCTGCTTCGGCGTGACGGCGTCGAACCTGCTCATGGCGCTGGCCGCCTTTTACGCCGGCGGCGGCAAGGCGAGCTGGCTGTGGCTGTTCGGCTATTTCGTCATCATCACGATCGGCGAGCTCTATATCTCGCCGATCGGCCTCTCGCTGGTGTCGAAACTCGCGCCTGCCAAGATCCTCTCGATGATGATGGGCGTGTGGCTGGCGACCAGCTTCACCGGCAATTTCATCGCCGGCTATCTCGGCAGCTTCTGGAGCCAGATGGACAAGGCGCATTTCTTCCTGATGATCGCGGCGATTGCCGGCCTCGCCGGGGCGGCGATCGCCGCGTTCAACCGGCCGCTGCGCGCGATCTTGCGGGAATGACGAAGCCGCCCGAGACCCCTGGCGGCGTGTCACGCCCTGCCTTATGGTCACCCCAAAGACAGGGACTCGCGGCCATTCTTGGCGGCGAAGCATCCCCCACAAGAATTCGTTGGACCCTAGGGAGAAACTGATGCGCAAGACCACGATCACGCTGCTCACGACCACCGCGCTCGTCTGCCTGGTGTCGGCCGGCCCCTCCTCCGCCCAATCCGCGCTCACCGGCACGGTCGCCTCGAGCGAGGAAGGGCCGATGGAAGGCGTGCTTGTGACCGCCAGGAAGGACGGCTCCACCATCGCGATCACGGTCGCGACCGACGGCCAGGGCCGTTACAGCTTCCCGGCCGCCAAGCTCGACCCCGGCCACTACACGTTGCGCATCCGTGCGGTCGGCTACGACCTCGACGGCAAGCCGAGCGCGGACATCGCCGCCGGCAGCGCCGCGACGGCCGACCTCAAGCTCAAGAGGACGCGCAACATCTCGGCCCAGCTCACCAATGCGGAATGGCTCGAAAGCGTGCCCGGCACGCCGGTGCAGAAAGACGCGCTGTTCAACTGCGTGAGCTGTCACACGGTCGAGCGTATCGTCAAATCGACCCATGACGCGGCCGAATTCGTGCAAACCATGGCGCGCATGGGCACTTACGCCAATCAGAGCGTGCCGACGCGCCCGCAGAAGCGGATGGCCGAGCGGCTCCTGGAGGAGCGCGGCGAGGAGCGCGCGGCGCTGTTCCAGAAACGCGCCGAGTGGCTCGCCAGCATCAATCTCAGCGAGGGCTCGACCTGGGAATATCCGCTCAAGACCCTGCCGCGCCCGAAGGGCCGCGCCACCCAGGTCATCATCACCGAATACGACCTGCCGCGGCCGCTGATCGAGCCGCATGACGTCGTGCTCGATAAGGACGGCAACGCCTGGTATTCGAATTTCGGCGAGCAGAATATCGGCAAGCTCGACCCCAAGACCGGCAAGGTCACCGAATATCCCCTGCCCGAGCTCAAGAAAGGCTGGCCGCAGGGCAGCCTCGGCCTGCGCGCCGACAAGGACGGCGACCTCTGGTTCGGCATGATGTACCAGGGCGCGATCGGCCGCTTCAATCCCAAGACCGAGAAGCTCACCACCTATCCGCTGCCGCCCGAGATGAACAAGGACATGGCGCAGGTCAACATGGTGCGCGCGGAATCGGCTTCGGTCGACGGCAAGGTGTGGTCGCAGAACAACGGCTTTGCCGCCGTCCACCGGCTCGATCCCGCCACCGGCAATATCGAGACGATCGCGCCGTTCAAGGATTCCAAGGCGGGCGAGACCCACAACATCTACGACATCGTTCCGGACTCGCAGAACAACGTCTATTTCACCGACTTCGCGCAGCAGCATGTCGGACGGGTCGACGCCAAGACCCAAAAGGTCACGCTGTTCGAGATCCCGACCAAGAAGTCGGCGCCGCGCCGCGGCATGATGGATGCGCAGGACCGCATGTGGTTCGGCGAATACCGCGGCAACAAGATCGCCATGTTCGACACCAAGACCGAGAAGTTCACCGAATGGCAGATGCCGATGCCGTGGGCGGCGCCCTACGACGTGACGATCGACAAGAATGGCGAGGTCTGGACCGGCTCGATGATGAACGACCGCGTCACGCGGCTCGATCCCAAGAGCAGCACCTTCGTGGATTATCTGCTCCCACGGGGGACCAATATCCGCCGCGTCTTCGTCGACAACACGACCACGCCGGTCACCTTCTGGGTCGGCAGCAATCACGGCGCCTCGATCATCAAGCTCGAACCGCTGGATTGAGCGCCAACGCGGGGCGCGGCCTTTCGGGCCGCGCTTCGCGCTCCGTCAGTTCGACCGCAGGCGCTGGAGGTTCGCGTTCGCCCAGCGGTTGCCGGGATCGACCGATGCGGCGCGCTCGTAGTCGTCGAGCGCGAGATTGATGTGCCCGTCCCGCTCGCGGGCGTAGCCGCGCCACAGCAGCACCATGACGGCGCGTGGATCATATTCGAGCGCCTTGTCGAAATCCGCGATCGCGCTCGGGTAATCGGCGAGCTTGAGAGCCGCAAAGCCGCGTCCGAGCGTGGCGAAATAGCTGTCGATCGCACGCGGGAGCCTGATCTTGAGGGCTTGGTCGTAATCAGCTCGCGCGAGACGCGGCTGATCGAGACGAATGTAAGCCTCGGCGCGCGCCAGATAGAAGGTCGCGTCGCGCGGGTTGAGCTTGATCGCCTCGCCGTAGAGGTCGACCGCCACGGCATAGTTGCTCTGCAGGGCCTGGGCGCGGCCGGCGCCGAAGCGATAGCGCGGGTTGGCCGCGTCGAGCTGCATGCCGGTGTTGAAATCCTCGAACGCCTCGGCAAAGCGGCCGAGTCGGATGTAAAAATAGCCTCGGTCGCCATACAGCGCGGCGGCGGGCGGCTCGAGCTTGATCGCCGCGGCCCAGCTCTCCTCGGCCTTGGCGAACTCCTTCGTCTCTTCGTAGATCGTGGCGCGCCGCGCCAGCGTCAGCCGCCTCTCCGCGACACTCGCGTTCGGGTCGATCTCGAGGGAACGGCCGTCGACCAGGGCGCCTCCGAAGACGCTCTTCAATTCGTTCTTCTGCGCCTCGGAAGCCGCGCCGGACGCGGGTTCGGGCAATCTGGATTGCGCGCGGACCGGCGGCGCCAGCATGACGATGCCGGCGAAAACCGCTCCCAGACACGCACCGACTCCAACCCGCGCCATCGCGATTCCAATCCCGCGCCGCCATCGAGACCACCATTCCTAACGGTCGAATATGATGATTTCGCTGCCGGCGCCTGTACAAATCGCCGACGAAATGCCGGCGATTTCTTCGCGCCGATTCACGTCTTGCGAACCACGGCCGTATCCGGCCCTAATCCATTGGAAGGCCAGCATAATTTTCCGCGAGCGCGGTCGCCGCCGCGGCCGAGGCCGCCACATAGCCGAGTTCGGCCAGCTGGCGGCGCTGATCGAACGGCACCTCGTCGGGGAAGCGGTGGAACATCTGGGTCATCCACCAAGAGAAGCGCTGCGCCTTCCAGACGCGCGCCAGACAGGTCTTCGAGTAGCTGTCGAGCAGATCGGTCCGGTTCGACCGGTAAAAGGCGGTGAGTGCGCGCGACAGCACGACCACGTCGGCGATCGCCAGGTTCATGCCCTTGGCGCCGGTCGGCGGCACGATATGGGCGGAGTCCCCGGCCAGGAACAGGCGCCCCACCTGCATCGGCTCGACCACGAAACTGCGCATCGGGGTGATGCCCTTCTGCAGCAGGCGGCCCTCGGCGAGCGTGCGCACGCCGTCCATGCGGGTGTGCAGCTCGTCCCAGATGCGGGCGTCCGGCCAGTTGCCGATGTCCTCGTCGGGCGCGCATTGCAGGTAGAGGCGCGCGAGCGTCGGCGAGCGCATGGTGAAGAGCGCGAAGCCGCGATCGTGATAGGTGTAGATCAGCTCGTCGGCGGGCGGCGGCGATTCCGACAAGATGCCGATCCAGCCGAACGGATAGTCGCGCTCGAAGGTCTGCAGGAGGCCGGCGGGAAAGCTCGGCCGGCAGATGCCGTGAAAGCCGTCGCAACCGCCGATGAAGTCGCAGTCGAGCACCTGCGTCTCGCCGTCATGGCGGAAACGGATCTTCGGCGTGCCGTGCTCGAAGTCGTGAATGCTGACGTCGTCGACCTCGAAGAGGATCTGCACGCCTTCGGCCAGCAGGCCCGCGACCAGATCCTTGACGACCTCCTGCTGGCCGTAAATCGTCACGCCCTTGCCGATCAGCTTGCGGAAATCGAGGTGGTGAAGGCTGCCGTCGAAATTGAGATAGATGCCGTCGTGAAACATCCCCTCGCGCCGCATGCGGTCGCCCATGCCGAGCTCGGTCAGGAGATCGGCGACCCATTGCTCCAGCAGCCCGGCGCGGATCCGATGCTCGATGTAATGACGGCTGCGGGCCTCGAGCACGATGGCATCGATTCCCGCGCGGCGCAGCAGCAGCGCCAGCATGAGCCCGGCCGGACCCGCGCCGACGATCCCGACTTGCGTGCGCATCGCTCCGCTCCGTTTTTTGTTATGTGGCGGCCCACTAGGCCTCATGCCGGCGACCCCCGAAAGGGACGTTAACCGGAAAGACTTGAACGTTTCGGATCACTGGGGCCGGGCGCAAATCCGCGCCAGCCGATCCGCACAGGCCGCCGGCCCATGAAGCGGAAACAGCCGTTCGGGCGCCAACCCGCGCACGGGCGCCGCTCATGCGATCCGCGGCGGCGGGGCGATTCCCGGATTGTCGGGCGACCGGCCGGTCACGGCCGTGGTGGCGTGGCGTCGGGGGCGGCACCCCGAGCCCGCGCAGGCGCGCGATGATTCGCGAAAAGCCTCATTGGCCCGGGCAAATGCGAAAAACGCGTGACCGTCGATTAACTTAATGCACGCCACAAGCATTGACTTTCCGCGCCGCGGCCCTATGTTCTGCGCGAACGGCACGAACAATTTTCGGCCGCCATCCCCCCGCGCACAACCCATGTCGTTCACGTTATCCGGGCGCGGCCTGGAGTTCCGGGCGGTCCCATTTTCGAGGCTACATGTCTTTCTCCCATCTAGGCTTATCCGATAAGGTTCTCGCCGCCGTCGAGGCGTCCGGTTACACGACCCCCACCCCGATCCAAGAGCAGGCTATTCCGCACGTATTGGCGCGCCGCGACGTGCTCGGCATCGCGCAAACCGGCACCGGCAAGACCGCCGCCTTCGTGCTTCCGATGCTGACCATGCTGGAGCAGGGTCGCGCCCGGGCCCGCATGCCGCGCACGCTGATCCTCGAGCCGACGCGCGAGCTCGCCGCGCAGGTCGAGGAAAGCTTCAACAAATACGGCGCCAAGCAGAAGCTCAACGTCGCCCTGATCATCGGCGGCGTCTCGTTCGGCGACCAGGACTCCAAGCTGACGCGCGGCGTCGACGTGCTGATCGCGACCCCGGGCCGCCTGCTCGATCACTCGGAGCGCGGCCGCCTGCTGCTCACCGGCGTCGAGCTTCTGGTCATCGACGAAGCGGACCGCATGCTGGACATGGGTTTCATCCCGGACATCGAGCGCATCTGCAAGCTGGTCCCGTTCACCCGCCAGACCCTGTTTTTCACCGCCACCATGCCGCCGGAGATCCGGCGCATCACCGAGCAGTTCCTGCACAATCCGGTGCGGGTCGAGGTCTCCCGCCCGGCCAGCACGCTCGCCACCACCGCCCAGAGCCTGGTCAAGACCGGTCGCGAGCCCGAGGACAAGCGCGAGACGCTCCGGCGATTGATCAAGGCGGCCGACGGGCTCACCAACGCCATCATCTTCTGCAACCGCAAGCGCGAGGTCGCGCTGCTGCACCGTTCGCTCGTCAAGCATGGTTTCTCCGCCGTCGCGCTCCATGGCGACATGGATCAATCGGCCCGCACGGCGGCGCTGGACCAGTTTCGCGGCGGCGAGATCAGCCTGCTGGTCGCCTCCGACGTGGCGGCGCGCGGGCTCGATATCCCGGCGGTGAGCCATGTGTTCAATTTCGACGTACCCCATCATCCCGACGACTATGTGCATCGCATCGGCCGCACCGGCCGTGCGGGCCGCAGCGGCACGGCGGTGACCATCGTCTCGCCATCCGACCAGAAATCGGTCGGCGCGATCGAAAAGCTGATCGGGCAGCCGATCCCGTGGGCCGGCGAGCCGCCGGCCGCCGCCGAGGCCGAGGAAAGCCGTCCGGGACGTTATGGCGGGCGGCGCGAAGGACGCAGCGGACGCTCTCGCACCGAACGGCCACGCCCCGAACGCTCGCAATCCGAGCGGCCACAGCCCGAGCGCTCACGCGATCACCACCGGGCGCCGGCGCACCAGTCCGCACCGGCGGCTCCGCTGCCACCGGCGCGTCAGCCGGCCCCGGCGGGTCAGCCGGCACCGGATCAGCCCGCGGTCGCAGCGCTCGATGCCGCCCGCCCGCGGCCGCGCCCGGAGCGGCGTCCCGAGCCTCGCCGCGACCAGGGCGAGGACGCAGCCGACCTCTCCCATCTTCCGGCCTTCCTTTTCCGGCCCACGCGCCTCAAGGCGTAAGCCCGTCTTCCGGCCAAACCTCCCCCTACCGGGATGTGGGATGGGCACGGCTCGCCGGGCGCAAACGCGGCGTGGAAGCTTCTTCGGCGGGAACTGATCGAAGGCCCCATGGGCGTCCGCGCCCTGCGCCGTTTCGGCCGGCCGCGAAGCCCGCCGAAAGGGCGTTGAAAACGCCCCCAGCTACAACCAATTCGGCCTTTCCGGAACCTAACATGCTGAGCGCAAAGGTTCTTTTCCAGCGCGTGTCTATGGTCATATTTACTTCAAATTCATTGGCGCGCCCTACCCTCGTGGCGATCGGATCGATCCCAGGATCGGCCGAGGATGGAATCGTGGGGCCGGCGGTCCACGAGCGGAGTATGGGCCATGACCGTTCAGTCCGACGAGCACGAACGCACCCTGGCGTTCGCAGAGATCGCTCTCGGACAGATCAAGGCATTGCGCCAGCCCGCCGCCCCCCGCATCTACGAGGTCTGGTACAACTACGCGACCGGCTATAACCCGTCATTGAACCAGAAGGTCAACGAGGCGCTGTCGAACCGCGGCACGCTGACCGACGCCGACATCGAATACATCTATTCGACCTATATCTCTCCGACCCACGTCGCCGACGAGGTCGATGCCGTCAACAGCAAGATCATCGAAGAGATCGACCAGGTCATGGCGCTCATCGATTCGGCGGTCGGGTCGGCGAACAAGCACGACGCGAGCCTCGCCGACGTGACCACCAAGCTCGGCCGGGCCACCGATCGCGACGCCGTGCGCGGCATCCTGGAAAGCCTGGTGCAGACCGCCGCCGACATCCGGCGCGACAACAAGGCGCTCGAGGCGCGGCTCAAATCCTCGAAACAGGAAATCACGCAGCTCAAGCAGAATCTGGAGACCGTGCGCAACGAAAGCCTGACCGACCCGCTGACCACGCTCGCCAACCGGAAATATTTCGACGAGGCGCTCGGGGCCGCGCTGGCCGAGTCCGCGGCCACCAACGAGCCGATGTCGTTGATGCTCACCGACATCGATCATTTCAAGACCTTCAACGACACTTTCGGCCACCTGACGGGCGACCAGGTGCTTCGGCTCGTCGCCCTCACGGTCAAGCAGAACGTCAAGGGCCAGGACATCGCGGCCCGCTACGGCGGCGAGGAGTTCGCGGTGGTGCTGCCGCGCACCACATTGCGCGAGGCGATCACGGTCGGCGACCAGATCCGTCGCGCCGTGATGAGCAAGGAATTGATGAAGCGTTCGAGCGGCGAGCATCTCGGCCGCGTCACGATCTCGATCGGCGTCGCCGCCATCCGGAACGGCGACACGACCCATTCGCTGATCGAGCGCGCCGACGGCTGCCTCTACGCCGCCAAGCGCAACGGCCGCAACCGCGTGATCTGCGAAAGCGATCCGGAAGTCACCCCTGGGGCCGAGACCCAGGTCGCCTGAGCCCGCTCCTTCAGCGCCTCGCCTTCTTGCTCGGCCGCTTCGAGCGCCGCGCCGCCGCCAGGGATTCGCGGGCCCATGTGGCGAGCTCATCGGGATCGTCGTAGAGCCGATCCGGCAGCCGCCAATAGGACATCACCGCCCGCCTGCCGTTTTTCGCCGTGTAGGTGAACTGTTGCTGCCCTTCGCGGGCGAAGGAGGCGGCATTGCCGTCGTCCGCCTTCAGGTAGACGACGCCGTCATAGGCCAGCGCGAACATCGTGCCGTCGGCATAGATGCTGAAGCCGCCGAACATCTTGCGCACGGCCACCGGGCCCAGTCGCGCAAACATCTCGACGATATTGTCGGATTCCACCGCTCCCCCCCGTCGCTCGATCGACACGGATTTCTCCGCCGGCGGCGCCAGAGCATCAATGCGCGTCGGTCGGGCTCGTCTCTTGCGAAGCCGGCGTGAGCGCGACCGATTCGCCGCAGCCGCAGGCCGAGGTCTGGTTCGGGTTGTTGAAGACGAAGCCGGCCGACAGCTTGTCGATCTTGAAGTCCATCTCGGTGCCGAGGAGAAACAGCACCGCCTTGGGGTCGATCAACAGCTTGACGCCCTTGTCCTCGACGACCTCGTCATGGGGCTGCACGCTCTCGGCATATTCCATGATGTAGGACATGCCGGCGCAGCCGCCATTCTTGACGCCGACGCGCACGCCGGCGATCGGCCGCTCGGCCTTCCCAAGGATGTCCCTGATGCGGGTCGCCGCCGCATCGGTCAGCCGCATCACTTGGGGTCGCGGACGGGGGCTTGCCATTTTCCTTCTATCTCCTCTCGCCGGGGTAAAGGCCCGGCAGACGAAACACTTGTGCCACAAACATAACAACGAATTGCTGCCGGGGAAGACCGGCTCGTCTTCACCACATGTTGAGCACGACCCGCGCCTCGTCCGACATCCGGCTCGGCTCCCAGGGCGGGTCCCACACGATGTTCACCGTGACCGGCCCGACGCCCGGGACGCTGGCGACCGCGTTCTCGGCCATGATCGGCAGTTCCTGCGCCGACGGGCAGTTGGGCGTCGTCAAGGTCATGTCGACCGTCACCGTGCGATCGTCGGCGATGTCGATCTTGTAGATCAGGCCGAGCTCGTAGATGTCGGCGGGAATTTCGGGGTCATAGACCGTCTTGAGCGCGCTCACGATCTGGTCGGTCAAGCGGGCGACCTCGTCCTGCGGCAATGCCGCGCCGGTTTGCGCCGGGGCCGGCGCATCGGCCGCGACGACGCTTGCGGATTGACTGGCGGTGTCTTCGATCATGACAGGAATTCCTGCGCCTTACGGAGCGCCTGCGCCAGGATATCGACCTCCTCGCGCGTGTTGTAGAGACCGAACGAGGCCCGGCAGGTCGCGGTGACGCCGAAGCGTTCCAGCAGCGGCATCACGCAATGCGTGCCCGCCCGCACCGCGACGCCGGCCCGGTCGATGATGGTCGCGACGTCATGCGGATGCGCGCCTTTCAGCTCGAAGGACACGATGGCGCCCTTCTGGCGCGCGTGGCCGAAAATGCGCAGCGAGTTGATCTCGCCCAGACGTTCATGCGCGTAGTTCACGAGGCCGCTCTCGTGTCCGCGGATGCGCGTCTTGCCGATCGACTCGATATAATCGATGGCGGCGCCGAGCCCGATCGCCTGGACGATCGGGGGCGTGCCGGCCTCGAAGCGATGCGGCGGCTCGCCGTAGGTGACGCGATCCTGCGACACCTCGCGGATCATCTCGCCCCCGCCATTGAAGGGCGGCATGGCGGCCAGATGCCCGTGCTTGCCGTAGAGCACGCCGATGCCGGTCGGTCCGTAGAGCTTGTGCCCGGTGACGACGTAGAAGTCGCAGTCGAGATCGCGAACGTCGACGTCGAGATGGACCGCCCCCTGCGCACCATCGACCAGCACCGGAATGCCGCGGGCATGCGCGAGCCGCACCACCTCCTTGACCGGCACGATGGTGCCGAGGGTGTTCGACATATGGGTGATCGCCACCATCCTGGTGCGATCGGTCAGGAGCTTCTCGAATTCGTCGATGAGGAAATTGCCCTCGTCGTCCACCGGCGCCCATTTGATCACCGCGCCCTGCCGCTCGCGCAGGAAATGCCACGGCACGATGTTGGAATGGTGCTCCATGATCGAGAGCACGATCTCGTCGCCCGGCTTGATGCGCTCGCGGCCGAACGTGTAGGCGACCAGGTTGATCGCTTCCGTGGCGTTGCGGGTGAAGATGATCTCTTCCGTCCGCGCCGCATTGAGGAAGGCCCGCACCTTCTCGCGCGCGCCCTCATAGGCCTCCGTCGCCGCGTTGGCGAGATAATGCAGCCCGCGGTGCACATTGGCATATTCGGACGTATAGGCTTGGTGCAGACGATCGAGCACGGCCTGGGGCTTCTGCGCCGAGGCCGCGTTGTCGAGATAGACCAGCGGCTTGCCGTAGATTTCGAGCGCCAGCGCGGGAAAATCCGCCCGCACCCGCGCCACGTCATAGCTGCCATTGGCCACGGCCTGGTGCATGGTCATCCTCTCGCCTTGAGCCAGGCCTCGACGCGGCCCATCAGGACGTCGCGCAGTCCCGCATGCGCGATGCCGTCGACAGCCTCGCCCACGAAAGCCTGGATCAGCAGGGCCTCGGCCTCCTTCGCCGGAATGCCGCGCGCCATCAGATAGAACAGAAGATTGTCGTCGAGCCGGCCGGCGGTCGCCCCGTGGCCGCATTGCACGTCGTCGGCGAAGATTTCGAGCTCGGGCTTGTTGTCGGCCTCGGCATTGTCCGAGAGCAGGAGCGCCTGCGTCATCATCCGGCCGTCGGTCTTCTGCGCCTCCGGCCGCACGACGATCTTGCCCTGGAAGACGCCGCGGCTTTCACCGTCGAGCACCGACTTGAACACTTCGCGGCTTTCGCAGCCGGGCGCCGCATGATCGACCACCAGCGTGGTGTCGACGTGCTGACGATCCTTGATGAGGTTGGCGCCGGCGATCCGCACCTTCGAGGTTTCGCCCGCGCAATGCAAGAAGAGCTGATTGCGCGTGACCGCGCTGCCGGTGGTGAAGGCGAAGTCGCCATAATGCGCCTGCGCGCCGATCGTGGCGGTCACGGTGGAAATGTGCAGCGCCGCCGCACCCTCGCGGCCGATCTTGATGCGTTCGACCTGCGCGCCGTCGCCGATCGACAGCTCGAGCGCGGTATTGACCTGATAGTCGAGCCCGGCCGGGCCGTCGAAGGTCTCGATCAGCGTCACCTGCGCGCCCGGCTCGACGAAGACGAGCGTGCGCGGAAACATCGCGGCCGGCGCGTCGCCCGAGAAAACATGGGCCAGGTGGATCGGCTTCTCGACGCGGGCGCCCTTGCGAACGCGCAGCACGACGCCGCCGGTCATGAAGGCCGCGTTGAGCGCCAGCGCGATGTCCTGCTCGTCGGCGATCTGGTCCTGCCGGGCGCTCAATTGATCGCCGAGCCAGGCGAACAGCTCGACCAGCGCGACGCCGGGATCGCCGTCCTTGGCGTCGCTCAACGCCGGCACATAGGCGCCGTTGACGATCGCGATGCGGTGGGCCTCGATCCCAGGCAGGATGTCGGCGAGCGCCTGCTTCTCGGCGCGCGGCGCACCCGCGAGCGGCTTGGCGTCCCGCATCAGCGCGCGCAGATCGGTGTATTTCCACGCCTCGATGCGCCGGTGCGGCAGGCCGGCCGCCTCGAAGCGGCGGAACGCCGCCTCGCGCCGGGCCGCGACGTCGCGGCCGCCGGGCAGGCGCGCCTTGACGGCCGCAAAACTCTCGGCGAGGCCGGTTTCGGCCGCAGTCCTGATGCGGGGCGTCTCGACGTTCATGGCCTTATGCCGCCTCGTCCTGGTATCCGGCATAGCCCTTGGCTTCGAGCTCGAGGGCAAGCTCCTTGCCGCCGGTGCGCACGATGCGGCCCTTCGACAGCACGTGCACGATGTCCGGCACGATGTGGTCGAGGAGCCGTTGATAATGGGTGATGACGATCATGGCGCGCTCGGGCGAACGCAGCCGGTTGACGCCGTCCGCCACCACCTTGAGGGCGTCGATGTCGAGGCCGGAGTCGGTCTCGTCGAGCACGCCCAGCTTGGGCTCGAGCAGCGCCATCTGCAGGATCTCGTTGCGCTTCTTCTCGCCGCCGGAGAATCCGACATTGACCGGCCGGCGCAGCATCTCCTGGTCGATGTCGAGCTTCTTCGCCGCCTCGCGCACGCGCTTGAGGAAGTCGGGCGTGGACAGCTCCGGCTCGCCGCGCTTCTTGCGCTGGGCGTTGAGCGCGGTGCGCAGGAACGTCATGGTCGCCACGCCGGGAATTTCCAGGGGATACTGAAAGGCCAGGAATACGCCCGCGGCGGCGCGCTCGTCGGGCGTGAGCGCGAGCAGATCGACGCCGTCGAACTTCACCTCGCCGCCCGTCACCTCGTAGTCGGCCTTGCCCGCCAGCACATGGGCGAGCGTCGACTTGCCCGATCCGTTCGGGCCCATGATGGCGTGGACCTCGCCCTTGTGGACGGTGAGGTCGAGACCTTTCAGGATCTCGCGGCCGTCGACCGCGACCTGGAGGTTCTTGATTTCGAGCATCGCCAAATCTTTCTTCCTTAAGAGTCGGGTCTTTCTTCCTTAAAAACCGGTCGTTCTTCCTTACAGACTGAAATGCGAGATGATCTCGGCGATCAGCTCGCTCTTCTTGGCGGTTTCGTCGCCGGGCAGGCAGCGCCCGAGCGACTTGCCCCCGACATCGATCTCGCCCTGCTCGCCGACCACGACCGCCATGCCTTCGGAAAAATGCCCCTCGTCGGGCCTTTCCAGCACGAGCCGCGCGCCGTCGAAATAGGCCGCTATGCCATGCTCCTTCAGCTTCCTCGAGGGCGCCACGTCGGCCTCGTAGAAGCCCTTGAGGAACGCGCAGGCCGCGGTGCGCCGCCGCTTGCGTTCCGCTTCCTCCTCGGCCCGCCGCGCCTCGAGCGCGCCCAGGGCCTTGTCGAACTCGGACACCGAAGGTCTCCGTTCAACCGACCGAGCCTTCGAGGCTGATCGAGATCAGCTTCTGCGCCTCGACCGCGAATTCCATCGGCAGCTTCTGC
>Ga0208990_1000076_pt1 | contig 15648 bp, 14 predicted proteins | sample MedBloCARef_M3_FD_187854 | JGI IMG/M metagenome (GOLD analysis project Ga0208990, IMG submission 187854) | Forest soil microbial communities from El Dorado National Forest, California, USA - Mediterranean Blodgett CA Ref_M3 (SPAdes) (version 2) | ecosystem: Environmental > Terrestrial > Soil >...
GGGCGGCGGCCCGACGATGAGCTGCTTGCCGGAGATGCGCAGATGGTTCCCCTGCTTCTGGGCAAGACGCCGCAAGAACGCGGCGTCGGTCACGTTCGCCTGCAGCACGTGCTCGCTGGTGCCCGAGGGAGCCTGCGCCGACAAGCCATGCTCCCGGGCGATCTGGGTGACGATCTGCTTGTCATCCACGTCATTGAAGGCGCGGGTCATCGCGGACAGCGCCAGGCGATGCAAGGACTCCTGGCACACCACCTTGAGCGACGCCGGCAGGTCGCGCCGGAACTGGGGTTCGAGCGCCACCACTTCGCCCTCGAACACTCGCTTCTTCTGCGGCGCGAATCCGAGCTCGACCTTCACCGCCGTGCCGGCGGCGAAGTCCTTGCCGTTGATCAACAGGAGATCCGGGTCATTGAACTGCAGGACGCACTGGCCGAAGAGGTCCACGTCCAGCTCGACGGTCACGCGCGTCAGGGCCGCGCTCTTCTCCAGCGGGAGCGGGCTACCGCCCACCGAGACATGGCAGGCGGGGACGAGCCGCTGAAAGGTGTCGCCCGGCATGTCGCGTACCAACCCCCTCTTCCAGTTTGCGCCGGCGCCGCAGGCGGGGTCAATCGGGAGACCATCGGATGCTTGACCGATGTTTCTGGCCGTCGCTGAATCGACGGTCGACGTGCGACGCATTGGCCATCATCGGACCGCTTCCATCGGCTCGACGTTGGTCCAAGGCGGTGACTTGCCCCCACTCCGTTGAGCGCCACCCCATCGCCAGGGTGCGTACCCGCCCGGGGGGCCGATGAGGCGCAATCCTACCCGGGCGGGAGACGACCACGCCGCCGCACCCCGACGCAGCTGGGGAAACTTGCAGCCCACGCACAGTGGCGCGGCAAAATCCAGGAATGGCCCTGCTTCCTCCTCGACCGCTGCGGCTCGACTCGCGCGCGCTTGCGTCGCGCCGTTTGAAGAAGATGGCGCTCAACGCGCTTGTCGCTGGCGTCGGCCTGGCGTTCAGCGTTGGAGCGCTGTTTCTCACTCGCGAGCTGCTCGGGGAGCGAGCGCTCTGGGATCGCGGCGCCGAAGGGCGCATCCTGCGCGTCTCCGGGAAGGTAGAGGAGTCGCAAAAGCTGGGGTTGACGTTCTTTTACGACTACGACCTCGAGGTGCGCTGGGCCGACGGGCAGGGGCGCGAGCGCGAGGGGAAGACCAGCTTCCTGCGCATGTTCAAGGCGGTCTCCGAGGGAGAGGCGCCCACCCTCCGCTACGACCCGACGGCACCTGACCGCATCGTGCTCTCCTGGGCCGCGCAGGGCGGCCTTCCGCGCAACGGGACGGCAATCGTCTGCGGAGCGCTGGGCGTCCTGATGCTGCTCGGTGCAATCGCCATGGTCCGCACCGAGCGATATCGGATGGAAGCACTCCGAATCTGCGCCGAGGACGGGGAAGAGGTGCTTTGCCGGGTGGAGAAGGCGTGGGAGTACAAAGGCGTCCACTACGTGCATTACCGGCTGCCCGACGAGGGCCGTTTGCGCAAATACGAGGGTGACGCGCCCTTGCTCTTCCATCGCGAAGGCGTGCAACAGGTGCTCGCGCTGCGCTCGCCGCGCGCACCGGACGCGCCGTTCCTGGTCGAGGCTGACCTGCGCTCCTTCGATCTCTCGCCGGAAGTGCGGGCGCAGGTCGGCAACTCGCTGCGGACCAGAGCGTAGGCTGAAATCACCGGCCCCTTGACGGCGGCCCCCGACTTAAGTCCTAGTCTCGTCGCACCCTGGCGGCGTGCTAGCCGCCGGTCTGCGGCTCGAGGAGCCTCATGTCTGAACGCGCCGAGGTCCCCGAGAGCCGCGCAGAGGGCCGGAGCGCGAGCCGGGCCCCGCAAAATCTGCTAGCGGGGCTGGCCTCGATGGCGATTGCGGCGATCGCCCTCTGGGCGAGCGCGGACCTTGGCGAGGGGCGATTCTACGCGGTTGGTCCCGGCCTGCTGCCCCGCGCGGTCGCGACGCTCATCGGTCTCATCGGTCTCGCGCTGACCGCGGGCTCGCTGATCAGGAAAGGCGATGCCCTCGGCCGCTGGGGCCTGCGGGGGCCTCTCTTCTTGTTCCTGTCCGTGGCGGCGTTCGCGCTCAGCATCCGCACCGTCGGGCTCGCGCTGGCCGGACCCGTGGCGGTCCTGGTCAGCGGGGCCGCGTCGCCCGAAACGCGTCCCAAGGAGCTGATCGTCTTTGCGCTGGTGGTGACCGCGCTCTCGATCTGCCTCTTCCGCTACCTGCTGCACCTTCCCATTCCCATCCTGATCATTCCAAACGTCCTGGTGCTCTGACCGTCACCGATGCACGACCTCCTCGCGAATCTGGCGCTCGGGTTCTCCACCGCGCTCACGCTTCCGAATCTGGGCCTCGCGTTCATCGGGTGCCTGGTCGGCACGCTCATCGGCGTGCTCCCGGGGATCGGGCCGATCGCCACCATCACCATGCTCCTGCCGATCACCTTCAACTTCGATCCGGTCGGGGCGCTGATCATGCTCGCCGGCATCTACTACGGCGCGCAGTACGGCGGATCGACCACCGCCATTCTCGTCAACATCCCCGGAGAAGTGACCGCGATCGTGACCACCCTCGACGGGCATCAAATGGCCCGGCAGGGCCGCGCCGGGGTCGCTCTCGGCATCGCGGCGATCGGGTCGTTCTTCGCGGGGTGCGTCTCCACGCTCGTCATCGCCGCCCTGGCGCGCCCGCTCGTCAGGCTTGCACAGCTCTTCGGGCCCGCGGAGTATTTCGCGCTGATGGTGATGGGACTGGCGTTCGCGGTGGTGCTGGCGAGCGGCTCGGTTCCCAAGGCGCTGGCGATGATCCTCTTTGGCTTGCTGCTCTCCGCAGTGGGCACGGATCTGGAAACCGGCGTCGAACGCCTCACCTTCGGGATCCCGGCCCTGACCAGCGGCATCGACTTCGCCGTGCTGGCGATGGGCGTGATCGGTTTTTCCGAGGTGCTGAAGAACCTGGAGGCTCCCGAGCAGCGCAGTGCCGCCAAGCAGCCGATCGGGCGTCTTTTGCCGGGACGCGAGGATCTCGAGCGCTCGGCGGGCCCCATCCTGCGCGGGACCCTGCTCGGGACGGTGCTCGGCATCCTCCCCGGAAACGGCGCGGTGCTCGCGCCCTATGCGTCCTATACGCTGGAAAAGAAGCTGGCAAAGGATCCGCGCCGCTTCGGCAAGGGCGCCATCGAAGGCGTGGCCGGCCCGGAGTCGGCGAACAACGCGGGCGCGCAGAGCTCGTTCATTCCGCTGCTCACGCTGGGGATCCCGCCCAACGCGGTGATGGCGCTCATGGTCGGCGCCATGACCATCCACGGCATCGTGCCCGGACCGCTGGTGATGACGAAGAACCCGAATCTCTTCTGGGGAATGATCGCCAGCATGTGGATCGGCAATCTCATGCTGCTGGTGATCAACCTGCCGCTCGTCGGCATGTGGGTGAAGCTCCTCGACGTGCCCTACCGGCTGATGTACCCGGCCATCCTGGTCTTCTCCTGCATCGGCATCTACTCGGTGAACAATTCGCCGTCCGACGTGGTGCTGACGGGCGTCTTCGCCCTGATCGGATACGCGCTGCTCAAGCTCGGCTTCGAGACCGCGCCCCTGCTGCTCGGCTTCGTGCTCGGCCGGCTGATGGAGGAGAACCTCCGCCGGGCGCTGCTGATCTCCCGCGGCCGTATCGCGACGTTCGTGGAGCGGCCCGTCAGCGCGGGGCTCCTGGTGGTCGCGCTGATCGTGCTGGTTGCCGCCGTCCTTCCTGCGGTGCGCCGGGGGCGCGCCGAGGTCTTCACCGAATGACCCACCTTGCTGCGGCCTGAACGACTCCACCCAAGGAGCACGCCATGATGAAGCGACTGCTGATGCTTGCGACCCTCTGTGCCTTCCAGGCGCAAGCGGCTTACCCTGAGCGGCCCATCACGCTGATCGTGCCCTTCGCCGCGGGCGGACCGACCGACGTGGTCGCGCGCATCGTCGGCGACAACATGTCGCGCACCCTCGGCCAGCAGATCGTGGTCGAAAACGTGACCGGCGCCGGCGGCACCACCGGGACCTCGCGCGCGGCCCAGGCTACGCCGGACGGGTACACGATCATGATGGGGCACATGGGTACGCACGGGGCGGCGCCCGCCGTCTATCCGAATCTCAAGTATGACCCGGTCAAGGACTTCCTCCCCATCGGTCTCGCGGCGGGGACCCCGATCCTGATCGTCGCCCGCAAGAACCTTCCTCCGAAGGACCTCAAGGAGTTCATCTCGTACGCGAAGGCGAACTCCGAGAAGCTGAATGAAGCGCAGGCCGGCGTCGGTTCGGTCTCCTTCACCACCTGCTCGCTGCTCAACTCCATCCTCGGCATCAAGCCGACCCGGGTGCCTTACCAGGGGACCGGCCCCGCTCTGAACGATCTGGTTGGAGGTCAGGTCGACTACATGTGCGACCAGATCGTGAACCTCACACCCCAGATCCAGGCCGGGAGCATCAAGGCCTACGGGATCGCGACGGAGAAGCGTTCGCCCGCGCTGCCGGACCTCCCGACGACCAAGGAAGGTGGCCTGCCCGAATTCCAGGTCAGCGCATGGAACGCCATGTTTGCGCCCAAGGGAACGCCCGGCGAAATCGTCACCAAGCTGAACGCCGCGCTGGGGAAGGCGCTCGACGACGAGTCGACCCGCAAGCGGCTGCTGGATCTGGGCGCAGACCTTCCCGACAAGGCGGGCCGCTCGCCCGAGGCGCTGCAGAAGCTGGTGGCGAGCGAGATCGAGCGCTGGGGCAAGGTCTTGAAGGGGCAGGGCGCCGGTAAGTGACGCGTTGCCGCGGCTACCGCACCCGCGGCAAGAGCACGCGGAAGGTCGTGCCCTGCTCGGCGGACGAGTCCAGCGAAAGCTCGCCGTCATGAGCACGCGCGATCTCGCGGGCGATGTACAGACCGAGCCCCAACCCCTTCCCGGCCTCGGGCGCGGCGCGGCGGAACGGGTCGAAGATCCGCTCCCGGTCGCCCTCAGGAATGGGCGCCCCTTCGTTGTGCACCGCGATCTCGACATGGTCCGCCGTGGCCGCGATGCCGATGCGCACGGGCTTGTTTGGAGCACCGTGCACGGCCGCGTTCACCGTCAGGTTCGAGAGCAGCTGCTCCATCCGGTCCGGATCCCACTGGCCAGAAGCTTCACCTTGCACCTCGAGCACGATCTCGCGCCCGGGATGCGCAGCTCTCGTCTCCTCGATGACCTGGGCGGCGGTCTGCGCCAGGTCCATCGTTCGCGGTGACACCGGGATGCCGCCTCCCAGCCGCCCGCGGGTGAGATCGAGCAAATCGTCGATCATGCGCGACATCCGCTGCGCGCTGGTGCCGATACGCGCAAGCGACCGGCGCTCCGTCTCGGAGAGAGCGGCCTTCTTCAGCTGGTAGGTGGAACCGAGAATGGCCTGGATGGGGCTGCGCAGGTCATGGCCGAGGATGCCGATGAAGCGCTCCCGAAACGCTTCACGCTCGCGGCTCTCCGCCTCGGCGCGCCGGCGCTCGGTGAGGTCGCGCAAATAGCCGGTAAAGGCGAGGGTGCCCTCGATCGGAATGCGCGCAATGGTCAGCTCGACGGGAAATTCGCTCCCGTCCTTGCGCATGCCGAGCAGCTCCATGCGTCGATTGAGCAGCGCGCTCTGTCGCGTTTTGACGTAACGCGCCAGTCCGCGCCGGTGGTTCTCGCGCAAGGAAGGCGGGACGATCAGCTCGGCCATTTCACGCCCCAGCGCCTCCTCGCGCGACCAGCCGAACATCCGTTCGGCGGCGGCGTTCCAGTCCGTCACGCGGCCAGCGGCGTCCATGGAAACGACGGAGTCGAGCGCCGCTTCGAGGATGGCTGCCCGGCGCGCTTCGCTGATGCGCTCGGCTTCCAAAGCGGCGGCGCGCCGGAGGAACTCCTCGAGGTGCGCAGCGAGGAGTTGAGCGGTCTCCTCCAGCTGGTGCTCGTCGAGGGTTCCCTCGCGCTGGAAGAACTCGAGCACGCCATCGCCGATTGGAAACGCAACCGCGCTGCGAAGCTGATCGCGCAGCCCGCTGTCGCGGCGAGGGAAGTTGGTGTCGGTGGAAAGATCGGGGATGACGGTCCACTTGCCCCGTTCCCAGACCCGCCCTGGCAGCCCTTCCCCGCGCCGGAAAACGCGCGCGCGGCTGGCCGCTTCGAAGTCGGGGATGATGATTTCCGGCGCGCGCCAGATCATGACGAAGCGCAGGACGTCGGCGGCGGCATCTCGCTCCCAGTACAGGCCGGCGACGAAGCCGAGCTGCGGCCCCAGGCCCTCGAGCATGCGGAGCATCGCCTCGCGCAGGGTGGCCGAAGCGGCGAACGCGCGCGCAATGGTGCGCGCGACGCCCGGCTGCGTCTCCGCGAGGATATGGCTCGCCAACCCTGCCTCCGCATCCGAGGGATACCACGCGATCGCCCCTGCTTAGCCGTCTGCGTGAAGTGAATGCGTTCCAGCGTGCGGCAACCTCGGAACCTTGGCTTTGCCCTCAGGGCGATGGCTGGAGCTCCCTCACCTCGATGAGGTTGGTGAGTCCCCTGACGCCGATGAGGTTGCCGACGGCGCGCGCCGCCAACTCCCTCTGTTCATGGCTGTCAACGGTGCCGTCGAGGGTGACCCAGCCGCCATCCACCGAAACCTTGATGCGGTCACGGACGCTGAGCTCGAGCGCCAGCAATGCGGCGCGGGCGATCTCTTCATCCGAGCGCTGGTCGCCGATGGGCAACACGACCTCGAGTCTGTTGACGACCGATTCCACGCCTTCGACGCTCCGGGCGAGCGATTCCGCATGTCGCTTCTTCGCATGGCTGTCGACGCCACCGACCAGCGTGACGACGCCGTCCTCGACCGTGACGGTCACCTGACTGGTTTCCAAGGCCTCATCCGACTTCAGCGCCAGGCTGACTCTCTCTCTGATCTCGTCGTCGCGCATTTCGCGACCTCTGTCGGCTGCCGCCGATGCGGTGTGAGCACCAACCTAGGTCCTCGATGCGCGGGAGCAAAGACGGCGCTGCCGTGTCGGGGTCCGGCGGTACCGCGAGCTCCGGTCGACTACTCACTCTCAGGCGTTCGTGGCTGACGAGCGGGTCCCGCATTACATTGCCGTCGGCGCTTCGTGCGGGCTATGGAAGGAGAGCGCGACATGGGCGAGAGCAATGGTCGAAACGGGTCTTCCCGGCGGCCCCAATCCGAGAGCTTGTCCGACATCATTTCCATCCAGTCCCCGGAGGAGGCCCGGCACTCCGTGAGCGTCCTCAATCAGTGGGCCGACAATGACGAGGCCCGACTCAGGAGGGCCATCCGGGCAGCCACCGGCGCGGCGAACCGGGCCCAGGCCATGACCAAGCGGAGGGCTCGGCCGCTCAGCGACAAGGAAAAGAACGAGATGATGCGAATCGCGCAAACGTACCGAAGCTACCTCGAGCGCGCTTCCCAGAAGCTCGCTCGCCTCCGTGGCGGGGCGGGTCAGCGCGCTGGGGCATCCGCGCGTCCCGGGAGAGGGGGAAAAACGATCTTCTTCCCGCCCAAGCACAAGGACTTGGCCGAGATCATCACCATCCGCTCTCCCCAGGAGGCAAGAGAGGCCGTGCGAAAGCTCGGCGAGTGGGCCGACGACGATCCGAACCGCGTGACGACGGCCATCCGCTCCGCCACCTTGGCAGCGAATCGCGCATTGGTCTCCACCAGGCGCAAGACGCGGCCGCTCAGCCGCGAGGAAATGAGAGAGATGCTGCAGGTCGCGGAGATCTACCGGAGCTACACCAAATTCCTCTCCAAGAAGCTCGATCAGCTCAAGCGCCGGGCGTCCGCCTATCCCGGTTCCGCACGAGAACGTTCCGGCGTTCGCTATCCATCTCAGTCGGCCGGGCAGCCTACGGCGTGACCGGCTGACCACCTCCATGCGGCTGCGAAGTTGCCTGCCGCTGGTGTCCCGACGAGCCGGGCGTGCCCGCCTGTTCCGACCTTTTGAACTGGGGCTTGCTCAAAGTGGCAAGGAGCAACGCGGCCGCCAATGCTGCCGCGGCAAGGTCCCAACGTAGAAAGACCCTGCCTGGGAACGGTTTGAGCGCAAGAGCACCGGCTCCTTGGGACATCAGGACCAGGGACAGCGCAAAGAGCTGGATGTCGTAGGAGTAATCGGCAAACGGCTTCTTGATCTTGAGCTTCCAGAATGCCCCCACCATCATTTCGAACGCGAACAGCGCGGCGGCAAGCTCCGCATGAAAGCCAAGCAGTGTTGCGACGCCCCCCAGGAACTCGACCAGCGCAATCAGGGTGCCCCAGAGCATGCCTGGCTTGAACCCCATGTTCACGAAATCGTTTCCGTTCGATTTGAGGTCCCGCACTTTCGGCCATCCGTAGTGGATCATGACCGTGGCCAGGACGACCCTCGCGAGCAACAGGATCCACTGCGCCTCTATCCGACTCGACATGAGTCCCTCAACCGGTCCTTTCCGTCATCCGGGCGTCGACACCCTCGACTCCGGCGCGGTCCAATGGGACCGACGCCCCACCTCCCGACGTCCGCGGGTGCGAGTGGTTCTGGCCGCTCGGGCCAGCGTCAGGATGAGATTGAGATCCAGTGTGCCTGCGGCACCCCAGCCCCGCCGGCCTGGCGGGACCTCGGGCCGGAAATGCTCGTACAGCTCGAACGCCCTGCGCGCGAGCTCCTCGGGCGGGAGTGCCCAGGCCAGCGTTCTCATGGCGCGTTCGACGTCGGGAAGGGCGAGGGTCAGCGCCTCATCGCGGTCGAAGCCCAGGCGCTCGGCCACGACGGCACCCCAGAGCGTGAGGACCGGCGCCCGATTCACCTTGATGCTCTTCACCATCATCTGGCGCATGCCGGCACCGTCATCCCGGCACGTGAGGTGTTTCTCGAGGCACATCGACGCGATGCACGGCGCGAGCGAACAATAGCGCCGCCGCGCCGGCCAGCAGACCAGCGATCAGGGCGGCGACCGCCCAGGCATTGCCCCAGGTCAGCCCCAAAACGGCATCGAGCGAGAATGCTCCCGGGCCTGTGAACGCCAGACCCAGCGACGCGCCGGCGAGCACGAAGTTGTACTCGTACCCGCCGCCTTGCAGGAAGAAGCCTTTCTGGCGGTGGACCAGTGCGAAGGCCACGAGCATGACTCCGATGATGGCGGCAACCGCCAGTGGGGTGAGAAAGCCGAGGGCGAACAGAAGGCCGCCGGCGGCCTCGGCCAACCCCGCAAGCAGAGCGTACGGCCGGCCCGGCCGCAGCCCCAGGCTCTCGAACATCGAGGCCGTGCCCGCCGGGCCTCCTCCGCCGAACCACCCGAAAAGCTTCTGACACCCGTGCGCTGCCACCGTCAGGCCCACGGCCAGCCGGATGACGAGTAGTCCCAGGTCCATGATCGTACCTCCGCGTTGAACGGGTACACGTGGTCGCTGCCTGTCAAGCGGGCTGGTACGGACCAAGCCTCCGGGGGTGTCACTCCGCGCGGCTGATGCCCCGCTCGTTGCTTCGTTTTGGTGGCTGAAGCCGCTCAGGAATAGCGGGCCAGGGCTGCCTCGACGATCGCGCCAACCAACTCGGTGTAGGAACGGCCCGCCTCGCGTGCGGCCAGGGCGAACTCCGCCTCCACCACCAGCCACGGATTGGGGTTGGCCTCGAGCACATAGAGCTTTCCGTCGGGAGCGAGGCGCAGGTCGATGCGCGCGTAGTCGCGAAGCTGGAGCGCGCGGTATGCGCCGAGCGCGGCCTCCTTGGCGCGCGCCGCCACCTGCGGGTCGAGGCCGCTGCAGACGGCGGAGCGGGTCGCCTTGTACGCTTCGGTCCCTGTCTCCCACTTCACCTCGCGACCGGCGATCCGCGGCATCCCCTCCGGAAGCCGGGAGAGATCGAGCTCCACCAGCGGCAGCGCGACAGGCGGCTCGTTGCCGAGGATGCCGACGTAGAGCTCGCGGCCCTCGATGTACTGCTCGACCAGGGCGGGACAGCCGAGCTCGTCCTGGATCAGCCGCGCCCGCTCCAGCAGCTCCTGCCGGCGGTGGACGACGGAGCCCACGTCGATGCCCACCGATCCGCCGCCCGAGCAAGGCTTGACGATCAGCGGGAACGAAAGCTTCTCACCCAGCTCGAATTCGCCGTTCTCCGCCACCATGAACGAGGGCGTCCGGATGCCGTGGTAGCGGATGACCTTCTTGGCCAGCGCCTTGTCCTGCCCCAGGTGCAATCCGTGCGGACCGGAGCCCGTGTAGCGCATCTCGAGGAGATCGAGGAAGGCAGCGACGTGGACGTCCTTGCTGTCGTCGCCAGCGTACGACTCGGTCAAGTTGAAGATCAGATCCGCCGGGCAACTCGCCAGACCGAGCAGGCTCTCCTCGCCCTCCAGCAAGTAGAGGAAGGGCTCGTGCCCCAGCTTCTGCAGCGCGCCGAGCACCTGGTCGCGCGCGAGTTTGGGCACCCGCTTGGTCTTGTGCGGCGACGGCCGCTTCGGCTTGTGCTTCTCGCGCGGCGGGGCCGGCGCACCAAGCGGCGCGGCCGTGGTGTCGCTCGACGACTCGTAGAGGACCGCGATCTTCAACTCCCGCTCATTTCTCCGTGAAGCGACCCCGGGTCAGGTAATTCATCACCAAGGTGGTCGCGTAGGACACCACCTCCACCAGGTGGGCTGGCTCGCGCGCAGTATCGACCGCCAGGTTCATCTCCTTCGCCCGCTTCTCGATCGACTCGACCAGGTGCTTGACCAGCGTCCGGCGGACTCCGGTCCAATAGGTGATCTTGTCCACGATCACCTTGCGATGTTCGGCGAGGAATTCCGCTGCCGGCCGCGTGCCCTGCGGCGCCGCGGGTCCGAAGAGATCGTCGAGATCCACATCGAGCGGCAAGTCGGCCGCTGCCGGCGTCTCGTCCGGCGTGCGCTCGCGGTAGAAGTCCTCGATGGTCGCTTGCATCTCATCGACGGGCAATTCCGCCTTGCCCACCGAGCGTCGTGGGTCCTTGTCCCCGAGCGCCTTGGCCGTCCGGTCGACGTACTCCAGCTTGGCCAGCGCTGCCCACCCCTGGTAGCGGCGGCGCCAGTTCAGGCGCGGCGTGAGCCAGACCGCGAACGTCTCGGCGAAGTCCTCGTCGGGGTGCTTCTGCGCGTACCAGCCGGCGATGTGTCGCACGAACCCGCGCGAGAAGGGCACCGGCTTGTAATCGTCCGAGTAGGGGCGGTCGAAGGGACCGAACAGGTCGTGCCACTCGCGGGTGGTGTACAGCTCGTACGCGTAGTTGAAGGCGTGGCCCGCTTCATGGCGGAGGTACATCATGATCTCGCGCTCGTCCTCGATGTCGTTGACCGCCTGCTCCAGCGCCGCGAGCTTGGGATCGGCGAGGTAGAAGGGGATGCCGATGATCGGCTCCCGATCGGGGCACGCCCATTCGTCGCTGAGGTAGCAGGGAGGGCGGAAGCGGCTGAGCCCCCTCGCGGCCAGCTCGCGATAGAGCTGGGCGATGTACTTCTCGAGCATCGACCCCTCGAGCCGCAGGCCGAGGTCCTTGATCTGCACCTTCAGCAGGCCGCGCGCCTCCGGAGGCGTTTGCTCGAACGAGTGCACGGCGGCCATGGTACAGGATTCGGGCCCCTGCTCAGGCAGTCATTTCAGGGGCTCTCCTTCGCTGTGGCTTCGATCCGGCGCTCGCCCTGAATACCAGCGCCGCCGTTCTCGACCTTGCTCAGCTCTTCGGCGACGCCCCTGCGCAAGCGTGCCAGGGGGCCGGGCTTGTGGTCGTAGTCGATGAATCGGCGCTGCTCGGCGTCGCCGTTGTAGAAGCGGCCAACGAACTCCTCGCGCTCAGCCATCTTGCGCTCGAAGATACGGCGCACGTCGCTCTGGTCCCGGATGATGTAGGGGGTGAGGAAGAGCAATAGATTGGTCTTCTGCTTCTTGGTGCTCTCGTTGCGGAACAACCAGCCGAGGAGCGGCAGTGATCCAAGGACCGGCACCTTCGACACGCTCCGCGTGAGGCGCTCCTGGATCAAGCCGCCGATCACGACCGATTCCTGGTCCCTGGCGACCACGGTCGTCTTGGCGGAGCGCTTGCTGGTGGTGGGCCCGAGCGTCTTGTCCACGCTGGCGATCTCCTCTGTCTGCTCGTCCACCTCGAGCCGCACGAAGTCTCCCTGGTTGATCTGCGCCTTGATGTGGAGCTTGAGCTCCACGTTCTGGCGCTGGATGGGGGCGTAAAGAGAGCCGAGGCTGCTCACGATCGGCGAGGTGGAGCTGCCATTGACACCGGGCGGCGCAAAAGCCGCCTGGAACGGCACGTTTTGCCCCACCGTGATCTCCCCCTCTGTGTTGTCGGTCATGATCAGGTGCGGCGTGCTGATGACGTTCACGTTGCTCGAGCTCTGCAGCGCCTGCAGCAGGACTCCAAAGGCGGGAATGCTGACCCCCGAAACGGTGATCGGAGGTCCCTGGATGCCGGCGAGAAAGCCGTTGAGGCTGGCCAGCGACGACACGCCACCCAGCGAGCTGAGTCCGCCCAACGCGGTGCCCAGCACGGCGGTGCCCGTCCCGGTGGTGTTGCCAAAACTGACGTTACTCTGTGTGCCGCCGTGCAGCGACGCGCCCAGCTCGGTGTCATCCTCCAGGTTGACTTCCATGATCACCGCCTCGACGAAGACCTGCCGGCGCGCGATGTCGAGTCGCTCGATCAGCTTCACGACGTTGCGGTAGTCGGCCTGGCTCGCGATGACCACCAGGGAGTTCGTGTTCTTGTCCGCGGTCACCTTGACATCGCCGTTGAACAGGTCCGCGGTCGACGTCCCTGAGGGAGCCGGCGCCGAAGGCGGCGCTGGAGCACGGCGCTTTCCAGAGAGTCCCTGGGCGAACGATTGCAGCGTGGAGGCAACGTCCTCCGCCTTGGCGTTTTCCAGATAGTAGACGTGCACGCCGCCGTCGCCGGTCGGAATGTCGAGTTGCCGCACCAGATCGAGCACGGACTGGAAGGACTTGTCGCCGGCGATCACGACGAGCTTGTTCGTTCGCTCGTCGGCGATGAGCTTGGCTCCGCGACCTCCAACCGCTGCCGCCGCCGGTGGTCCCAGCTTCGATCCCACCTGCGCCTGCAAGATCTCGCTCAGCTTCTGCGCCAGGTCCTGGGCTCCGGCATGCTGCACGGCGACGATGTGGATTTCCTGCGAACCGCCGGGTTGATCGAGCTGCTCGATCAGCTTCTCCAACCGCCGCATGTTGAGGCCCAGGTCCGAGAGGATGAGCGTGTCGGGCGGAACAATCTGCAGATCGGAATCGCGCGAGGTGAACTGGGCGAGCACGCTGCGCATCTGCTCGGCCTCGACGAAACCGAGCTTGAAGAGCTTGGTCACCATCTGCTCGGTCGCCGGCACTTCCTGGCCGCTTTCGAGATAGGTCGAGATGCCGGCGCGCGACGACTGCTTCTTCTCGACGAGCTTCCAGTAGCGGCCGACCGGATACACTGCCCAGTTGTTCGCATCCAGCGCCGCGAGAAAGACGTTCCAGACCTCGTCCGCGGGAATGGGGACGTTGGAAAGAATGGTGATCTTTCCCGAGAGCCGCTCCGGCAGGATGAAGTTGCGCTGCGTGAACTGGCTCACGAACTGGATCACCTCCGCCAGGTCGCGCTTGTCGAAGGACATCAGCACCGTCTTCGCGTTCCTGCCCACCTCCTTGTGATCGACGGGTTCGACCGGCGCGGGCGCCACGGATAGTGCGGCGACGAGCAGATGCACGAGCGGCACACCGGGTCCGTTTGCATGCGGTGTGCCGCACGGCTGCTCGCTGCTTGCCTCTCTTTAGATCGGCTTCGCGCAGGGAACGGACTGACAGCAAGTCCGGCGATCTGTCAGCTCATGACAAAATGGCTTCACATTTCTTCACGCCGCCTTCACGGACTTGCCGCGACGGTCTCACCAGTCGAGCGGCCTGGAGAGTTCAATGGCGGCGCCGCTGCGCGCTTGCGCGGACTTGCCTTTCTCGCGACCCGCTTGCGCTTCTGGCCGGGTTCAGCTCTCGCCGCCTTGCGCAGCTTCTTTGCGGCTCCCTTCTGCAACGGCAGTCCCTTGACCTGGGTGCCCGTCTTCGGTTTGAGCCACCAACGCACATCCACTGGCTTCGCGTCGCTGAGCTTGGACGCGTCGACCCGAACGATGGCCCCCTTTTTCAGGACAATGTCCGCCGGCGACACGCCGGACAGGGCGGCGAGGGCCAGAGACAGTTGAGGCTCGTGACCGACGAGCGCGACCGCTCCTGACTTGCCGGAGCGCTTCGTGACGGCAGCGCGCAAGCTGGCCACGTCGAACTTCGGATCCAGCTCCTCCAGGACGGCCACTTCGCCGTGCTTGGTGGCGCCTGCGAGAATCTCCGCGGTCTGCACGGCGCGCACCAATGGGCTGGTGAGGATGAGGTCCAGCTTGTGGCCGAGCTTCCCGAACGCGCGGGCGGTCTTGTGGAATCGACGGCGGCCTTTGTCGGTCAACCCTCGCGAGCCATCCGGAATTGCTTCGCCACCGTCCACCGCGATGCCGTGACGTACGAGATAGAGCTGCATGAGGAATCCTCCGGCGGGAGAGAGCCGCGCACAGTACCACCGTGGCTTCGCCGAAGTCATCGTCAGGGCTCCAGCGCGTTCGCGCGGCAGATCGCGGCATATGCATCCGCGCTAGGACGCTGCTCGCGCTTCTGAGTGGCCAGGTCGAGGGAGAACAGCCCGAATCGCGCCGCCCATCCCTCCGACCACTCGAAATTGTCGACCAGCGACCAGTGGAAATATCCGCGAACGTCGGCGCCTTGCTGGATCGCCTCATGGACCGCCGCGACATGGTCGCGCACGAAGCCATTCCGGACCGTGTCCGCACCATTCGCGATGCCGTTCTCCGTCACGTACAGTGGAACGCGCAGGCGCGCGTATCGCAGGAGCTGGCGGGTCAGCCCCGACGGCGACACCTGTCCCCAATCGACCACGGCGCCCCGCACCGTCGGGTTCTGCACATGCCTTCCAAACAGTCGGTGCTGCTCGCGCGCGTCGAATCGCACGGCGTACCGCCCGTAGTAATTGAGACCGAGGAAGTCAAAGGATCGCCGGAGGAACGGTACGCGCTTTGGTACCGCCCGGAGGGGAGGCAGCAGCAGGCCGGTCTCCAGCGCGTAGATGACGGCTCCCATGAACGACCAGTCCTGGAGACGCGCCACGATCCGGTCCGCCGCCCGGGGGCGATCTGCCTCCAAGAGGGGAGCGTTGACGACGATGCCGACGGTGCATTTTGGATCGATGTCCTTCATCGTCCGATACGCGGCGGCGTGTGCGCGCAGCATGTTGGAGAGCGCCCGCAGGCCGGCGAAGAGATTGCTTCGCCCCGGCGGCCACTCGTCCATCGCATAGCCAGCTCCCGCGACTGCCGCAGGCTCGTTCAAGGTGACCCAGAGCTGGACCCGGGTGCCGAGCGTCTCGAGACACTTGCGCGCAAACCGCGCGAACCACGTGACCGCAGCGCTACATTCCCACCCGCCCGCGCGCGCGACCCAGCGCGGCAGGGTGCAATGATTGAGCGTGACCATCGCGCGCAATCCGAGCTCGCGCATGCGATCGAGGATGCGCGCGTATCGAGCGAAGG
>Ga0208990_1000077_pt1 | contig 15535 bp, 11 predicted proteins | sample MedBloCARef_M3_FD_187854 | JGI IMG/M metagenome (GOLD analysis project Ga0208990, IMG submission 187854) | Forest soil microbial communities from El Dorado National Forest, California, USA - Mediterranean Blodgett CA Ref_M3 (SPAdes) (version 2) | ecosystem: Environmental > Terrestrial > Soil >...
CGCCCGATCCTGCTCGCCAACGCCCGCCTGATCGATCCCTCGCGCGATTTCGACGGGGTCGGCGACGTCTTGATCGCCGACGGCACGATCCGCGAGTCCAGGCGCGGCATCGGCGCCGCCGGCGTGCCCGAAGGCACCGACATCGTCAATTGCGCCGGCAAGATCGTCGCACCCGGGTTGATCGACATGCGCGCCTTTGTCGGCGAGCCCGGCGCCAGCCACCGCGAAACCTTTGCTTCCGCCAGCCAGGCGGCTGCGACCGGCGGCATTACCACCATCGTCTGCCAGCCGGATACCTCGCCGGTCATCGACAATTCGGCGACGGTCGATTTCGTGCTGCGCCGTGCCCGCGACACCGCCATCGTCAATATCCATCCGATGGCGGCACTGACCAAAGGCATGCGCGGCGAGGAGATGACCGAGATCGGCCTGTTGAAAGCCGCAGGTGCGGTGGCTTTCACCGATGGCGACAGGAGTGTCACCAATGCGCAGGTGATGCGGCGGGCGCTGACCTATGCCAGGGATTTCGACGCGCTGATCGTGCACCACACCGAAGACCCCAATCTGGTCGGCGAAGGCGTCATGAACGAGGGCGAGTTCGCCGCACGCTTAGGATTGGCCGGCATTCCCAATGCGGCTGAAGCCGTCATGCTGGAGCGCGACATGCGCCTCGTCGCGCTGACCGGCGGGCGCTATCACGCGGCCTCGCTGAGCTGCATCGAGTCGCTGGAAATCCTCAAGCGCGCGCGCGATGCCGGGCTTGCCGTCAGCGCCTCGGTCTCGATCAATCATGTGACGCTGAACGAAAACGACATCGGCCCGTACCGGACCTTCCTGAAACTCTCGCCGCCCCTGCGCACCGAGGACGACCGCCTCGCGCTGGTCGCAGCCGTCGCCTCCGGATTGATCGACGTCGTGATGTCCGACCACAATCCGCAGGACGTCGAAGTGAAGCGGCTGCCGTTCGCGGAAGCAGCCTCAGGCGCGATCGGTCTGCAGACCATGCTGCCGGCGGCGCTGCGGCTGATCCATAATGGCGAAATGGATTTCAAGACCCTGATCCGGGCGATGTCGACGCGCCCCGCCGAGCTGTTGGGCTTGCCGGGCGGAACGTTGCGCGCCGGCTCGCCTGCCGACGTCATCGTAATCGATGCCGATACGCCGTGGGTGCTCGACCCCTCCGATCTCAAATCGCAATGCAAGAACACGCCGTTCGACGAAGCGCGGTTCTCGGGCCGCGTCGTGCGCACCATTGTCGGCGGACGGACGGTCTATGAGCATGTCTGATGCGTGCGGGATATACCATCAAGGGAGGAACGGCGATGTCACCTGAAGCATGGCTGCCAGTGGCGTTTGTCCTCGGCTATTTGCTCGGCTCTATACCGTTCGGGCTGATCCTGACAAAGCTCGCCGGAACCCAGGATCTTCGCTCGATAGGCTCCGGCAATATCGGCGCCACCAATGTGCTGCGCACCGGGCACAAGGGCCTCGCCGCGGCAACGCTCATCTGCGACATGCTGAAGGGCACGCTCGCGGTGGTCATCGCCGGCTATTACGGCGGACCCAACGCCGCGATGCTGGCGGCGCTCGGCGCCTTTCTCGGCCATCTGTTTCCGGTGTGGCTCAGTTTCAAGGGCGGCAAGGGCGTCGCGGTTTATATCGGCGTGCTGATCGGGTTGTTCTGGCCCGCCGCGGTGGTGTTTTGCGTGCTGTGGATCGCGACCGCGGCAACCTCCCGCTACTCGTCGCTCTCGGCGCTGGTTGCGAGTTTTGTGACGCCGATTTTCCTGTGGTGGTTCGGCCATCCCGCGCTGGCCTCGCTGTGCGCCGTGCTGACCCTGCTGCTGTTTTACATGCACCGCGAAAACATCAAGCGGTTGCAGGCGGGGACCGAGGGACGGATCGGGGAGAAGTAAGGGCGCGCCGCCCCTCTCTCGTCATTCCGGGCCTGCGCCGAGTGGCGCATCCTCAAATGTGCAATTGCAACGGGGAATGACGGAACTTAATGCAGGGCAGCGGGCGGAGCTAGCGCGCCAGAGCTTCTTCAACGAAGCGTGCGGCCGCCAGCGCTCCAGCGTCGTCGCCAAATCGTGCGATCACCTGCACACCCACTGGTAATCCACCGTCAGCGACGTATGCGGGAACGCTGACGCAGGGGACGCCCATCAGTGTCCAGAGCCGGTTGAAACGGGGATCGCCGGTCGAGGCCAACCCCTTCGGAGGAGCGCCCGGCGCGGAGAACGTCAGCAAAACGTCAATGTCCTTGAAGATGTCAGCCAATGCGCCTCTAGCCCGCCTCGCAATCCCGCGCGCCTCGTCGTAGGCGGCGGGCACGATGCCGGCGGTTTCGTCGAGCTTTGCGCGGAGCAGCGGCGGCATGGCATCGTAATGCGTCAGGTATTCCCAGGCCAGCGCCTGATGCGCCTCGAATTCCTGCACGGTCGGTTGAATCCGCCACGCTTGCGCGACGATGTCAGGCAAAGCAAGCGCACGAACGGATGCCCCGGCGCGTTCCGCCGCCTTCACTGCGATCCGCAGCGCCTCCCCGCCCGCCGCTTCCGGTGCGCCAGCGAAATCCTGCGTCACGACACCGATACGCGGCGTCTGCATCGCGGCACCCGGCAGCAGTTCGGGCCGGTTGGTCATTGCCGAAAGTCCGTGCGCCAGGTCTTTGACGCCTGCCGCGAACAGGCCAACAGTATCCAAGGTCCACGAATAGCACTTCACGCCGACCGTCGGCAGCAGCCGGAACGACGGCTTGATCGCGGCCACGCCGCAGAACGAGGCCGGCCGGATCACCGAACCGCCGGTCTGCGTTCCCAGCGCGAGCGGAATCATTCCGGCCGCGACGGCCGCTGCGGAGCCCGATGACGATCCGCCCGGCGTATGATTTGGGTTGCGCGGATTGAGCGTCGCCGTCGGATCGAGGGCTGCGAAAGCCGTCGTCGTGGTCTTGCCGACGATGGTCGCTCCCGCCTGCCTCAGCATCGCCACGACAGGCGCATCCGCGCGTGGCTGCCAGCCCTTGTAGATCGGCGAGCCCATTTCAGTCGGAAGGTCTGATGTATCGATGATGTCCTTGATGGCCACGGCTATGCCGCGCAGGGGCCCGGCGCTTGCCGCGCGGACGGTTTCGGCACGACAGACGAAGGCGCCGATGGTTTTGTCATGAGCGCCGATCGCTTCAAGCGACTGGGTGATCGCCGCTTCGGGCGAAAGCGCGCCGGAATCGATGCGGCGCTGAAGTTCGGCGAGCGAGATCATGGCTGTCATTCCCTTAAGTCGGCAGCACCACTTTTACGGAGCATGTGGGGATCGAGCAAGGGGATGACCGCAATCCGGGCCATCCGCTTTCTCGTCATGCGCGGTCTTGTGCGGGCATTCCCTTTTTTCTTGTTGTGGAAGACGGCTCCGACGCGATGTGCGTTAACGGCTGAAACTTGATCGTGGGATGCGCGCACAGCGCGGGCGTTGCGCACCGAAATCTCAGGTTCACCCCCCTTCCCCACACTCTCCAGTTGATCCATGCTGCCGCCGAGGAGCCGCATGGACACTCGAACGCCAACCACCACACACCTCACCGACGAGCAGCGCATCGACTGGCTGCGGCTGATCCGTTCCGACCGCGTCGGGCCCCACACCTTCCGTTCGCTGGTCAATCATTTTGGCAGCGCGCACTCCGCGCTGGAGCGGCTGCCCGATCTGGCGCGGCGCGGCGGCGCGGCGCGTCCTGGCCGGATCTGCAGCGAGGACGATGCACGCGCCGAACTCACCGCGAGCAAACGGTCAGGCGTCAGCCTGGTCGCGCCGGGCGAAGCCGGTTATCCGCCGCGGCTGGCCGTGCTTGACGATGCGCCTCCCCTGCTCGGCGTGCGCGGCGCGCAGGAGGCGCTGATGCGGCCGACCATTGCGATCGTCGGCTCGCGTAACGCCTCGGGCGCCGGCCTCAAATTCGCTGCTTCCCTGGCGCGCGATCTTGGGGAAGCCGGTTTTGTCATTGCCTCGGGGCTGGCGCGCGGCATCGATCAGGCGGCGCATCGCGCCAGCCTCGAGAGCGGCACCGTGGCGGTGCTGGCGGGCGGTCACGACCGCATCTATCCGCCCGAGCACGAGGATCTGCTGGCAACGATCATCGAGTCCGGCGGAGCTGCGATTTCCGAAATGCCGCTCGGCCATGTGCCGCGCGCCCGCGATTTTCCACGGCGCAATCGGCTGATATCTGGCGTGGCGCTCGGCGTCGTCGTGGTGGAGGCAGCTCATCGCTCGGGATCGCTGATCACGGCGCGGATCGCCGCCGAACAGGGCCGCGAGGTGTTCGCCGTGCCGGGCTCGCCGCTCGATCCGCGCGCCGCCGGCACCAACGATCTCATAAAACAGGGCGCGACGCTGACCACAAAGGCATCAGACGTCATCGATGCCGTCGAGCCGATTATGGGACGGCCGATCGAGTTGAGCGAGCCTGATGATGAGCCGCTGGATTTTGAGCCCGACGCCAGCGATCGCGCGCGCATCGTCGATTTGTTGGGACCAAGCCCGATTCTGCTCGACGACCTGATCCGGATGGCCGGGACCTCGCCTGCGATCGTGCGCACCGTGCTGCTCGAACTCGAACTCGCAGGACGGCTCGAGCGCCACGGCGGCGGGCTGGTGTCGCTGATCTAACGCGCGACTTCTTCGACCGGCAGATCAGCCGCGCCGTTGCGCCGATCGAACCGCGCCCGCGCGTCTTTGATCTCGGTCTGATGATCGCTGGCCCACTTGCCCAGCGCCTCAACCGGTTGCCACAGCCCGCGTCCGAGATCGGTCAGTTCGTAATCGACCCGGGGCGGAATGGTCGGGAATACGGTTCTCGTGACCAGCCCATCGCGTTCAAGGCCGCGCAGCGTCAGGGTCAGCATTCGCTGCGAGATGCCGCCGACCATGCGCTTGATCTCGTTGAAGCGCCGCGGGCCATTGCCGAGCAGCATGATGACGAACACGCTCCATTTGTCGCCGACCCGCGCCAATATCGAGGCGACCCCGCGGCAATCGCTGTCGAGGTGCGGCTGAGGCGGAAGGACAGGCACTTTTTTGTGCTCGGGTTTCAATGCTGTGCTCGGGTTTCCAAAATGTGCGTTCTTGCGAAGTTTGTGGACAGTCACTCATATAGTCTCAGTTACAAACTTATACCACAAGGGTGATGTCATGAAACTTCTCCACATCGATTCCAGCGTTCTCGGTCCCCACTCCGTCAGCCGCCAGATTTCCGCCGCAATCGTGGATCGCCTGCGCAAGGCCACGCCGGGCCTCGAAATCGTCTATCGCGACCTGTCCTCGACGCCGCTGGCGCATCTTTCGGGTTCGCATCTCGCCGCCGCGCAAGGGGCTGCACCCGATGCCGCCCTGCAAGGCGACCTCGCCGCCGGTCAGGCCGTATTGGACGAGTTCCTTGCCGCCGACATCGTGGTGCTTGGCGCTCCCATGTATAATTTCACGATTCCGAGCCAGCTCAAGGCCTGGATCGACCGCATCCTGGTGGCGGGCAAGACCTTCAAATATGGCAAGCAGGGCGCGGAGGGGTTGGCCGGCAACAAGCGCGTGATTGTCGCGATCTCGCGCGGCGGGTTCTACGGCGCCGGCACGCCGGCGGCGGTGGGCGAACATCTCGAAACCTATTTGCGCTGGGTGTTCGGCTTCATCGGCGTCACAAATCTTGAATTTATTTCCGCCGATGGAGTCCAGGTCGGACCGGAACACCGCGAGAAAGCGCTTGCAGGTGCCTTGCAAGCTGCAACCAACCTCCACGCGGCGTAAGATAAGAGGAGACGCGACACCGCCTGCCGTCATCGACATCCGCGGCGGCCTGAGCGACGCCGCGGCCCGACGCGTCACGACAAATTACGTTTGCCGCGAAGCCGGAGGCGTTCCTCTGCTTCCATTTGCGCCATTTCGAGCAGACGGATGAGCAGGCCGAGATTGTGGCGCCGCGCCACCCGGGCAAGGTCGGTGACCGTTTCCACAATGAAGGCCGCGGCCTCATCCGGGCCGCCATCCCAGGGCGGATCATCGGTTCGCGAATTGCCATCCCGGCCCGAGGATGTGCACGTTCGCCGGCGCCCTGTTTTGGTCAAAAAATTACATCCGGTAGCGTGTGTCTAGAAAATATGCCCTTTTTGAGAGCGCAACTATGGGACGCAACCAGAGCCTTTATCGGTTCTGATGGATCAGAACCGGGTCCTCCAGCACGCCCGACGCAAAACCAGATTGCGTTTCGTCTGCTATAAAGGAGCGACTCCGGCTCACCGGACCATCGTCCGATCAGAGGATATTGCCCCAATCTCCAGATTTGGGTTGCGTGTGTGGCAGAAGGAACACATTTCTATTCACTCTGGCGGGCTGCCGCCCTTCTCCAGCAAGTGCGGGCATGAGGGCTGAGGGTGTCGAAACGCTTCTACATCCACCGCTCATTGCCGGGTGCTTTCGCGTTTTGAAAACACGTCGTCCCCGCGTTCGCGCAAGCTAAGTCGCGGCCTTGGGCGATGTCTTCAACACCTGTCGATTTGACAGGGGGCCCCTCTGCACCCATGTTCGCTACGAAACGGCCGACGCGAGTCTCGCGGAACCGGCCCTTATTTTTCCCGTAAGCCATTGGAATAACATGAATATCGTCATTGTCGAGTCGCCGGCGAAAGCCAAGACGATCAACAAATATTTGGGCTCCTCCTACGAGGTTCTGGCCTCGTTCGGCCATGTTCGCGATCTCCCGGCCAAGAACGGATCGGTCGACCCGGAGGCCAACTTCCAGATGATCTGGGAGGTCGACCCCAAGGCGGCAGGCCGGCTCAACGACATTGCCCGGGCGCTGAAGGGAGCCGACCGGCTGATCCTCGCAACCGACCCCGATCGCGAGGGCGAAGCGATTTCATGGCACGTGCTGGAGGTCCTGAAAGAAAAGCGCGCGCTCAAGGACCACAAGATCGAACGCGTGGTGTTCAATGCCATTACCAAGCAGGCGGTCTCCGAGGCGATGAAGCATCCGCGCCAGATCGATGGCGCGCTGGTTGACGCCTATATGGCGCGCCGCGCGCTGGATTATCTGGTCGGCTTCACGCTCTCGCCGGTGCTGTGGCGCAAATTGCCGGGCGCGCGCTCCGCGGGCCGCGTGCAGTCGGTGGCGCTGCGGCTGGTATGCGACCGCGAACTCGAGATCGAGAAATTCGTCCCCCGCGAATACTGGTCGCTGGTAGCGACCTTGACGACGCCGCGCGGCGACGCCTTCGAGGCGCGGCTGGTCGGCGCCGACGGCAAGAAGATCCAGCGGCTCGACATCGGCACCGGCGCTGAAGCGGAGGATTTCAAGAAGGCGATCGAAGCCGCCAACTTCACGGTTTCGACCGTCGAAGCAAGACCCGCGCGCCGCAATCCGCAGGCGCCGTTCACCACCTCAACCCTGCAGCAGGAAGCCAGCCGAAAATTGGGCTTTGCGCCCGCGCATACCATGCGGATCGCGCAGCGGCTCTATGAAGGCATCGATATCGGCGGCGAGACCACCGGTCTCATTACCTATATGCGAACCGACGGCGTGCAGATCGCGAACGAAGCGATCACGGAGACGCGCAAGGTGATCGGCGAGGATTATGGCAACGCCTATGTGCCAGACGCGCCGCGCCAATATCAGACCAAGGCCAAGAACGCGCAGGAAGCGCACGAAGCCATCCGTCCGACCGATTTGTCGCGCCGCCCGGCCGAGATGCGCCGGCGCCTCGATACCGATCAGGCCCGGCTTTATGAATTGATCTGGATCCGCACCATCGCGAGCCAGATGGAATCGGCCGAACTGGAGCGCACCACCGTTGATATCGCCGCCAAGGCAGGCTCCCGCGTGGTGGAACTGCGCGCCACCGGCCAAGTGATAAAATTCGACGGCTTCCTTGCGCTCTATCAGGAAGGCCGCGACGACGACGGCGACGACGAGGACTCTCGCCGGCTCCCCGCCATGAGCGAAGGCGAAGCGCTCAAGCGCAAGGACCTCGCCGTCACCCAGCATTTCACCGAACCGCCGCCGCGATTCTCCGAAGCTTCGCTGGTCAAGCGCATGGAAGAACTCGGCATCGGCCGTCCCTCAACCTATGCCTCGATCCTGCAGGTGCTGAAGGACCGCGGCTACGTCAAGCTCGAGAAGAAGCGCCTGCATGGCGAGGACAAGGGCCGCGTCGTCGTCGCGTTCCTGGAGAATTTCTTCGCGCGCTACGTCGAATATGATTTCACCGCCGATCTGGAAGGGCAGCTCGACCGCATCTCCAACAACGAAATCTCCTGGCAGCAGGTGCTGCGGGATTTCTGGGGCGACTTCATCGGCGCCGTCAACGAGATCAAGGATCTCCGCGTCACCCAGGTGCTGGATGCGCTCGACGCCATGCTGGGGCCGCACATCTATGCCCCGCGCGAGGATGGCGGCGATCCCAGGCAGTGCCCGACCTGCGGCACCGGCAGGCTCAACCTCAAGGCCGGAAAATTCGGCGCCTTCGTCGGCTGCTCCAACTATCCGGAATGCCGCTATACCCGCCCGCTGGCGGCCGATAGCGAAGCCAGCGCCGATCGCATTCTCGGCAAGGATCCGGTGTCCGATCTTGAGGTCGTGGTGAAGGCCGGACGGTTCGGTCCCTACATCCAGCTCGGCGAGCCCAAGGATTATGCGGAAGGCGAGAAGCCGAAGCGCGCCGGCATTCCGAAGAACATGTCGCCTTCCGACATCGACCTCGATCTGGCGCTGAAACTGCTGTCGTTGCCGCGCGAAATCGGCAGGCATCCGGAGACCGGCGAGCCGATCACCGCGGGTCTTGGCCGTTTCGGCCCCTTCGTGCGTCATGAGAAAACCTATGCCAGCCTCGAGGCCGGCGACGAGGTGTTCGACATCGGGCTTAATCGCGCGGTGACGCTGATTGCCGAGAGGATTGCGAAGGGACCGAGCGGCCGCCGTTTCGGCGCCGATCCCGGCAAACCGTTGGGCGATCATCCGACCCTTGGCGGCGTCGCGGTCAAGAGCGGACGCTATGGCGCCTATGTCACGGCCGGTGGCGTCAACGCCACGATCCCGAGCGACAAGACGCAGGACACCATTACGCTGGAAGAAGCCATTGCGTTGATCGACGAGCGCGTGGCGAAGGGTGGCGGCAAGCCGAAGCGGGGCGCCAAGAAAGCCAAGGCGGCGAAGCCAGCCAAGGTGGAAGCGGATGCGAAGGCTCCCAAGCCGAAGAAAGCGGCTGCGAAAAAATCCGCGGCAAAGCCGAAATCCGATGCGATCAACAAGGCGCGCGCACCGGTGACGGCAACCGCCAAGACATCTCCCGCAAAGGCTGCGCCAGCGTCGAAAGCCGCCGCGAAGAAAAGCGCCGGCAAGGTCCGCGGGTAAAGTGGCAAAACAGCGCGAGCGCGGCTTTCCGGGCCGGGACGCCATCGTAGCCTTCGTCCGCGCGCATCCAGGAAAAGTCGGAACCCGCGAGATCGCGCGGGAATTCGGCCTGAAGAACGCCGACCGCGCCGAATTGAAACGCGTCTTGCGCGAACTGGCCGACGAAGGCGCGATTGAGAAGCGCGGCAAAAAAATAGGCGAACCCGCAAGCCTGCCGGCGACCGTGATGGCTGACATCACCGGCCGCGACAGCGACGGCGAATTGATCGCGACGCCCGCCGAATGGGATGAGGTGGAAAGCGGCGAGCCGCCGAAAATCCGCATCGATATTCCCCGACGTCCGCAGCCGGGCACGGCGGCAGGTGTCGGCGACCGCGCGCTGCTGCGTGTTGAGAAGCCGGACGAAAGCGAAGGCGCCGTCTATCGCGGGCGCGTCATCAAGGTGGTCGATCACGCCAAGGTCCGCGTGCTCGGAATCTTCCGCGCCCTGCCCGGCGGCGGCGGGCGGCTCGTTCCGGTCGACAAGAAACAGGCCGGCCGGGAATTGAACATCGCCAAGGCCGACAGCAACGGCGCCGAGGATGGCGATCTCGTCAGCATCGATCTGGTGCGCTCGCGCGGTTTCGGTCTGGCCTCCGGCAAGGTCAAGGAGCGGCTCGGCTCGCTGGCATCGGAGAAAGCGGTCAGCCTGATCGCCATTCATGCCCACGAAATTCCGCAGGCCTTCTCTCCCGCCGCGTTGCGCGAGGCCGAGGAGGCAAGGCCCGCGACGCTGAAGGGGCGTGAGGACTGGCGCGACGTGCCGCTGGTCACCATCGATCCGCCCGATGCCAAGGACCACGACGACGCGGTTCATGCGGAACCTGATCCAGACCCCAACAATAAAGGCGGCTACATCGTCAATGTCGCCATCGCCGATGTCGCGTTCTATGTGCGGCCGGGCTCGGCGCTGGACCGCGACGCGCTGACGCGCGGCAATTCGGTGTATTTTCCGGATCGCGTGGTGCCGATGCTGCCGGAGCGCATCTCCAACGATCTCTGCTCGCTGGTGCCTGGCGAGCCGCGTGGCGCGCTGGCGGTGCGGATGGTGATCGGCAATGACGGCCGCAAGCGCTCGCACTCCTTTCATCGCATTCTGATGCGCTCAGCCGCCAAGCTGAACTACGCGCAGGCCCAGGCCGCCATCGACGGACGGCCGGACGATATCACCGGCCCCCTGCTCGATCCGATCCTGAAACCCCTCTACGACGCCTACGCGGTCGTGAAGCGCGCGCGGGACGAACGCGATCCGCTCGATCTCGACATTCCCGAGCGCAAGATCCTGCTGAAGCCCGACGGCACGGTCGACCGCGTGATCGTGCCGGAGCGGTTAGACGCGCATAAATTGATCGAAGAATTCATGATCCTTGCCAATGTCGCCGCGGCCGAAATGCTTGAAAAGAAGGCGCTGCCGCTTATCTACCGGGTGCACGATGAACCGACACTCGAGAAGGTTCATAACTTGCAGGAATTTTTGAAAACCCTCGATCTGCCGTTCGCAAAAAGCGGCGCGTTGCGCCCCTCCCTGTTCAATCGCGTGCTGGCGCAGGTCAAGGGACACGATTCCGAACCACTGGTGAATGAAGTGGTATTGCGCTCGCAAGCCCAGGCCGAATACGCCGCCGAGAATTATGGTCACTTCGGCCTGAACCTGCGGCGCTACGCGCATTTCACCTCGCCGATCCGCCGCTACGCCGATCTCGTGGTGCATCGGGCGCTGGTCCGCGGCCTGGGGCTTGGCGAAGGCGCGTTGCCGGAAACAGAGACGCCGGAAAGCCTAAGCGAGGTCGCGGCGCAAATTTCCGTCACCGAGCGCCGCGCCATGAAAGCGGAGCGCGAAACCGCCGACCGTCTGATCGCGCATTTTCTCGCCGACCGCATCGGCGCAACCTTTCAGGGACGAATCTCCGGCGTCACCCGCGCCGGACTGTTCGTCAAACTCAGCGATACCGGCGCTGACGGCCTGATCCCGATCCGCACGCTGGGGACTGAGTATTTCAACTATGACGAGGCACGCCATGCGCTGGTCGGATCGCGCAGCGGTGCCATGCACCGGCTGGGTGACGTTGTCGACGTTCGCTTGGTAGAAGCGGCTCCTGTCGCGGGCGCATTGCGGTTTGAACTGTTGTCGGAAGGCCGCGTCACCCCGCGCGGACGCAAACGCGAAGAAAATTCAAGGGCGCAGGTGAAAGCGCATCCGGGCCGCAGCCCGCGCAAGAAAAATCGCAGGCCAGCCAAAGGCAAGCCCGGCAAATCGAAGAAGGGCAAGTCATGACCGGGCAAGGCTTGGAAACCGTGAGCGCACACGCAAATGTCTGGCCTGAGGATTCGGCGCCGGAGGCCAAGCGCGATGTCTGGACCGCCTTGAAACGCGGATTGCGCGGCCGCTGCCCGCGCTGCGGCGAAGGCAAACTGTTTCGCGCATTTCTGAAGGTGGCTGATCACTGTTCGGTTTGCGGACAGGATTTCACGCCGCATCGCGCCGACGACCTGCCCGCCTATCTCGTCATCGTCATCGTCGGCCACATCGTGGTGCCGGCGATCCTGTGGATCGAAACTGATTATGCGCCTTCGGTGCCGCTGCAGCTCGCGATCTATCTGCCGTTCACGCTGATCGCATCATTGCTGTTGCTGCAGCCGGTGAAGGGCGCCGTGGTCGGGGTGCAATGGGCGTTGCGCATGCATGGATTTGACGAGCAAAATCCTGAAAAGTAGCGTGGCGCCCAGAGTGTTTTCAAGCGAAGTGGGTACCGGTTCGCGTGCAGAAAACGCGTCCAAACAACAGAGAGACAGAGCCTTCTCGGTTCTGATTAAATCAGAGCCGAGAAGACTCTGGAAATAAAAAGAAACGGGAGTGAGATGAGCGAAACGGAAAAGGTCGAGAAGGAGGCTGATCACCATCCTTATTACCGTCCCAAGGACGCCGCCACGCTGATCCTGGTCGATCGTACCGCCACCATCCCAAAAGTTCTGGTCGGCAAACGCCACGAAAAGGTGGTGTTCATGCCCGGCAAATTCGTCTTTCCGGGCGGGCGGGTCGACAAGTCCGACAACCGCGTTCCCGTTGCCGCACCAATTCCGAAGGCGCTTGAAGCCAACCTGCTGAAGGGTAGTCCCAAGATCACTCCGTCGCGCGCGCGCTCATTGGCGATTGCCGCGATCCGCGAGGCCTGCGAAGAAACCGGTCTGTGTCTCGGACGCAAGCGCGACGGTGCGGTGCCGGCACTCGAAGGCGCGTGGAAACCTTTTACCGAAGCCGGCCTGCTGCCCGACCCGTCCGGACTGTTTTTGATTGCCCGCGCGATCACCCCGCCGGGCCGCGTGCGGCGCTTCGATACCAGGTTTTTTACTGCGGACGCTTCAACCATCGCCCATCGCGTCGACGGCGTGATCCATGCGGAAGCGGAATTGGTGGAATTGGTCTGGGTCGAAATCGGATCGAAGCCGCTCGCCGACCTGCATCCCATGACCAGGAATGTTCTGAACGAACTCGAAAAACGCCTCGCCACCGGCCCGCTGCGGCATGACGCGCCGGTGCCGTTCTTCCATTTCTACGGCGGCGCTATGCGGATGGATACTATTGTGACAGATCAGTGAGTGGCGCCGCCCCTGGAGCAGTAACAGCAAAACGCCTGCACCAAATTCATTTAGACTAGAACATATTGAAGATGTCGTACTTCTGATATATCACCTTCGAATCTGCAACCTCGAAGGCTGGGTGGACTTATGAAAAACTTTAACGGTCTCTTTGTTAGCGCTGCTGCTGTAGCTATCGTATTGTCCAGTTCTGTTGGAATCGCGCAAGCGGAGATCGCTTTGAACGGAATTTCCCCTAACCGCGTGACTGCCAACGGAATTTCCCCTAACCGCGTCACTGCCAACGGAATTTCCCCTAACCGCGTGACCGCCAACGGCGTTGCTGCTAACCGGATGGCTGCCAAACATGACAAGGCTGCTCGAAATCGGATTTCGGTCGATCCTCAAGTTGAAGTCGTTGGCGTCAAGCTGAGCAAAAATTGAATCGTTTTCTTGCGAACCTGATGTGCGGATGCTTTCGGCAGAAAACGGTATCTGGCGAATAGCATTCCTTGCTCATGTTCTGATAGCCATGTCCTCCGTGGTGCAGCCTGCAACGGCCGCACCACGGATCACCGCACAGTCGACCACCTTCATCGTTACGTTGGATGATGGGCAAAAGCTAAGTGGCTTTGATCTCAAGGGAGCTGTTCTGGATGTGGTGATTGCTGCGCAGCCGGCGCGCATCCGAATTGCCAAGATTTGGCGTGACAAGCTCAACCCCGACATCCTTTTGTACGATTTTCGCTGGCTCCGTGCTGACGGCAGTGAAAGATTCATGTGTCCGCCCGGTCCGGACGGGACACGCGCTGGCCTTCCGGTGGAGGGCCGCAGCAATGCCGCCGGCGAGATTTTAGCATCGGCGGATGGCCATTTCGAGCTCACCTGTACAGCGGGGGCGCAAGGCAAATGCGTTCGCTTCGGTTATGGTCCCTGGAAGACGACGAGAGACGGCATACCGATGCGAGATTACTACAACGCGTGCATTCATCTTGTACGTGCTGACTATGTCGGCGACGGCCACGCAACAACGCGGGACGGCACCCTGATCGACATCTATGATCACATCGGCATTCAGCAGGATGCGCCGGATCCGCATCGTCGTTTCACCTTCGAAGCAGCATTCGCAAAGGAAGGCGCGACCTGTGTCGCCCATCCTCGAATTCGCCAGCATGTGACACTGAAGGAATTGGCGCGTGATGCGCCACGGCTTGTTGGGCATCTGGGGTCGCGTCACTGCAGCGAAGCCTTAGCAGGACCGAAAGCTCTGGTCTTCGTGAAATCGCGCTAGTTTTGGCATCCGAAAGCTTGCCATACTAGCGACGAGCGAAGCGGATACGACAACCAAGAACGTGCTTGCCGAACTGGACCACCGTTTTACAACCAGCCCGCTGCGCCATGACTCGCCGGTGCCGTTCTTCCATTTGTACGGCGGCAAAATGCACAGGGATGCTTTGGGCGCGGCTTGAGTGCCGACCACCCTCTTCCGTCAATCCGGGATGCGCCGAAGGCGCAGGCCGGAATGACAGTTGTGTTGGGGACGCGCAGAAAAACGCAATAATCTTCTTCTTACACATGATGGCTTTGCCGGTAGAGGCTGCCTATCTGTGTCCAAGCGATAAATCTCAGGGATCAGCAATGGCGAAACGTCAGTTGCGGCTTGGCGCGTTCATGCGGCCGGTCAGCATTCATACCGGCGCGTGGCGCTATCCCGGCGCCTGGCCGGACGCCAATTTCAATTTTGCGCATATCAAGCGTCTGATCCAGAAACTCGAAGCCGGAAAATTCGACGCTTTCTTCATGGCCGACCATCTGGCCGTGCTGAACATGCCGATCAATGCGCTGAAGCGCAGCCATACCGTCACCTCGTTCGAACCGTTCACGCTGCTGTCGGCGCTGGCGGGCTTAACCGAACATATCGGATTGATCGCAACGGGTTCGACCACCTTCGATGAGCCATATCATGTCGCCCGCCGCTTTGCTTCCCTCGATCACATCAGTGGCGGCCGGGCTGGATGGAACATCGTCACCACATCCAATCCGGACGCGGCGCTGAATTTCGGGCTTGATGATCACATGGAGCACGCCGAACGCTACAAGCGTGCGCGCGAATTCTACGATGTGGTCACGGGCTTGTGGGATTCCTTCGCCGACGACGCCTTCGTGCGCGACGTCGAACAAGGTCTCTATTTCGATCCCGCCAGGATGCATGTGCTCAATCACAAGGGAAAATATCTCAGCGTGCGCGGCCCGCTCAACATCGCTCGCCCGGTGCAGGGCTGGCCTGTGATCGTCCAGGCCGGCGCGTCGGAGGACGGCAAGCAGCTTGCGGCGGAAACCGCGGAAGCCGTGTTCACCGGTGGCGGCAGTCTTGCCGACGGGCAAAAGCTCTATGCCGACATCAAGGGCCGCATGGACAAGCTAGGCCGCGACCGCGACAACTTAAAGATTTTGCCTGGCGCCTTCGTGGTGGTCGGCGACAGCATCGAGGAAGCCAAGGAGAAACGCGCCAAGCTCGACAGCATGGTG
>Ga0208990_1000078_pt1 | contig 15526 bp, 17 predicted proteins | sample MedBloCARef_M3_FD_187854 | JGI IMG/M metagenome (GOLD analysis project Ga0208990, IMG submission 187854) | Forest soil microbial communities from El Dorado National Forest, California, USA - Mediterranean Blodgett CA Ref_M3 (SPAdes) (version 2) | ecosystem: Environmental > Terrestrial > Soil >...
CCGCGTTGATCCACGCCGTCGGCGGCACGCGCCGGAGCGAGCCGGCGCCGCCTCAGGTCGCAAAGCGGAAATGCATCACGTCGCCGTCGGCGACCACATAGTCCTTGCCTTCCAGCCGGAGCCTGCCGGCGTCGCGCGCGCCCACCTCGCCGCCGAACTTGACATAGTCGTCATAGCCGATGGTCTCGGCGCGGATGAAGCCGCGCTCGAAGTCGGTGTGGATCACGCCCGCCGCCTGCGGGCCGCGCGCGCCGCGCGTCACCGTCCAGGCGCGCGACTCCTTGGGGCCGGCGGTGAAAAACGTGACGAGGTCGAGCAGCCCGTAGCCGGCGCGGATCAGCCGGTCGAGGCCCGGCTCCGACAGCCCCATGGCGGCCAGATAATCGGCGCGCTCCTCCGGCGGCAGCACCGCGATCTCCGATTCGATCTTGGCCGAGATGACGACGCAGGCCGCGCCTTCCTGCCTGGCGCGCTCCTCGACCTGGCGCGACTGCGCATTGCCGGTCGCGGCCGCGCTTTCGTCGACGTTGCAGACATAGAGCACCGGCTTGGCGGTGAGCAGGCCGAGCATGCGGAAGGTCCGCTCCTCCTCCGGCTTGCGCTCGACCAGCCGCGCCGGCTTGCCGTCGCGTATGAGCGCGAGCGCGCGATTGACCAGGTCGAGCATCTCCTTCGATTCCTTGTCGGCGCCGCGCGCCTTCTTCTCGAGTGCGTCGACGCGCCGTTCCAGGCTGTCGAGGTCGGCCAGCATCAGCTCGGTCTCGACCGTCTCGATGTCGGCGATCGGCTCGATGCGGCCCTCCACATGGGTGACGTCGCTGTCCTCGAAGCAGCGCACCACATGGGCGACCGCGTCGACCTCGCGGATATTGCCGAGAAACTGGTTGCCGAGCCCCTCGCCCTTGGAGGCGCCGCGCACCAGGCCCGCGATGTCGACGAAGGTCAGCCGCGTCGGCACGATCTGCACGGACTTGGCGAGCTTCGCCAAGGCGTCGAGGCGCGGATCCGGCACCGCGACCTCGCCGACATTCGGCTCGATGGTGCAGAACGGATAGTTCGCCGCCTGCGCGGCCGCGGTCGCGGTGAGCGCATTGAATAGCGTCGACTTGCCGACATTCGGCAGACCGACGATGCCGCACTTGAAGCCCATGGTGGTTCTCTGATCCGTTCTTGCGTGGAGCAAAATGCTCTAGGGCATTATCGCATCAGACTGAATCGCAGATCCGTCATGGCCGGGCTTGTCCCGGCCATCCACGTCTTTGTTCTTGCTGATGCATGAAGACGTGGATGCCCGGGACATAGGCGAGCGAAGCGACGCCGTTCTTCGAACGGCTATGCCCGGGCATGACGGAGTGCGTGGTTCGATTTGACGTGATCATGCTCTAGTCGTCCGACTCGTCGGTCGTCTTCTGCTCCAAAAAACCCTTCGCCTGCATCGCGAGATGCACCTTGTTCTGGAAGGTCGCGTCCTCGCCCTTCGCCAGCAGCCCGGCGTTGTCGGCGATCACGCCCGCGAGCGCATCGACCCATTCGCGCTCGGCCTTGCTGAAATCCCCCAGCACGTGGCCGTGCACCATCTCCTTGGCGCCCGGATGCCCGATGCCGATGCGCACGCGGCGATAATCGTTGCCGATATGCGCCGAGATCGATCGCAGCCCGTTATGGCCCGCGATCCCCCCGCCCGCCTTCACGCGTACCTTGCCGGGCGGCAGGTCGACCTCGTCGTGCAGCACCACGATGTCGGAGAGCGCGAGCTTGTAGAAATGCGCCGCTTCCCCGACGGCGCGGCCGGACTCGTTCATATAGGTGCCCGGCAGCAGCAACAGGACGCGCTCCGCTCCGATCGGCCCTTCTGTTGCGACGCCCTGGAAACGCCGCCGCCACGGGCCGATGCCGTGGCGGCGGGCGATTTCCTGGACCGCCATGAAGCCGATATTGTGCCGGTTGCCGACGTGCTGCGTGCCCGGATTGCCGAGCCCGACCACGAGGCGCATCGGGTGAGCCTCCGCGGCGGACTACTTCTTGTCCGCCTTGTCGCCGCCCGCGGCCGCACCCGCCGCACCCGGAGCCCCGGCCGCAGGCGCGACCGGCGTAGCGCCCGGCGCACCCGTCGGAGCCGGCGGCGCTGCCGCCGCAGCCGCCGCGGCCGCTGCCGCCGCCGCTGCCGCTTCCGCCGCCGCCTTCATTTCTTCGGCGTAGCCGGACGGCGGCACGATGGTCACCAGGGTGGCGTCGTCGTGCATCAGCACCCGCACATTGGGCGGCAAGGTGACGTCGCTCAGATGCTTCGAATGGCTGATCTCGAGGCCCGCGATATCGACGTCGATCGACTCGGGGATCGCGTCCGCCGAGCAGACGACCTCGACATAATGGGTCACGATGTTCACGGCGCCGCCGCGCTTCACGCCCGGCGACTCTTCGGCATTCTTCACATGCACCGGAATGCGCACCCGGATCGTGGCGCCTTCGCCGAGCCGGAGAAAATCGACATGGATCGGATTGTCGCGCACCGGATCGACCTGGAAGTCGCGCGGAATCGTGCGGTGCTTCTTGCCGTCGACCTCGACGTTGCAGATGGAGGTGAGGAAGCGCCCCGCATGGATGCGGTGCTTCAATTCGTCATAGTCGAGCGAGATCGCGAGCGGCGGCTGGTTGTCGCCGTAGATAACGCCGGGCACGCGGCCCTCGCGACGCACGGCCCGGGCGGCCCCCTTGCCGGCCCGCGGACGTGGCGTCGCCTTCAATTCATTGACGGTCGCCATGGCTGAAATCCTTCGAGTTTTGCGCTGGTGGAATGCCCGCGGCGTGCCTCCAGGGGTGTCGGAGCCACGGACCGCGGGCTTATAGCCCCGCCGGCGCGCGCTGACAAGAAAACAGCTCGGCGGCTGACGGGCCGGCCGGCGGCGCGCCGGCCCGGCCCCATTGGGTCGAACCAAGTGTCTGAAAACAATGTATTTTACAGTGCCTTCAGGGCGACGGCGGCGGCGCACCGCCACCCGCGAGCCTGGCCTCGAGCGCGCTCACGCGCGCCCGCAGCGCCTCGTTTTCCTCGCGCGCGAGCCGCGCCATCTCCTTGACGGCCTCGAACTCCTCGCGCTGGACCAGATCGAGCTCGCGCAGCATGCGCTCGGCCTGGGCGCGAAACAGCGTATCGAACTCGCGCCGCACCCCGGAAGCAACGCCGGCGGCGTCGTTCATCAGCCGCGCGATCTCGTCGAAGAACCGGTTGGAGGTCTGGGTCATCGCTTTCTCCGCAGGCCGCAAGCCCGCCGCCCCCGACAATGGCGCTGCCGGCGCGCCACTGCAAGGCGCCGTTTGGGGCGCAATGGCGCCGATCGGAACTGATTGACGGTGCTCCCTTGACGCAACGACGGCCTTCCCGCATCACCGCAGCGGCTGCTTCCGCGGATTCATTCCATGCCGATCTCGGTCCTGCCGTTTCCCGCCATCGATCCCGTGCTGGTCAGCATTGGCCCGTTCGCCGTCCGCTGGTACGCGCTGGCCTATATTTGCGGCATCCTGCTGGGATGGCTCTATGCCCGCACGATCATCGCCAACCAGCGTCTGTGGGGCGGGCCCGCGCCCTTCACGGCCACCGACTTCGACGACTTCGTCTTGTGGGTGACGCTCGGCATCATCCTGGGCGGACGCGTCGGCTACGTGCTGTTCTACAATTTCGATTTCTTCATCGCCCATCCGCTCGAGATGCTGGAGGTGTGGAAGGGCGGCATGTCGTTCCATGGCGGCTTCCTGGGCTGCGTGCTCGCCGTCGTGCTGTTCGGGCTCAAACGCAAGATCTCCATCCTGTCGCTCGGCGACATCACCTGCGCGGTTGCGCCGATCGGGCTCTTCTTCGGCCGCCTCGCCAATTTCGTGAACAGCGAATTATGGGGCCGCCCGACCGACGTGCCCTGGGCCATGGTGTTCCCGAGCCCCGAGGCCGGACCATGGCCGCGCCATCCGAGCCAGCTCTATGAAGCGGCGCTGGAGGGCTTGGTGCTGTTCTGTGTTCTGGCGGTGCTGGTGCGCGCCGGCGCCCTGAAACGGCCCGGCCTCATCCTCGGCGCCTTCGCGATCGGCTACGCCGTCGCGCGCTCCGTCTGCGAGCTTTTCCGCGAGCCCGACGCCCAGCTCGGCTTTCTGTGGGGCGGCATGACCATGGGGATGCTGCTCTCCGTGCCGCTGTTGATCGCGGGCATCTGTCTGGTCGCCTTCGCGCTGCGACGCCAACCTTTGGGCAGCACCTGATGGCCGGGCCGGCCGCCCCGCTTGAAACAGAGATCCGCCGGTTGATCGCACTTGCCGGCCCGATGCCGGTGTCGCAATTCATGTCCCTCTGCCTCTGCCATCCGGTGCATGGCTACTACACCACCCATGACCCGCTCGGCAGCGAGGGCGATTTCATCACCGCGCCGGAAATCAGCCAGATGTTCGGCGAGCTGCTCGGCCTGTGGGCGGCGGCGGTGTGGCACCAGATGGGCACCCCGCCGCAAGTCCGCCTCATCGAGCTCGGGCCCGGCCGCGGCACCATGATGCTCGACATGCTGCGCGCCGCCCATGTGATGCCGGATTTTCGCAAGGCGGCCGCCGTCCATCTGGTCGAGACCAGCCCGGCCCTGCTGCAGCGCCAGAAAGAGACCTTGGGGAAGGTCGACATGCCGATCGTGTGGCACGAGGCGCTGACCGAGGTTCCGGACGGCCCGGCCATCATCATCGCCAATGAATTCTTCGACGCGCTGCCCCTCAACCAGACCGTCAGGCTGGAGGATGGCTGGCACGAGCGCGTCGTCGAGGTCGACCATCAGGGCCATCTCGCCTTCGCGGTCAGTCCCGAGCCGGTGAAGTTTTTCGAGCAGACCCTGCCGCCGCAGGCGCGCACCGCCGAGGTCGGCTCGATCTACGAATGGCGCGGCGACGGCTATACGCTCGAGGTCGCGCGCCGCGTCGTACGCGGCGGCGGCGGCGCGCTCATCATCGACTACGGCCACCTCGAGAGCATGGTCGGCGACACCTTCCAGGCGATGCGCGCGCGGCGCAGGTCCCATCCGCTGGCGGCGCCCGGCTTTGCCGACGTGACCGGCCATGTCGACTTCCAGGCGCTCGCCCAGGTGGCCGAGGGCATGGGAGCGCGCGTCCACGGCCCGATCGACCAGGCGACGCTGTTGCGCCGCCTCGGCATCGAGAAGCGCGCCGCCAATCTCAAGAAGGTCGCGCCGCCCGACAAGGCCGCGTCGGTCGACCTCGCGCTCGCCCGGCTCACCGCCGGCGGCAGGACCGGCATGGGCACCATGTTCAAGGCGATCGGCCTGTCGGCGCCGCAGCTCGCGAGTCTGCCGGGATTTGACGCCTGATGCCGCCCGGACTCCTGCAAGCCAAATCGCTCGCCGCCCTGCCCGGCATTCGCCACGCTTTCTTCACCCGCGAAGGCGGCGTCTCGCAGGGCATCTATGCGAGCCTCAACGGCGGGGTCGGATCGGCCGACGCGCGCGAGCATGTGGACGAGAACCGGGCCCGCATGGCGGCCGCGCTCGGCGTCGCCCCGGAGGCGTTGCTGAGCGCCTACCAGATTCACTCCCCCGACGTGGTGGTGGCCGAGCGGCCATGGGGGCCCGACGCGCGCCCGCGCGCCGACGCGATCGTGACACGCATGCCGGGACTCGCGATCGGCATCTCGACCGCCGACTGCGGTCCGGTGCTGTTCGCCGACGCGCAGGCGCGCGTCATCGGCGCCGCCCATGCGGGCTGGCGCGGCGCGCTCGCGGGCGTCACCGACGCCACCATCGCGGCGATGGAACGTCTCGGCGCCGAGCGCGAGCGCATCGTCGCGGCGCTCGGTCCGATGATCCATCAGGCGAGCTACGAGGTCGGCGCCGACCTGGTCGAACGGTTCGAGGCCGCCGACCTGGCCAATCGCCGCTTTTTCCGGCCCTCGCCCAGGGCCGGCCACGCCCTGTTCGACCTGCCCGGCTACATCGCGTCGCGCCTGGCCGGCGCCGGCGTCGGAGCAATCGAGGATATCGCCCGCTGCACCTATGCGGACCCGGAGCGCTTTTTCAGCTACCGGCGCACGACCCATCGAGGCGAGCCCGATTACGGACGCCACATCAACGCGATCGCGCTGTCGTAATGCCAATCCTGCCGCATGGCTAACGATTGGTTTACGCGCTGGACCTCGGCGCCGATTGGGGTTACGAAATCTACCTCGGCCGAGCAGCCAAATACCACTGGTGCCAACAAACGTTTCGACCCGAAGGGTTGCCGCCGCGGGGGTGTTGAATGGGGATGACGGAAGGCGGGCGCGCTGCCGGCGCGTCGCGCAACGTTTTGCAGCGGATCCGGGTCGGGCTTCTGGCGGCGGGACTGTTCGGCCTGGGCGCGGCCGGCTGTACCACGGCGCCGCAGGGGGCGACCCCGATCGCGATGGTGCGCGGCCCGACGGTCGCCTTCGAGTCCATCGACGGCCCGCCCGAAAGCATTTTCCGTCAGCTGGTGCAGGACCTGAACGACGAGGCCACCGTCCGGCAGGTCGCGGTGGTGTCGCGCGACGCGCCGGCACAATATCGCGTGCGCGGTTACGTTGCGGCGCTGGTCGAGAAGCGCCGCCGCACCGTCATCGCCTGGGTGTGGGACGTCTACGATGCCGACCAGCGGCGGGCCATCCGCCTCACCGGCGAGGAGCCGGCCGGCGCCTCCGGCCGCGGCACCTGGGCGGCCGCCGACGATGCGCTGCTGCGCCGGATCGCAAAGAGCGGCATCGACCGGCTCGCGGCCTTTTTGGCGGCGCCCAGGAGCGAGCCGCCGGCCATCCCGCAGGAGCGCGGCCCGGTCGTGGCGGCCGGAGATGACGTCACGCCCGATTCCGACAAGATCTCGCGCATCGTCACAGCCGCAACCGGGGCGCGCGCCGAGGACGCCTTGCCCGGCGCCGGGGCGCCGCCCGAGCCGTCACCGCGCCCGACCGGCAGTGCGGCCACCCTGGCCTTTTCGAGCAATGACCGTTAGGCCATCGGCCGGGTCGGCGGGCGGCACGAGAAAAACTCCCGGGACAACGATTTCGCTCGTATTGCCAGTCGCATGGGCTCCTTGATATCACGGCGCCGCCCGGCAGCGCGTCCTGCTGCCGCGGGTGGGGAGGTGGGAATGGCGGGCAAGAACGGGGCGATCAAGCTCGTCGCCGGCAACTCGAATCCGCGCCTCGCCGAAGCCATGGCGACCCACCTGAAAATCCCGCTGGCCAAAGCGGTCGTGCGCCGCTTCGCCGACATGGAGATTTTCGTCGAGATTCTCGAGAATGTGCGCGGCGCCGACGTGTTCGTGGTCCAGTCCACGTCCTATCCGGCGAACGACCACATGATGGAGCTCCTGATCATCATCGATGCGCTCAGGCGCTCCTCGGCCCGGCGCATCACGGCGGTGGTGCCGTATTTCGGCTATGCCCGGCAGGACCGCAAGCCGGGGCCGCGCACGCCGATCTCGGCCAAGCTGGTCGCCAACCTCATCACCAACGCGGGCGCCGACCGGGTGCTCACCCTCGACCTTCACGCCGGCCAGATCCAGGGCTTCTTCGATATCCCGACCGACAATCTCTACGCCTCCCCGGTCATGGTGCGCGACATCCGCGCGCGCTTCGATGTCTCCAAGGTGATGGTGGTCTCGCCCGACGTCGGCGGCGTGGTGCGCGCCCGCGGGCTGGCCAAGCGCATCAACGCCCCGCTCGCCATCATCGACAAGCGGCGCGAGCGGGCGGGCGACTCCGAGGTCATGAACGTGATCGGCGAGGTCGAGGGCCGCACCTGCATCCTGGTCGACGACATTGTGGATTCCGGCGGCACCCTGGTGAATGCCGCCGACGCGCTCCTCGAGCAGGGCGCGACCGACGTCTCCGCCTATATCACGCATGGCGTGCTGTCCGGCGGTGCGGTGGCGCGGATTGCCGCCTCCCGCCTCAACGAGCTGGTCATCACCGATTCGATCCAGCCCACCGAGGCGGTGCGCACCGCCTCCAATATCCGGGTACTCTCGATCGCCAGCCTGATCGGCGAGGCGATCGCCCGCACGGCGGCCGAAGAGTCGGTCTCCAGCCTGTTCGACTGAAGGCCGGCGGGCAGCGACCCTCTCCCGAGTCAACTTGTCGCAGGAATGCTTGTGGATGGCCGCACGCGGTGCGTTGCGCGATTCACTCGAATCCCCGATCACTCCCGTGTCAAGCGTTTTGGCGACGAGAGTCCGAAGCGTCTATATTCAGTCGGCTAGGTGATTCGGGCCTCGCTGGTCAATGTGCCGGCAGGCGTGGGACCCGCGTCAAAGTAGCCCGGCTTTCGTGCCTTCGCTCGAGGCGGGCGCGCCGTTGCGTCGCGTGAGCGTTGGATGCGTCGGCATCCCGCTATCAAGCGGCAGCAAAGTGGAAACGGCATGGCGCTAATCGATTTTTCGGAACACCACGAGGTCAATCCGGTCGACGTGGTCGAGCGCATGGCGGCGACCCATGACTGGTCATTCGCGCGCGCCAGCGAGGACGAGGTCACGCTCGTCGTCGCCGGCAAATGGACCGACTACCAGATCTCCTTCACGTGGATGGGCGACATCGAGGCGCTGCATCTGGCCTGCGCTTTCGACCTCAAGGTGCCGCAGCCGCGGCGCAACGAGGTGGTCGAGCTGGTCGGCAAGGTGAACGAGCAGCTCTGGATCGGTCATTTCGATCTGTGGTTCAAGGACGGCCTGGTGATGTTCCGCCATGCGCTGCTGCTCACCGGCGGGATCGCCGCTTCGCGCGCGCAATGCGAGTCGGCGCTCGGGACCGCGCTCGACACCTGCGAACGCTATTTCCAGGCGTTCCAGTTCGTGGTCTGGGCCGGCAAGAGCGCGACCGAAGCGCTCGATGCCACCATGTTCGAGACCTCCGGCGAGGCCTGATCCCCCGGCGAATGGTGACTAGCGAATAGCGAATAGCTCGAAATACTATTCGCCACGCGCTATTCGCCACGCGCCAGCAGTCAGATCGGGATACCCGCCATGGAACACAAGGCATCGCTGGGCGATTTCGACGGCACGCTCCTGCTGATCGGGGCGGGAAAAATGGGCGGCGCCATGCTCGAGGGCTGGCACCGGCTCGGCCTGCGTTTCGACAATGTCGTGCTGATCGAGCCGCAGCCGTCGCCCGAGATCATCACCCTCGGGCAGCGCGGGCTGCGCATCAACCCGGCGCTCGACACCTTCGCGGCGAGCGCCATCGTGATCGCGGTGAAGCCGCAGGTCGCGCCTCAACTGTCGGCCACGCTCGCGCCGCTGATCGGCCGGGACACCGTCGTCATCTCGATCATGGCCGGGCGTACGCTCGCCTTTCTCGAAAAAGCGCTGCCGGCCGGCACCGCGCTGGTGCGCGCCATGCCCAACACGCCGGCCGCGATCGGCCGCGGCATCACGGTCGCGGTGCCGAACGCGCGCGTCAGCGGCGCGCAGCGCGACCTCGCCGACAGACTGCTGGCGGCCGCCGGCGCGACCGAATGGGTCGCCGACGAGGCGCTGATGGACGCCGTGACGGCGGTGTCGGGCTCGGGCCCGGCCTATGTGTTCCTGCTCGCCGAAAGCCTGGCGCGCGCCGGCATCGCGGCCGGCCTGCCGCCCGACCTCGCGGCGCGGCTCGCGCGCGCGACCGTGGCCGGCGCGGGCGAGCTCATGCACCGCTCGCCGCTCGATCCGGCGACGCTGCGCCAGAACGTCACCTCGCCGGGCGGCACCACCGCGGCGGCGCTCGACGTCCTGGCCGGCAAGGACGGCCTCGACCCGGTGATGGTCAAGGCGGTCGCGGCCGCCACCCGGCGCTCGCGCGAACTGGCCGGCTGACCGCCCTGGAACCGCCCGCTTCGGTGGGTTACATCCAGGTCGGGGAGCAAGCCCGGATCCAGGTCCGCGCCACGACCCGACAGGAGGCCGTCATGGCCAAGAAGCCCAGCCGCCCGAAAGCAAGCACGCCCGCCCGTCCGTCCGGCAGCGACCGCGAGCGGATCATCGCCACCTTCATGCGGCTGCTCGCCGAGAAACCGTTCGAGAAGATCGGTTTTCCCGAGATCGCGACGGACGCCGGCGTGTCGCTCGGCGCCCTGCGCGGCGAATTCTCTTCCACGCTCGCGATCCTCGGCGCCCACACCAAGACCATCGACCGCCAGGTGCTCGACGGCGGCGAAGGCGACATGACCGAGGAGCCGCCGCGCGAGCGCCTGTTCGACGTGCTGATGCGCCGGATCGAGGCATTGACGCCCTACAAGGAGGCGCTGCGCTCGCTCCTGCGCTCGGCGATGCGCGATCCCGGCCTGGCGCTCGCGCTCAACGCCATGGCGGTGCGCTCGCAGCAATGGATGCTGGCCGCCGCCGACATCCCGTCCTCCGGCCCGCGCGGACTGGTGCGGGCGCAGGGGCTCGCGCTGTTGTTCGCGCGCGCGCTGCGCACCTTCGTGGATGACGACGACGAAACCCACGCCCGCACCATGGCGGTGCTCGACCGCGAGCTTGCGCGCGGCGCGCGCTGGGTCGGGTTGCTCGACGACCTGTGCCGCTTCGTGCCGCGCTGCCGGCCGCGCCGGCGGCGCGCGCGCGAGCGCGACGAAGGCGACGAGGTGGTGGCGGCGTGACCTGAGGGCTGGTTAACGCGCGGCCCGTCGCGGCCGCACCTGCATCGGCAAGGCCTCGCCACCGGGCCGATCGAACAGCGGACAATCGCCGCCGACCTGCGCGCCTTCGATCGCGAGCAGGCGCAGCTTGGTGTCGACGCCGCCGGGCGCCGAGAAGCCGCCGGTCCTGCCGCCGGCCGCGACCACGCGATGGCACGGCACCACGGGCGGAAATGGGTTTTCTCCGAGCGCCTGTCCGACCGCCCGCGCCTCCTCGGGCGCGTCAAGCCGCGCCGCGATCTCGCCATAGGTGAGGGTCTGTCCCGGCGGAATGGCGCGGGCGATCTCATAGACGCGGCGATTGAACGGCGGCACGCCTTCCATGTCGAGCCGGACGTCCGACAGGTCGGCCGCCTCGCCGGCGAGCAATGCCACGATGCGGTCGATCACGTGCTGCACGGCCGGCGGCGGCGCCCCCTCGCGCGCCTGCGGACATCGCCGCAGCAGCCGCGCCCGCATCCTGGCTTCGTCCGTTCCCGGCAGCTGGGCCGCGACGATGCCGCGCCCGTTCCACGCGATGCCGCAGCGGCCGATCGCGGTATCGAAAAACGTGAATCCGTGGTCCGTCATGCCGGCAATCTAGCAAGTCCGGTCCGTGCCTGCAGCGCCCCTCACGCGGACTTGAGCGCGCCGATCGTGCGGCCGATTCCTACACCGGCACCCGCACCGACGCCCGCAGGCCGCCGAGCGGGCTCTCGCCGAGCGTGATATCGCCGCCATGCGAGCGCGCGATATCGCGCGCGATCGCGAGGCCCAGCCCGGTGCCGCCCTCGTCCTGGTTGCGCGCGTCGTCCAGGCGCAGGAACGGCTTGAACACGTCCTCGCGCAGGTGCTGCGGGATGCCGGGACCGTCGTCGTCGACCGTCACGGTCAGCCAGCGGTGATCGCGGTGGCCCGTGATGGCGATCGAGACGGCGTGGCGGGCGGCGTTCGACACCAGATTGCCGAGGCAGCGCTTGAAGGCGTGCGGCCGCACCGTCACCACCGGATAGCCGTGGAACACCACGGTCGCCTTGTGGCCGTGCCGCTCGGCGTCGGCCTTGAGCTCCTCGAGGAAGGCCTCCATGTCGGTCGCCGCCGACTGCTCGCCGGTGTCGCCGCGCGCGAAGGCCAGATAGGCCTCGAGCATGCGCCCCATCTCGTCGACGTCGCGCTTCATCGCCTCGGCCTCGGGCGACTCGCCGATCAGCGCGAGCTCGAGCTTGAAGCGGGTGAGCACGGTGCGCAGGTCATGCGAGACGCCGGCCAGCATGGTGGTGCGCTGGTCGATGGTGCGCTCGACCCGCGATTTCATCTCGATGAAGGCGGAGGCCGCGCGCCGCACCTCGCGCGCGCCGCGCGGGCGGAAATTCGGCACGTCGCGGCCCTTGCCGAAGCTCTCGACCGCTTCCGAAAGCCGCAGGATCGGCCTGATCTGGTTGCGCAGGAACAGGATCGCGACGGTGAGCAGCACCAGCGAGGTGCCGACCATCCACAGCAGGAAGATCTCGGAGTTCGACGCATAGGCGGCGTTGCGGCGCGCGAACACCCGCAACACCGCATCGTCGAGCTGGATGCGCACCTCGACCAGCGCCGACTTGCCCACGGTGTCGATCCAGAACGGCCGGCCGATCTGCTTGCGCAGCTCCTCCGACAGCGCCTGGTCGAGCAGCGAGAAGAAGGGCTTGGGGCCGATCGGCGGCATCTCGGTCACGGGCAGGAAATCGACCTGCAGGCCGAGCCGCTCGGCCGCGATGCGGCGGATCTGGGTCTTGTCGGGGTCCTGCGGATAGACCTTGTAGATCTCGATCAGCGCCGCGATGTCCTGGGTGACGGCGGCCGACAGGCGCCGCGTCACCGTATTCCAGTGGCGCTCCATGAACACGAAGGCCACGACCGATTGCAGCACCACCATCGGCACGATGATGATGAGCAGCGAGCGGGCATACAGGCCCGTCGGCATCAGGCCCTTGAACCAGCCGGCGAAACGGTCCCAGGCGTCCGAGACCCGGTTCGCCGCGACGCGCAGGCGCGCGAGCCCGACGTCGATCGTGGTCACGTCTGCACCACGAGGCGGTAGCCGATGCCGCGCACCGTCTGCACGAACAGCGGATTGGCGGGATCGGCCTCGATCTTGCGGCGCAGCCGGTTGACCTGCACGTCGACGGCGCGCTCACCCGGCGAGGCGCCGTTTCCGGCGAGCGCGAGCCGCGTCACCGTCTCGCCGGGCGCGGCCGCCAGCATGCGCAGCATGTCGCGCTCGCGGTCGGTGAGATGGATGACGTCCTCGCCGCGGCGAAGCTCGGCGCGTCCGATATGGAACACGAAGGGACCGAAGCGCACCGACTCGGCCGGCGCGGCGGGCGGCGGGCTCGCTCGCTTGAGGATATTGGCGATCCGCAGCGACAGCTCGCGCGGCTCGAACGGCTTGGCCAGATAGTCGTCCGCGCCGAGCTCGAGGCCCGCGATCCGGCTTTCCTTCTCGGCCCGCGCGGTGAGCATCAGGATCGGCACCGCGGAGGAGTTGCGGATCGACCTGGCGAGATCGAAGCCGGTCTCGCCCGGCATCATCACGTCGAGAACCAGCAGATCGAAACGCAGCCCGTCGAGCTTGGCGCGGGCGACCGCCGCGGTGTCGGCGGTGGTGACGCGATAACCCTCCCCGTGCAGGAAGCGCGACAGCAGATCACGGATGCGCCGGTCGTCGTCGACCACCAGGAGGTGGGGCGCGTCGTCGGCAAGGGCCGCGGGGGGGACCGTCATGGCGCCTCACCGGCGCGGTTGGGGCGCGCGCTCGGCGCGGTCGATGAGCCGCAACACCTGCTGGCGTCCCTCGGCGTCGATCATGGCGGTGAGGAACTTGCGGGCCGCCTCATGGGCGCCGGGCCCGAGCTCGGCGAGCGCCTGGCCGATGCGCGTGGTCTGCAACTGGGCGAGCCGCAGCGCGAGCTCGGCGCCCTTCTGGGTCGCATAGAGCAGGCGCTGGCGGCGGTCGCTCGCGCCCTCCTTCTGCTCGACATAGCCCTGATCGATGAGCTGCTTGAGCACCCGGCCGAGCGACTGCTTGGTGATCTTGAGAATGTCCAGAAGGTCGGCGACCTTCATGCCGGGGTTGCGGTTGACGAAATGCAGCACCCGGTGATGGGCCCGGCCGAAGCCGAAACGCGAGAGCACGTGGTCGGGATCGCCCACGAAATCGCGATAGGCGAAGAACAGGAGCTCGATGACGTCCCACACCGGCTCCCCCGCGACCCCGGGTTCGGGATCGCCCGGGGCCGTTCGGCGGGCCGGCGTCGTCATATTTATGTCAGCCATATTGACATATTTTGGTTTGTTTGTTACCCAATGCCGCGTTTTGGCGAAAGGATCGTGCTCGCGGACCCACCGGGCAGCGACTGTTTGCGCCCGGGTAATGTGCATGTTCTCATGGACCGGGCAAACATACCGGGAGTTGCGACCCGACGCAAAAGCGTCGGTAAAACCAAAAGGCGGTTCGACCCCAAGGAGACTGCGATGACGGTGCCCTTCGACCAACTCGACGGCGTGATCTGGTTCGACGGCAAGCTCGTGCCCGGCCCCGAGGCCCGGATCCATGTGCTCACCCACGGCCTGCATTACGCGAGCTGCGTGTTCGAGGGCGAGCGCGCCTATGGGGGCGTCATCTTCAAGAGCACCGAGCATTCCGAGCGCCTGAGGAATTCGGCCAACATCCTCGATTTCGAGATCCCCTATGGGGCGGCCGAGATCGACGCCGCCAAGCGCCTGGTGGTCGAGAAGAACGGCATGCCGAACGCCTATGTGCGGGCGATCGCCTGGCGCGGCTCCGAGCAGCTCGGGGTCTCGGCCCAGACCAACACGATTCATCTCGCGATCGCGGACTGGGAATGGCCGAGCTATTTCGACCCGGCCCAGCGGCTCAAGGGCATCCGGCTCGACCTGGCCGATTATCGCCGGCCGGACCCGAAGACCGCGCCCTGCCTCGCCAAGGCGGCCGGCCTCTATATGATCTGCACCATCTCCAAGCACCGCGCCGAGCGTAAGGGCTATGCCGACGCGCTCATGCTCGACTGGCAGGGCCGCGTCGCCGAATGCACCGGCGCCAACGTCTTCTTCGTGCGCGAGGGCAAGATCCACACCCCGACGGCCGACTGCTTCCTCGACGGCATCACCCGGCGCACCGTGATCGGGCTCGCCAAAAAGCGCGGCTTCGAGGTGATCGAGCGCCGCATCATGCCGGACGAGCTAACCGGTTTTTCCGAATGCTTCATCACCGGCACCGCCGCCGAGGTGACGCCGGTGTCGGAGATCGCGCAGTGGCGCTTCACGCCGGGCGCCATCAGCAAGACCCTGATGGACGACTACACCGCCGAGGTGCAACCGAAGGGCAAGGCGGCGGCGGCGTAAAGCTGTCGCTCAGTCCCTCACCACCACCAGGCGGTTCGTCCCCGACTCCGCGCCCCAGGCCTCGCCCGGCCGGCCGAGCATCTGGCGCACATTGGCGCCGCGCTTGTCGCTCGGGAAGGCGGTGAAGCTCTCGCTTGCCGGATCGAAGCGCTGGATCGTATTGGCCGGCCAGTCGGTCGCCCATACGCGGTCCTTGTCGTCGACATAGACCGAATAGGTGCCGGAGGTGCTCTTGGGCATGGGATAGACCTTCCACGCCTTCGCGCCCGGATCGTAGCGTCCGATCGCGCCGCCATACCAGAAGCTCACCCACAGCAGGCCTTTGCTGTCCGACCAGATGCGCCGCGGGCCGACACCCCGGCGCGGCGGATCGACCACCGTGACGGCGCCGCTCGCGCGATCGATCCGGCCGATCGAGTCGCCCGCCAATGAGGCGAACCAGACCTCGCCCGCCGGCGTCGTGGCGATGCCGTAGG